>Ga0180009_10001765_pt1 | contig 25997 bp, 27 predicted proteins | sample OS_PC_MetaG_FD_123537 | JGI IMG/M metagenome (GOLD analysis project Ga0180009, IMG submission 123537) | Groundwater microbial communities from the Aspo Hard Rock Laboratory (HRL) deep subsurface site, Sweden - OS_PC_MetaG | ecosystem: Environmental > Aquatic > Deep subsurface > Groundwater... | reverse complement strand
TGCCGAGGGACGCACCAGCCGGGAAATTGCGGAAGCTCTTTATATCAGTCAGAAGACGGTGCAGGGCCACCGCACCAAGATAATGGAAAAGCTGGATTTGCACAACCGGACTGAGCTTATCAAATACGCCATGCGCAAAGGTCTGGTCGATTTAAGCAGATAGAGGGTCGGTGGCCGCTCGACCTTCAGCATGACCTCCAAGATAATAGTTCAATTTGCGTTTATTGCTATTTTTCGACTGAATGTTGAGAAGTCTAACGGTAATGTCTCCGGAATCGTCAAAAAGCCCATCAGATGATGAATACCAGGCTTGCTCAAGATACGCTGCTTCATCACCGGGTGCTTTGGACGCACCAACGTCTTCCTGCGTTGATTACCGCCGCAAAGCAGCTGCGGTTCGTGACACACGGTAGCCACAAAGAACGAGGGAGGCAAAGGCGCCTATAAAAGGCATTACGATGATGTACGCCAGTCCCAGCAGGGGGCCTGTTATAGCCGGAAGGGGCGGAGTGGTGCTACCGCGGCCACACCAACGCTTAATCCAAGAGCATTTGCTCTTTTCCATCGGCCAAGCTCCAAGCCTTAGAATATTAATTTATCAGCGCGTGCGCCGTTTTTCCTGATTTAAGATGCTTTGTTATAAATTAATAAAGGGTAGCAGCCACCGCCATTTTTTCTGCGGACACTACCACCCTTTTTCATCGCCATACACCCAATCAGCTATTTTGTTTTCAGGTTATCTCACGTCATAAATACCCTGCATTATCAATTATAAACGGATGTAACTTTCTGTCAATACGTAATTAGTTTTTTCTGACCCTGCAGGTATGGTCTACCAGCAAATTTTTTAAAAATAGATTAAGAGGGGGATTCATCTTTTGGTGATGAAAAAGTGTACAGTGAAGCGGCGTACAGAGTAGATACAAACAAGGATGATTAAAGGCACAATAAGTCTGTACAGTATTTACTTTGGGGGCAATTTAGGATAATTTCTCAGGCCGTCTACTGCTTACTGCGGCTGATTGCTGGATTTATTACATTAAGGGCTATGTGGCCGGAACGCACTGGCCGCTCACACACATATACCCAGCAGGGCACTCTGAATCAATAGAGCATGTTAAATCTGGGAGTGCTCGCTTTAAGAAACCTGACCGCTGCCTGCTCTGGTGCAGCGCAACGCCGGCACCTGCCCAGATTAGTAAAGGTGCCATGAGCCCGGCCAGCAACGCTAACATACAATTGCGCAAACCTCTCATTTTTCCGCCTCCATCGCCATATGTTTCTTCAATTAACCTGGAGGGCGGGCATAGAGGAAAGTACTGAAAGTACCCTCCAGAACGTCATACTGTGCCACCTTACATTGTCAAAAAAACAATTGATAAGGTAACTTAATGGCAGCTTTATAAGTCGTCTTTAAATTGTGTGCCCTTCCCTCCATGCCCTTTATGTGTTACAAATATACCCCTATATAAAAGAATTGTCATCGGGAATAATACGTGCTTTTTACATAACAAAAGTCTAATTTTACGGGAAATGTTACCTCTTTATCGTTAATAAATTGGTGAAAAATATCTGAGAGCATACCTGTTGCGCTGGTGGAATGTACATGAATGGTCCTTTCATTTTCTACTTAAGAGCAAAGAAAGAGATAAGGAGTGGAATCCATAGCGTAATCGAGTTAATACACGAAATAACGAATGGTTTACCACCCTTCGTCGCTGGCTCCAGTCCGGGCGCGACCGCGAAAGCAGTATTAGAAGAGAACGTTGCTCTTCTTTTATTTTTTACACAGACGATTTATACTAAGGAGCAGGTATGATTCACTATATACCGCTGATTTCTGCCATCGTAAGCTTTGTTTTTGCCCTGGCAGTTCTAGACCAGTTCTTTGCCAGACGAAAGCCCTATCAGCTTATCTGGGCTATAGGTTTGTTCATGTATGCCATTAGCACGTCAACCGAGTTCTGGGTTGGGGCGTGGGGTCTAAATGTCACCGTATATCGGCTCTGGTATCTGTTTGGCGCCATATTTGTAGCTGCCTACCTTGGAATGGGTACTCTCTACTTACTTGTCAGGCAACGCACAGCTCACACTATTATGGCGATTTTATTGGCAGCGTCATTTTACGCCACTTTTCGTGTCTTTGCCGCCAGCATTGACCTGGGCGGTCTTCAAGTTCTTTCAGGCACTGCTATGCCCCAGGGTGTGAGACTTATGACTCCCGTATTTAACACTTTCGGGACAGTCTCCCTCGTAGGGGGGGCCATATATAGTGCCTGGGTTTACTGGCGACGTAAGATAATGCCGCACAGGGTAATATCTAATGTACTTATTGCTGTTGGGGCCATATTGCCAGCCGTGGGCGGGACTCATATGAGGTTGGGAGGCGGCCTGCCACTGTTCTACATCTTCGAGCTGGTAGGGATTATCATTATCTTTACTGGTTTCTTACGAAGCCGGGAAGTATTCGGCTTATACCGTTTCCCGCTCATTCACGGCTTCCGCAGGGTATCGGCTGATTGATGGTATAAGACTGTAAAATCCTGGAAATGCAAATCTAACACAACGATAAGAACATCTTCTGGGTTATTTCTTCTCCGGGCTGGAGTATAAAAAAGTCATCCTTATCCCATTCGTTTCTCATCATCTTCTCAAATATAGACAGAGAGCCTCCAATTTCCTCATAATCAACGCTGAGGAAGGCAGCATTTGCCCGGGCGTGCTCTCTATATTCGGCCGGGTCGTAAGAACCGGTGGCTATCAAGGCAAGGCGCGTATAATTCTTGAACGCTTCCCGCATCACCCATTCTGCCGTCTCGGCACCATAACGTTCCTTGTATTCATCAAACGTTACCATGGGTGAATTCGCTTCTTCGATCCACCCCTTGGTCAAATAATAAGTGCCCGGAGCCTTATTATGTTCCCGCATGTGGTTAGCCACCGAGCCCAACCAGAAGGTAATGCAGTCGTGTGCTTTGGGTATGACTATGGGCACGTTTTCCGCTTTAATACCCAAGGTACCATTGCCGCAGGCCCCATAGCCGAGCATAATGAAGTCGAAGCCGCCATCCACCTGATGTATCTTCTCCTGAATGGCGAGCCTCATCTTGTCCGGGGTTTTGTGAAGCCCCTGCTCCAAGAATTCCAATTGAACCCCGGGTGGGCTTACCGCCTGTAATTCGTTGATAAGCACCCGACACGCAATTATCAATACTTTCAACTTACATCTCCAAGCAAAATATCATGCTACTGACTGTATCGCCGTTATCCGCAGAGGGCCGCCTGCCGGCAGAACCCTCCACGGATATGGCTGCATTGCTCGTTTAACTTTGCCGCTGCGGTCTCTCTTCCAGGTTCTTGAATTTGATTCCTGACTCCGCTCCCGGTATTGATGCCACAGGCTCGGTCAAAGGGAACTCACCCTTCTGTATCCAGTCTTTCAGAATATTGGTGATTTCCACCGCCTTGGAATAGCTGGACAACGAAGCGGTCGGCACTTCCTTCTTATTGACCTCAATCTTGCCGGTCTTGAGCTCGGCGTAGCTTACCTCTCCCAGGACATCCGGGTTTCTCTGTGGATAGGACTCGGAATAATCCACGATAGGTGCCATAACATCGGCATCTGTAACGGTCGTGTAGGCCAGGATTTCTTCGGATAGTACCGGAATCGGCACGCCTATGCCGACGGTTATCGTGCAACCGTAACCGAGAAAGGTGGTTCCGAGGAGCCATTCCGGCTTCATCTGCTTCAAGTCACCAATTACGGCAAGGGTCCCCGACGGTCGTTTTGGCACGCCATTATCGCCGCGAGTAACACCGGGATTATGCTGCGTTCCCTGCCAGGCAACGTAGCCAATACCCCCGCCCAGAAATATCTTGGTGCCGACCCCGATTGTTTTGTAATGCGGGTCGTTCAGCAGTGGTGATAGCTGTCCGGCACTGCAGTAGTTGGCGTTACCAAGATGCGGCTTCAGTATGCCCATATATGTGTATATGGTTCTGTCAGCAAGGTTCACGGCAACATTGTAGTTCTGGTAGGCGTTCCGGATATTGAATAGTACGGCTTCATTGATGTCCTGAAGGTTTATCCAGGTTTCCAGTTTTTTCCTCGGGTAGCAGTCCGTACCATAGGCGCTGGCCTCAAGCCGAATGTCCTTGCCGGCAACAAGTTCCTCAATGACGTGTCCGCCGCCATAGCTGAAGTCGCCCGGGTGTGACCGGTTTCTGGGGTCATCGTCGGGTATGGCCGTGGCGCCGAGGAAGACATCGACCGCTGCCAGTCCGGCGTATACCGGGATATCGTTCAGGTAAACCTTGCCGCCACCCAGTTTAATCCTTGGCTTGGCGTGCCCAACGTTAAAGTAAGCTCCTGATGAACACATAGGGCCAAAAGTACCGGTGGTGACCACGTCTACTTCCTGAGCAGCCTTCGATAAACCCTTATCGGCAACAATGTCGATTATCTCTTCGGCGGTTACAACTACAGCCTGCCCTTTTTTGATTTTATCGTTGATTTCGGCGATAGTTTTCATTTTTTATCTGTTCCTTCCTTTAATTTTACGTTTTTACCGTGTTTGCCCTTTCGGGCCACGCATGACCCATAGCATCACCACCACCCCGCCCTCATTAATCCCTATTCCACCCAATGCCAGTCCCCGGGTAAAAACAATCTGAATATCTTCTCCTAAAATTCTAAACAAGACAGGCCTCTCTATAATGTGAAATTTGTTAATTCAAAGACTATTTTGGAAAAGCCAGGTAGATAAATATCGTTCGCCCGTATCCGGTAGTATGGTGACGATAAGTTTACCTTTATTTTCCGGCCTTTTGGCTACTTCCAGGGCTGCCCAGGTGGCGGCGCCTGAAGATATGCCGGCCAGTATCCCCTCTTCTTTGGCCAGCCTTCTCGCCATGTTACCGGCATCATCATTGGTGACCTTGATAATTTCATCGACCAGGTCGGTTCTCAAGACATCAGGGACAAAGCCGGCGCCGATGCCCTGAATCTTGTGTGGGCCTGGGTTTCCTCCGGAAAGCACCGGGGAATCAACCGGCTCAACGGCGATGGCCTTAAACTCGGGTTTCCTCGGCTTGATGACCTCGGACACCCCGGTAATGGTGCCGCCAGTGCCGACTCCTGAGACCAAAATATCTACCCGGCCCCCGGTGTCACGCCAGATTTCCTCAGCGGTGGTAAGACGGTGTATTTCTGGGTTGGCTGGATTTTTAAACTGCTGTGGAACAAAGGAATTAGGATTTTCTGCGGCCAGCTCTTCCGCCTTTCTTATTGCCCCTTTCATCCCTTCCGCTCCGGGCGTCAGCACCAGTTCTGCGCCAAATATGGCCAGTAACTGCCGGCGCTCTACAGACATCGTATCAGGCATGGTGAGAATCAGTCGGTATCCCCTTGCCGCGCAGACAAAGGCGAGGGAAATGCCGGTATTGCCACTGGTAGGCTCAATGATGGCCGTATCTTTGTTTACCAGACCCTTTGCTTCAGCGTCCAATATCATGGACACTCCAATGCGGTCCTTTACGCTGCCAATAGGATTAAAAGATTCCAGTTTGGCGACAACGTCGGCCAGCACCCCCTTGGTGACTCGATTTAATCTAACCAGAGGTGTATTGCCAATAAGCTCGCTGGAGTCCTTGGCTATGCCTCTGGTTAGCTTCGGTATTTCTATCGTCTTGTACTGGAGTTTTTCCACTTCTTCTAAATTCGTCTTTGCCATCTCAATTATCTCCTGAATCTGATATTGTCATAGCTCAAGCGCCTACGTACTTGACGTAGAGTTCCCTGGCCAGCGGCTCGTCGAAACTGTTACGGAGAATGAGCCGACCGTCCGGGAAAATTACCATTTCGTGACCGTTGACCTTGAAATTTACCGTGTTCTCGTTATAGCTCACTTCACCGGATGCTTTAAGATGTTTCGCCAGTTCAGGCAGAGAGAGCCTTTCCACCTTGGGGTCGAGGACCTGTACCGAGTACTGGCCGCAAAGTACGGTTGTTCTCACGCCGAACTGCCTCTGTAGGAACTCGTAATTGCCCTGACAGGTTGGGCAGTCTGGACGAAAACTCGGCTTGAAACGGTCGAAAACTCCCTGCCAGACATCGACAAATAGAACATCATGGCTGATTTCTTTGGCACCGGTGAGAATCTTCATGGCTTCAACCGATTGAAGAGAGCCTATAATGGAAGGGGCGGGGCTGATTACGCCAGCCCTATCGCAGGTGGGTATCACCCCGGGAGGAGGCACCGAAGTAAAGAGACATCTGAAACAGGGGGTTTGGCCCGGAATTATATTCATGGTCATTCCATAAGTTGCAATGGCCCCGCCATAAATCCACGGGATTCCGTGTTTCAGGGAAACGTCGTTTATGAGAAAACGTGTTTCCGGATTATCCAGCCCGTCCAGTATTAAATCAACTCCGCCGACGAGTTCTTCGATATTGGCGTAATGCACATCGGCGACGATACCTTCAATCTCAATAGAAGAGTTCACTTTTTTCAGATGCCTTTCCGCGGCGATGGCCTTGGGGACCTGATTTTTCACATCTTCCTCATCAAAGAGTATTTGCCGCTGCAGGTTGTGGTACTCGATGAGGTCCCGGTCAATGATTCTTACCTTGCCGACGCCCGCGCGCACCAGAGTATTGGCGATAACCGTTCCCAGCGCTCCACACCCAATGATAACCACGCTGCTGCCAGCCAATTTCTTTTGTCCCTCTTCACCGATAGCTCGGTAAAGAGTCTGTCTTGAGTAACGGTCAATCATGAAAAGCTTATCTCCTCCGGTACTAACGCCAGGGTACGAACGACGAGTTTAGATGTAATACATCGACTTTTCTGGCTGCTTTTTCTGCTTTTGCCTTTCTGCTAAATCATGCAGGGTAGTGGCCTCTAAAACTCCATCTATAGCTGTTTGTAATTCACCCCAGATATCTCTAGTGGCACAAAACTCGGAGCGGTCACATAAGTTAGCGTCATTTATGCAATCCACCAGCGCCAGCGGACCTTCAAGGAGATTGATAACATCGCTTAATTTTATCTCCTCAGTGTGCTTAGCAAGCAAAATCCCGCCTTTTGTTCCTCTGATGCTCCTTATAAGACCCCCGGCTTTCAGCGGGGCCACCAATTGCTCAAGATAGGGAAGTGAGATTTGCTGCCTCTGGGCAATATCCCTAAGCAGCACCGGCTCCTCCTTGCTGTGAAGGGCTAAATCTAAAAGAGCCCTGGTTGCATAACGCGTCCTCGTCGATAGTTTCATCGGTCACATCTCTAATTTCATAAAAATAAATAGTTGACTAAAATAATCAACTTACTATACAATAGCAAAGCTTTAGATTATTGTCAATAGCTGCAATCAAGAAAATCAAGATATTTTGCGAAATTTGTTCCCAGGGGAAGTAAAAAGAGTTGAAATAAGAAACGGAAACCGTGATGGCTGAACAGGCTGGAGAACGCTGCTACCCTTCGATGACTACCTCGAAGGGATACTGTATCGCCCCGGTGGAACAGACCAGCTCACACATCGTGCACCATACTGTGCACAGACGCCGTTCCCTCTTCTCATTAATCTCGACCACATTTCCCACGAGCACCAGCACCTGGCAGGTACACACCTCAACACAAAGCCCGCAACCCGTACACTTATATCGGTCGATTACCAGCATTTCATCATTTATACCTTATCTTCTCCGGACAGCGATAGTCTAATACTCGATTCACCCGGCTGTCAGCGACTTTTGTCTCACTTGCCAATACCGGCGACTTCTCTCATCACCTCCGTACTCTGTAATCACTGTACGGTTGCGCTCTAGCCTTTCCATTCTTTTATTTAAGCACGCTGGCAGCAATCTCGGCCACATCCCGCACCTGTACCCTGTCTTCAAGGCCCTTGTCCTTCAGCCCGTCTTCAAACATCGTCATACAGTAGGGACAGGAGACACAGATTGTATCCGGGTTTTTTTTCAAGGCTTCTTCGGTACGGGCTACGTTAATCAGTTGGCCAATGCTTTCTTCCATCCACATCCGCCCCCCGCCGGCACCGCAACAAAAGGACCTGTCATGATGGCGGTCCATCTCCGTAATTGCATCGCCAGTAACCGAGGCAATAACATTACGCGGGGCTTCGTAAATCTTATTGTGACGCCCCAGATAGCAGGAATCGTGAAAGACCATGTTACCCAATTCTCCAGGCTTATTTAGCTTTAGCCTGCCCGTTTCAATCAGGCTATTAATTAATTCGGTATGATGTACGACTTCCATCTCAATGCCATATTGGCGATAGTCATTCTTCAGGGTACTGTAGCAGTGAGGACATTGGGTAATAACTTTGCTCACACCTCGTTCTTTAAAAAGCTCAATATTCTTTTTAACCATGCTGTCAAAAAGGAATTCATTGCCCAGACGACGCAGGCTATCGGCACAACAGGGTTCATTCCTGCCCAGAATGCCCCAGGAAACACCGCTGGCATCCAGAATCTTGGCTATGGCCTGCGTGGTACGCCTGTTACGAGCGACAAACGCGCCGGCACAGCCGACGAAAAACAGGTATTCAGCCTGACCAGCTTCAAAAGGCTTAATCTCGGTTTCTGCGGTCCACTTGATACGTTCTGCAGGAGCAATGCCCCACGGATTACTGCGCTGCTCCATATTCTCAAAAAGGTTTAGTAGCTCTTCCGGGAACTTCGCTTTCATTTCCACCAAGTGCCGGCGCATATCAATAATCCGCGGAAAATGCTCTATAAACACCGGGCACACTTCGACACAACCGCCGCAGGTAGTGCATTCCCAAAGCACCTCTTCGGAAATGCCACCTTCCTCACTGCCCCCGATTAAAGGTAGTTTTATATTTTTACTGTGGGTAAGCAAGGGGCCATTCTTCAGCAAATTCACCTTGATATCATGGATAACCAGACGCGGATTTAGCGGCTTGTTGGTGAAGGTTGCCGGGCAAACATCAGAGCAGCGGCCACACTCGGTGCAGGAGTATGAATCAAGCAGACCTTTCCAGGTGAAATCATTTACCTGGCCCACGCCAAAGGTATTGCCCGTTTTGAATTCTTCGCGAGCCGGGATGGTAACCTTGGCCAGATTGCGGAAGAAAACGTTGGGAATAGCCGTCAGAATATGCATATGCTTGCTGTATGGCAGGTAATTGAGGAAACCGAGCAGCACGACAGCATGAAGCCACCACAGGTATTTAGCGGATACCATCAATCTTTCCACAGAAACACCGGACAAAAAAGTGGCTGCAATAAAATTGGAAATTGGCCTGTAGGCGGCTTCTTTCCCATAAGCAATTTCACTGGCGTGTAAACCAAAAAAGGCAATCATTAAGGCAGCAACCAACCCAAGGATGATAAAGGAGTCGGGGTTTCGCGCTTCCATATAAGAGGGAGGGAAAACCAGGCGACGGACTATGGCAACGCACACCGCTAGAAGCGCAGCCAGTGATACCAGGTCGAAAATGAAAGCCAGAATATGGTAGGCGCCATCCGGTAGCCGTGAGAGGCTGACAAATTCTGGGAAAAGTCCGTTCAGCAGAAATTCGGTATTGGCCAGAAATAGAATCAGGAAACACCAGAAAAGGACGGAGTGGTTTAAACCAAAACGGTAGCCATGGGCAACAGTGCACCGCTGACCGAAAGCATAAAGAAGCACGCTCCAGATACGTTTACCGAAATTATCGAATCGATTTTCAAAGGTCCCCAGGGTCAGTAAACGGAAACGCTTAAAACAACTCCAGCTGAAAAGTACCAGGGCAAGGACAAAGATGATGGAAAATGCAATGACATTATACGATATCATTTACCCTTTTATTTCAGTTCCAATACTATGCTCTTACTTCTTCCTTGGTACGCAATTCTCTAATCCGCTCTGTAAAGGCTGGCACCACCTGCAGGACATCACCGACAATCCCGTAATTAGCCACTTCAAAAATAGGTGCGTGTCGGTCATGGTTGATAGCGATAATCAGGTCCGATTGCTGCATACCAACCAGGTGCTGAATGGCACCGCTGATGCCGCAGGCAATGTAGAGCTTGGGTCTGACCGTCTTGCCTGTCTGGCCGACCTGGCGTTCCGCAGGCATCCACCCCGCCTCTACAGCACCACGAGAACAACCAACGACACCGCCTAACTCGCTGGCTAGATTCTGTAAAATGGCAAAATTCTCCTTGGCGCACAAGCCCCTTCCCCCAGAGACGATAACTTCTGCGGAAGTGATATCCACCATATCTTTACTCGTGTTGATAACCTCCAGCACTTTGACGGCGATATTCTCCTCTTGTACAGGTATGTATTCTCGGATAATCTTTCCGTTCTTAGTACCATTTTTCCTGGGTAAGGCGAATACATGTGGCCGAACGGTGGACATCTGCGGACGAGCGCGTTCGGTTAAAATGGTCGCCATAATATTGCCGCCAAATGCCGGGCGTATCTGCAGCAACGAGCGGTTGTCGCCAATCTCCAGGCCAGTACAATCGGCGGTCAATCCGGTCTGGAGCTTTGTCGCCACAGCCCCGGCCAGATCCCTCCCCAAACCGGTGGCACCCATGAGCAATATTTCCGGTTTATATTTCTCCACCAGATAGCAGATAGCCCGGTAATAAGATTCGGTACGATAATGGTGAAATACGGGATCGTCAATCAGGTATGATTTAATTGCACCATAGGCAAATGATTCCTGGCAGAGTTTCTCCACTTTATGGCCGATGACCACAGAGCACAGTTCAACACCCAGAGTGTTCGCCAGGTCGGCACCTACACCAAGTAATTCCCAGGAAACACTGGCCGGCTCCCCGAACCTCTGCTCAACAAAGACCCAGATACCTTGGTATTCTTTGAGCCTGGCCTGTATTATATCTTTTTCGCGGGCTGCTTCAGCTTCCAGGGCAGCGGCTGACTTTGCTCGTACCTCCATTTCGGCGAGAATCTTCTTCTCCTCCGGACTGTAATAAATCTTCAGCGCATCCGCCGGGCAAGCCTCCAGACATTTGCGGCAGCCACTGCATCTGTCGACCAAGATTACTGGCTCGCCTTTCTCATTCATTTCAATGGCGTCTCTGGGACAAGAACTCTGGCAAAGAGCGCCACAGGCAATACACTTGCCCGGAATGAGTTGGGCTACGCCTCTGGGTCTCTTTATCTTTTTCTCCTCTGCCATATACTGACCTCTAACAAATTCAATTAAAAGCTAAAGATTAATTATATCCTTCTCCACTAACTTACGGATTAGCAAATGAGCTGCTTCTTCAGGGTCATTGAGACCATCGCCTAAAATCTCACCTATGGCTCTTTCGGGAGAGAAGATTTTACTCACTTGCGTTGCGGAACCCTTAAGTCCAACGGTTTCTGTATCCAGCTTCATCTCTTCATTGCTCCACAGTGTTACCTCAGCACCCTCAGCTGTCAGACGCTTCAGCACGGTAGGATATCGTAGACGATTTATCTCCCGCTCCACAGAAATCACGGCAGGCAAAGGTGCCTCCACTAATTCGCTGTATGTACCTAATTTACGTCTAACCCTCACCTTTTTCGCCTGAAGGTCTATGTTCTCGATATTATTGACGAAAGTTAGCTGTGAATATCCCAGGCGAGTAGCAATCCCTGGCCCAACCTGAGCGGTATCTCCATCAATGGTCTGCCGGCCGCAAATTACCACCGCCGCTTTTTCGTTCTGAACCAGTCGTTGGATAGCCGAGGACAGGACGAGACTGGTCGCCAGAGTATCTGCCCCACCAAAAGAACGGTCGCTTAAAAGCACTACTTCATCTGCTCCCAGAGCCAGAGCCCTCCGCAGTATTATCTCGGTGCTGGGAGGGCCCATCGAGATAACCACCACCCTGAATCCATATTTATCCTTAAGCCTGAGGCTTTCTTCCAATGCGTGCGTATCAAATGGATTCATAATGAAAGGAACACCCTCTCTAATTAGGGTGCCGGTTACCGGGTCAACTTTTACCTGGGTGGTGTCTGGTACCTGTTTAATGCATGTTATCGCTACACTCATTCTGCCTATCATAACTTTCGGTAATGTTATGTCTCATGTGGGTTCGTTTTAAAAATCGGGGTATTCATAAGTAAACTTTCTATCTACCAAGTCGATTTCAATAGTGCAGTAATTTATCAGCTCCGTAATTTTACTGACCGCAGCATGCACCGGGATGAGGAATAGTGGTACATCAGATGTAGTATCACGAAGGTCCAGCGAAATATCTATGAGAGGTTTTCCCAGATGCATGATACGAACTTTTTTGACATTTCCCTGGCGTACAAGCTTGTCCACTTTCTCAACGAGACCGCTTCCGGTTATAGATATTCTTTCTCCAACAACCACTTCGCACCTCCTTTAAAGGTTGTGCCCGATTTGTGAACTCCCCAAGGTTCCTCACGTATTTATTGAGACAATATGTGGCTTTAAATTCAATATATGGCAGCATCAGTACTTTCACAATAGAGATAAGAAGGTTATTATTGCAGGACAATATTCCCCTTTTTCGAGGAAAAAGCTTCTGAAACTTACGATAGAAATTCCTGTTTTCAAGGAAAAAGCGACTTATAGACCTAGTCTATGTCATGTCAATGCGTACAACACCGGAAGAGTTAAGCTTAATTGATAGGCACTAACTCATCAATAAGGTTATTTTCGTGATAAAGCTGAGCCGATTATAAAGGCCAGTACTCCAGCCAGAAAAAGAGCTCCCCAGATAACCAGCTGAAAGCTGGTCACAAAGCTACATGCCACGGGTCGGAACAGGAAAAGCAAGCCTGCCGCCAGGCTAACAGCCGCCGTAATGGCTCCGCCTACCCGCAGTACTGTACCTTTTCCATTTACGGTTTCAGTCCAAATTGCCATATTCTTACCCCCCTTATTGCGTTTCTCTGAAAAAACGTGTCTGCAAGCCTATCTTGTTGACTCCCGATGGTTGAACCTCTGCTTGCCAGGGCTGGAAGAGATAACTGATTAAAAAGATAATTACAAATGGTAATAGAAATATTGCACCGGCCACCAGAATACCTGTTTCACCTGTCAACGGCGGGAAATAACTGGTAAATCCTCTCAGGCTTTTGGATAATAATTGCCCGCCAATTACCACGTTCCAGCGCATAGCAAAAACGCCCACGAGAATAAAGACGGCGGAGGTAAATCTCATTATCGTCTTTGTCCGCTCATTCAAGTTCACTATTTCCGCTGTTCCCATGACTAGAATTGGCAGTATAGTTCCCAGAATAAACTGGATGCCAAAGTAGCTGAGCCCTATTTCTTTCGTTATCAGTTGCTGGATAAGGCCCCAGCTCTCTTCGGATTCGTAAAGCATGGTAAGGACCTCCAGGCCTTCAAGAGCCAGAGCCAGGGTGATAAAGCCACCGAGCCAAAGGGCCAATGAATGAACGCACCCGTGGTCCAAAGTGGCTTTCCTGATTTTTGTTGATACAACATACAGCACAATTAATAGCGCTATTCCCGAAACTATGGCAGAGGTCAGAAAAATAATAGGCATTAGCGACGTCGACCACCAGGCATTCGATTTTACTGCTCCAAAAATGAATCCCACATAACCGTGCAATAAACAAGCGGCCGGGATCCCAATCATGGCCAGCACCTTGATAACCTTGTTATCAATTGATTGCGATTCTTCTGATATGTCGAGAATTCCTAATGATAATAATGAGTATATTTTTTGTTTGACACCTTCATTTGACTTCGCATATCTAACGATATCCGGCCTGAATACGAGCCATGTTTCAACAAGCAGCAAAGTCAAGTATATGAACCATATATATCCAAAGCCCGCCATAGCCGAAATCAGATTGGGTCTGAGAAACATCTCAAGGGCTCTTTCCGGACGAGCTAAATGAATGATAAGCGGCAGTGGACAGACCAGAAGAAAGGCGAGCGCCGTAATCAAGGAAAGACGCGCTACTGGTTTAAGGCTATTCAGCCCGAAAACATGATAGAGTGAGGAGACGATGAAAGCGCCCGCCACAAGACCGGTGATATAGGGGTAAAGGACAATTAACAGATCCCATTCAATGCTGGCTTCATTTGGATATACAAAGCCCGACATCCTCTAACGTACTCCTTTTTCAAGTCCGACGTAATACACCATTGGCTCTGAACCCAGATCTGGCTTCAGGACACCTACCGTCTCCGTCTCCAAAATCTGGCTTACCTCGCTTTCAGGGTCACGTATATCTCCGAATTTTCTGGCTCCAACGGGGCAGACTTCCACACAAGCCGGGGGAAATCCTTTGGTTATTCGGTGGTAGCACCAGGTGCATTTATCTACCACTTTTAATCTGGGATCGAGAAACCTCGCTCCGTAGGGACAGGCTTGAATGCAGTATCGACAGCCGATACAGGCCTTTCTATCAACGATGACCACGCCTTCCGGGGTGGAGTAGGTTGCCTCAACGGGGCATACCTGTACACATGGAGGAGATTGGCAATGATTGCAGAGCTTTGGGACAAAGAAACTTTTTCTTATTTTTATATTTTCATACTTGATATTGGCGTGGTCAGCAGAAAAACCATTAATTCCAGCATCAGGAGAATCTACAAAGACCTCCTCGCTATGGGTGACCACATATCTTTCCACCCAGGTTCGGTTGTATTCCGGTTCTTCAGGGACGTCATTCTCTAGCTTGCAGGCTTGAACGCATCTGCCACAGCCGATGCACTTTCTGATGTCAACGATGAATCTCCAGTAATGTTGCTTGATATTGGAGGTGCCGGGTCTCAATTGCGGTTTCACGTTCACCGGAATCAGATCGCGAACTGCACCCGGTATACTGACGGGGACAATTAAACCTCCCAGGAAACCCATGCCGCCAATTTTTAAGAAATCTCGGCGTGAAAGCTCCACTTTATTTTGCAACCTATTTATTGCTCTCATGGCAACTTAAACAACTCTCTTGCTCCCTTCCCTCATGGTCTAGGGGATAGGGTTTCAATCCGCCGGTGTCATGACAGAGAAGGCATTCTTCCCTTCCTTCCAACGTGTGCGGTACTGCTGGTATTGATACTGCTACCCGCTTGTCAGACGATACATCAGATGTTAAGGCTTCTAAAGGGCTATGAGGGTTATGGCATGTAACACAGTTGGATTGCCCACCATGTTCATCCAGATTAACCTGTGGGAACTCGCTTGGTCGAGCGACAACACTGTCATGGCACAGGCCGCAAAACTCCCTGGAATTGTCGATTTCCATTCCTATACCCGTATCTATATGGTCTTTGCCCGGTCCGTGGCAAGTTTCGCAGCTTACCCCACTATGTTCTGCTTCCTTCAAACTGGAGAAATTCTCTTGATGACAGCTGCTACAGCTAACGTTATCCACGTACTTAACCGGCAAGCTTGCCCATTCTTCAGTATTTTCGTCGCTACTCTTTGGATAAAAGCCGTATTCTTCAAATATGGCTGGTGCTGGCACGACCCTCGGCACCACAACAATTACAGCCAGAACAATCAATACTACTAATCCGGCTCTTACCAGGTGTTCCATTTTTAGAACTCACTACTATAGGGAGATTTATCAAGTTCTGGGCAACACCGACCTATTCTTTATGTTGCTGAAGGCTCAACTTGTTCGATAGAGAATTAGCTATGTCTACCGTCAACGGTATAATGGTGCTGTTTCTTTCGCCGGCCATCTCAACAAGAGTCTGAAGGTAGCGTAGCTGAAGGGCAGCGGGCTGACTCTGTATTATTTTTGCCGCATCGGCAAGGGTTTGTGCTGCCTGATATTCACCTTTTGCATGGATAACTTTGGCCCTCTTCTCTCGCTCGGCTTCAGCTTGCTTGGCCATGGACCGCTGCATTGTTTCCGGGAGAAGTACATCTTTTACTTCTACCAGCGTTACCCTTACTCCCCATGGGTCCTCGGTCTGCTCATCGATTATTTGCCGCAAACGGAGATTTATCTGGTCACGGTGCGCGAGCAATTCATCCAGTTCTGATTGGCCGAGAACGCTTCTGATAGTCGTCAGAGCAAGTTGGATGGTGGCCTGTCGATAGTCCTCAACATTAATTATTGCCTTCGCTGAATCAATCACCATGAAGTACACCACAGCATCCACCCGGACGGTTACATTATCTCTGGTGATAACTTCCTGAGGTTCCAAGACAGTAGTTTTAACACGGAGGCTGACTTTACTCATACGATCAACAAATGGGATAATCAGGTTGAAACCCGGATTTCTTATCCCGACTAAGCGTCCAAAGCGAAGAACCACACCTCGTTCGTACTGTTTTACGATTCTGACACTGTAGACCAGGATAACTAAGGCCGCAATCGCAATCAGGAAGATAATCCAAGCATCCATTTTTCACCTCTCTCCTTCCGTATTAAAGATTTTGTTCAAGCGCTGACCCTTCTCCTAATTTTGATACCTACAGGAACGGGCAACATTTCCCGTGTAGTTGAAACGCCCCGTGAATTGATTAATTTGGAAACACGTGAAATCAGGTCGCGCATATCAAAAGGCTTCTGAATATAATCATCGGGGCCAAATCTCTCAATTAAACCTGAACCGGGGGCATTTGCCGATACGATTATTACTGGCATCCCGCTCGTTGAATCCGTTAGCCTAAGGAGGCTGAGGATACCCCAACCACTGAAGTCTGGCAGCCCAACATCTAAAAGCAAGAGATCAGCCTTTGCCTGGCTTAGCAGCTTAATGCAATCCAGCCCCGTCTGCGCTTCAGAAACCCGAGCACCTGATTTCTCCAGGTTATACCGAATCAACCGACTGGTAGTCTGGTCGTCTTCAGCCACGATAATAGATGACTTATGGTTGTTCCTAATCTTGTTCCGCATTTTTATTCAGTCCAGCTACAGGCATAATATTCCAGAAGAGATAAAAAAGGCGTGAAAATTTGGTCTGCAGAATGAATAATTTGTGAAAAAAGTAAATGGGGAAAGACATTGCGTGAGGTGAATTAGTATCGTGGAGAGTCGCTTGTCTCTATATCGCCTTGGTAAATATATAGCCGATACCGGGTTTGGATAAAATATACTTGGGATGGTGTGGGTCGTCTTCTATCTTGCGGCGGAGGTGACGTATATATGCTCTGAGATATTCCAGCTCATTTATGTACTCCGGGCCCCAGACTTTCGTCAGTAGTTCACCGTGGAACATCATTCGCCCCGCATTGGTCACCAGTTGAGATAGAAGTTTGTATTCCGTCAATGTCAGTGCTACTTCCTGCCCCTTAACGGTTACTCTACGTTGCATAAAGTCAACCGTGACGTCTCCGCAAGTGAAGCTGCGTAGAGCCGTGGCTTCTTCAGAAGGTTTGGCACGACGAAGCACTGCTTCAATTCTGGCCAGCAGTTCTTCTACATTGAAGGGTTTGGTGATGTAGTCATCGGCACCCAGTTTTAGCCCCTTTACTTTATCCGCATCTTCCACCTTAGCAGTTAGCATAACTATTGGTATGTCCGTAAATTCTCTGATGCGCTGACAAAGACCGTAACCGTCTATTCCAGGAAGCATAATATCAAGTATGACCATGTCTGGCATTTCCCTATCGATAATATCAATAGCAGAAAGAGCGTCCATAGCTAACAGGACTTCGTAACCAACTGTTTTTAGGTTAGAATTTACTAGTTTAATCAACTGTGGGTCATCGTCGACAAGTAATATTTTAGGTTTCCTGGTCATCTCACCCCTCTTAGCGAATTATTAATCCTCTTCATAGCCCTCGCTCAAGGGCAAACTGAAATAGAAAGTGCTCCCTTTACCCACGGCGCTCTTGAACCAGACCTCACCGCCGTGAGCTTCAACATGTGCCTTAACAATAGAGAGCCCGAGCCCGCTTCCGGTAGTACCACGGGTCAAATTACTGTCCACACGGTAGAACCTTTCGAAGATTTTATCATGGTATTCTTGAGGAATACCCGTTCCGTTATCCTTTATTTCGACAATTACCCTATCCCGTATTACCTTGCCGGATATCTTAGCTACTCCGCCGTCTGGGGAATATTTTACAGCATTTTCCAGAAGATTCCTTAATACCTGTTCTATACATCTGACATCGGCTTCGACAACCGGGAAGCTCGGCGCAAAAGACAGGTCGAACTCATGCTTCTTGGCTCGCGTTGAAATCTCTTCTACCACTTTTTCAGCCAGCCGAGGTATGAGCAGCGGCTCTTTTTCCAATTTCACCGCACCGGCTTCCAATTTGGCTGACTGTAAGATTTTATCAATTAGGTCACGCAGCTCATCAGTCTTCTCGTCTATAATCTGAAGGAATTCACGCTGCGTCTCTCTTTCCCAGGAAGCATCCTTACGGAGTAGTGAGGTGGAATAACCCTTTATGAGCGTTAGCGGTGTGCGTAGCTCATGCGAAACCGAAGAAATGAATTGGGACCTCAGACGGTCCGCTTCATGCAGCGCCCTCGCCTCCTCGGCTTCATTGGCCAGCTGAGCTCTCTCGATAGTGATACCAATGCCATCGGCTATGGCCTGAAGTAAGCGGTAATCTGATTCTGAGAACACTTCCTTATCATTAAAATTAACTAGAACGAGACCTCCTATAACTCGGTTCCGCTCAAACACCTTGCCGCAGATAAAACTTTGCGCTTTAGACTGAAAAGGTTCCGAGCGAAGAAAAGTATCAATTGCTTCTTCCACGGCACTTGTTTCTTTTGTCGCCTCACCTTCTGACTTTGAAACCAAATCGGAACCAGGTGCACTACCAGGAGCAGTATTAATATCAGGAAAAGCGTCCTTATTCATACCGATTATACATCGTAGCACTAAGGCACCATGTGCATCGCTATCTAAGAGCAATAGACCACCGTCGGCATTGGGCACGACCTCCACTGCCTTTACGACAACGGCATCAAGAACGGGCGACAAGTCGATTGCAGATGATAATATCTCAGAAACAGAAAGCAGTGAGGACAGTTCCTGCGTTTTTTGCTTTAACTCTCCGTAAGAAGTTTTTAGCTTTCGTCTCATGTCATCGAGTGTCTGGCTCAATACGCCGACCTCATCTCTGCCCAGATTAGCGACCTGACCATCCAGGTCTCCCTCAGCTATTTTTTTAGAGGCGACAGTAAGCAGCCTAATCCGACTGCCAACATCTCTTGTAGTTATAACAACAAAAAGAAGAGCAACAGTAACCAATACTATTCCAAATAGAATCAAATTTTGACGGAGTTCACGAGTAGGGGCGAGCGCCTCGTCTTCCGACTGACGAATAACTACCCCCCAGTTTGCCTTTGAGAGTGGCATGAAAGCTAATACGTCTTTTCTATCAACCCTTTGCTCGGCCTAGTGACAGGTATGACAGACGCCCTGGGTTGGATTTCCTGCTCGTATCAGGTCAGCAAAGCGACCACTGTGGTCACTCTTTTCAAAGGGCGACAATTCAGGGCCAGGCTCGGTTCTGACAACGACAATCCCGTTCTGGTCGATAATTTCAATATAGCCCGTTTCTCCCAGCCTCACCGGGTACACAAATCCCCCGATGCTTGATTTGGCCGGCGCGGTAGTAAGACCTGAAACACTGGCTTCTTTCATCTTAATAGTCTGGATAAAGCTGCTTAAGTGAAAAGATTCGCCACCATCGGTCCAAGCGATATCCGGCTTACTCCAGCGGATTTCTCCTGCTCCATCGATGAGATAGATGCTATGTATAGGAATTGACAAGCGTGAATAAGTCGTCTCAAGAGATTCTATATGAGCTTGGAAGTTGTCCTTTGTATCATCGATGTCAATCATCCGCGCCGTATTCTCCAGTTCAGACAGAGCGCGCTCTAATGCTTCGTCTACGTAGTCAGCTACTAAACCAGCTGTGGTCAGGCGGTCTTCGAGCATCGTTTCCGTGGCTCGATTCACTGCTCTCATTCCCAGGGAGCTAAATACTATTACTCCAACGAGTAGACCCATGGTGGTTAGCAGGGGGATTTTTTTGCCAAGTGTTAGGTTAGTTAAAAATTTCATGGAATATTATCCTGTTTAATCACTTATCCTTCCCGTAAGCGACCGGGTACCTGCTCCCGTGAAAGATTCCTGCACTGAGGCAGGAAGTTCATCCGATATCTCAGAAGAATAGCTAGCGCTTTCAGCAAACCTCTCTTCCAACGGGGAAATTGAACATTGCTCCCGGAGTTGAAGCCACCAGGTTATATTTTTCCTAACGGCTTGCTTTATATCTTCCGATGTCATTTTCTGGGTATCGTTACTCTGGAAGGACGCCGTTTCTTAACCCTCCCCAAATCCAAGTTTATCCAAGGCCAATGTGTTATTCCAAAATTATTCGTGTATTAAGGTTGCATCTTTTTTTTACGATTTTCAATGTGCTATTCTACCTATTTATGTGACCGTGAATACCTCATTTTTGAAAATCAAGGGTGGATTGGCGTGCACACATCATTTGTCCATGTGGAGGTAACAAAACAAGCGATTGTATAGTCAGAACGCCCGGAATCAAAATCAAAAATAAAAAGTCTGCCAGAGACATATGAAAGATATTCGCTAAGGCAAACGTTTCACAGAAAATGCATAGTGTGGCCGTATTTTGAACGTACTCGCTATCCAATATGCATATTGCCTTTGCTTCGGCCACTTCAATATCTATTGTATCTGATATTTCTCTCTTATTCTTTGTTCTATGAATTGCTTTTATACATTGCACATTCTACAATCTCTAATATGTTACGGCATCAAATAAATGATAAATGTAATACCCGTATATATTTGGTAGTTCGGTTTTCAAGAGTGCATAGGACATGAATAGAAAAAGGGTCGAAATCGACCTACTAATGATAAATATATTAATCGGCATATTCTTAGCGATTGTGTTTACCGATAGCCTGTCATGGCTTCGAGTGATTTTGGGAATTCCTCTGATTATCCTGTTCCCCGGCTATGTGTTTATCGGTGTGCTTTACCCTAGAAAAGATAGCATTAGCCACGTCAATCGGATAGCCTTAAGCCTAGGATTATCTATTGTTGTTATCGTCCTAATCGGGCTGATACTCAATTATCTTCCCTGGGGCATTGGACTCTATTCAATCACTATATCAATCTCTATCTTAATTTCACTTCTGTCAGCAATAACCTGGTACATTCGCGGGCGATATCATCCAGAGGAGCGGTACGGTTTTACTATTAAGCTACCGAGCGGGAATTTAATTGATTACTCCAGGTCTTTGAACCGGGTTCACCTCAGCCTGATTATTCTAATTATATGTTCAATTATTGGCTTTGCCGTTTTTCTCAGCTACACGCTGGCCAAACCTCCAGAGAGGGAGCCTTTTACCGAGTTCTACATACTGGGAATTGAAAACCGCGCCGATAGTTATCCACTGGAACTAAAGCTGGGAGAGAGGGGAGAAGTAACGGTTGGCATTGTAAGCCGTGAATATGAAGCGATTAATTATCGAATAGAAGTTGTTGTTGAAGATAACAAAACGTATGAGTTATTTCCGATAGTGCTGGCGCCGGAAGAGAAATGGCATGGGGAATTGGAGTTTACTCCAGAGCCGGTTGTTAAAAGACAGAAAGTCGAGTTCCGGCTTTATAAAGATGCAGGCTGGTCAGGTGAAGTCAGGTATCTCTGGGTAAATGTAAAAGCATGATGGTGAAAATAACGTGAATAACAGCGTGGATTTGCCACTGAAGCGGCAAAACAATGTCATAGAAGGGTTGCTGCTGGTATTGATATTGCTGCTGGCCGTTTTCATGGCCGGTATCCCCCATCTGGATTATATATACCCACTGCACATCGATGAATGGTGGCGCTACGGGGATTCACAAAGCCTGGTAGCCAACGGTCATTTCCCTTATCCTGACCCTTTTAATTCAGGACAGGTCCTGGCGGAAGATATTGAAGCGGGCTACCACCTTCTGCTGGGTGTAATAAGGCTGATTACAGATATTTCATGGCTCAATTTATTTCGTTTTTTACCCGGCTTTATTTTTGCTATGTTAGCCTTTCAGGCTTATGCGTTTGGCAGGAGGAGGGGATTTGGCCTGGGAGCCGCTTTCTTGGTTTGCCTTATCCCTACTACTATCAGGTTCCTGGGTCCGGCCTTTCTGGTACCGGTTTCTCTGGGGCTTGCCTTCATTCCGCTGGCTCTTTTTATCCTGCACCGGCTGATGAATGATATCCGGGGGCCAGTTCTTCTTTTCCTGCTGCTCTTTGCGCTGCTTTTTCTCCATCCCCCAACTATGGCTGTTATTTCAGCGATTGTGGTTATTCATCTGGTTTTTTCGCTGTTCGACAAGCAGAAAGTGCAGAGTCGCATACGGAAGGTAGCCATAGTTCTTAGCTTTATTATGATAATTTGCACTTTGATGTTTTTCTGGGCACCGGATTCGTTTGGCTTCGTCGTGAAAGAAGCATTAGATCCGGAGCGACATCTGCCACTGCCCCCCATTGTCAATGCCCTGCCCGGATATGGCTATATTCCGATCGTACTATTTATAATTGGAGTAGGTATCCTTTTCCATAAGCATAGGCGGGAAGATTTAGCCCTTATTACAGCGGTACTTGCTTTACTTGCTTTTCAACAGCTATATCCGCATTTCTACATTGGACTTGACATTATCTATGAAAGAGGCTGGCTGTACACATTTGTCTTGATGGCACTGGTTGGTGGGGTGGCGCTGCCCGCAGTTTGGGGATGGATAAAATCAGGAATGGGAAAATGGCCACGCCTGGCGCTTGTCGTTGCCTTTACTGTGCTTGGTATCTTATTGGCTTCAGCTTTAATGTTAAGTCTGCGCAGCCATCTTTCGGGAGATTATTATCACGTGATTGATGACGAGATGTATCAGGAATTCTTATGGATTGGGGAGTATGTGCCGCCGTCGTACCGGATTGGTATTCTGGACACTCACGAGGCCTGGCCATTTGCGGCGATAACGAAAAAATTTGCTTACACTGCTGAGGTGGCTCCCAACTTCCATGCCAAAGGTCGCTCGGCAATGGAATTCTTGGAAACCGGGTCTAAAGACACTTCATGGTTACTAAAAGAGGGAATAACCATAATATATACATCTGAAGCAGTGGAAAACAATGACCTGATAAAAGTCAATAACAGGACTTATCTATTAATCAATAAAGGAGCATAATTCTTACCGGCTATGGTGAAATCAACTGAGTACTGCTGGGGGGGTAACCTTTTAATCTTGATCACCAATCTGGGTTATCTGGTTTTCGACCGGTCTTGGCGACCAAACATAGATTCAAGAACCGATTGATAATGTAATTCAGGGCGTAATCCCTGTCTTTTCATGCGACGCCACCTGACAAAGTATTCAATGATTGAGAGGGCCCTCTTGAACAGTTGACCATGCCGGTACATATAAAACAAGTCAAGTAACATATGCAATAGTATCCCTCCCAGCATGGCTATCAGCCACGTCCAGCCGGTTATTGCCGCTGCAACCGACATTAAGAGGATGAACTCTGCAGTGTGCATCAGGTTGAGACTCAGGAAGTCAGGCTCCTTTCCTCTCTCGGAGAGAAGATCATGGAATTCAAACATACGCTTTATACTATAGTCCTTAAAACCGTTACGGTAGACGTAATCTACGTAATGGTCACCATCAATGAGAACTGAGGAAACCCAGAAGACAGCGCTGTTCACACCGAGTGCCGGTGTAAGGGCCAGGGCAACTGTGCCGCCAATTAAGGCATGATGTTGAGGTTTCATAATTGAATAATTAGTCTATTGGCCAGTATAGATTGGGTATATTCGATATTATAAGCGAGGATTAACCATCTTTTGCAAGACATCATGGCTTTTCTCTATTCTACCGATAAGTCAGGTGATTGTGAAGGGATAACAAGCGGGCATTTTGTATTATATGAGTTAGACTTTTTAAAATGTTAATTTGAAATTTTCTGGATGCCAATTGGTTGATAAAATGTCAAAAGTCATTTAAAATTTAAGTATGTTTTCTGTTTGGATTGAAAGTGCACCATGAACATATTACTTACCAATATTCCACAAGAGTTTGAGACAAAGGAATATACTACACCGGATTACATCAAGAGTTTTGAGCGGTATCCCCCCCTTGGGTTGATGGCTATTGCTGCCGATGTGGACTCCATGCACACCATCAAGATTTTAGATGTAAGTGTCCCGGCACTCTCTGTTGAAGAGACCATTGAGTACATCAGGGAATACCATCCTGATGTTCTTGGTATTTCTGTAACTTCGAGGCTACTCTATGCTATGAATGTAATTACCCATCGTGTTAAAGATGTCCTTCCGGATACCAAGATTGTAGTTGGCGGGGCGCACGTGACTTACTTCCCTCGAGAAACAATGGAGCTGGGAGCGATAGACTACGCCCTGCCGGGCTTCGGTGAAAAGACCTTTCCTCTCCTTATTGAGGCCATAGCGGCTGGCGAAAAACCGGAGGCATTAGCAATTATCCCTAACCTGTATTATAGAGCTGCTGGTAAGCAAATTAAGTCGAATCCTTATGACGAACCTCCTATTGTGCTGGATCCTATTCCGTTTCCGAATCGGCGCCTGATAAATCTTGATGACTATTATAGCGTCATTTCCAAGGGAAGGATGACAACTCTCTACACCTCGAGAGGTTGCCCCTTCCACTGTATCTTTTGTGATATCCAGGATAAGAAATTTCGTTATCGCACCGCTAAATGTGTCGTTGACGAGTTTGAAGAAATCGCAAATCTCGGTATCAAAGAACTCCTTATCCTTGATGATACTTTCAACGCCAACCGGAAGAGGGTCATCGATATCTGCAACGAGATTATAAGGCGGGGTCTCAAGATAAGCTGGGGGGCACGGGCCCGACTTTATCCCTTTGATGAAGAGATAATTAGCTTGCTCAAAAAAGCAGGTTGCAACCGGCTGCATGTGGGAGTAGAGAGTCTGGACCGGGATATTCTCCGCTACATGCGGAAAGGTATCACGCCCGAGCATATCAGCCAGTTTTTCAGATTATGCAAGGAATATGATATGGAGACTCTAGCCTATTTTATACTGGGCTTCCCTAATGAGACCCGTGAGTATAGGGCTGGCCTTATGAAGGAACTGGACAAGCTGAACATCAACTTCTTATTTTTCAATGTTCTTTACCCGCTGGCGAAGACCCAGTATTACCAGGAGCTGCTGGATGGAGGCATCTATAAGCGCGATTACTGGGCCGATTTCAATAGGAACCCGACCAAGTACTTCGAATTGCCGCTCCCCCGCAGCCCGGAGTTGCAGCAGGAACTGCTGGAGACAGCAGACCGGCTCACCAGCGGATTTTATTTAAGGCCGAAGTTCATCTGGCAGGAGTTCAAGCGGTCTTTCCGGTCACCGCGGGCACTCTGGGAAGCGGCCAAAGTAGCGGTTAGCTTATTTCGCCTGAGATGGCTAAGGCGATCCACCGTGAGGGAGCAATAAGAAGTTGTTCCAACGTTAGCCTACCAATCCGTAGACAAAAGACAGGCGATGCTCATTGTTTCACGAAAAGTGCTTCATTTAGGCAGGTTTCTAGCGGAATCGGTAAAGCTCCATCCTGGCCATAGAGAAAAAATATATATCCCACACTGAGAGGCGATAGTAGCGGTAAGGCTGCAAATTACCGACCAGAAAATACAACCAATCGTCGGTGAGGTTCGTTTGATGGACACCGAGTACAGCCAGTGGTGTCCAGTTCTGTTTATCATTACTGGCCTCCAGCTCTGCTGTATATCCAAACCACATCTGTTCAGCGAAGTCCGTTCGTGGTTTTACTCGCAGGAGCGGGACCGCCTGCTCAGTCCCTAAATCCACGAGCACCCAGGCCCTTTCTTCTTGTCGCGGACGCTGTATATGCCAGAAGCCCTCCGTACCGGATTTTACCAGGTAGTCCTTGTACCAGGGGTCACTAAAACTACTGACCTGCAGTTGAGACTCTGTTAGTGGTATCTTATCGTAGGGAGAAAGGTCGAACTGCTGGACTCCCAATATAAGAAGGGGCTGGTGGTAGCCGGTTGCGGTCGATGGTGAGTGTTT
>Ga0180009_10001764_pt1 | contig 26016 bp, 21 predicted proteins | sample OS_PC_MetaG_FD_123537 | JGI IMG/M metagenome (GOLD analysis project Ga0180009, IMG submission 123537) | Groundwater microbial communities from the Aspo Hard Rock Laboratory (HRL) deep subsurface site, Sweden - OS_PC_MetaG | ecosystem: Environmental > Aquatic > Deep subsurface > Groundwater... | reverse complement strand
GTAAGCGGGGTAATAAAATCCATGGCATCCGGTGTAAGAATCACCCTGACTTCAGCCTGCTCTTTTTTTAACAGCCTGACCAACAGAGGTATCTTATAGGCGGCTATGCTTCCGGTAATACCGATCAGGATTTTCTTCCCTTTTAACATATTAGTTTACTCCGGTTTGATTTCCGTTTTGTCTTGGTGAGGATCACGGAAATACACCTTTTTATCGAGAAATTCCTGGATAGCAAGCAAAGTAGGTTTAGGCAACCGCTCATAGAATTTAGCGATTTCAATCTGCTCCCGGTTTTCAAAAACCTCTTCGAGATTATCTCCGGTTGTTGCGAATTCCTCGATTTTCCTGCCTAACTCCTCTTTCATATCTCCGGCGATCTGGTTTGCCCTTTTGGAAAGGATTACAACCGTTTTATAAAGGTTCCCCGATTGCTCATAAAAGAGGTGCTTGTCTCTTGTCACGGCGGTGGTTTCCGTTTTGATCTTTTTAAAATCAACCATGCTTTGAAGTATAATTAAAATTAATTGTTAATTTTCTTTCTGGCGTCCTGATGCATTCCATCGGCATCTTTTCCATACCTGGTTTCCGGATAAAGGTAAATCAGGTCGTTATATGCCTCAATGGCTGCCTGATACCTTTCCAGTTGTTTGTCTTCTATGCTTTTTTCAGCATAATAATAATATGATTTGAGGATGTAATAAAGAATATCCTCCCTGTTTTCTGTATCCGGGTAATCTTTGGTAAGGTTCAGGAAAGCGGTGATGGCAGCCTGATAATGTTCGGTTTTGAGGTACTGTTTGGCAATCTCAAAATCTTTTTTCTCAAGTTTGGCGCGAAGTTCGTCGATAAGCTGGTTACTGGTTTCCTTACGGGAGCTTGCCGGAAATAAGTCGATAAATAATTGCAATTCCTTTATAGCTTCGTATGTAGCGGTCTGGTCGAGGCTGAATTTGGGGGAAAGCAGGTATTGGCAGTAGGCGCTCATAAACATACATTCTTCCGCTCTTTCAGCATTTGGATAACTTTGTGCATAGCGCTTGAAATAATAACTTGCCAGGAGGTACTCATCCTGGTTATAATAACAATATGCATAATAGTAATACATTTGTTCGGCTTTGGCTGTACCGCGGTAAATACCCATCAGGCTTTCAAACAACTGCAGTGCGCGATAATAATCGCCACGCTCATAATAATCGATAGCGGCCTCATATTTTAGCTCATTATCGCTACTCTTCATAATTTTCTGATGTTTACTGCACGATGTAAATATCAGAATTACAATTAATACCAAAAAGATGTACCTGTCTCGAAACATGCCCGCAAAATTAACAAAATAGACGGAAACAAAACGAAAATCAACTGTAAATATTTTGGTTTCATTTGATTTCCGGAAAAAAGAAAAAAAAATCATAAGACGGATAAATTCGGGGAAAGGTTTAACGGGATTCATCAGAATTCATAATTTTGCAGCATAACTTTAAAACTTACGACAGTGGATTTATTTGAAAAGATTGTTAAAAAGCCCGGGCCTCTTGGACAATACCGGAATCATGGGCATGGTTATTACATGTTTCCCAAGCTGGAGGGAGATTTATCGAACCGTATGAATTTCATGGGTAAGGAACGGCTGATCTGGAGCCTGAATAATTATCTTGGTTTGGCTAACCATCCAGAGGTCAGAAAGGCGGATGCGGAAGCGGCAGCCCGCTGGGGTATGGCCTATCCTATGGGAGCGAGAATGATGTCGGGGCAGAGTAATTATCACGAGCAGCTTGAGCATGAACTGGCGAGTTTTGTCGGTCGTGAATCGGCATACCTGCTGAATTACGGTTACCAGGGCATGCTTTCAATCATTGATTCGCTGGTTGATCGTAAGGATGTGATCGTTTACGATTCGGAAGCCCATGCCTGCATTATTGACGGTATGCGTCTTCACTTCGGAAAGCGTTTTGTATATCCTCACAACGATATGCAGAACCTCGAAAAAGAACTGGAAAGAGCCACAAAGATTACTGAAGAAACGGGAGGAGGAATCCTTGTGATCACTGAGGGTGTGTATGGGATGTCGGGCGATTTAGGCAATCTGAAAGAGATTGTGAAAATGAAAGACAAATATAATTTCCGTCTTTTGGTTGACGATGCTCATGGATTTGGCACTATGGGCCCTCACGGGGCAGGCACGGATGAGCATTACGGCGTTCAGGATCAGGTTGACCTCTATTTTGGGACTTTTGCCAAGGCCATGGCAGGTATTGGTGGTTTTATCGCCGGACCGAATGATATTATCTGGCACCTGATGTATAACATGCGTTCCCAGATATTTGCCAAATCCCTTCCTATGCCGATGGTAATAGGTGCTTTAAAAAGACTGCAGCTGGTAAAGGAAACGCCGGAATTGCGTGAAAACCTGTGGAAAATTGTTCATGCATTACAAAACGGCCTGAGAGAAAGAGGTTTTAACCTTGGAAAAACCGAATCACCGGTTACCCCCGTGATTCTTGCCGGTGGTGTTCCCGAAGCTACTCAGATCACGCATGATTTAAGGGAAAACTATAATATCTTCTGTTCCATTGTTACCTATCCTGTCGTGCCCAAAGGGATTATTCTTTTGAGACTCATTCCAACTGCAGTGCATACAATTGAGGATGTTAATTATACCATTGATGCCTTTTCTGTTGTCAAGGAAAAGCTGGATGCAGGAAAATATTCCTCAGGGGAAATGCAATCTATGGTTGTTCATTAGCATGACGAACAGACATAATATATATCTTTACCCTTCCGTAATGAACGGAAGGGTTTTTTGTTTTAGCCGGTAGTAATGGAAAAGAAAAGGAGATATGGATTTGGGTACAGGATATACCGCAGGGTAAGATACCTAAGGTATGTCAGAAAGATTAGAAAGCAGGAAAGGAAAACTCTGCGTCTTGCCCTTCGCCAAGAAAAAAAGGAAATACGGAGAAAGGCTCTGGAACAACATCGTGCTATGAGGCAGGAAGAGATTATGCGGCGAAAGGAGATGAAAGCCCGTGTTCTTGAGGAAAAACACTATCTGGAAAATCAGATACCAGTGGAGAATCCTAACAATCCTGAACTGGATAATATAGCCAGAATGCAGGAAGCGCTTCTCCTGGAAGAACAAAAGAAGAAAAAAGAAGAAACAAAGCGTTACCGTAGAATACTACTTAAACTTATCAAAAGAAGGACATTGGCCTTTTTCCGTTCTCTTAACCGGGAAAATTTTAAACAGTGGGCAAATGAATTCCAGGAGGCCAGGAACATTCGCAAAGAACTTCTTATCATTTTTCTGAATTCAACAGGAATGTTTTTGATGTCATTCCTGGTTATTTTTTATGTTTCTCAGCTTACAGCAGCTATTTCGGCGACATTCTTCGGGTTCTCAACGACGATGAGCTACGACGAAAATTATTACCTCGTAGAAAGGGATGAATGGTATTCCGATCCCGTGAAACTGATCTTTTCTGCAAATCCGGTTATGGCGCTATTTCTTGGATTGGTAGCTCTTATCATTTTTAGTCGCATACGTAACCATCCTGAGTTTGTTAAGTTGTTCTTCTTTTGGGCTTACATGCATGGGATTTTACTTTTCTTTGGCGGGTTGCTGATTGGGACACTATTCAGCATGGGGTTCGGGCACGTGGTGATTTGGTCTTATATCATGGATACAGGTAAGCTGATCTATTCTATTGTAGCCCTGGTTGTTATGGTTGTTACAGGATTGCTCTCCACGCGGTCAGTTTTGATCACCGCCAATACATATTATCGTCAACTTGACCGAAGCAACCGCAGAAGGTTCGTCATGGGGCAGGTCCTTCTCCCCTATCTGGCCGGAAACCTGGTATTGTTTATTTTCTGGCTGCCCAGGATGAGTGTTTATTATCAACTTATTGAGCTTTCTTTCCTGGTTATTGTGGTTGCAATACTGAGTACGTACAGTGCACACAACGATCTTTTTTTCGAGGATGAAGAGAAGAAAGTCACCCTGCATTGGTCGCCATTATTGATTACTCTCGGACTCCTCATCCTGATAAGGATAGTCCTGGGTATTGGCATCACAATTGGTTAGAAGACAGTTACGAGGCTTATCTGATCAGAATTTTTCCTGTTATCATTCGTTTATCCGAGATCACTCTGAGAATATAGGCTGATTCGGCAATATCTTCTGTATTGAGCGTAATTCTGTTAGAATGATTTCCTTCCCATTCCTTTATGGTTTTTCCGGAAAGGGTAGTGAGAATAACCCTGTCGATTTCATCCTCTGATGTTAAAATGAAATATCCCGAGGTAACAGGATTGGGATAAACGGATATTTTTCCCTGGTCAGGCTCATCGGTTACGGAGAACATCCAGATCATCTGTACATCGAGCACGGTTGCTTCCCTGTTGTTAACAATAACATCCTGAAATGTTTGGGGGTAATATCCGGGGACCCTGAAACGAACATCCCAGGTACCTTCGAAGAGCAAGCGGTGGTAGTTACCGTTGGCAACATCAGAATAAACCCAGGAACTATCCTCCTCGTGATTAAGAACAAATACCTCTGCAACCAGCGGTTCACCGCTGTCGGCGTCCGTTACTGTCCCCCTCAGTCCGAAAGTGTTTTGGTCAATATAATTCAGGAATGAGCGGTAGTTGTATTCCCAGAAATTGTTTAGCTGCGATGCGGGAGGGGTTTTATCATCGCTGATTTCGAGGGTAAATTCACGGCACTGGTGGAAATAATTCATATAATCCTGGCGTCCGCCGCTTATCGTATACCATGTATAGCCATTGGTGATGCCGTTATTCATGAAGTTCATGTAGCCTGGGGGGCCATATTCATGCACAGTGTCGGCATATTCGCGACAAACATAAACCCACCAGTTATCATCGGCAGATAGTTTGGCCCAGGTATCCCATGGATAATTGCATACTTCAGCTCCACCATGGATATTGCACGAGGATACGAAATGATTGGCTTCGGCAAGTGCCATAAACACCTCGGTTTCCTTCTGCCATTCGTTTCCATCGGGATGGGGTCCGTCTTCTGGATCCGGGAAATTGCGGTTGATATCCACGCCAAGAGAATTATACCGGGTGGCCCCATAAACGCTTTGGTTTCCACCGGCATAGGTGCCGTCGGGATTGGCCAGGGGATTGATCCATATCTCCACCCCGTCGATCAGTCCGGTTATCCTGGGATCAGTCCCATAGTTAGTGAGCAGGTGATCGATCAAATGGAGCATCAGGACATAACCTGTCAGCTCATCCCCGTGCATGGATGAGGTATAAAGGAACTGAGGTTCTGCCTCCCTGACGCCGGGATTGTCGGTAATTCTGGCCATCATGATTTGCCGGCCCTGGACGGATGTCCCTATACTAAAAACCTCACAGATTTCCGGGAAATCAGTTGCAAATTGTTCCATAATATCTATGTAGGCATCGTACGTGGGATAAAAATTCCAATCGGATATTTCCCTGATATTAACGTTGTCTTTCATCTTCAGGTCTTTAACCTGCATAGAAGGAGGGGTTTCAATTTTATAAGGGATATCCAGTCCCAGGAAGGCATTCCATTCCTGTTTATTGGCATAGGCTTGACCCTGTCCTGTTTCCGGGAAGAAACGGTCGATGGAGACAGTTTTTGATAAAATTGTTATCTCCTCGTTGTCTTGAAGGTTGAAAGAGAAAAATACTTCCGGCCTTCCGTGAAAAACATCTGTTTCCTGGGAAAACAAAGTAAAAACAGGGATGAGGAGGAGGAGTAAGGAGTACAATATAGATTTCATGACGGTTATATTATTAGAGATCAATGAGAGCTGGTAACGAATGCATTTCCACCAGGGTTTGCAGTTTGTTATAGGTGGCTTTGTTAACTTTGACAAGCGGCAGGCGCAGGTTGTTTCCGCACATTCCCATGATATCCAGGGCAGCTTTGATGCCAGAGGGATTGCCGTCTTCAAAGATGGCGTTCATGATATCGAGCAGTGCGTAATGCACGGCTCTGGCTTTTTTCTTGCTACCCCGGATGGCGTTGGTAACCATAAAGGAAAACTCCCGGGGAAAAGCGTTGGCTACCACGGAGATCACGCCTTCAGCACCCAGCATAAGCAAAGGAAAGGTCAGGGCGTCGTCGCCGGAATATACCACGAATTCTTTGGGTTTATCCCGGATGATCTCCATGATCTGCTGGAAGTTACCCGATGCTTCTTTTACCCCGATGATGGTTTCAAACTCAAAAGCAAGCCTCAGCGTGGTTTCGGCGGTCAGGTTGGCGGCAGTCCTGCCAGGTACATTATATAAAATGATAGGCACCGGACAGGCCGTTGTAATATTCTTAAAATGATAATACAAACCTTTTTGCTGAGGTTTGTTATAATAGGGAGTAACAGACAGCACTGCTGCAATTCCTGTAAAATCCTGTGATTTAATATTATCAGTAATCTCCTGGGTATTGTTTCCACCGATTCCCATAACAATGGGCACTCTTCCGTCAACGCTTTCAATGATGTACTCCATCACCGCCTGTTTTTCATCTTTCGATAAGGTGGCTGCTTCGCTGGTGGTTCCGAGGGCAACGATGAAATCCACCTGGTTTTCGATCACATGCTCAATGATCTTTCCCAGTGAGGTAAAGTCGATGGTTCCGTAATTGTGAAATGGCGTAATAAGAGCTACGCCGGTGCCTCTGATTTCATTCACCATAATCAGTTTTTGTTAATGATGGTTAAATAATGAGTTACTTCCTTAATAAATGGTTTTAGCAGGAAAGGTTCTTCCTGTGATATCATGAGGTCGAAGATTGCACGATTGGAAGGGATGTTTCTTCCAACTTTCAATCCTGCCCTGCTGTTTGCTGCAATATATTTTAAAGGATAAAGGTCTCCCCTGCTCAAATCGATAAATACGTCGAAGTTATTCTTCAGGAATTCCCTGACGTACATCCCGCCTGGCTTACCATACCAGTTCAGGTCTTTTTCATAAACAAAATCATAGGTGAGTTTAGGAAGATAGCGGTTTGTGAGAAATTTATCTTTCACATATCCAATAGCTTTAACGCGAATTCCTTTTTTATGCAAAAAATCCACGAATTCAGCTATTTCAAGGTAATCCTCGTCACTTTCCAGGAAATAAGATATCCCAACAGATCCGGCGGAATCAAGGTTAATGACTTTCTTTTTCCTTTCCAAAGAGGAAATATCTTTATTGAGATAGAAGTTTCCGATGGGAATCTTTATAAAGTCAGGGATCTTGATCATTTTTAAAAAACCACTAAGGATGTAAAGGTAAAGATTTTTAATATTCATTACTTTTACAAACAAAAAATCGGTGATTTTAACATTTCTCGGTACCGGTACTTCCCAGGGTGTTCCTGTTATTACCTGCAATTGTACGGTTTGCAAATCCGATGATTTGCGGGATAACCGATTGCGTTCGAGTTTATTGGTGGAAACCGATGGTAAAACCCTGGTTATCGACACCGGTCCGGATTTCCGGCAGCAGATGATTCGCGAGAAAGTTGCTTTCCTGGATGCAGTATTGATAACCCATGGGCATAAAGATCATATCGCAGGATTGGATGATGTGCGTGCGTATAACTATGTAAGTGGCTACCCCATGGATGTTTACGGTTCAGCGGATGCTCTGGAAAACATTAAAAGGGATTTTTTCTACGTATTCTCGAAAAATGCCTATCCCGGCATCCCAAGGATAAACCTCATTGAAATATTTAACCGCGGGTTTTATATCGGTGAAACCCTGATAACCCCTATAGAGGTTGATCATATGAATCTCAAGGTATTTGGGTTCCGTATCGGGGACATGACATATATCACTGATTGCAATCGTATTCCCGAAGCGGAGATGCAAAAGATATCAGGAACCCGTGTTCTTATTCTGAATGCTCTTCGCATGAAACCTCATGTTTCGCATTTCAGCCTGCCGGAAGCGCTGGAAGTCATAGAGAAAATACATCCTGAAAGGGCTTATATTACTCATATCAGTCATCAGCTCGGGCTTCATGCATCTGTGTCGGAAAGCCTTCCTGAAAATGTATTTCTGGGTTACGACGGACTGAAGGTCAGTCTGTGATCTTCCTGGCTCTCCTCAGGTCGAGGAGATTGATGGGATTGGCTCCTATCCCGATAAAATCGTTGTGGATGAAACGCAATACCTCATCGTAATAAAGCACTACTACAGGAGCCTTTTCCATCATGATCCTGTTCATTGTCTGGTAAAGTTCATAGCGTAGTTCGGGATCAACCGTGTTTCGTGCTGTTTCATAAAGTCTGTCGAATAAAGGATCGGTGAAATGCGTGTAATTAGGGCCCGAAGGAGAAAAATTCCGGCTATAAAAAAGGGAAAGATAGTTTTCTGCATCCGGATAATCGGCTATCCAGGAAGCACGGAAAAACTGCACTTTTGAATTTGCAACAAGCTGGGCATTGGTTGCCGGCGGATTCACGCTGATTTCCGTGATGATCCCGAACTCACCAAGCTGGTGTTGTATAAAACGGCAAAGGTCAAGGTAGTCGGATGTTGTAGAAAGAGTTATTTCCGGGTTTTTACCTTCCATTCCAGCTTCACGTAACAACTTTCTGACACTATCGGGCCGGTAATCATATCCCTTCATTGCGCCGGTATCAAAAGAAGGCAGTCCGGGAGGAACTATCCCATAAATACCAGGTGTTCCAATGTTATTTCGGAGATAACGAATCATGCGTTTGCGGTCAAATCCGTAATTTATAGCCTTTCTGAATTTGACGTTTTTAATGAAGGCTGATTTACCTGCATCATGAGTGGTATCAAGTAAAAATCCCAGGTATTCATTATTTAGGTAAGGTGTTTTCAGGAGATAACAATGTTTGTTGTATTTGGGATTGAGCTGACCTCCCGGGGTAAGTATTTCATCCTTGTATGAGGGATCCAGACCGGACAGAAAATCCAGGTTTCCTTTCACAAATTCGAGGAAAGCAGCCTGTTTATCCATCAGGAAAGTGACAGATACTGCATCGAGGTAAGGCAGCCTCTCCCCTGTTGTGTCGTATTCAAAGTACAGGTCGTTTTTTCTGAAAACAAGCTTTACTCCTTCTTTCCAGTACTGAAAACGGAAAGGTCCTGTTCCGCAGGGCTGGCTCCGGAAGTCCTTGCCTGCTTTTTCCACTATATCCCATGGGATTACAGAGCAATACTTCATGGATAGTATTCCCAGGAAAGGCGGAAAAGCTTCATTCAGTCTGATTACAAAGGTTGAGTCATCAGGAGCCCTGAAAGCGGAATCGGCCGGCATTTTTACCTGGGCGAAGACCCAGGCGCCGGGTGAGGCTGTCTGAGGGTCGATGATCCTGGAAAAACTGCGGACAAAATCACCTGCTCTGACCTTTCTGCCCTGCCCTTCAGGAAACATAGGATGATCGTGAAAAAAGACATCCTGCCTAAGATGAAAAGTATAGGTTTTTCCGTCATCGGAAATATCCCAGGAACGGGCTATTGCCGGACGTATTCTGAGTGAGTCATCGGCTTCCACCAAACCGTTGTAGAGCATGTTGCAGGCCCAGATATTGGCAAGATTCCTGGAATAAGCCGGATCCAGGGAAGTGATGCCTCCCGCTTCGTTGTAACGGAATACTGTTTTTTTGTCTTCAGTTTCCTTTGGACCGGAACAGGAAATGAGAAAAAGTATTAATATGATAACATGATATCTTTTCGCAAAGATCATTAATGGGATTTTTACCAGAGCAAATATAAGGAAAGTCCTCTCTGATCTTAACTATCCTTTATTCCCAGCTTGTATAATCTTTTAAGCCAACGTTGTCGCACGGCCGGGGTCGATTTCCTGACAGACCCTATCAGTGTTGTTCTCACCGGATGAACTCCGCAGAATTGCAGGATAGCGTTTTTCATGGCGCGGATGCCCGGTGCGCGATATACCATGCGATAATACCATACGGGATTATCCATGGTGACGATGATGCGTGCCGTTTTCCCGCGAAGAAGGCGTTCGGGCCTTGATGATCCTTTCCTGTAACGAAATGCGAAACCCGGCAGGAAGGTACGATCGATGAAGCCTTTGACCATAGCCGGGAAGGTAGCCCACCAGTTTGGATAGATAAAAACCATATGATCACACCATACGATATCTTCCTGTGCCCGGGAGATGTCTTCTTCAGGCTTTGACTGTATGCGGTATCCGCCCGAGAGGTTGAGGTTAAACTCAAGATCGTTCAGGTTGATCTGACGTATCTCAGCCCTACCTACTTTAGCCCCCCGGAGATACTCCCCGGCAAGGTCATCCGAAAATGTGTCCCGAACGGGATGTCCATAAATAATAAGGATTTTCTTCACTGCGCGATTTCCATGTTTATAGCAATTTGAACATAACACGTGCAGGAGTATTTTGTTCAGGAACAACGCTTATGATAGCTGGGTAGGTTTGATGTCGAGGTTCAGGGGGTGGCTAACCTTTTCCTGGAGCAAGGCCAGGTCTATTACCTCGATCATCTGATCGATGTAATGGAAGTGTAGTCCTTCAATATAGTCTTTTTTTATCTCCTCGATATCTTTTCTGTTTTCTTTCGAAAGGATGATGTCTTTGATTTTTGCTCTTTTGGCTGCCAGTATTTTTTCTTTGATTCCTCCCACCGGCATTACTTTGCCGCGCAGGGTGATTTCTCCTGTCATGGCTATCTTCGACCGGACCTTTCTTTGTGTGAAGGCTGATGCCAATGCCGTGAACATGGTTATTCCAGCAGAAGGTCCGTCTTTAGGGGTTGCACCTTCGGGGACATGGATGTGTACGTTCCAGCGGGAGAAGATATCCGGGTCGAGGCCCAATTTCTCCGAGTGTGACTTCAGGTATTCATAAGCTATGGTTGCTGACTCCTTCATAACATCACCGAGGTTACCGGTCATGGAAAGGGTTCCTTTGCCCCGGCTGAGGCTTACTTCCACAAAGAGTATCTCTCCTCCTACCATAGTCCAGGCCAGACCGGTTACGACTCCGGCCACATCGTTACGCAGGCTTTTCTCTTTCTGGAATATGGGTGCACCCAGGATTTTTTCAAGTTCGTCGGAGTTTACCTTTTTATTGTATTCCTTTCCCTGGGCTATGTATTTTGCTTTGTTGCGTATCACTTTAGCCAGTACCTTCTCCAATGACCTTACCCCGGATTCGCGTGTGTAATCATCGATGATCTTTTCAATCACGGGTTTTGAAAAAGTAAGCTGTGACCGCGAGATGCCATGGTCGGTGAAGATCTTGGGCAGCAGGTGCCGGCGTGCGATCTCCAGTTTTTCCTCCAGGAGGTATCCGCTCAGGTCGATCACCTCCATCCTGTCGCGAAGGGCAGGATGTACGGTGAGCAGAGTATTGGCTGTGGAGATGAACAGTACCCTGCTGAGATCGTAATTGATCTCAAGGTAATTATCGTAAAACTCCTTATTTTGCTCGGGGTCAAGTATTTCCAGGAGGGCGGCCTGGGGGTCTCCTTGTATATTGTTTCCGCTCACTTTGTCGATCTCATCGAGAACGAAAACGGGGTTGGACGACTTAGCCTTACGCATGCTTTGTATGATCCTTCCGGGAAGTGCGCCAATGTATGTTTTCCTGTGTCCCCGCAGTTCGGCTTCATCGCGTACACCACCCAGGGACATGCGTATGTATTTTCGTCCCAAAGCCCGTGCAATAGATCGTCCCAGTGATGTCTTCCCTACTCCCGGAGGTCCTACCAGGCAAAGGATAGGCGCCTTCATGTCTTTCTTCAGCTTTAAAACCGCCAGATGTTCTACGATCCTGTCTTTAACCTTTTCCAGTCCGTAATGGTCTTCATCCAGGATGGCCTGGGCATGGTCGAGGTCGAAATTGTCGTCGGTATATTCGTTCCAGGGCAATTCCACCAGCATCTCCAGGTAATTAACCTGTATGGAGTATTCGGCAGCCTGGGGATTCATGCGTTGAAGCTTCTTCAGCTCCTTGTCAAAGGCTTCTGCAACATCATCCGACCATTGTTTCTTCAACGATTTCTCATGCAGTTCTTTTACTTCCTGTTCGTAAGGACTTCCTCCCAGTTCTTCCTGGATAGTCTTTAACTGCTGATTCAGGAAATAATCTCTTTGTTGTTTATCGAGGTCGACCTTTACCTTGTTTTGTATCTGATTCTTCAGTTCTATTAGTTGAAGTTCCCTGGTGAGAGCCTCCAGCACTTTGTTGGCCCGTTTCTTCAGGTCGGTGATTTCAAGCAGCTTTTGCTTGTCTTTAAGGTCTATATTCAGGTTGGATGAAGCGAAATTGATCAGGAATACGGGGCTTTCGATGTTTTTTATGGCGAAAGCAGCATCGGAAGGGATGTTAGGACTCATCTTGATGATCTGTATGCTGAGATCTTTCAGAGAGGAAATGAGTGCATCGAAGGTCTTGTCGCCGACGGGATTTACATCGTGGGTTTCGTAAGGACCTGTCATGGCCTTAAAATAGGGTTCCGATTGGAGCATCTTCATGATGCGGAACCGTTTCTTGCCCTGGATAATAGCGGTAGTACTTCCGTCGGGCATCTGCAGTATTTTTATAAGGTATGCTATGGTACCGACCTTGTTGAGGTCTTCGTAGCCGGGGTCTTCTACATCATGGTCTTTCTGGGCTACTACACCGATCACGCGGTTACCTTTGTATGCTTCCTTGATAAGTCGTATGGATTTATCGCGGCCTACGGTAATAGGGATCACCACACCCGGGAATAAAACGGTATTGCGCAGAGGCAGTACAGGAAGCGTTTCCGGTACTTCCTCTGCATTCATGATCTCCTCATCTTCCGAAGAAAGCAAAGGAATAAATTCGGTTTCGTTATCGATAAACTCTGAAAAATTCATGTCAAAAAGTGGATCCATAGAAAAAAGTCAAATTGTCAGTAAAATTAATGAAGACCGCCTAAGTGTCTTTAACGGCTTTCCTCGTAACCTTAGTAAATGGATTGTCGCCAGGCTTTCTTATACGTCAACATGCATGCCAAAGTTCGGATGCAGGAAAGATTTGACAGATTGTCTTGTCAATCCATCAGTCTTTTGTTTGAGCGGGTAGTTTCATACACATGTTTGAGTATTCTGCGTTCGATGTCATCCAGGACGATGTCCCTGCGCTGGTAGACCCTTTCGGCCACTTCCATAGCCCTTTCGAACTTGAATGTAGAGAAGCCCATGGTTCCTCCCCAGACAAATGAGGGAATGAAGTTACGCTGGAATCCGGGACCGAAGATGTTGGCACTAACGCCGACGACGGTACCGGTATTGAACATGGTATTGATCGCGCATTTGGAGTGATCGCCAAGGATTAATCCACAGAACTGCAGGGAGGTGGGGATGAAGGTCTGGTCGGGATAACTCCAAAGTCTTACCTCATCATAGTTATTTTTCAGGTTGGAGTTATTGGTATCGGCGCCAATGTTGCACCATTCACCGATCACGGAATTACCGATAAAGCCATCGTGGGCTTTGTTGGAATAGCCCAGAAATACTGAGTTATTCACTTCACCTCCCACTTTGCAGTATGGGCCGAAGGTGGAAGCGCCATATATTTTGGCACCCATTTTTATCACGGCATGGTCGAGCAAGGCAAAGGGGCCGCGTATCATGGCACCTTCCATGATCTCTGCGTCACGGCCAATGTAGATGGGTCCTGATGAGGCATTAAGGTAAGCCATTTCCACTTTAGCACCTTCTTCGATGAAGATGTCGCTGCCGTTGATGCGATTACTTTTAGGTATGGGAGCAGATTTCCGGCCCTCGGTGAGAAGTCGGTAGTCTTCCTCCATGGCGGCACCGTTGAGGGAGAAGATATCCCAGAGATGGTTCAGCTTCAGGAAGGAACCGGCAGCTTCCAGCTCCTCTACGGGTGAGGCTGAACTGTCGACCTTATCGAGGTCTTCCAGGAGGTCCTCCTCACTGACATGCATCGCAATGATAATACTTTGAGAAACCAATGCCTGCCGGGGTTTAAGGGCGGCAACCTGAGCGGCAAGACCAGCATTGGGAATCACTGACCCGTTGATCAGAATGTTCACTGCCTCCTTTTTCATGGGAAACTTTTCACTGAGATATGGCTCGGTAAGAGTCGATGTTGGTGAACCAAGGTATCTTTCCCATTTTTCGCGGATGGTGAGAATCCCGACCCGAATGTCGCAGACCGGTCTGACAAAAGTAAGAGGCAGGAGGTAATTTCTGCGGAAGTTGTCGAAAATGATGTAATTCATCCTGTAAAACTTGTTGCTTGAATAACTATTTCAATGCAAAAATAACATTATAAAACATATAGAAGAAGGAGCACCCAAAAATATGACGAATAGGCAAATAAAAAAGGCCCCTTATGAGGGCCTTTCATAAAATGCCTTTAACAGGAATTATTTATTCTTGTTTTCGAAGTGTTTCTTGTACTTGTTCATGAACTTATCGACACGACCGGCGGTATCGACGAGTTTCATTTTTCCTGTGAAATATGGGTGGGAAGTATTGGATATCTCCAGCTTAATGAGCGGGTATTCTTTACCGTCTTCCCATTCGATGGTTTCTTTAGTCCTGGCAGTGGATTTTGAAAGGAAGGCATAGCCGTTCGACATGTCTTTGAAAACCACGAACCTGTAATCTTTTGGATGAATATCTTTTTTCATAATGCTACCTGAAAATTTTGAGCGGCAAAGGTAATGTGAATTTGGAGAATATGCAAGAGGTGGGAAATTTTTTTTTCTGGCAGCAGGCTACAGGTTTCAAGGAGCAGGGAGTTTGGGTTATGGGTTATGGGTTATGGGTTATGGGTTATGGGTTGGGGAAAATTGTATTGCATTTTGTTATTTTTTTTATCTTAGTGTGAGTTTTTGTTAATTTGAAGTTTATCAGGTGGGGTAATAAAAAAAAACAAACAAATGGGTCACAGGTACAAAATTTTCCCCGAGAGAAATTTACTGGTGGATATTATGCAAGGACCGGTAAGGTTTATCGATTTGGAAAGAATTTATAAACATGAAATAATGGATAAGAATTTCAAACATGTTCGGAAAGTCTTATCAAATATCGTTGATGCTGATTTTCAATTATCAATGGAAGAAGTGAAAGGGTTTATTGAAATGATGATGCAACCGGATCCCGACCCTTCTTTTCGATGGGCCATTCTCACAAACACACCCCGGGAAACAGCTCTTTCCATGATCTTAAAAAGCGAGATATACTTTAGTAATGTTGTCGGAGTTTTTTACACCTTAAACGAATGCAACCGGTTTTTGGAAATCTCTTTTAAAAGTGATGAATTTGAGGATGAGGATTTTATTGTTCTGGATTGAAAAATTCTCATATTTTGTGGAGAAAGGAATTCTCCTGTCAATAATCCCAACAATCCGTATTTGTTAAAAGCGTATCAATTAAACATTCTATAAAAAATGAAATACCTTTTCGGTCTTATAATTCTTATACACGGAGTCATACACATCCTGGGTTTTCTTAAGGCTTTCTCGCTGGCTGAAATCAATAGTTTAACACTGTATATTAATAAATTTCAGGGCATTGCCTGGCTGGTTTCGGGCTTGATTTTAATAGCATACCTGATCTTATATTTATCGCACAACCCGTTTTCCTGGCTGGTAGGGGTTGTAGCGGTAATTGTTTCGCAGCTATTGATCATTTATTTCTGGAAAGATGCGAAGTTTGGCAGTATACCCAATGCATTGATTTTGATTTTGGCAATTGTTTCCTATGGACAATTTAGTTTTAACAGGCTGGTACAAAGAGAAACAACGTCTCTGATAAATAGTGTTCATATATCACCGGATAGATCGGTATCCGAAGATGACCTGGGAAAATTACCGGAACCGGTGAAAAGGTGGTTGCAGAATTCCGGAATGATAGGGAAACGCTATATTATGCTTGGAAAGGTTATTCAGCGGGCCGAAATGAAGATGAAGCCGGAACAACAAAAATGGCTTGATGCAAGTGCAGTTCAATACACAGCTATCGATTTGCCGGCTTTTATCTGGTCTGTTGATGTGAAGATGAACGGTTTGATGTTTTTTCTGGGAAGAGACAAATTTGAAGGTGGAAAGGGAGAAATGCTTATCAAACTGAATGCCCTGTTAAATGTAGTAAACGAACATGGTGAGAAACTGAACGAAGGGACGATTCAGCGATACCTGGGGGAAATGGTTTGGTTTCCTTCGTTAGCACTTAGTGAATATATTTCCTGGGAACAAGTGAATGACACAACGGCAAAGGCTATCATGCAATACAAAGGTACCAAAGGCAGCGGTACTTTTCGCTTTAACTCCAACGGTGATTTCGTTAGCTTTTCTGCAATGCGGTATATGGGAAATGAAATAGAATCCAGCAGATATGAATGGGTAATGCTGGTCGAAGAGTATAAAACATTTGATGGAATCAAAGTCCCTTCAAAAATGAGTGCAACGTGGAAACTCGATGAGGGGGATTGGACATGGCTGAAATTGGAAGTTACAGATATAAAGTACAATGAAAATTGTATACGGTAAAAACCAGGTATTGATGATTATTGGCTGTAAATGAGGAGTGATCCCGCTGGGATTCGAACCCAGGACCCACGGCTTAAAAGGCCGTTGCTCTACCGGCTGAGCTACGGAATCGGCTTGTAAAAAGCGGGTGCAAAAATAGAAAGATTTCGTTAGAAAACAAAATTATTTCTTGAGTCGTTTTTCGATTGGTGAATCACGAATCAAGAATCAAGACTCACTTCAACTGTTGGTGTATCCACGAAGCCCCTTCATAGAAAGCACGCGGTGCCACGGAGACATGCACGGTACCGGCCCAATCGTTCACAGGGGGCCATTCAACATAGGTGATATTGGTGGCACCGGCAATAGAAAATGCTGCTTTGGCAGTCTCAAAATTGCCGAAAGGCACGCAATCGTCGTTTTTACAATGCCAGAGAAGCATGGTTGTTTGGGGCTGCCAATCCGGGTAAGTGTTATTTTGCCAGAGTATTTTATGAGGATTGCTTCCTGTATCCTGGAGCGCAGCTATAAACCGTGTGGTAAATACCTCTTTCAGGATGTGGGAAGACGGCATGATGCTATTAACTACATCCGTACTGTAAAATCCGGTGGTGTACTTGGGGATATTTGTATTATAGGGAACCTTCAGCATGGAATCATAAATAAAATCAGCCGGGTATATTGTGTTGTATCCTACAAATAACATGGGCAGGAAATAGGGGACAGGAAAAGGATTATCACTCAGCATGACATTCATCATGGCTCCGGTCAGGTCGTAGGGACCATCCATACAAACCGCACCCTTCATTGTGACACCTCTTTTTTCCAGTTCACGGGTAGCTGCCATGGTCACAAAACCGCCTTCGGAATAGCCGTATGTAAATACATTTCCATCCCATTTTACCCATTTATGGTTATTGTCTTTGATCGTATTGATCCCCACCTGCACCATATCTGCGGTGGCAGTAGCAAGTTTTTCACGGACACAATACGGATGATTCTCACCTACATCGCCCCCCATACCCTGGTAATCGGGCATTACGATGGCCCATCCATACCGTGAAGCCATTATATCGGCTATGATGACCTCAGCAAAATTACCCCAGTCCGAAGGATTATAGTTCGACTTCCACTTCGAAGGAGCATATTTCTTCAGAAGTTCAGTCCCATGATTAACGGAAATAAGCGGAGTGTTTACACGAGAACCAATTAAACGATAAGGATAAATGAACAATCCTGTTAGTTCGATCGGATTTCCCTTATTGTCGGTTGATTTGTACTTGACTACCTCGTGTGCAATGAGATAAGGTAAGATATTCCCCGTCTCCTGAACAATGGAATAGTACAAGTCATGATAATCAAACTCGTCAGGATCATCGGTTGTCATCAGGATCTGATCCATCACATCCTCAATGTTAAGTTCAGTACGTTCCACAACAGTGAATCCTTCCGTGTTATTCAACGGACTCACTTCGGTGTCATCATCATCTTTGGAGCAGGAAAACAGGATGACTGAGAAAACAATCAATGCCATCAAAATGGCTACATGGGATACTGTCCGTCTGCCACCAGCAGCAGAGGAAAGAAACGACTTTTGCTTTTTCATTCTTTGACCTTTTAAGTTACAGATATAATGATTTTAAATTGAAGCCCATCCACCCTTTCTGGAGGATATCGGGTTACATTCCGAATCAAATATAATACATATTGCATGTAAATGAAAGGAATGTGTGTAAAAAATGATGGAAATTAACTGGAATGGGGGACTGGGGACTGGGGACTAGGGACTAGGGACTGGGAACTAGCTACTGGGAGCTGGGTCTGGGTTCGGTCCCCAGCTACCCAGTCCCCAGCTACCCAGTACCCAGTACCCAGTACCCAGTACCCAGTACCCAGTCCCCCTTTTTTCATTTCACCAAAAACAAATACCCCTTCCCTTTTAATGTTACGATCTCAATGGCAGGGTCTTCGTTGAAATAATTTCTGAGCTTTCGGATGTAAACATCCAGCGTTCGGGAATTGAAGAAGGAATCATCTCCCCAGATCTTCAGCAGGATATCTTTGCGGTCAACAATCTTATTCCTTTTAAATGCAAGCATTCCAAGCAATTCCATGTCGCGCTGGGAAAGTTTAATGATTTTTTTCAGGGTATGCAATTCATACCGGTCGGGATAGAGAATATATTTTCCCAGGATGATTTCATCAGGCAATGCTATTTCGTCTTTCGTTTGCGGCCCTGAGATGCGCAACTGGTTATGGATACGCACAATCAGTTCTTCCATGCTGAAGGGTTTGCGGATATAATCGTTGCCACCTGCTTCAAATCCTTTTACCAGATCCCGGGTTTCCGTTTTTGCAGTAAGGAAGATCACCGGCAGAGACGGATGCTGTTTTCTGATTTCCCTGCAAAGTGTGTAACCGTCGATGTTGGGAAGCATTATATCCACCACACAGACATCGGGTTGAAAACGCGAAAGGACTCCAAGAACATGTGCACCATCCGTCCTCCAGTCAACATCAAACCCCTGGTTTTGCAAGGTTTCTTTTACAATTTTACCCAAACTGGGTTCATCTTCTATATATAATATCCTGGTTTTCAATTCCTGGGAATTTTTATAATAAATAGGGCCCCGCCTGTGGCATGATTCCGTGCAGAAACAGATCCTCCATGTTGCCTGATTATCATGGCAGCATAGCTTAAACCCAATCCGTATCCCTTCACGTCATGTAGGTCTCCTCCGGGAACCCGGAAAAACTTATCAAATATCCGGTTAAGATATTCTTCCGGTATACCTTTCCCATTATCCCTGATATTGATGGTAATTTCCTTTTTGCCGGAAATAAGTTGAATTTCAATCTCAGGTTTGTCGTTCCCATATTTCACCGCATTGTCGAGAATATTGATCATCACTCCCCGAAAATGCAGAGGATCGGCAAGGATGCTCAGGTCCTCCCCTTCTTTGATTATTCTGATATTCAGTTCGCGCCCGGGGTTTAGCGATCGGATGACATCTGCTGCCTCTTCAGCAAGTTTTCCTGCATCAATATCTTCCCGGTTCAGGAATGAGTTATCGTTTTCATAGATGGAAACCTTGAGAATTTGATCAATGAGTTTTTCAAGTCTGGTCATTTCCTTTTCAGCCAATGCTAGATACTCCGCCGAAATAGCCCGATCCTGTTTTAGATTAAATCCATTCAGGGCTTCAAGGGCAACTTTGACCGTTGAAACCGGCGTTTTTAACTCGTGGGATATATTGCTTACAAAACTGTTTCGCATCCGGTTCAGACGGATCTGATTTTTCAGGTTCCTGAAAGCAATGGTAAAAGAAAGTCCGGTAAGTATCAGTAAAAACAAGGCAAACAGGAAAGAAGGCGCTGTTTCTTTCAAGACGCTCAAACCGTGATTGCGTATATCAGCTTTCAGGACGTAATTCGATGCGGATTTTATGTAAACAAAATCACCCGCATGTCCGGCAGGCTTATCCTTTAACCGGTTGTATGTTGTCCAGCCAACGTTCAGAATGGGATCCAACTGCATTACCTTTCCTGAGAATATTCTGCGGAACCGGGATGAATCTTCAAGTTGTCCGGGAAAAAAGGTGGAATCTGAAGCGATATATACCGAGTCTTCAACTTTTTGCACCAGCAAACGAACTCCATGGAGTATGACATCGTGCTGTGATTGTATCATGAGTTCCTTGGGATTCATTCCATCTTGACCAAAGAACATAGAATCTTCGGTGCAAATTGTAATGAATTTTTTGCCATCACTGATTGAATCTGACATCATGAATCGATTGCCCGTTTTTCCCTTGAATTTCCAGGTCAGTACCGTATCTCTTTCAATACCTTCAGGATATCGCAGATGTATTTTATCAGCAATAACAGGGTTCACAACCTTTAACAAGAGCAGGGAATCCAGTACCTCCATCCCTGATTCATCAAATTTGCGCATCAGTTCCTGATTCAGCAAATCACTTTCTTTTCTGAATTCCGATAACAGCCATTGAATGACAAAGATGGTAAGGACGATCTGGCTGATGATCATCAATATTCGTATGGCCGGTAGCTTACGTGAATGTTTTTCAGGATTCATATAAATACAAATTCAACACAAAAATAGGCCATTAGCATGAAATTCCTGAATCTGTTAACCTTAATTAACATTGATTAACCTGGTATTAACCTCATCGGGTGTTAAGACAGGATAAATTTGGTGCCTGAACTTTAAAATTTTACATTATGAGAACACAGACATTATTTTTCATTGCCGTGTTGATGGCGGCAGTTTCAATGGCCCAGGAAAAGACATCGGGAAAAATCGTTTTTGAAGAAATAGTAAAACTAAACATAACCCTGGATGATACATCTTCTCAGATGGCCAGGATGCTTCCGAGGGAGCGGAAAACAGAAAGGGTGCTTTGGTTTACACCCGACAAAACTCTTTACAGGTTATATGATGGCAATTCGGGTGAAGAGGTCACAACGCAGGAGATGGAAGGGGCAAATGTGATGGTAAGGATGATACAGCCTGACGACAGGATATTTACCGATCTGGAGAAAGGTACTCTGACGGAACAAAGGGATTTCATGTCCCGCATCTTCATTATTGAAAATGAGATACAGAAAAACCCATGGAAACTTACTGGGAACCAGACCCGCATCCTGGATTATGCTTGCCAGGAAGCCAAAATGATGAGGGACAGCACGGAGATCACAGCCTGGTTCACAGCCGAGATCCCTATGTCTGCCGGGCCGGGAACCTTTACCGGCTTGCCGGGAATGGTACTTTCAGTGAATATCAACAATGGCACACGGACCATAACAGCAAAATCGGTTGATTTCATTGTGCCGGGTGATGATGATATTGCAAAACCAAAAAAAGGGAAGAAAGTCAGCCAGGAGGGATTCGACCTTATCGTTGAAGAGAAGACGCGCGAAATGCAGGAGCAGTATGGAGGAGGTGAAGGAAATGTGGTGATCAGGATAAGGCAGTAATAACGGCAGTGAATCATGAAAACGTGGATCAGTCATTATCCGGCAGCATCGATACTGCTCATTCTACTGTTCGCTGTTGGCGGCCTAAAAGCGCAGACCTATGGCATCCATGGCAGGATCCTAGATGAGCAGGGTGCTCCCCTCTGTTACGCAACCGTAACCCTGCTACATCCTGAAGACTCCACTCTGGCATTTTATGGGATCAGCAACCCGGAAGGAGAGTATAATATTTCCAGGATTACCGGGGGTGAATACCTTCTTCAATCTGCTTATGTGGGCCTGGAAACATTTTACCGCCGACTCCGTTTTCCCCTGCCGCAGGGTGAAACGATGGAGACCATTATCATGAAAAGAAAGGCTGTTAACCTACCGTCGGTCGAAATCGAAGCCGAAAGGATACCCTTCCTGATAAAAGAAGACACCATCGAGTATAGTGCAGGGTCATACCGAACACGTCCGGATGCCGTAGCGGAGGATCTTCTCAGGCAACTGCCGGGGGTGGAAGTCGACCGGAACGGAAATATACGGGCCATGGGAGAAGACGTAAGAAATGTACTTGTTGACGGGAGGGAGTTTTTTAGCAGTGATCCCAAGGTGGCCACAAGAAATCTTCCTGCACGGACTATCGATAAGATCCAGGTTTATGACAAAGCTTCGGATCAGTCGGAACTCACCGGAATTCCTGATCTGCAGAAAAACAAAACCGTCAACATTGTCCTGAAGGAAGAACATAAAAGCTCATGGTTCGGGAATCTGAAGGGAGGTTTTGGAACAGGAACCCATTATCAGGGCAGCGGGAAATTATATCGATTCGACAAAAAGAACCAGTTTGCAGCCCTTGGTATGGTTAACAATATTAATCAGTTTGGTTTCAGTTTCCAGGATTATCTTGATTTCAGCGGTGGTATACAGAACATGATGAGCAGCGGAAATACGGCGAGGATAACCATTTCCAGTGATGGGGGGCTTCCTGTTGATTTTGGGCAGGAAACGAGGGGGTTGGTGACTACCGGTGCCGGAGGCCTCAACTATTCCTATGAACCTGTAAAAGACAACAGGTTTAATGTGAGTTACCTTGGAAACGTAAACGGTAAAAAGGAGGATGGCACCATACATACCGAGAATTATGCAGGAAGCAGCTCATTTATTCAGGATGAGGAGAGTAAGACCAGCAGTACGGAAGGGGCCCATCAGGTAAACCTTGGCTGGAAGAACAGAAGCGACAGCATTGTCAATTATGGTATCCAGGGAAAGTTTGCATTAAGCGGAGGAAGCGGGCAAGCAGAAAATGAGATACGCAGCTACAGCGGCGACACCCTGATGAATATGCTGGATGGTCTGAATAACAGCAAAACCAGGCAACTGGCAGGCGATCTCCGTGCAAACTGGATGAAGAAGGGAAAGGGGAAACTGAAACTATGGAAAACAACAGCGGACATATCCTACAGCCGTGAACTGAACCGTTCAGACTGGGAAAACATCACCCGGTTTTTTGGTACTCCCCTTCCTTTATACGAGAACCAATATCTCCGCAATGAAGTAAATCGTCTGGATTATGCCCTGGATCCGTCTCTGTTGCTTCAAATCGGAAAACGTGCGTATATTGAGCCGACAATAACAGCTGGGGAAGAGAAGGAATGGCTTTCAAGGGAGCAGGGAATACCGGGAAACCCGGAGCAACGGATCGACTCTCTAAGTCCCGAATTCGATAGTAAATATCTTTATGTTCGACCCGGAATTACCTTTAAATACAACACGAAAAAGACACAGACCAATATCAGTGCTTCGGTTGAGACAGGCCGGACATCAAACAGACTGGCCGGTACCGGAGATGTTTCTTCGCCTTTGTTTTATATATTGCCTGGTTTTTCCTGGGAATACGAATACAAGACAGGGAGCCGTATTACCTTCTTTTACAGCTCATCGGTGAACACACCCGGTATCCGGCAATTGCTGCCCGTTGCCAACACCAGCAATCCGCTGTATCTGATGGCAGGAAACCGCTACCTGAAACCTGAATACAGCCATAATGTAGCAGGCCAGTGGTTTCTGTACGATGCGTTTACCTTTACAACCCTTTTCGTGACATTGAGCGGGGCATATACACAGGATAAGATCAGTTACTCAAGGAACATCGACAGCCGGCTTGGACAAAGCACAACGCTGATCAATGTTCCTGACGACTATTCGGCTTCTTTAAGATCTGACTTCAGCCGGCCGGTACGTAAACTTGGGATAAACCTGAACCTGGGTATCCGTGAATCCTGGAATAAATCATATTCGATGGTAAATGGGGCCCGGAACTCCAATATCAACTGGAATCATTCCATACGCTTCAGTGTTGATAACCGGAAAAAGGAGAAGATTGATATCAGCGCCGGTACTGAGTTCGACCTCACGAATGCACGTTACCGTGGTGATGAAAACCTGAATAACGACTATTTCAACCTTGTGTATTTCGGGGAGGTACAATATTATCCTCACCCAAGATGGAATTTCATGGTTAACGCCGAAGTCAGCAATTACAACGCGGAAAGCTTCGGTGATGCCGTAAGCATACCCCTGCTCAGGGCGGAGATCAGTTATTATTTCCTGGAAGACAAGCGGGCAATTTTGAAACTGGAAGCCTATGACCTCCTGAACAGGAATACCGGCATAAGCCGTGTAAGCGAGCAAAACTATCTGAGAGAATCGCGCTATACCATGATGGGCCGTTATGTTATGCTTTCGCTGACATATCGCTTGAACCGGTTTGGGGGGAATGAGGGGTGGCTACAAATGAGGAGGTGATTTTTGAAGCAAGGGCAAACCCTTGCTTTTTTCGTCATATTTCCTTATATTTATGCCATTCAATTTATTTAAAACCAGCAATTTATTAACCCCAAATCCCAACAAAATGAAAACCCTTACGATCATCATGGTATTCTGTCTGGTAACGGCAGGATGGCATGCATCCGGATCCATATTTAAGCCGGAGAGCAGTTCCGATGACTTTATCAAAGCCAGATCGCTGGCACAATCTTATTTTATAAAGGAAATAGCAAATTCCGGCCTTTTCGAAACAGCACTTCCCGCAGGAACGCCGTTTTTTCTGCGGCAAGCCGATAACGGGCACAGGCAGCAGGTACGCTTCCTGAAAAACTCAGGAGGAGAAATGTTGCTGGAAACCCTTTTCCAGGAATGGGATCAGGGTTACTGGGTAAATGAAAGCCTTCAGTTAAATTATTACGATGGAAGCCTGTATCTCATTTCAACAGAACTATACACCTGGGATGAAAACACCTGGAAAGTATCCTCCCGGACCCTTTATACCAATGACCCACAAGGCACTATTCTTGAGGCAATGACACAGGTATGGGATCCGGATGGTTCGGTATGGGTTGATTTTATTCATATGGTATATACTTATAACCCGAATGGAATGCCATCGGAACTCTTCATGGAAATGTACTTCGGAGGTTTCTGGATGAATGCATCAAAGTTTTTCTTTACCTGGGATGCCCAGAATAACTTGTTAAACACACTACAGCAAAGCTGGGATATGATCGGTTCTGTCTGGGTAGATGAGCAAAAGGAAACCTATTACTATGATGCCGGATATAACATCCTGGAAATCCTTGAAGAAGAATGGGACGGAGCAGCCTGGGTGAACGAATACCGGGAACTGTATTATTACAATGCGCAGGGCCAGAACAGTGAAAAAGAATCGTATTACTGGGATGGAGCCTGGGTTCATGATTATCATTTTATTTATACTTACGGGGTGACAGGACTTATAGACGAAGAACTGCAGGAATATTGGAATGGAGCGAACTACGTAAACCACATGAAAATCTTTTTTACCTATGATGTTAGCGGAAGACTGACGGAAGAGCTTGCCATGCGCTGGGCCACCAAATCCAAGGGATGGGAGAATGAGGATCGTATACAACTTACCTATGGACTTGTTGGAACGGGCGATATTACAACTGATCATTCGCTGGAAATAAACCTTTTCCCCAATCCTGCATCTTTGTATGTGAACGTAGTTATCTCGGGTGAAGTAGTTCAGGATGAAGTGTTCAGCTTATCCACCATCACCGGGCAGACACTTTTAGAAATCCCTGTCTCGGAAGAAAAAACCCGTACAATTGACATAAGCCGCTTTAGCGAGGGTCTTTACATTTGGACATTAAGTTCCTGTAAAGGAAAAAGGTGCGGAAAGCTGGTGGTCAAATAATGTTGATCGTGGTTGCAAGGGAAAGGTCAAGGTACATGTTGCAGGTTGCAGGTTGCAACCTGTAACATGTAACCTGTATCAATATATTTATCTTTACTGAATTCCTTGAAATTCCTTTTTCTTTTTCATTACCTTAGCAATCAATATTAACTTAAGCTTAGCGAAATGAAAAAGATAATTACTCTTTCAACGGCTCTGATCATGGTATATGGAGCCTTTTCACAGGAAATACCTTTGCTTCCAAAGGAACGTTTGCATCAAGCCGTTCAGGTTGAATACAGCATACCTTCCGATGAACCGGTACTT
>Ga0180009_10001763_pt1 | contig 26029 bp, 18 predicted proteins | sample OS_PC_MetaG_FD_123537 | JGI IMG/M metagenome (GOLD analysis project Ga0180009, IMG submission 123537) | Groundwater microbial communities from the Aspo Hard Rock Laboratory (HRL) deep subsurface site, Sweden - OS_PC_MetaG | ecosystem: Environmental > Aquatic > Deep subsurface > Groundwater... | reverse complement strand
TCAGCCGCAACAAAGACAGTGCCTTACATGTGCAATGGCACAATTGAATACTTTAACGTTACTGTGGTGCATCCATTCAATGACAGCATAGAATACAATGTCAGCTTATCACTTCCATCCGGCTGGAGCTACTCAGGCAGCCAGCTGGTAACAGCCTCATCTCGCAGGAATTATACTGTAAGCTTTAACCTTACATCCGGCTCAACGCCTGTAAATGCAAGCATTGATGCATTTATTAACTATACATATCCGGCAACAGCAAAAGGTGTGAATCTCTCACGCCAGATTGAGATGTCAGATTCAATCCCAATTTTAGAAATTACCCGGGAAACTCCAAGCACAGTCGGGAACAGCAAAGAATTCTATTCAAGATTAGTGGTGCATAATAAAGGCTGCGCTTCTGCCACATCCGTGAGCTTTGTGGAGCAGGTTACTTCAGGCTGGACAGCTTATGAGCAGACATTGGACAGATCTTCTGCCGGGCAGGCAGATATACCTACAAGCCAGATAAGGTTTGCTTCAGCTGACTTCGGGACTGTAACTGCAGGCGGATATAAAGTGATTGCTTATAAGGTATTCCCCCCTTCACAAAATGCCCAACAGGGTTCATTTAGGTATAACTTAACATGGGGGGCGCGCAACGTATACGAACCTGCAGCACATATAGTAACTACCATTAATTATACTTCAGAAGCCCATCTGGCATTTAACATTGTTGCAATCGGAAGCTGGAAGGCGCGCTCGGCGCTTCCAGGAGAATCCCAGGCATTCAATCTTTCTGTAACAAATATAGGGGACAAGAATGCATCTTCAGGGGAATGGAATATTTCATTAGTTATACCTGCGGATTGCAACGCTTCCAATTATACCGGTGCTTGGAATTCAACCGAACGAACAATTATATGGCAGCTTGGCAATGATATCGTGCCTGCAGCAGAAACCAACTTTGGGTTTAATCTTACCTGTAATTCATCTGGCAAATATCTGCTGATAGCCAGGGCAATTAATGATACGAGGCAGGAAACCACGCTTGTTAACGACACAGGCATTGGGTGTACAGGAGCAAGCTGTGCAAGCAGGCAGGCATTTACCTTCAGCAAGCCTAGTGGCGTAAGGTATGAGAAATTAAAAGAGGTTGCATTTTATATTAGCCACAGCTGGTCAGGAGCTGGCTTGGCAATTGGCGAGGGCGCAGTAAACTTCTCTGATGATGCAAATAAGGCAAGCCTTGTATGGCAGAAATTTGCCTTTAATCCAGAATCTGCAAGCGAATGGGTAAATTTCAGCATAGATACAGAAGAACAATCAAAATTTGTAGCTGCTGCCAGAAACATAAGCGTGTCAAGCTATACAGATGCCATCTCTGGAGCCAGCGGGAATGTTACAGTAGAAAAAATATCTTATGTCTGGAATCATGGACTGCTCTTTTCTGACTCGCAGCCGCTTTTTGTCAGCGTGCAGCCTTATACCTTTGTGCCTGATGCGCCTTTATTACAAGGGCCGCCAAACGCCTCTACACAGGTTAGTTCGCCGATAGTACTTTCATGGTTCCCGTCAACAGGCGCTTCAAGCTATTATGTCTATGGGGATACTGCTGATGGCAATACTTACCTTGGCACTGTATCTGTTACAAACTACTTATGGAGCGACTTGGAATCAGGCACATATAAGTGGAATGTCAAGGCTACAACAGGAACGCAGAATTCAACTTTATCGGATACATGGCAGTTTACATTGGACTTATGCGCCCAGGACCCTGGTTACGCCTCTTATCTGTCTCTGCCAATGATATATGACAATACAACAGATACAATAACTGTTATAGGGAACAGCACATATGGCACTCCGTCAAGCCCTGTATTGTTTGAAGATATATACAAATTTGCAAGGGGAGCCAGGGGTGTCTGTGCGGTAATCAAGCCAGCGACAGGCAATTATGTTGTAAAATCAAGGCTGGTGATAGGGAACGGCACACAGCCTGTTACTTTGGAAAGCAAAGGGCAGTCAATATCATTTACAGCGCCGGCAATGCCGCAATTTGCTGTTAATGCCAGTGCGCGCGCTATATTTGGCAGTGTTGCAAACGGCATACCCCAAGAGGGAAATAATATTAAGTTTACATCAAATGCAAGCGCAGGCAATATCCTCGTGGATGTTGCAGGGGGAGAGCTTGCAATTTATGACGGTTATGTAACAGATGCAGGAACAGACTGGGGAACATTTGTATACCGCGGCGCATGCGGCTCAGGCTCTAATTATGCAAGCGCAAACTCTTCCATTACAATAAAGAAGACAATCTTTGACAGGGCATCAAGAGGGCAGTTCTTCTATACGAGCAATGTTACTATTGATGACTTGAAGATAAATAGGATTAACTCTTCAGCTGCAAGCGGTTATGGGCTTGTTTTGGGCTGCAATGTGCCTGCTTTGAATAATCTGCAGATATACCATCAGGAACAGGATGGCAGCGCTATAGAAACTACAAGAGATATGCCTAATAATACAGATATAATAATTACAAATTCATATTTGAAATACAACCTTAAGGATGTTATTGCCACTGCTAACGGAAAGGGGGTTCAGCTTATAAACACTGAATGGAACAGAACGTATGACTGGAACTTTGGCGGCGATAACGGAACAGGCTCAGTGGCAATAAAAGAGCTTTACGGGTTCCAGCCGACATTCACTGATGCAGCAGGCGCTGTCCTTGCTAATGTAAGCATAAAAGTAATGGATAATTTTGGAACTGTTAGGGCTAATCTGGTATCTGATACAACAGGAAAGATTGCAGAACAAAATATGCCTACGTGGCAAGTAGAGAGAAGCGCTTCCGGAGAAGAGATAACCAGTTTCAATCCATATAATGTTAAGATTAAGAAGTACGGCAAGACGTTTGTTTCGGAAGCCAAATCTTTCTCTGCAAGAACAATAGAAACAAAGCAATTATCCGCAAATCCATTCAGCAACCGCAGCGAGGATGATGCAAAAGCCCTTACAGGTATTAGGTATGTTCCGCCAACATCTGTTAATTATGGCGATGAAAGCAATAGCTCATGGACTAACCAAGGGCAATTATTGCATTATCCTGTTGCACAGAGCGGGTTCTTTGGGTTGTTTGCCAATGGCACAAAGCTTGTTGAGAATACAAATTATACGGTTAATTATCAGACAGGGCTAATAACATTCCTGCAGACTATGGCTGGCAAGGAAATAAGGCCTGTTTATAGCCATGGCGGAAATATCACTTTGTTTAATGGCGCGACTTCCTGCTATACAATGAGAGATATTTATGATTACATGCAAGCCAACTTGTCTGATGTTGTTTCTACGGTAGACGGGGTTATATATACGTTCTATGTCGGCTTGATTGTCGGGAATTACTCTACGACACAGGGATGCATACTGGATCCAAATGCGCGCATTGTATTTGAGGACGGCTTTACATACTCGTTCAGTGTAGCGGGAGGCTTTATAGACCTGGCAGGCATTACAGCAGGAGCAGGCACAGGCGGCGGAGGCGGCGGGCTGCCATTGAATATATTTAACGATGTCGGGATAACTTACGCTCCGGGAAATACAGTTTACATATTCTCCACTACACTGGACTCTTCCGGGAATTTAGTAAATTCAACAGTGAATATAACTGTATATTATCCGAATAGTTCAATTATATCAAGCGGCATTTCATCAACGCAAACCACAGGGAGGTTCAGATACAACTTCACACTGCCTGCATCAGCGCCGGAAGGCACTTACAGGGTTGATATAGATGCATTTTACTTAACCAACCAGGTGCATGACAACCTTGCATTCAAAGTGGCTGTTGGCTCCGGAGGCGGCACTGCAAATCCAGAAATTATAGTGGATGCTCCAGCGCTTATCAATGTGAATACCAGCTTTGATATAACAATGCTTGCAAAATCAGGCAGCGGCATTGCTGTTAATTGCGATTCAACGCCGACAATAACCATAAGGGATACTCTCCTCGGGGCAAATGTAGTTTCAGGAGCAGCCATGACTTACTTTGCAACAGGGCAGTATAATTATACATGGCGCACAAACAACCAGTCCACTTATCTTGCGACTGTGTACTGTACAATAGAGAGTACGGCTTATACAGGCACAAAAATGTTTACAAGCCAGTTCGCTGCATTAACGCCTACTATTGAACTTGCTGCGCCTTCTGTTGTGAATACAAACACTAATTTTGCTATTTCAGCATTAGTGCGCAATGCTAACTCTCAGCTTGCAAACTGCACAGGCAACATGAGCTTAACGCTTACTGATAATTTCAACAGCTCAGTAATATTATCCAATGTAGTTATGACAAGAGGCAGCACAGGGCAGTATAATTACAGCACTTCCCTGGCTTATCAGTCAACATTCCTTGGGTTGGCAAGTTGTGCGCTAGGCTCTGCTATATACACATCAAATCCGATACTTGTAAGCTCTCTTAATGTGCCTGGCGCTGGCGGGGGGAGCGGGGTATCTTATTCCACTATAGAGCTCTCTGCATCCACGCCGATAGCAACATCCTCTACAGCCGGTATCGGCGCGCTTGTCAAGAATGCTTCTGGTGTGCCGGCAAACTGCGATGGCTCACTTAATCTTACAATAAAAAACTTGCTTACAAACTCAACCTCTTCAGGGCAGATGGTAAGCTTTGGCAGCGGATTCTATAGTTACCTCTGGATTACGCCTGCAGCGCCAAGCATATTCTATGTGAACGCAAGCTGTACTATATCTGCAACATCCTATACCGGCTTTACAATGCTTTCAACGCAGCCTGTCAATGGCTCAGCTGGCATTGACTATAACCAGATTGCGGTATATGTATGGAATTACACATCCAGGAATCTGACGTATTATAACCAATCAGTAGCTGAAAGCATGCAGTCCTGCCTTAGGGACGGCTCCTGCTCTGACTGGTGGATAAATACAACCTTTACTAACATATATAATACAGTAGCCAACATCAATACAACAGCAAACAACATAAAGGCTGATACGCAGAATATTCTTGACAGCCTCGACTGCACAGACCCGAATGAGATGTGCACAAGGCTGCAGGACATACTCAATAATGCAACGGATATTCAATCAAGGGTATATGCGTTGAATACAAGCCAGATACCTGCAATGCAGAGCGATATCAATAATATCTATACTGATACCCAGTACATAAGGGCGAATATGGCAACTGCCTCTGCCTTGGCTGATGTTCAGAATAATATTACTTGGATTAAAAATAATATGGTTACCCAGGCGATGTTTGAGGCAAATATGACTGAAATTAGAAACAGGCTGAGTGAGATTAATTCAACAACTCAGGCAATAAAGACAAGGGTTGACTGCTCAAATGCAAGCTTAAGCAACACCTCTGACCCGAATTATGCATTATGCTCTTATCTTTATAATATCAATTCAACTGTTAACACAATCTATTCAGAAATGGCGACTTATGAGCAGGCATCCAACATCCTGAACAATGTCACATGGCTGAGAGACAATGTGGCAACGCAGGAAGCATTGGCAAATAACTTTACCGAAGTCAAAAACAGGTTATTGGATATGAACGCAACCTTGTGGGATGTGCATAATGACTTGGCGGGAATTAACGCTTCATTATCAGGGCAGATTTCAAATCTTCAGGAAGATGTAACCTGGGTAAGGGACAATGTGGCGACTTCTGAAGAAATAGCCGGCAACTTTACAGAAACATTTAACCGCTTGAACGGCATAAACCTGACAGTTTCAGACACAAATGCTTATCTTTACAATGACATTGCAAACAGGCTGACTGAAATCAATGCAACAACGCAAAGCGCATACTCTTACATATTGGGGAATGTTTCAACAACAACAAATATCACTGAAATATTAAACCGGATAGGTGGCGTGGACGGCAACCTCACTTTCATTAAGAACAACATGTTCTACCAGGGCAATGCAACAGGCGCATTCATTGTTGATTATCTCGCAACTGTATATGCTGAGCCTGGCAGCAGCGCAGGATTATGGATAGCTACAAAAGATCTCTTGGGGAACCAAAAGACAGTAACAGAAGCGGATTGCAGCATACTGCAGAATAATGCTGCTATTGCAGATGCCACAACTTCCATCTTGCCCGGCGGTGTTTCAGCTTCATGGAACATACCTGCCAGCCAGGCATCCGGCACTTACTACTGGAACTGCACATTGACAGGCTCCACAGTCTCGATACAAGCGCCTTTCTTTGTTTCAACAATAGCGCAGCAAATAAACCAGACAATAAGCAACCAGACAATCATAAGAATAAGCGACTTCGGCAAGATATCTTCAGGCCAGCAGTACAGGGTTAAGATATGGATTACAGACGGGCTTGGCAGGCCGAAAAATGCCTCTTCGCTGCCCACTGTCAGGCTTTATGACCCAACAAGGAACCTTATTGTACAGGACGTTAGCATGCAGTGGGAAGAATCAGGCATCTATGCTTACAACTTTACGACAACAGGGCAGACAGGCGGCATGTGGGAAACATCTGTGTCAGTTGTAGTCAATGGAGCAACAACAAAGCATGGCGACTTCTGGGAGCTTGTGACAAACCCGACTGAAGTTACTATACTCGGGATACCTGACAAGCAGATACCGGATATAACCGCGCAAGTAAGGATTACAAATGAAGGCACGGAAGAATATGAATACCACTATGAATACTGCATTGTTGACAGCCAGAATAATGTATGCGGCGGGAGTGATGACACTTGCTATGGAGTTGGCGCGATAAAGCTGCAGCCTGAAACCCCATGGACAAAATCGCTTACGTGCAGCAATACATTTACAGCCGGCAGGGATTACTGGTTTAAGATAGTTGTATATTATGATGCTGAGAAGAGCGGGGCAGCGCAGTTGTTTACTGCAGAAGCTGCTGCTGGAGCTCCTGCGGTCTCTGCCCCTGCTGCAGGAGGCGGGGGCGGAGCGCCATATGTGCCGCCTGTGATTAAAGAGGAAGTTGAAGTTCCAGAAGTAAAGCCATTGCCTGTAAGGCCTGTATTCAAGGCAGTAGTGCCTGAAGCATTTAAGATTGTGCGTGCCGGAGGCAAGGCTGTTGTTGAAGTAACTGTGAATAATATCACAGAAAAGCTGAAAAGTGTGGCAGTTGTGACAAGGCTTCTGACAATGGATGAAAAACTCATAGCAGAAGAATTCAGCACAATGGATATGCTGCCGGACACGCCTGTAACAAGAAAGCTAAATGTGCCTGACTGGCTGCCCCCTGACAAGTATATCCTGCGTTCAGAAATAACGTATATGGGCAAAACAAAAATCATAGACAATTATATTGAGCTAACCACAAAGGAAGAAGAGCCGTCAGAAGTGGTTGTATATGTCAAGAAGCTTTACCGCAACCTGTTTTGGGTTGGAATAATCTTCCTTGCGCTTGTGGTAATATTCTTAATCATACTGGGAATAGTAATCATAAGGAGAAGGAGAGGAGGCCCAAGGCAGTTTAGGGCGAGATTCAAGCCAGAGCTGAGGGATTTAACAGTGGAAGCAGATTTAAATACCAGAAAACCCTTAGTAAAAATAGAGCATCATGCTAAACATGAAGAGCAGCATGTTAAGCCTGCCCGGGATAAGCCTGAGAAGCCAGACTTGCATGATATTATCAAGCATATGAAAAAGGATATGAAATGAAGAAAAAAATAAGGGGCAATGTACTGGCGATAATCTCGCCGAAAGGCGGAGTAGGGAAAACAGTGACAACATCCAATTTAGCAATAGCCCTGTCAACTGTTTACAACAAGAAGATACTTGCGATTGACACGAATGTCACAACAGCCTCCCTTGGTTTTCATTTTAACTTAATATACCCGGGAGTGACAATATATGATGTCCTGAGAAAGGATTTTTCAATAAGGGATGCAATCTATAAGTATAATGAAAATCTTGATATTATCCCTGCTTCTATTGTGATAGAGAAACAAGACGAGAGCATGGGGGCGATGCAGAAGAATGTCAAGCGCATAGTGAACCATTTTGATATACTTTTAAGCCAGCTTGTGGCTGATTACGACCTTGTACTATTGGATGCTGCAGGGGGCTTTAGCACTGAATCCATCGCAGCCATGGGCATTGCAGACGGCTTGCTGCTTGTTACCAACCCGGAGTATCCTGCCATACTTGCAACTGCCAAGTGCATTGAGTATGCCAAAATAGCAAAAGTGCCCATGTGCGGGATAGTTCTTACAAAAGTTAATGGCAAGAAATATGAAATTACAAGGCTGGAGATTGAAACAGCACTCAAGGTGCAGGTGATAGGGGAGGTGCCTTTTGACACTAATATAGGAAAGGCAATATCTGAAAAAGTGCCTGTTATGGTATTTAAGCCCTATTCCAAGGCAAGCGTTGCCTATAAACAGCTTGCAGGCATGATTATTGACCATAAATACGAGCCAGGGATATTAGATAAGATAAGGGGTATTTTAAGGGTTTAAAACAGCAATCCACTTATCTGCCTTTCTTCCTGTTTCTTATCAGCTTTTTAATCTCTGCCGACTGCCTGCTGAAGCCGAACTCTTCCCCCAGCTTCTTGATTTTGTATGCAATGCCTACAAATGTGATATAAACCAGGGATATAAACAGGTAAGGGGGCGCAGAAGGCACATTCAAGCCTTCATTAAGCATCATTACCTTTGAAACAAGGTTCCATACTGTGAATGTAAGCATAAAAAACAGCGTAAAAAGGAAATGTGTTGTAAGGCTCCTTAATGACGAGCCTTTCGAAAGGCTTTTCCTTGCTTTCACCACCCATATCACTGCTGTAATCCCAAATGTCAGTGTCAGCGCTCCCAGCACAATCTCTGCCTGGCCTGCAATCTTTATAACGGCAACCATGCCGAACACAATGGCAATTATATAGCTAATTATTTCAGCTATCATTTTTTGCTACCTCCTCCAAAATCCATGATAACATCGCAAAACTGTGACAATTCATCAATAAGCTCCTTGTCCTCTTTTCTTTCAAGTGAGATGATAATTGCCTTCACCTGCCATACCCTCATCTTGCCTGCAAGAAAGTGTATGAACCTCGCGACTGTCTGCACATTATGGAAAAGGCGCTGCCGGATGCCCTGCAGCTGATGTCATCTAACTTAAGGGCAGGGCTTACGCCTGAAAGGGCTTTGCTTTTGGCTGCGCGGCCTGAGTTCGGGCCTCTTTCAGATGAGATAAACAGGGCTGGAAAAGAGGTTGCTTTGGGCAAGGACATGGATGAGGCTTTGCTTGAGATTGCAAAAAGGGTTCATTCAACAAGGATTGAAAAGACGATTGCGCTTATTGTTTCAGGGCTTAGGTCAGGAGGGGAGCTTGCATCTTTATTGGACAACACTGCGCACAATCTTCGCGACCAGGATTTTGTTGACCAGAAGATAAGGAGCAGCGTAAGGATGTATGTGATTTTCATATTCGCAGCAGTCGGGTTTGGAGCTCCGATGCTTTACGGCATGAGCAGCTTCCTTGTTGAGGTTTTGACAAACATTCTCGGCAACATTGAAATACCAACGACAACAACATTTGCAATGCCCATTAACCTGAGCCAGGTAAGCATAGGGCCTGACTTTGTAATGAGATATGTGATAATAGCGCTTATTGCCACATCTGTCCTGGGCTCAATGGTTTTGGGGCTGATAAACAAGGGAGAGGAAAGGCAGGGGCTGAAGTATATTCCCCTGCTTGTGTTCATGACTTTGGTTGTGTTCTTTATTGTAAGGTGGATGATAAGCGGGCTCTTGGCAGGATTGTTCAGCTTTTGATGCAATTCATATCTTTGTGGTGACTACCGGCTTCTCCTTGACAATCACTGTATGCTCTGCCTGGCTCACCAATCCCCTGCTTGATTCATACAATTGAGGATAGGAATGCAGAACGCCTTCCCTTACTAAGAATGGTAGTAAGTATTTTGCCCTTTGGAATTCTTTTTCAAGCCATCTTCCTGCAAATGGCAATGTGTTGTATTCTTTTGCAATGTATGCAACCATCTTTCTTGCATTCATGTCCCTTACTGGCTTTGCAGACATCAGCCTGTATATGCCTGACGGCTTTCCTTCTACAACCTTGCCTGAGCTTCCATTTGTTGCAAACGGCTCAATTGCTATTATCTGCCCTTCTGTTAATGTTCTTTTATCACCATTATCATAATTAGGTATGCTTATTCCTGAATGCAATTTATATTCAGAAACACCATGGCCGCAGAGGTTGCGTATTGACATAAATCTTCTTTTTGCTATTGCATTTTCAATTGCTTTTCCTATTTCATGCAATTCTCTTCCAGGTGTGCATAAAGGGATTGCAGCATTTAATGCGTCTTCAGCAGCCTGTATTAATTCTTTATTATTCCCTACTGTTCTTGAAGTGTCTCCGATGCAGCCGTTTACATGCACTCCTACATCTATCTTTAATATATCCTCTTCAGTGAATAAAGTGTCGTCATCTGTTGAAGGCGCGTAATGCGCTGCAATGTGGTTTAATGACAGATTCACAGGGAATGCAGGCTTTCCGCCTTTTTCCTTTATCATTGCCTCTGTTTTCTCTGCTATTTCCAACAGCTTTATTCCCGGCTTTGCAATTGAGCATGCGTAATCCAGGCATTCTCCTGCTATCTTTCCAGCCTTAATCCAGTCTTCCATAGGTTTTTCTAAGAAACTCAAGAATTATAAAGTTATTTATTCTGGTTTTCAAGCCTTTCAAGGACAAAATCCCTGTCTACCACAAGCTCTTTTTCTCCGCTGCCCGGAAGCTCATATAAAGCCTTGTCAAACACAATCTCACAAATTGTGCTTAAACCCCTTGCCCCCTCATCCTGGCTCATTGCGTGCTCTGCGATTGCATCAAGCGCAGCATCCTCCATCTTAAGTTTAATCTTAGCATGCTCAAAAAGAACCTCATATGTTTGCATTATTGCGTCCTTGGGCTCTGTAAGGATTGTGCGCAATTCCTCCTGTGTGAATTTTTTTAATTCCAGCTTTATTGGAAACCTGTTTAGGAATTCTGGCGCGAAACCATATTTTTCAAGAGCTCCTTTCAGCGCCATCCTGTGCTTTTTGGATTGCGCAAGCCCGCTTTCCATTTGCCTAAAGCCCACTGTTTTTCCGCCATCTTCCTCTTCCATTAGTTCAGAAAGGCTTCCTGTTGCAGATCCCTGCGAGAAAGAGCCGCCTGCAATGAACAGAATATGATTTGTATCCACCTGGATTAATTTATGGGTTGTGATAGGGATACTCATTACAGTTCCTTCAAGCGGCCTTAATAGCTGGTGCTGCACAGCCTGCCCTCCGACATCGGCGGTGCTTGTGCTGGGGTTTCTTTTTTTCTTGTCAATCTCATCAAGGTATATTACCCCTCTTTGTGTTTTTTCAATGTCTTTTTCCGCAGCAAAATACAAGTCCCGCACAATATCTTCGACATTAGCTCCATGATAACCAGCTCCTGTTAATGGTGTTGAGTCAAAAACAATAAACGGTATATCCATGTTTAATGCCCTTGCCAGCACAATGGCTGTGACAGACGCAACATATGTCTTGCCGCAGCCTGTCGGGCCTATTACAAATATATTGCTTTTTTTCATTCTTGTATCGCCGTCTTCAGAAGCCTTTAAGCGCAGCGCATGGCGGAAAATTCCCTGCGCCATTGTCTTTTTAATATGCTCCTGCCCTATAATATACTCATCAAGGTGTGCTTTTATTACCCTTGGCGGGGGGACTATAATTTCTTTTTTCCCTCCTTTTTTTGGAGAATGCAGGGCAAGCTCTTTTGGAATCAATCCAAAATCTTTCCTGATTACCTTGAATTTCCTGAGCTGGATTATCATCAGCTGATTATAGTCAGGGTTCTTGCGAAGGAACTGCAGCCCTTTGTCATACGCTTCTGCAATTGTTGCATTTAACCCTTTAAGGTTTGGCTGAATATCATATGCCTTATCAAGCAATCGAATTACTGTCGGCTCTGACATAGGCACATTCTCCATCATGTACTCTGCATACCTGTGGAGTGCGGGAGCGTTAATCATCAGCTCTTCCTGCCTTAAGTTTATCATTGCAAAAAATGCAATGCCTCTCTCTTTTCCGTCGCCAAAATCAGGCAGCCATATCTTCTGGCCAAAATGCTGAATAAGGAAATCAGGGTCGTCATATTTCAGCTGGCATGCCTTTACCATGCTTGTATATGCCTCATCATACTGCTTCTCAAGGCACTGGAAAGCGTACATTGAGGCGTGCAGCCTTCCGTCTTCAGGGAATATGGACAATGCTGTTTTTCCGACAGATATCGCATCCTTAACAAGATAAGCGCCTTCATTTGGGGATATCCTTCCAAGAAAATTCATGTATGCAAGGTAATTGTCAGCTGTTTCCTGCAATCCTATCATCTCTTGGTAGTATCCTGATATGCGCCGGAACTCCTTGACCTTTGCTTCAGGCGCTGCCTGGCTTCTAATCTTATGGGAGCATTTTATTGCAAAATCAAGAATAGTAAGCCTTTCCTCAAGGGTTTCTGCCTCTGCAAGGGCTGTCTCAAGAAGCTCCCTTGATTCCCTGTATTTGCCCTCAAGAAAATCCCTTACAGCATCAGCCTTGTGCGCCTGATAATGCTCGCGGGTTGAATAAACCCTTGAAATGCCTTCACAGCTGATTACTTCCCTTACCTGAGTGGTAAGATCCTTACTATCCTCAGCCCCCATATTGCCAGTTATCTTCTTGAGGTTTATAAATATTTCCTCTATTTTGCCTGTTTCAGCAGCATTAGCAAAGCTTTTAATTGCCCCCTGCTTTCACAGCTTCATGAAGGGATTTATCACATGCTCAACATACAGGGTATTGGATGAAAAGCCGTATGTGTTTTTATATGGCAGAATGGAGAATAATGAGGCTTTTGCAGCTGTAATCCCATACAAGCCTTATTTCTATATACTGCAGAAGGATTTGAAAAAAGCCGAGAAGCTGGAAGAGATTGAATCTGAGAAGACAAAGCTTAAGAATTTCAATGGGGAGATGGTAACAAAACTAATTGCACAAAAGCCATCTGACGTGCCTGAATTAAGAAAATTGTTTGAATCAAACGGCATTATGTGCTATGAGGCTGACATAAGATTTGCACAGAGATTTTTGATTGATTCTGACCTTAAGGGAAGCATTGAGATTGAAGGGGATGCTGATTACCAGGATAATATAAAGGTTTTTAAAAATCCCTTATTAAAGCCAATTGAGTTTTGGCCAAAACTTAAAGTGCTCTCAATTGACATTGAGACAAGCGGCAATGCGGGAGAAGTGTATGCTATTTCACTGGCTTCTGATGGATATGAAAAGGTATTGATAAGGGCTGACAAGAAGCTGAAAAATGCTGTTCCCTGCAAATCAGAAGAGCATTTGCTTGAAACATTTCTTGAAGAGCTGAATAAATTTGACCCTGACATAATAACAGGATGGAACCTGATTGACTTTGACTTAAAGGTTTTGCAGGAAAGATTAAGGGAATATGGATTGGACTTGACAATCGGGAGAGGAAATGCAAAATGCAGATTAAGGATTGAGAAGGATTTCATGCGCGAGTCAAGGGCAGACGCAGAAGGCAGGATAATAATAGACTCAATGCACTTGTTAAGGGGGGCTTTTATCAAACTGGAAGATTACAGGCTTGAGACAGCTGCAAGAACTTTTCTTAATGAGGGAAAATCAGTCCAGTTCAAGGACAAGGCAAAAGAGATAGAGCAGATGTTTAAGAAAAACCCTCAAAAGCTTGCTGAATACAACCTGCAGGACGCAAGGCTTGTGATAAAAATCATTGAAAAGTCAAATGCATTGAACCTTGCAATTGAACGCAGCCTTTTGACTGGAATGCCAATTGACAGGGTGTCTGCTTCAATTGCCTCTTTGGATTCACTTTACATAAGGGAGGCGAAAAAGAGGGGGATTGTCTGCCCGTCAATGAATTACATTGAAAAAAGCAGCATGGTTAAGGGGGCTTTTGTGATGGAGCCAAAGCCTGGAATTTATGATTATGTTTTAGTATTGGATTTTAAGTCATTGTATCCTTCAATCATAACCACATTTAACATTGATCCCTCATGCTATTCTGAGAACTGCTCTAAAGGAATGGTGAAAGCTCCGAACAATGCCTGCTTTAGAAATGAAAATGGCATATTGCCTTCAATAATCCACAAGCTGTGGGTTTCAAGGGATGCTGCAAGGAAAAGAAAGGATGAGCTTGCAAGGTATGCTATTAAGATACTGATGAACAGCTTTTACGGCGCAATGGCCTCCCCTAACTCAAGGTTTTTTAACATGGCGATTGCAAACGCAATTACTGCCTTTTCAAGGGAGATAATACAAAATACTGCTGAAGAAATTAAGAAAAAGGGATATGAAGTGATTTATTCTGACACCGATTCCTGCTTTGTTGTATCAAAAGCAAAATCATTTGAAGAGGCGCAGGCGATAGGGGATAAGCTTGCAAAACAGGTGAATGATTTTTACAAGAATCATGTGAAAAAGAAGTACAAGAGGGAATCTTTTTTAGATATGGAGTTTGACAAGTGCTTTGTGAAGTTTTTAATGCCGAGATTAAGGAAAACAGGCGTTGGAGCTAAAAAAAGATATGCTGGATTGCTTATGAAGGATGGGAAAGAGACTGTTGACATAACCGGGCTTGAGTTTGTAAGGGGAGACTGGACAGAGCTTGCAAAGAAATTCCAGTATGAATTATTGGACAGGCTGTTCCATGACAAGCCATTGTTTCCTTTTATTGCCGAGTTTGTTAAAAAGATGCACAAGGGGGAATTTGACAGCAGGCTTGTTTACAGGAAAACAGCAAGAAAGAACATTGATGAATACACAAAAACAACCCCTCCCCATATTAAGGCTGCTCGCAAGATGGAAAAGGTTGAAAGCAATATCATTGAATATATAATGACAGAGGACGGGCCAGAGCCCTTGTCTAATATCAAACATGCAATTGATTATGAGCATTACCTGAAAAAGCAGCTTAAGCCGATAGCTGACGCAATTCTTTGCTTTTCAAACCAGACATTTGAGGATGCGATGAAAGGCACAAGCCAGCAGACTTTGGGCAATTATTGACTGCATGATATAAATGCTTATAAATTATCAGTAGATTAGAGGGATTATGGCCTACCTTTCGGAAATCCATGCCTGCCGCTGGATAAAAGACCCTGTCAAGCTTTATATTTCTTTTACTGCTGCTGACAAGCATGCAGCGCTTGCTTCGGATATTGCAGTTGCTGTTACAAAGGTGCTGCAGGAGGACCACAGGGCATACCTCTCAAAATACGCCGGGTTTGCAGGCAAAAAAATAGTATATGCTGATTCTAATCCGGATTCAGGCTCAAGCGAGCATGAAAACTGGCATATATTCCTTGAGAGAAGGAAGCTGAGCCCGGCTGCAGGGGAATTTATAGAAGAGGCAAGCTCATATGTAATAGATGATTTGGAAACAGACAAGTCATCCTGCCAATACCTTAAACATCTTAACTGGAGCCAGGAGTTTGTAAAGACTTATCTGGCAATGCAAAACCGCCCTATTTCAGAGCTTGAAACTATTCTGCGGCAGTTTGCAGGCATTGTCCCTGAATGGAACGAGGAGGTAATGAAAGGCTCATGCCCCTGGATGCGTTTCACAGACGAGGCAAAATATTTCCTTCTTTACCATCTCTGCTTTGACATTGCTTTCGGAAGGACAATGCAGGAGGCAAAACGGATTTACGCCACGTCGCTCAAAATCACAAAGAAAAAAGGCGTTGCAGCCGGGATAAGGCATTTAAGAAGGCGCGCTTCAAAAGCTGTTTCTGACATGTATGATTTTGATTTTGATATAGGCGGCTATTATCCAAACTACCCTTCTCTTGTGGAATACAGGTTTTTCGGAAAAGAAGGCATGATTATAGAAGCCTGCGGAAAATATTCCTCCTGGATAGCTCCTCTTGAAAGGGAAATAAAGAAAAGAGGGCTTGTGCAGGACAAATAATCTTGCAGAATATAAAAACTTATAAAGCTTTAAAAGATTACGCTGCTTATGGTGTCAATTCTTGAGGTGATGGCATGCCATAGGGTAAAGGACCCTGTCCGCTTTTATCTTCACACTACTTCTGAAGGGGAATATGAGTTTCACGCAAGGGATTTTGCTGAAACTGTTGCAAGAAAGCTGATGGAGCATAAAAGGGCTTACCTCGCCACTGTTTCCGCATTTGCAGACGGCGGAGAAATAGTTTCCACAGGGGAAATGGATGAAGGCGCCCAGGCGCATGAGAATTGGCACGACTACCTGGAGGATAACAAGTTTCAATCTGACGCAGGCGACTTTATAGAAGAGGCTAGCGCTGCTGTGATTGAATCTGTTCTTGGCGGATATGGAGACAAGTATCTTGAGCCAAGCAAGAGATTTCTCCAGCTTCATCTTCTTGTGCAGAGAAGCGGCGGGGATGAGCTGGAAAAAATACTTGAAAAGTTTTTTGTAGGCGACAGGGAGCTGGTATATGAGGCTGACAAGCTGATAATGGCTGACTCATGCCCTTGGCTGAGCTATCTTGCGGAAGCGCCTTATTTCCATCTTTATGGGCTTTGCTTTGACATCTGCGCAAAGAGGGGGCTAACATCTGCAAAAAGAATATATGGGACTGCGTTAAAAAAGGCTAAATATAGGGGTGTTGGCGCTGGATTGAACCATCTCAGGCAGCATGCGACTTCAACTGTGGCAGACCTTTATGACCTTGACTTGTCTGATATTGGCGGCTATTTGCCAAGCCTTCCAAAAAAGAAGTACAAATTCTTTAATGAGAAACTAATAGTTGAGGTTTGCTGTGCATATAAATCATGGGCTGAGATTGTTAAAAAAGAGATAAGGAAAAGGAAATTCAAATAAATTCTTTTAATTGTTTTAGATTTGGCTTGAACACAAAAGCGTTTGCAGTGTCAAACCATCCGCACATGAAGTTTTCAATTGGAATATTTGTTCTTTTGCTCAGCATTAATGCGTAGAAATAAGTCTGTGTTGCGGCGTATTTCTCTTTTTCAGCATTTGGCTTGTAGTCCCATACCCATATTTTATTGTTTTCAATCCTTAAGATGTCAATGTGCCCTGTCAATGGCTTTTTTTCTTTGAATAGATTATCGAACTTGTCTTCTTCTTTTGGCATGAGCCAGACAGGCACTTCGATAGCTACTGTTTTTTTATCGTTTTCAAGCATGAACATCTGCACTTTCATGTGCTCGCTCTTAAAGCGCTCTGCGTTTATCCCTCTTCCATATTCTGTAAGAAAGCTTACTTCATGGTCATTGTGGCGCCTGATATCAAGGCTGGGCATCTGGAATTTCAATCTTGAGCCTCTTGGGCCTTCTGTGAAGTATTTGTTTGGGCAGCTGCTGAAAAGGCCGTCCATGTAATCTTTTAATTGCGAAAGTCCATTATCAAGCAATTTGCTTGTCTTATGCTCGTGAATAGCATAATCATACTTCCATCCGTGCCAGAATGTCTTTTGCTTAATCATCCCTTTTCAGGTTGCTTATTGTTTGCATTGATATAAATGTTTGCATTTTTCCTTTTAAGCAAATCCAAGAACCAAGCAAATAGTTTTTATACTCGTTTTATATTCTTTTTCTTATGGGAGTAAAGCTTACTGAGATAATTCCAAGAAGGGAGCTGAAGTGGGAAGAGCTTAAGGGAAAGAATATTGCGATTGATTCGCCCAATGTTTTGTATCAGTTCTTAAGCTCAATACGGAAGCCTGACGGAACACTCCTTACTGACTCAAAAGGCAATGTGACAAGCCATCTTGTTGGATTGTTTCCAAGGACAATAAGGCTGCTGGAATATGGGATAAACCCTATATTTGTTTTTGACGGAAAGCCTCCTTTGCTGAAGAAGCAGGAATTGGAGAGAAGAAGGGGGCTGAAGGAGAAGGCAAAGGAGAAATATGAAGATGCAAAAGAGGAAGGCAATGAAGCTGAAATGCTCAAGTATTCAAGGCAGTCTGTGAAGCTTACAAAAGGGATGATTGATGAGGCAAAGCAATTAGTAAAAGCTTTTGGATTGCCCGCTGTGCAGGCTCCTTCAGAGGCAGAGGCGCAGGCTTCCTTGATTTGCAGGAATTCAGATGCCTGGGCTGTTGCTTCGCAGGATTATGATGCATTGGTTTACAGCACTCCCCGCGTAATACAAAATCTGACTCTTGCTGAGAAAAGGAAACTGCCGAACGGAAGCTATGTTAAGATATATCCTGTCATGATTGAGCTGAAACAGGCATTGTCTGCATTGCAGCTAAATGAAGAGCAGCTTTTAGTGCTTTCTGTACTTGTTGGCACTGACTTTAATCCAGGCGGAGTAAAAGGAATAGGCCCTAAAAAGGCCTTGAAACTTGTTAAGGAGAAATCACTGGCTGAGATTGAAAAAGAGGTTGATGGGTTTGACTTGAATGAGATAATGGATGTTTTCAGGGGAATGAAAACAGACAAGGACTATGATATCAGCTTTAATCCTGTAGATGAAGAGGCAATAAAGAAGATTTTAATTGACAAGCACCAGTTCTCTGTGGAGAGAGTTGAATCAGGTCTTGAGCAATTAAGAAAGCAAAAAGAGGAAAAAAAGCAAAAAACTTTGTTTAGCTTTTAGAATCCAAAGCTGTTTGTGAACTCAACCACTTTCCTGTACTCTTCAAGGAATTTGCATCCTTTTTCTGTGATTGTGAACATCTTGTTGCCTGACTTAGGGTCTTCTGCTTCCATGAGCATGCTGTTTGTCTTTAATTCATCAATATACCGCTTCATGCCGTCATGGGACAGGTTAGACTTGTAGAGCAAGTGTGTTGGCTTTATCATGCCCCTTTTATCCTGTATTGATTTCAGGATATCATATATGATTTCCAGCTTATTTCTTCTTTCTGCCATGTTTTCCCCCGTTATCTCCCTTCTGAACCCTTGTAAACATCAACAGCAAAAGCCCGAATCCCATCAGCTGCAGGAAATGCCCTACTGCGTAAAGCATAGGCGTAACATATACCATTCCAATCAGGAACAGCTCTGCAAAGCCAAGCAGGTAAAAGCTTGAAAACACAAGCCCTGCATTAAGTGTTCTTTTTTCCTTGTAATTCTCATAAAACTGCCATGCCATGAATCCCAAAAGCAGCAATGAAATCATGTGGAACTTTATGTAATACTGGTATGCAAATGCCACAAGCATCAGCATTAATGCAAAGAGCAGGGCTATTAATCTCCTCTGCTGAAGCTTCAGCGCAACTGCAAGCAAAAGCATGAACCCTGTTAATATGAAGAATATATGCCCCATGTAAAGGAAGTTTGCCACGTTAAGTTCATTTAGCCTGCTTATGACGCCGTCATACACGCCTAAAAACACAAGCAGGTTTGATAATGAGATTGTGGCATATCCTGCTGCGAGAGAAAGGAATCCAACACTAAAATATTTGTATTTCCTGTCTTTTGCAAGTATATATGCCTTGTAGCTGAAGCCGGCAATCAAGAGAGTTACCAGCGCAAACACTATCTGCATTACTGATCCTGCAGTGTAAAACCATTCTGGACCGTTTATTGATACTATCATTTGTTTCCCCCTAGGACATTGTTTTAATGAGGTTATTTATATACTTTACTATTAAGTGGCTATTTTTAGGCCCCATTTCCCATTCATTTTGCCTTTTGGCCCTTTATAAGCTTTACGCATTAGCATTACAGATAAGCTCTTCACATGCCTTAATAAAGGCTTTGGGAATAATATCTATATAACAATCGAAGAGCACAACCCTATCTCTTCATGTTTTAAAGACGGGCGGGGGAAAACACCTCTTTTCCCAAACTGAATTCTTCCCCGCCCCCTTTTCTTCTTCAGAGAACTTTATAGCATCTACAAATTTCTCTAAGAGGCTTTTGGGAATCTTTTAGGTAATCCTTTGCCAAAAGTATCTTTAGAAACAATTATAATGTCTTCTTAATCTCTTATTGTCATGAAAGCTGTAAAGGTTGAGAAAAGCAAGGCACAGCCTGTGATTGAGATGCTTAGGGCTAAAGGGCTTTTTGACTATTCAAGGCAGATTAACTTTGGAAAGGATTTTTTTGTTATACCTGTATTGTCTTCAAAAGGCCTCAAAGGGCTTGAGCTTGTTGAGGCCAGGTTGAAAAAAAGAATTAGGAAGGCTAGAACTTTATTTGAGGCTTTAAAGGATAAAATGAATGCAAAAGAGCTTGAGGCTCTTCCGCGGGCTTTTGACACAATAGGGGATATCGCCATTGTTGACATTCCTGCTGAATTGGTTAAGAAAGAGGCATTGATTGGGAAGGCTCTTTTGGAGCTGAACAGGCACATAAAGGTTGTTGCAAAAAAGGTTGGAGTGCATACAGGTGTTTACAGGACTCAGAAGCTTAAGGTGATTGCAGGGGAAAAGCGGAAAGAAACTGTCTGCAAGGAGAATAATATCTTGCTAAAGCTTGATGTTGAGAAGTGCTATTTTTCACCGCGCTTGTCTACTGAAAGAAAGAGGGTTGCTGACTTGGTTAAGAAAGGGGAGGCTGTTTTGGTGATGTTCTCGGGTGTTGCTCCTTATAATTGCGTTATTGCAAAGAATACATTGGCTAAATCTGTTTATGGAATTGAGATTAATCCTTCTGCGCACAAGTATGGGTTGGAGAATGTTAAACTGAATAAATTGAATAATGTTCATTTGTATTGCGGTGATGTGCGGAAGGTTGTTCCTTCATTAGGAATGAAGTTTGACAGGATTATAATGCCATTGCCGAAAAGCGCTTCTGAGTTTCTTGATGTTGCTGCTTTGGCTGCAAAAGACAAAGTGGTTGTGCATTTCTATGAAATACTTGACATAAGGGATTTTCCAGGGAAGTGCGTGGCTGAGATTAAAAAGCATTTCCCAAGGGCAAAGCTGTTGAATGCAGTGAAAGCAGGGGATTATGCCCCTGGCATGATTCGCGGATGCGTTGATTTTATGGTTTGACTTCTGTTATTAGTAATGTTTATATAGTGGTGGAATGCAAGGGTTTAATGGTATTAGGGGGTATTAATGACAGCAATAGGAAAAATAATAGTTGGATTGGGCTTGATTGGGGCTTTTGTTGCTTTTGATTCAACCTGCGGAAGGCAGGCTTGTATTGAGGCGTGCACAAGGCAGGCAGGGGCTGAGCCTAATGGAGATCCTGTTGGAGCTGCTATTTCAAGGTTTTTGGATAATCTTCCCCTGTCCATTTATCAGTCTGTTTCTGGCAATGAAATATATATTCCATTTAAGGCTTATAATCCGGCGAGAGGAGAGAAATGAGCTATTCGCGCTTTTCAACAGGCAATGCGGAATATTGGCTTAACATGGGAACAGGCCATGACCTAATGATGTATGAGCCTGTTTTTTCAGAAGGCAGGATATCCAGCCTGGATGCTATTGTCATTGAAGACTGCGGGATTGGCCCGATAATGCTTTCTGATTCTGACTCTGAAAATGCTGTTCTTGTAAGGGCTGCAAAAAGAAACAGAGTGGATATTTATTTGCTGGATATTATTGTAAGAGAAGATATTGCAAAATATGTTGATTTTGAACATTCTGCAAAAGTTGCCGGGCTTGTTGGAGCCTTCCTATGTGCAGCTGCTGGTTCTTTGCTAAGGCATAAAAAAAAGCTTACGCGCAGAAGAATGATTGGCTTGCTTGGCGGCGCTTTGGCATCTGCCGCAGTTGCCGCAACAGGATTTTTGCCTGTTTCTGCTGTTTCTTCACTTCAGGAACAGGGGGTTGAGGCGTCTGAATTTGACATGGATGTAGTTTCCCTGGAAACGCAATTAATCCAAACAGAAGGCATTACATTGAGAAATGCAGTGAATGCGCGGAAGATAGAAGAATATCTTGCTCCTATGTTAAGGCAAAATCTCGGAAGGAAGCCAAGGATAGCGCTTGTTTACGGCCCATTGCATGCTGGCGTGAAGAATTATCTGCAAGATAAGCAAGCCAGGGATAGTATAATAAGAGAATTTGAAAATGTAATTGCAGAGTTAAAGGATAATCCTGTTCTTGAAAGGGTATTAAATACCATTCATCAATATATTCCTACTGAATCAGGGCATGGCTTTGTAGCTGTTGAGCACAAATGCGACTGCTTTTAGCCTTTAAACCCAATTCCTAACAGATAAACTTCCATGCTTCTCTGCCGTGATGCTTCTGGCTTTACTGTTTTTGTGAATGTGAAATGCTTTGTTATTTTATTAAAGAATTCCTGGTATCCTTCTCCCTGAAAGACTTTTATTAATAGGTTTCCATTTACTTTTAAGTGCTTTTTTGCCATCTTGAATGCTGTTTCTGACAGGTCCAATGACCTTGCAACGTCTAAGCTCCTGTTTCCGGAGGTTTTTGGGGCTAAATCGCTCAGGATAACCTCAAAGGCGCCTTGTATTTTAGCTATGGTTTTATTTTCTAATACACTGCCTTGAATGAACTCTGTGTTTTCTATTGGTTCTATCTCTGCTAAATCAATTCCTAATACTTTGTTTGCGCCTATTCTTTTTGCCGCTATCATCCAGCCGCCTGGCCAGCAGCCTAAGTCTAATATATTGTCATTTCTCTTTATTATATGGTACTTATTGTTGATTTGCAGCAGCTTGTATGCGCTTCTTGCTCTTAATCCTTCTGATAATGCCTTGTCTGTGTATTTGTCGTGCATTTTATTCAACCAGAATAGCCGGCTTCGCCGGCATTGATGCTTTTGCCTTTTGCTCTTTGCTTTTTTTTGCCTCTAGAACATCCACATTGCAGCTGAATTCCTTTTCAAATGAAGCTTTTGATTCTTTCAATGCTTTTAATTCGTCTTTTTGAGTGAATTGGATATCACTTTCAATTGCTTTTTGCAGCATCTTCCCTATATCCTGGCCATGCTTTTTCATTTTTGGGTTCTGCATTACTATTTTCATTAATTCTCCTGTGTTTCTTGTGTTTGCCGCTTTTGCTATTCCAAATAATTCATACTTCCATTTGTCAGCTATGAATAATGTGATTTTCTTTGGTTTTTCTATCCTTGCAAGCTCCATGACTTTTCTTATGTCTGATGTCAGGCTTTGGCTGAAATCCTCTGTTGCTTCCTCTTTCAGGTTTCTCTTCTTTTCATTGTACAGCGGCCATTTCATTGTTGACACGAATGGTTTTTTGCCTATCTTTTCCCAGCATTCCTCGCAGATGTGGGGCATGAATGGCGATGCGATTATGCATAATGTTTCCATTGCTTTTTTCCATGCTTTTTCACTTGTATTTTCTTTTGCTTTTTGCAGATAATTCACATATTCCATCAGTGCAATGACTGAGCTGTTAAACTTAAACCCTTCAATACCCTCTGTGACTGCTTTTATTACACCCTGCGTTCTGCTTGTGACTGCCTTGTCTTTAGAGCCTTGTTTACTCCGCTTCGCTTCGTTCTCAGGTCCGCTTTGTCGCTCTGGCTCCAAGCCTCCCTTCGCCTTGCTCGGAAGACTTCGCTCTGCTCGCAGACCTTTCTTTGCTGTTATTTTTTCCTCAAACAATGAAAGCATCCTGTGCATAATCCTTGAACTGCCTTCAATGCCTGCAGCGCTCCACTCCATTTCTTTTTCAGGCGAAGCGACAAACATGAGGAATAATCTTGCTGTGTCAATGCCATATTTTTCAGTGATGTCATCCTGCGTGACTGTGTTTCCAGCGCTTTTTGACATCTTTTTTCCGTCCTTGTATACCATGCCCTGGTTGAACAATGCATTGAAGGGTTCGCTGCACTTTATCATCCCCAAATCCCTTAATGCCTTTGTGAAGAACCTTGAATAGATTAAATGACCCACTGCGTGCTCTATGCCGCCGATATACTGGTCAACAGGCATCCAGTATTCCACTGATTTTTCATTGAACGCTGACTTTTTCTCTTTTGGTGAGCAGTACCTGATGAAGTACCAGCTGCTGTCCATGAACCCACCCATTGTGTCTGTTTCCCTTCTTGCCTTGCTTTTGCATTTCGGGCATTTGACTCTCTGGAATTTTTTGCTTGTAAGCATTGGATTGCCCTTGCCTGTGAATGAAACATCTTCAGGAAGCAGTAAAGGAAGTTTTTCTTCTGGAACTATTCCGCATTTTTCGCAGTAAATCATCGGGATTGGAGTCCCCCAGTACCTCTGCCTTGAGATGAGCCAGTCCCTTATCTTGTAATTGACTGTTCTTTTTCCAAGATTGTTTTTTTCAATGAATTCTGAGATTTTTTCAATTGCTTTTTGGCTTTCAATGCCATTGAATTCCCCTGAGTTTACTAATATTCCTGCCTCTGTGTAGGCTTTTTCCATGTCAGCTTCTTTCAGTGTTTTGTTTTTCGGCTGGATTACAACCTTTAACGGCAATGTGTATTTCATTGCAAACTCAAAATCCCTCTGGTCATGCGTGGGAACAGCCATTACCATGCCTGAGCCGTATTCAGCCAATACAAAGTTGCCTGCCCACACAGGTATTGTTTCTTTTGTCAATGGATTAACTGCGTATTTGCCTGTGAAGACTCCTTCCTTGCCTAATTCATCAATCTCTTCCCTTGATTTTGCCTTTTTGCATTTCTCAGCAAATAGCATTATTGCAGCTTCCTGCTCTGTCCCGCTCACAAGCTCTTTTAATTTTGGGTGCTGGGCTGATATTACCATGAATGTAACGCCATAGATAGTGTCAGGCCGTGTTGTGAACACAGGCCATACTTGGTTGTCAATTGTGAAGTTTAGGATTGTGCCATGGCTTTTTCCAATCCAGTTTTTTTGTATTTCCTTGAGCTGCTCTGACCAGTTGAGATTTTCCATGGTTTTCAAATATTCCTCTGTGTAAGCAGTTGTTTTCAAAAACCACTGGTCTAATTCCTTGATTGTGACTTCTGAGCCGCAGCGCCAGCATTTCCCAGCCTCAACCTCTTCATTTGCCAATACTGTGTCGCATGAGTCGCAGTAATTCACAGGCGCCTTTTTCCTGTATGCTAATCCTTTTTCAAATAATTTTATAAAGAAATACTGGTTCCATTTGTAGTATTCAGGCCTATGTGTTGCTAATACCCTGCTCCAGTCATAGCTGTTCCCTAATGCTTTTTGATAAGCCATTATGCTTTTTATTGCGCCTTCTGTATATTCTTTTGGATGGATTCCTGCTTTTTTTGCAGCGTTTTCAGCCGGCAATCCAAATGAGTCATAGCCCATTGGGTAAAGAACATTAAATCCCTGCATTCTTTTTAATCTTGCAACCACATCACCCATTGTGTAGTTTCTCACGTGCCCCATGTGCAGGTATGAAGCTGATGGAAATGGGAACATCTCAAGAACATAGTATTTTTTCTTCTTTGGATTCTCTTTTACTTTGAATATCTTTTTTTCTTCCCAGCGCTTCTGCCATTTATCCTGTATTGCCTTGAAGTCCATTGAGGGATAAGAGTGTAAATTGTTATATAAAGCTTACGTCAGAGAAAGCCGGCCTCCGGCGTGAATGGGGGTATTTAAGACAATATAATAATTCATAGCTTTTATAAATATGCAAACAGTTTGATTATCATGCAACCTAAAACTAAACTAATTAAAGCCGCTATAAAACTCATAAAAAAATCAAAAAAAGCCTTAAAAGAGACTTCAATGCAGGACTTGGTAGAAGCCTCAGCAGGATATAAAGTCATTCCTTTTAATAAAATTAAACATAAAAAGATTTTATTAGAAATAATCGCATTAGGGAGAATTCTTGTTTCTTCTTTTAGAAATAAGGTAATAACACGTAAAAAGTATAACCGCGATTTAAATAAAAAAACAAAAGCATTTAGGAATAATGAAATTGGTGGTTATTGTGAATTTAAGATTAGAGAGGAATTTTATAAAAATAAAAGTAGATTTAAAGTTATTACTTATGTTTGACACTTTGAGAAGTCCCCCATCGATAAATCTATAAATTCTGACGTCTTTCATTTATAAAGAGCGTTGAGGAAAATGTTGGGGGCATTTCGCTCACATCACGAAGGAG
>Ga0180009_10001762_pt1 | contig 26047 bp, 20 predicted proteins | sample OS_PC_MetaG_FD_123537 | JGI IMG/M metagenome (GOLD analysis project Ga0180009, IMG submission 123537) | Groundwater microbial communities from the Aspo Hard Rock Laboratory (HRL) deep subsurface site, Sweden - OS_PC_MetaG | ecosystem: Environmental > Aquatic > Deep subsurface > Groundwater... | reverse complement strand
GTGAGCCACTTGAAAACTTATGGGCGCATGCCCCTACCCCACAACCAGCCGTGAACAGACCCTTGACAGTGGTCATACAGTTATACTGCTCAGGGAATGTATTGGCATACTCTTTTGGCATAAGATCTTCAGCGCCACAGGTCCAGGAACCAACAGAGCAGGCATGTGAACCGATGAAGACAGTATCTGACAACTGAAGCTCCATCGGTTTTTCCATTGGGTCAACATTATGGGAAGCCCAGTTTGTGGCGCCTGAGATTGTCATGTCGAGGAAGTCCTCCCAGGCTTCGCTTTCATACTCTTTTATCTTCTTCTTCAGCTCCTTTGGATCTGAGATCTCCTCCTTAAACCTTTCTACCACCCTATTAGTGTGCATGAGGTATGGCGTTTTGCCTTCCTTCGCGCAGAGGATCATCTCATAGTTTCTCAAAGCCGTTGGACAGGGCTTTGCATTTGAATAAGGTGCCCACTTCGCTAACTCTGATGGATATGCACCAACGTATGGCTCGTCATAGCCATTTGTTGCCGGTGTCTTAAAGAGCAGGAAGAATGTGCCGACAGGACCATAGGAATCCTTGAACCTCGGAGGGACAAATGTCACATCCATCTGTGTAAGCTCACCACCTGCCTGGAGCACAAGTGCATAGACTGACCCGCTGACAAAGGGCGGCATCCATGACCTTCCAAAGCCTTCACCCTGAGACCTTGGCCTGAATACATGGACTGCGCCACCCATCAGAGCGATAGTTGCCTTAGCCTTAAACACATAGACCTTGTCTTCCCTGACGCTAAAGCCAATTGCACCACAGACCCTGTCGGGTTCCTTATCATCCTTGAGCAGGTGCGTGATCATGACCCTCTCAATGATCTGGCCTTTATCACCAAGGGTGGCCATAGCGTTCTTTGCTGCCTCTGCCACCACGATCTTGTAACTCTCGCCGGATATCATCACCTGCCATTCACCTGATTTTCGAAAGTTTCCTGCTTCATCCTTCCATATAGGAAGACCCCATTTATCGAAGTGTTTGACGGTTGAGTCTACATGCCTAGCAATATCATAGACGAGGTCCTGTCTTGCTAGACCACACTGGTCATTTGTCACATATTCAACAAACCTTTCCGGCATACGGGGATTCTCGGTTACCTTTCCGTCCATTCCCATGTATGTATTAATGGCAGAAAGCCCCATAGCAACAGGACCACTTCTGTCAATGGCGGCCTTCTCCACAAGGGTTACCCTTAATCCCAGCGGCTTAGCCCAGTATGCAGCCTCTACTGCAGCGCCACAGCCGGACATTCCTCCACCGAGTATCAACAAATCAGTCTCCACAACCTCTGTTGTAAACTGTCTCATAGTCACTCCTCCTTTCCTACTTTTTTGTTGGGAGCTCTTTTACTCCCATTATGTCAGGCTCTCCGAGGAGCAACTGATTGGTCAAATCTGCTACGTTTGCCTCGGGAAATCCCTCGAGTGGCGTTATTGAACCTTCTGCCGTTTTCCTTGTAGCATACTTGAACCTTTTAATCCTCTTATCTCTGAAGGTGATGGTCCACATGATGTCCTCTGATCCCCGCAGCGGGGTTGAGGCTCCACCAAGTGGCATAAAGTCTGCATATCCCCTTACATCCATAGCCTGCTGTGGACATATCTTCACACAACAGTAGCACTCCCAGCAATAGGTAGGCTCCTGGTTGTATGCCTTCATCCTCTCCTTGTCCAAGACGATCAGGTCGTTCGGACATATATGCATACAAGCTGTCTTATCCTGCCCTTTGCAGCCGTCGCATTTCTCCGTAATGACATAACTTGGCATAATTCTTTACCTCCTAAATTAACAAGTTAACACAGATTTAACATCTACATGAAAAGAATGAAATGACAAATGTCTTCTAATTGCACCTCCTTTCTCTCATAACTTTAGCCCATACAGGCTAATGGAATTGATTTACATGGATATTCGTCGCTTCTAAACATCTTTTTCCTGTTTATTGATTGACCCAAAGCGACCAAAAAGATCCCTCAAATACTTTGTGCATTTTTTTACAAAGTGTTTTCTATAATGAATTTTCTATAGGTGTCAAGCAAAAATAGCAATAAATTTTCAATAATTTGCTAAAAAATTCATGAACTGAACCATCCATAGAATTATAATTATAAGCTATTGAAAAAAATATCGAAACAGATATATTATGAACTCGATGGCCTCCCCTCGGATCCTGCTTCTTAGATAAATAATCCAAAATAAATTTTAAGGGGAAACATTACGGATGGATTCGTAAAAAGTCCTAACAAACTGTCATTTCGAGCCCCGCCCCGTAGGCGGGATAAACTGCGCGAGAAATCTTTCATGTGTAATATGTTGAAAAGATAAGATTTCTCCCTGTGGTCGAAATGACACATTCAATGAATCGGATTTTTTACGAATGTATCATTACTAAAGATCTTTTAAATTTATTGCAAAAAATAACCACAACATCATTGAAAGAAGGAGCCTAACGGGATAAGATCCCCTATAATAATAAACTATAAATGATCAAAAAAATTTCTGCTAAACCTTAAACAAAGATAATGAGGAGATAGCCAGTATGCTTTTACCAAGATTTGATTTCCACGAGCCCGCAACCATTGAGGAAGCCTGCCAGACCATGGCCGAACTTGGTCAGGAGGCAAAACCCCTTGCCGGAGGGACAGACCTGATCGTCAATATGAAAAAAAAGATCTTATCACCAGCGCATCTGGTTTCCCTATCGAGAATAGAGAATCTAAAGCAGATGGTTCCTTCCAATGGTGGAATGAGGATCGGGGCTGGTATTACTGTCGCTCAACTGGCCGAATCCAATGAGATCCAAAACCGATTGAAAGCCCTTAGTACGGGGGCAAGAGGTCTGGGTTCTCCTCTGATCCGAAATCTTGCCACCATCGGGGGCAATCTTGTATCGGCAAGACCCGCAGCTGATCTTCCCCCTCCACTAATGGCCTATGGAGCAAAGGTTGTCCTCAAAACCAGCTCTGGGGAAAGGTCAGTAGCCTTGGAGGATCTCTTTCTCGGACCCGGAGAAACTGTGATAGAACCCCATGAGATCCTGACGGAGATTCACATAGATAACCCGCCTCCCCATTCCGGAGCCGCTTACTTCAAGCTGGGAGTCCGTGAGGCCCTTGAGATCTCCCTGGTAAATGTAGCCGCCTTTATCTCCCTGGACGATGATGGTTCCATTAAAGAGGCACGAATCGTCCTGGGCTCCGTGGCTCCTACCCCCATAAGATCCGAGTCTGCAGAAAAGGTTCTTTTAGGTGAAAAGCCCACAGGCACACTTTTTACCCAGGCCGGTAAGGCGGCTTCTAAAGAGTGCAGACCCATTGATGATTTCAGGGCTTCTGCTGCATATAAAAGAGCCATGGTGGAGGTACTCACATCAAGAACTTTGAATATGGCATTAAAAGAAGCGAAGGAGAACAGATAGAAAATGAAAAAACTCATCAGCCTGACCATCAATGAGAAAGAATATGAGGTTGCGGTAAACCCCAACCAGACCCTGGTGGATCTTCTCCGGTACCAGATTGAGCTGACCGGAACCAAGAAGGGGTGTGAAGTGGGGGATTGCGGCTCGTGTACCGTGATTATGGATGGAAAGCCTGTCAATTCATGCCTCGTACTTGCGGTCCAGGCCAATGGAAAGAAGATTTTGACCATCGAAGGTCTGGAAACCGATGATGGTCTTCACCCCATTCAAAGATCTTTTGTGGAGAAAGGAGCCATACAGTGTGGATTTTGCAGTTCCGGCATGATCCTTTCCGCCAAAAACCTACTGGACAGAGATCCGGACCCTGATGAAGCTGATATTAGGATGGCCATATCCGGGAATCTCTGTAGATGCACCGGCTACCAGAAGATCGTGGAAGCCATAAAGGATGCAACCTAGAAACGCTCATTGTAATTTGGTTGAGCCGTTAAACGGCTGATTTGTTAAATATTGTTAACTACTTACTTCATCAATCAGCCAACCATTCAACGAGTCAACCATTTGACCATTCAACAACAAGAGGAGATAGGGAATGGGTGAATATAACATTATCAATAGCAGAGCACCCAGGTTGGACGCCCCGGACAAGGCCACAGGACGGGCCAAATATATTGATGACCTCAAAATGCCCAATATGCTGTTTGGTGCGATCCTCCAAAGCCCCCTGGCCCATGCCTGTATTGTTCGTATAGACACATCCAAAGCCACAAAACTGCCAGGTGTAAAGGCGGTGGTCACGGCCGAAGATGCTGGATTGGTAAAATACGGCGTTAGTCCGGCCCGGTATGATGAAACCCTTTTCTGTCATGAAAAAGCTCGATATGTGGGGGATGAAATCGCTGCTGTGGCTGCTGTGGACCTTGAAACGGCCCTGGAGGCCTTATCCCTTATCAAGGTTGATTATGAAGAACTGCCGGCTGTTTTCACTCCTGAAGAGGCTATGGCCGAAGGAGCGCCCCAGCTTCATGAGAGTTATCCCCGGAATATCTGTGCCGAGGTTCACCAGGAGTTTGGTGATGTGGAGGCAGCCTTCCAGGAATGTGATCTCGTCAGGACCGACACCTTTATCAACAAGCGACAGGATGCGGCCTTCCTTGAGCCTCAGGGATGTATAGCCAACTACGACCTGAACGGTTTTCTAACGCTTCACACCTCCACCCAGAGTCCCCATTACGTCATGAGGACCGTGGCCATGGTGCTGGGAATTCCCGTGGGAAAGGTAAGGGTTGTTAAACCCTATGTGGGCGGAGGTTTTGGCCCTAAAGCCGCTGCCTCTTCATTGGAATTGAGCGCCTGCCTACTCTCAATGAAGACAGGGAAACCGGTAAAGATAAATAATACAAGAGAGCAAGTATTTCTCCACTCACGGGCCCGCCATCAATTTAAGCATACCTTAACAACCGGCGTCAAGAGAGACGGCACCCTTATGGCCCTTACAAACGAATGCTACCTGGAAGGGGGCGCCTACGCCAGTTTTGGTATCGCCACAGTCTATTATGCGGGCTCACTCCTCGCAGCTCCTTACAGGTTACCCAACATGAAATACGACGGTTATCGGGTCTATACCAACAAGCCCGCATGCGGGGCTCAACGGGGGCATGGCGGCGTGGCTGCTAGAGCAGCCTGGGAACAGCAGATTGACATCATTGCAGAAGAACTTGGAATGGATCCCATTGAATTCCGGTTAAAGAACATTTTGAGCACCGGGGATATTACATGTAATGACCTTAATCTGAGTAGCTTTGGCATGAAAGAGTGTATTGAGGCGGTAAAGGAAGGATCCCGATGGGAAACGAAAAAGGGCAATATACCTCCGGGAAAGGGTATCGGTATGGCTACCGGGTTCTTCGTCTCAGGAGCGGGCTACCCTATCTACAGGTCAAACACCGCCCATTCCACCGTGGTTATTAAATTGAGTGAAGACGGGGGAACCGTCAATGTGCTGACCGGTTCGGCTGAAATCGGTCAGGGTTCCGACACCACCATGGCCATGATTGCCGCAGAAGCTTTAGGTGTGAAACTTTCCGATGTCCGGGTTACCTCAGGGGATACAGATCTAAGCGTAGATCTGGGAGCCTATTCCAGCAGACAGACCCTCATGACCGGTCATGCCACTAAAGAGGCGGCAGAGGATGTAAAGCTTCAGGTCCTTGAGGTGCTTGGAGAAGAGTTAAAAATAGCCGTTAGAGATATGGATGTTAAAAACGGCCTTATAACTTTCAGAGGACAAACCCCCGACTTCAGCGGCATCAGAACCTCCTATATCAAAGAACACCGGGGCTTTACCGATAACCCGGGGGAGAAGGACCATCTCACGTTTAAGGAGGCCGCGCGAATAGCCTATCTTGTCAAGGGGTCCATAGTGGGCACGGGCAAGTATAAACCAGGGGAGTTGGGAGGAAAATTCAAAGGCGCCGCGGTTGGTACATCTCCGGCTTACGGATGTTCTGCACAGGTGGTGGAGGTCACCGTGGATATGGAGACTGGTAAGATCACAGTGGATGACATGACAGATGCCCATGATTGCGGATTTGCCATTAACCGGACCTCAGTTGAGGGCCAGATGGAAGGATCCCTTTCCATGGGTCTGGGTGAGGCTCTGTTTGAGGAGGTCAAGTTTGACGAAAAAGGAAGGATCCTCAATGCCAATTTGGGTGAGTACAAGATCCCCACCTCCCTGGATATGCCCAATGTGAAAACCATCATCGTGGAGAGCAATGAACCCAATGGCCCCTTTGGTGCCAAAGAGGTGGGAGAAGGAGCCATCATGCCCACCATCCCGGCCATCCTGAATGCGGTCTATGATGCTACCGGTGTGAGGATCAATGAACTGCCCTTAACTCCCGAAAGGGTCTATATGGCTTTAAAGGCAAAGAAAACAAGTAACCGTTAACAGGTTCTTATAACACTGGTTTTTTGTTCGTGGTCACGAGATATTTCTTTAAATGGAATATCGAATATAGAATGTTGAATGTTGAATTACGAAGGATTGTAAAAAAAGCACTAAATCCTAATTGACTTCAATATTATTCTGCGATTCCATATTTGCGCCCTGCTAGTCAGAAGATACCCATCGTCCTGGTATGGTGGCCCTGCAGAATTTACAGAGACCCTTGACTATATTAACCTCCCTCAAGAGATAACCCCTTCTCCCTATAAGAACCTTCCCGCAGTTATGACAGGTGGTGTTGCATCCTTCATGTCCGGGAACATTACCCAGGTAAACATAACGGATACCCTCCTTCAGGGCCAGATCCCTAAACTCTTCCAGAGTCTTTATTGGCGTAGGGGGCAATCGGGTCAACTTATACTGAGGAAAAAATCTTAGAAGATGGAGCGGATAGTTCGGCCCCAATTCATCCAGAATCCATCCACACATCCTCTTGATCATTTCAGGGTCATCCACATAGGTGGGGACCACGAGGGTAGTCATCTCAAACCACACACCTTCACTGTGAAGTGTTTTAAAGGTATTAAGAACGGGCTGAAGGGTGCCGCCGTTCAGGCACCCATATATGCGGTTATCAAATGATTTCAGGTTGATATTGGCCCCGTCAAGATATTGGGTAAGCTTGAGGAGAGGCTCTCTGTTTATGTAACCGTTGGATACCAGAACATTTTTAATGCCCGCTTCTCTGGCAAACCTGGCTGTATCATACATATATTCATAGTAGGTGATAGCCTCAGAATAGGTATAGGCAATGGATGGGACGCCCTTCTCTTTTGCTGTCCTGACAACATCATTAGGGAATAATTCACCATGCCTGACCTCCTCCGGCTTCCTCTGGGAGATCTCCCAATTCTGACAGTTCAGGCATCTGAAATTGCAGCCTGTGGTGGCGACGGAAAAGATAGATGTTCCCGGATAAAAATGGTTGAGAGGTTTCTTTTCAATGGGATCCATATGCACAGAGCAAGGATTTCCGTATGCAAGGGAGTATAGTTTTCCCCCGATATTGACCTTTGATCTACAGATGCTCCTATCTCCGGGGGATAGATAGCAGCGATTTGGACAGACCTGACACTGGACATTTGTGCCGTCCGATGCGTAGTGAAAACCCTCTATGGACCATCTCCAGGGTTTAGAGGGGGCATCATTCTTGAAGATATGCCCTTTGACGCTTTTGTTTCCATCCCCTTTGTCTGACCAGTGGCAATATCCTTGGCTAGCGCAAAGAAGAGCTGAAACGCCTACACCCATAGACTTTAAAAACTCTTTTCGTGTCATAAGACGTGACATCTTGATACCTGCTTCTGTGTGTCAGAGCTGCTTCAACACTTCCATATTCATGGTCTAAACTCTCTTACCAAATATTATAATCATGTTACTTGAAATTTTTACCAGTATCAAAAATATAATTGCCCATTGGATTCCCCATAAAGGGATCAAAAGTGTTCCTGTGGCAATGGTACCAATGGACGCTCCTGTGAGATCTGCTGCAAGGCAACCTGCTGCTGGACTCTTATTTTCTCCTATTATTCTCGTGGCAACAGGGAATTGGAATCCGCAGAAAAAGGAGAAAATAAAGCAGTATGTGAGGAAATATAACTGATGTAGCTCGCCTCTAAAAAAACTGATCCATATAAAGAATATTAACAGAAGACCCAATAGGATGAGCTCTGTGGCCATAAGGGTCATGATATCTTTCCCTCTTGCCCTGTAATAATCTCCCATTATGGCCCCGGGCAGAAGACCCAGCAAAAATGTCGTTATGATGGTCCCGATCTTCAGATAGATGTAACCATAGATCACCTGAAAAGTGAAAATCACCAGCATCTCAACACCCATGGTTGCCAGTCCCGTTGAGAAAAGAATATATTCCTCTCTTTTCATAAATATTAAATAAAATGCGCTAAGTCCTATTAGAATCAAGACAAAGACCTTGGGTGAGGTCCCGTGTTTCATAAACCACTCCTGGAAGATGATATGAATAACCCGGGGCTCAAAATCAGTATTGATATATTCCTCTCTATCCAGGTTCTCTCCTAGCTGTCTGATTCTTTCCCCCGTAACATTCCCATGATAAAAACCTTCGACATAGGAGGTACTTATGGACTTCATCTTTAACTTGGCTGGTATATCCGTGGATAAATCCCCATCACGGCATAAGAAATAGGCCTCCCCACCAGGAAGCACCATAACATTCTGAAAATGGGTTCGTGCCGTATTGTATATGGTGGAGAGCTTCTTCTTCATGATTTCACTGATATAGTTGGGAGAGTATTTAAGGCCAAATGAGAGGATGCCCCCCTTTGATAAGATTCTTTTTGAGAGGTAGAAAAATTCGCTGGTAAAGAACCGGTTTATCTGAAAAGTATCCGGATCAGGGAGGTCGATAATAATGGCATCGTATCGTTTCTTTGCGTTCTTGATGTAATTCCTCCCATCGGTATTTAAAATTGTGAGGAAAGACGTGTTTTTTATAAAGCCGAGATGCCGGGCAGTGTCTGTCAGATAGGGATCAAGCTCAACATAATCGATATGTTTGGGATTATATTTTGTGATCTCATCCAGGGTTTCACCAAGCCCTCCTGACACTAAAAGGACATTCTCTATCCTTTCCAGTTGGCATAGAGGATAGTGAATCTTCTCCTCACTATTTATGATATTGGCATCGGAATAGATGGGTACACCTGATTCCCAGAATGTGTGCTGTGGACCTTCCTTGGTGATAACTATTCTACCATAAGGTGATTCCAGATATTGAACCATATCCCCATACTGTCTCGACAGGGAAGACCATTCAAAATGGCTATTCAGGGCGAATAGGTAGAAAAGAGCGGTGAGTACAATTGAGGCCATCAGGACGTAATATCTGCGAGATAAAAGGAGGAGAAAAAAGACTACTAATATGAGTAAACTGGAGGAAATCGCTATGGCCTTAAAGGGTTTCACCCAGTATACAAGAATAAAGCTAAACAGTATCCCCCCTGCAATGTCCCCGATGCTGTCGGTGATATAAAGTTGACCAGAGGTGAAGTGATGGTGGCGGTCAATGAGTACTTTCAGGGCGTAGGGGAGGATAAAACCCACAAGTAGACAGTATGGAATTGTGGTGGCCATGATATAAAAGAAGATCTGATAGAATCCTGGAGAGGCGCCATGGATAAAGACGGTCTCCCTGAAACCTCGGATAGCTATAATCTGAATGAGTGGCCAGAGTGCGATAAAAACAGTAATCAGGGAGTATAGGAGAAGGGAAGATCGGTTAAAAAATTTTGCAATGAGACTTCCTATTCCGGTTAGCAACAACCAACTGAAAATCACCAGGGAGATGGTGATCTCATTGCCGTGAAACTGAGACAAGAACTCACGTATCGTGACGAGCTGAACGGTAATGGAGGATATTCCAGTTCCTATTACGGACCATACAATTAGACGCTTTTCATTGATCATTTATCCTGTGTCATTGTTCATTTAACATCTCCCACCGCTTAATGAAGGATGTGAAATGCTAAATAATTAATGTTCCTCAAAAGCTTGTACCTGATATGTGGAAACTTCAAGTTCCTCTTTTTTCCATTCAGATCCATCCAGCCCCACTTTCATACAGAGGTGTGTTAGAAATTCCTTCTTGTCAGGAAGTTGTTCCCATACCTGGGGGAGAAACGTGGCCTGGGAAAATCCTTTTTTGATGATGACACCGTCAATACCCGGTCGCAGTTTATTTAAAAGATCATCTGCGTCTGAGTATTCAAGAGGTTTAGGATCGGTCAATATACTCACCTCGATCTTGATTTTCTCCCATTCTTTCTTTGAAAGGGGCCTAAATCTTGGATCACGGAATGCGGCATTGATGGCATTGACTCTGACCCCTTCTATCAATGACTCCTGGGGGATAATGTGGCCAATACACCCTCTCAGATTCCCTTCGATGGTGAGAGTGACAAAGGTGCCTCGCCTTTTGGAATATTTGGGTGATACATCCGCATCGGACTGACTCTGATCCTTCCGATTAAAAAGTCTATTTTCAATGGTCTTTCTTGCTACGGTGGTGAGATATCGACCCTCTTCCTCTGTTAAATTATCAGTCTCTGTCATATCCCCCTCCTTTACCTTTTTTCCGGCAGGTGAGGTCTGTGCATAGCCTGCTTCTGATCCATGCTGCTTTTTCTCCCCTGCCCACGCAACATGAATCCCTGCCAGGTCGAATGCTAAAACAAAAGATGAAATAAAACATAACTTGTTTAATTTTTTAAACATCTTGGGATTCATGTTCAATTCAATCTTTTCCCCTTCCTCATATCACTGTAACATTTTAGCTCTTTGAAAGCCATTCAAGTCCGGCCGTGGAGGTCTCTTTCAAAAACCGCCTCATAAAAATACTTCCGATGCTCGTGGAACGCCCCCAGGCATTTAATAAACCTATTATAACTGTTTTTACAGATTGATCCAGGGTAAATCCCTGTGGAAGGTTGTCATTTGAGGTATGTTCTTTTATATTAAGTCATTCAAAGATCCTGTACATCTGACAGAAATTTATAGTTGTGTTACCGTCTTAAGGAAGGAATAACATGGAAAGTTTGAAGAAAAAGAGGGAGAGAGTAAAAATTATCTTTGAAACCTTGGACCCCTTATATACTCGTGAAAAGACAGCACTCAAATATAAAACCCCTTTTCAACTCCTTATATCCACCATCCTTTCAGCCCAGTGCACTGATAAGCAGGTCAATGAGGTTACGAAGACCTTGTTTAAGAAGTATAAAAGACCTGAAGACTATATCAACGCCCCCATTACTGAACTTGAAGAAGATATCAGACCTACCGGGTTTTTTAGAAACAAGGCAAAATCCTTAAAAGGATGCTCCCAGGGTTTACTGGACCTATATGGAGGGGATGTTCCTTCAACAATGGATGAGATGTTAAAGTTACCAGGGGTGGGAAGAAAGACGGCAAATTGCGTTCTGGGTGCCGCTTTTGATATCCCCGGCATAGTCGTGGATACTCACGTAAAGAGGCTTGCCATAAGACTGGACCTCACCGCAAACCATGATCCCGATAAGATTGAAAAAGATGTGGAAAAACTCCTTCCCAAGGAGAGATGGCGACGTTTCTCTGACATCCTCATCTATCAAGGCCGTGCCGTTTGCAAGGCAAGAAAGCCTGACCATGATAGGTGTCCTGTCTTCAACCTGTGTCCCTCCAATTCCATTTAGCCGCCATATTAAGTTGTTTCGTAACTACTCAGGTATTTAGGCTGAAGACTGAAGGCTGAAATATATCAAGAAAACGAAGGTAATCTGCCCGACCGTCACGTGCGCAACGATGTTAGAAGGAACTGAAACCCTGCGGTCACCCGACAAACCAATACAGCTACCTCGTCAGCCAGATCAAATGCCCTAAAAGTCTTCCACCTTCAGTCTATCCACCTGAGTAGTTACGCTTTTTTAAAACGATTAGTCAAATTCTGCAACGAGAAAGGTATGGTCAGAGGGTTTTTGGCGAATCCTTGCCTCTGTGTCGATCCAAACTTTTCGGGATCTCTCTGCTAATGGCTCCGTGACTAAGATATAATCAATGCGCCAGCCCATTTTACGCTTAAAAGCATTAGGAATTCTGTAATCCCAGAAGGTATAATGACCTCCTTCTTTTTGATGCTTCCTAAAAATATCCACAAATCCCCAATCCAGATACTCCCGCAATATGGCTTGCTCATCCGGGTGAAAACCCACCTCCCCCTTCAGACCTTCCGGGTCGAAAAGGTCAATGGGTTCAAGAGCCACATTCAAATCCCCGGCCAATAAAAGGGGGAGGTCCGGATCATAACTCTTTCTGATATGGGACAAAAGGTCATTCAAGAAACGGAGTTTGTAATCAAACTTTTCGGTTCCAGGGGCAAATCCTTGGGGGACATAAACGTTTATTACAGGGATATCATTGATTATGGCCCTTATAAAACGGGCCTCTTGCTCTTGATCTTCATCTTCATAAAAATTTAGACAGATCCCATTCAGGAGAAGTTTACTGATGATGGCAACACCGTTATAGGACTTTTGCCCTCTGTAGATAGCCTGGTACCCGGCTGCCTCAAACTCATCCTTTGGAAAATCCTTGTCTTGGACCTTGGTCTCTTGGAGACAAAGGAGATCTGGTTGTTCCTGCCCTAACCAGTCCATAATAATTGGCATTCTGGTACGAATTGAGTTTGTGTTAAATGTGGCGCATTTCATGAACATATTTTAGGCCTTTAATCAATTCTTGCTTTAAAACAGAGGGGCATCTTGTCCAGGGAAGACAAGATGCCCCTGTTAATCGTACTTTACTAAACTAAAGTTTTTCAACGTTCTTGGCAACAGGCCCGCGGTTGCTCTCTTCCACGTCAAAGCTCACCCGCTCACCCTCCGCCAAGGTCTTAAATCCAGGCATAGTTATTGAGGAGAAATGAACAAATATGTCTGGCCCGTCCTCCTGCTCAATGAAACCATACCCCTTCCTTTCACTAAACCACTTTACAACTCCTTCCGCCAAAGTACTGACCTCCTTTCAAAAATTAATATTTAATATGGTCCCAAGCCTAAGGTCGCCACTCTGGCAAAGGAATAACCCCTTCAGAGCGAAACCAATCCGCGAAAATAGCTGGGCCATGCCTTTAAAAACCATAAGACATAGATTTTATTAAAGGTCAAGAAAAAAAGAACCTTCCCCAAGCAGAACCTATCAATCTCAGCTTCTCCAGGTTACACCCTGTGTCTCCATTCACGGTACCTCTCTAGGGATCTTTACTGCTTCTCCAACGCATTAAGGAGTATACCATCGGACGAATTCATTAATCTCTCTTCTGGTAGACTGATATTGGTTGACAGTGGCTTCAGGATCCGGATAACCGATGGAGATAGCCAGGACGATACTGATAGTGTCGGGAATCTCAAGTTCATCTCTTATTGTCTCAGGATAGGCTGTGGGCATCGCCTGGGGACAGGCCCCAAGGCCTTCTGCCGCAAAACCCAGAAGAAGGCCGTGTACAAAAAGTCCAAGATCAAAAACAGACCATGGGGTAAGACTCCTCTCCATACCGATGAAGATGACACAGGGGGCATTGAAAAAACTCCATAACTGCCTCCTTGATTGATGCTCAGTTTATTGTTCTTCTTCACAATTCAGGATTCTTGATCTTCTGGTAATAGGATTGATGAAGATAGATTGCCGCCAGAGGGTTGTGACCTGTCACACGGTCTTTTACGGCCAGAACCGTCGTGGGGGCTTCTGCGTACTTGAAGAAGAGGGAATCGTGTCCCACACACAGCCCTAATAGTATGTTGAATTCACTCTTTTCATGATTGAGTAATTTAGCCTGGTAGATGGGATTGCACATGGTTTCATTCGTTCCCTGATGGATCTTCTCCTCGTCTTTTATACCGATATCCTCTTTGGGCGTTCTTCCAGATTTGCATAGCACCGAAACCACCTCAAACCCATGGGCTTTGAGAATCTCATCCACCACACGGGCCTCTCTTGCCAGACCGATGCAGAATGCAAGTCCCAGTCGCTTGAAACCCATCTTTTTGGCGAACTCACAGACTTCCACTATTCGGGTCTTGGTGGGCTGGAGTGTATAAGGTCGTTGATGGCGATTGGCATAACATTCTGCCTCCTGGATGGAAGCCTGGCGGGCAAACTCCCTTATCTCCGGCTCCTGGTATTCTCTGTTGCCCTCCTTCAGGACCTGGTCACGTGTCAGAGTGGGACAGCCCTTGGTACCCGTTCCTTCTGGATTAAAACAGATTCTTTTCATGATCTCCAGATCACAGGAGGCACAAGATGGTATGAGATCGTATCTCTCTTTTTCCATAAAGATCTCCTATCCTGCTATGAATCCACAAAGGACTTTCTTTTGGTTGATAGCATTGTTGGATTAACACTTCTGGTTTAAAGAAAAAGAATATGTAAAGCATGGGAGGTAGGCATATTGTGACAATTTAGAGATTCTCGAGTCTTCTACATGGATAAGGGAAAGGGACTTAATGGTTCACGAAAGTGGACCAATAGTCCCTATTTTTGACAGGTGCATCGTCATGAATCATCCCTTACCCTCTTAAAATCAATACTTCCCACCGTGGTCCTTCTTCACCTGATCCCGATCAATCTCCCCATCTTCCTTTTTGGGCAGGGAATCCACGAAGTCCACATATTGGGGCTTTTTGTATCGAGCTATTTTGGACCCCACAAATTCACTCAGTTCCTTGGGGTCCAGAGACTCTCCCGGCTTTAAAACACATACGGCCTTGATGGCCTCACCCCATTTTTGATCCGAAACGCCGATAACACTGACTTCAGCAACTTTCTCATGCTCCAGGATGACCTTTTCCACCTCAGCCGGATACACGTTCTCCCCGCCCGGCTTGATCAATTCCTTTTCGGCCTTGCGCTTGACATAAAACAGGAACCCGTCTTCATCAAAGCGGCCGACATCGCCGGTGTGGTGCCACCCGTTTCTAAATGTATAGGCATTATCTTGGTCCCGGCCCCAATAACCGAGAAAAACTCCGGGGCTGCGGACACAGATCTCACCAGGAGTGCCAACGGGAACCTCATTGTCATAATCGTCAAAGAGGGCCACCCTCGAGAAAGGTGTCGGTCTTCCAGCGCTTCCCGGCCTGTCTTGCACCAGGCCTCCGGTTACTCCCATGACCTCTGTCTGGCCGAATCCGGTCCCGTAATTGGCACTGGGCATCAGCTCTAAAAAATGCTTTATATTATCCGGATGGTCAAGCCCTGAAACGTATCGAAGACTCGATATATCGTAAGAGCCCTCCTCGTATTTGTCCATAATCATTTTCAAGATCGGAGCAAAGTTAAAAAAGGTTGTACCTTTCTCCTTCTCAATTAACTTGACGGTGAGCTCCGCATCAAAACGCTCCAGAATAACGTTTTTCCCTCCTGCGTGCATCACCGCCATGGCCAGGGCAAGACCTGCAATGTGAAAGAGGGGAAGGATGCAGATGTGACAATCATCAGGCCCGAGATTGTTCTGGGACATATTCAATAGGTTCCCAAAGACAATATTGGCCTGACTCAAGAGGGCTCCTCGGGGTCGTCCTTCAACGGCAGCTGTATGAATGATAACGAACCCTGATTCCGCCGGAATGTCTATCTCCTCTTCAGCACCATCCTCGGAATAGAGATCATCAAAGGCCAGGAATCCTTCAGACGGTTCTCCCCCGCCAATGGTATAGCATTTTTCAATGGACTTGACTTTACCGAGGGCTTCTTTCACGGTTTTTCGGTAGTCAGGTCCTGCAAAGGCAAACCTGGGAATGCAGTCATTCAATACAAACTCTACTTCATCCTGCTGAAAACGCCAATTCACAGGAAGCAAGATTGCCCCAATCTTTGCAGCCGCCCCATAGAGAATCATGAATTCATCGCAATTGTGGGCCACAACCCCGAGCCTGTCCCCTTTCTTAATGCCAGCCTTTAGAAGCCCGGCAGCAAGCCTGTCGCATCTCCCCTTATATTCCTTGTGGGTCAGACGGGTATCATTAAATACAATGCAATCACGATCAGGATAGATCGTGGCATTCCGGCAGATAAAATCATAGATAGTATAGTCATAAAGTCCCATATTCCTTCTACCTCCATAAAAAGTATGCGTTCAAAGGTTCAGGGTTCCCCGTTCTGGGTTAACCCGAACCTCTGAACCCGTGAACGTTTACCTAAAAACCGATACAGTAAACCCCGGATCGAAAGGATCAATAAACATCTACCAACCCCTATTCCGATACATAAGGAAGGGGCCAGATCTTGAAATAATCCCGTATCCTGCCCCATATCCCCACCAGTCCCTCTGGCTCGAATATGATGAACAGGATGATGAGCCCGCCAAAGACAAACTCCTTCAGGGGTCCAAGGTACATGGTGAAGTTGGGATCATAGACATTGGCAATGTAACTGACAATGAGATCCAAAAGAACGGGTACGAGTGTGATAAAGATGACTCCAAAGACTGTACCCACCAGTCTTCCCAGTCCTCCAACCAGTACCATGGCCAGAAAGATGATGGAGTTTAAAAATCCATAGTCTTGGGGAACAGCCACCCTGAGGAGCCCGGAAAACAGGACCCCGGCCACACCCGCATAAAAGGCGCTGATGGCAAAGGATAGGATTTTGTAAGGAAAGATGGGTATGCCGATGATCTCCGCTGAGACATCGTTATCCCGAATGGCTATAAAGGCACGGCCTATCTTGGAACGGACAATATTTTTGGCGCCCCACATCATAAAGACCGCCAGAACAAAAAGAAATACGAAGAAGGCCTGCTGCTTCTCAAAGGAGAGTCCGAAAAAAGATGGCGTGGGTAGTTCAATCCCCCTTATCCCTCGAGTAACATTGTCCCAATGGATGAAGATATATTCCATCACAAACTGAAAGGCCAGCGTGGCCACCATGAGATAGAAAGCCTTGATGCGAAGGGAAGGGATGCCCACGATGATTCCACACAGGGCGGCAACCAGGCCGCCAATGAGTATGGTGATAACATAGGGACACCCTAATTTTGTGATTAAAAGGGCAGAGGTATAGGCGCCCACCCCCATAAAGGCGGCATGACCCAGGGACAGGAGGCCGGTAAATCCGATCAGCAGTTGGAGGCCTATGGCTGATATGAAATTGATCAGAATCAGGTTCCCAATAAAATAATGGTATTCGTTGGGGCCAAACCCCACCAATGATCCAATTAACGCGAGTCCCACAAGGATAAGAAAAATGGTAAACCACACCCTGAGGAACCGGGTGCGAAAGATCCTTTCATCTTCCCTGTAACTGAAGATAGCGGTAGAAGCGAAATAAGAGTTATAGATCTCGGATAATGATCTCACCAAATCACCTCCTCTATGGCAACAATCCCCTTGAATGTGGAAACCCGACCGTCTTCATAGCGTATCTGAATGTCCAGGTCATGCTCTTTCTTGGATCCGTAAAGATCCGATATAAGGTCATGGTATCTCTCGTTAACAAACTTACGCCTCATCTTCCTGGTTCTCGTCAGTTCCCCATCATCGGCATGAAGCTCCTTGAGGAGGATGGCAAACTTCTTTATCCGGATGTTTTCCGGAAATCGCTCGCAGATCTTCTTGATCTCATCCCGCACCAGATCATAGACCTCACGTCTCTGGGACAGGTCCTGAACCGTGGTGAAGGAGATCCCTCTCCTCTTGGCCCAGTTACCCACATTCTCCAGATCAATGCTCACAATGGCCGTAACATAGGGTCTCTCCCCACCGCAAATCAAGGCTTCATGGATGTAAGCGCTGAATTTCAGCCGGGTCTCTATATCCTGGGGGGCAAACCTGGTGCCATCTTCTAGGATCATGATGTCCTTGGCCCGATCGAACACATAGAGGTGTCCGTCCTCCCCGAAATATCCGGCATCACCCGTTCGAAGGAATCCATCCTCTGTAAAGCCCTCTCTTGTGGCCTCCTCGTTCTTGTAGTAACCCAGATGAACGTTCTTCCCCTTTACAAGAATCTCCCCGTCCTCCGAGATCTTCACCTCCACATTGGGGATGGCCACCCCGGTGGTCTCCGGTCTCACATCGTCTGGCCTGTGGGTGGTGGCGATCCCTCCACATTCCGATTGACCAAAGACCTGCCGAAGATCGAGACCGAGGGCCTTGAAATACTTGAATACCTCAGGCGAAATGGCACCTCCGCCTGTTACGGCCACCCTCACCCGACCGAGGCCCACTTTGTTCTTGAGGGGGCGAAGGACACAAAAATTGAGGATGCTGTACAGAATCCTGTTCCATTGTCCGGGGTCTTCACCCGCCAGATCGGCTTCGGTACATTTCATGGCGACCCGGGTGGCCAGGTTGTAGAAATAACGCTTAACCGGATCGGCGTTGTCCATGGCAGCCTGAATCATGGATATGAGGAGTTCCCAGGTAGCAGGGATTCCACCAAAATAGTAGGGTTGAAGCTCCAGGAGATCCTTCCGAAGCGTCTCCGTCTCTTCCGGAAAATTGTAGTGGGCCCCGAGCCTCAGGAACATGGTAATGTTATACGCCTGCTCTCCGATCCACGGCAGGGGGGCGGCGGATAGGAGTTCGTCCCCCTTTTCCATCTTTACGATCTTGCCATAGTTCTCAGAGGAAAAGATGAGATTCTCATGGCTGAGGATTGAGAGCTTTGGCTTGGCCGTCGTCCCTGAGGTGGTAAGCATCATGGCCGGTTTAGTGGGATCTATGCTCTCTGCCCTTTTTCGCAGGTAATCCTTGTTGTCAGGATCTCTCTCCGCACCCATCTCAAGGACCTTTTCAAAACGCATGAGGAAGGGATATTCCTCATAGTAATGGCTCATGCCACGGGAGTCCCAGACAATCACCTTCTCCACTTTATCCTTGATGTTGTCCCATATGTTGAGTATCTTATCAGCCTGCTCCTGGTCACGCACCACCAAAAACCTGGCATCGGAAAAGGTGATCAAATACTCCATCTCCTCGGCCATGCTGTCCGGATAGGCCCCTGTGGGGATACCACCTGCGCCCATACATCCGAATTCCGCGATGACCCATTCGGGTTTGTTGTCCCCTATGATAGCCATTTTGTCGTCAGGCTCGAAACCCAAAGTCTCCAGGCCAAGGGCAAACCGCTGGACCTTCTCATGGAACTCACGCCATGTCATGGGTTTCCATACGCCAAATCTCTTCTCCCGTATGGCAATGTCATCGGACCACTCGTTTGCATTCCTTACCAGAAGTCCAAGCAAGGTCTTATCAAGCATAATATCTCCTACCCCTCCTTCTTCTGCCTCCCCAGATAGGCCTCAATGACCTGGGGATCTTTCTGGACCTCCTCGGGAGTACCTTCCGCAATCTTGGTCCCGAAGTTCAGGACACAGACCCGGTCCGAAAGATCCATGACGGGAGCCAGGTCGTGTTCAATCCAGATGATGGTGACGCCCAGATCCCGGTGGACATCCATGATATAGCTGGCAATGTCCTCTTTCTCCTCAACGGCCATCCCTGACATGATCTCATCCAAAAGGAGCAATTTGGGCGTCATGGCCAGGGCCCGGGCCATATCGACCCTTTTGCGCACCCCCATGGGCAGTATCCCCACCGGATAGTAGCGAAAACTGGATAGACCCATAAAGTCGATGATATCCTCCTCGATCTCTTCTCGATGCTTCATCTCATCATTAACGATGTTTGGAAGTCGTAAAAAACTCCCCAGGATGGAGAACTTCATGAGAAAGTGCCGACCCAGTTTGATGTTGTCCAGTACGGTCATTCCATGAAAAAGCTCCACCTTCTGAAAGGTCCTTGCTATCCCAAGGGCGGCAACGGCGTGGGGTTTGATGCCGTTCAATTCCTGTCCATCGAATCTTATGCCGCCGTGATCGGGCCGGTAATGCATATTGATGCAGTTGATGAGGCTCGTCTTTCCAGCGCCATTGGGTCCTATAATGGAGAAGATGACACCTCGTGGCACAGACAGATTAATCCCGTTTAGCACCCTTACTCCCCCGAAAGAGAGGTGCAGATCCTCAATCTCCAAAAGGGTGTTTTCATTTGCTCCGCTCATAGCCATCTCTTTCGCCTCTTGTATCGTTTAGCGTCCTTGTAGCTCTTTCGCTTCTTCTCCCCCGAGCCTAAATAAAACTCTCGAACATCCTCATTCCCTAAAAGCTCCTGAGCCGTTCCATCCAGAACCACACGGCCCATCTCAACCACATAACCGCTGGTGCCGATGCCGAGGGCTGCATGGGCATTCTGTTCCACGAGCATAATGGTGATTCCCGCCTGGTTGAGCTGCTGGATGATGCCGAATAGTTCCTCCACCACAATGGGGGCCAGTCCCAGGGAAGGCTCATCCAGGAGCAACATCTTCGGTTTGGTCATCAGGGCCATGCCAATGGCCAGCATCTGCTGCTCCCCGCCGGAGGCATAACCTGCCCTCTTGTTTTTCATGGTCCCGAGCACGGGGAAATAGTTATACACCTTATCCATATCGGCCTTCACCCGTTTGTCCCATCGGGAGAAAGAGGCTGCCCCCAGGTTCTCCTCGATGGTGAGGTACCAGAAGACCGGTCGATCCTCCATCACATAGGTCAGGCCATACCGCTTCATGATATCGGTGGCGTCGAGCCCCTTGATGGAGACCCCCTCCATCTTGATGTCTCCGTCGATGATGTCTCCGTCGTAAAAATCGATCATGCCGGCAACTGCGCGCAGAAGGGTGGTCTTTCCTGCGCCATTCGCCCCTATGATAACCTGAATCTCCCCCTCGTTCACATTCAGGGAGATGCCGTTTAAAACGGAGATCACGTCGTGATAGACTACCCGCAGGTTTTCAATGGTAAGCATGCTCAAACCCTCTCGATCCGGACCGTTCCGAAAAGCCCGTAGGGCCGGATAAATAGTACGATTAACAGTAGAAAATAGGGGGCCACATCTTTGAAGCCGATCCAGTCTACATAGGCGCCCGCGAGGGCCTCACACACCCCAACAATGATCCCTCCGACCAGGGCCCCGCCGATGCTGTCCATCCCCCCAATGAGAACCACGGGTATGGACCTGAGGCCCACGATCCCCATGCTTACCTGGAGCGCTCCGAAGTTGGCTATCATAATGCCTGCAACGGCAATGCAAAGGGCGCTGAGCCCCCAGACAAGAAGGAGAATAAAGCGGGCATTAATACCAAAGGCCATGGCCTTGGCCTGGTCTTCGGAGGTAGCCCGAATCACCAGACCCCAGCGTGTCCGAAAGAGGAAGAAGATGACCAGGCCAAAGGTCAACAGGGATAGAATTCCGGCCCAGATGGGATCAGACAGGTACAGGAGATTCCCCATCTCCAGTGTGATATCCGGGAGGTCCAGAAAGAAAGAATAGGAATCTGATCCGAAAACAAGTTGAACAGATGCCCTCAATAGAAAGCCCAGGCCCAGGGCCACGATCGTCATTGAGATGGGAGATCTCCCCAGAAGGGGTTTGATGGTGACTCGTTCCACCAAGGCCCCTATGAGCCCTGCTGCAGCCAGCCCCGGAAGAAATGCAATAATGAAGCGAATAAATGTATTCTCAATAAGGCTTGGAAGATGCAGGCCGTAAAACAGAAGACAGAAGATTAAGAAACCGGCGATCAATCCCAAGGGAAGAGCAACAATGTAACGAAAATTTCTATCGAAAACCAGGATTAAAGAGAGGGATATGAAGACGAGCAATCCCAGGGGAATGGCCCTGTTCAAGGGAAGATCCAGATCAAAAAACGGGACATAGAACAGAAATGCGCCGATTATGAGGAACTCGCCGATTGCAAAATTAAATGCCTCTGAAGCCTTGAATATGATAACGATGCAGAGGCCCAAAAGGGCATAGACCAGACCCACCAATACTCCAGTGCCCAGAGTCTGAACAAGATCCATCATGATGACCTCCCGGAAGACACAGTTTTAACATCCACATTGACGTATGGGGGGACCATGGCCCCCCATCTATCTTTTAACTCTATCTCTCTTTACCACTTGAGCTTGGTGGTATCGAGCCACTCGCTGATGGGGGTCACGGCGCCGGTGGGCACTTTTTGCCCTTCCACTGTGACCATCTTGACCTGTGCAAAATACACCCTCATCATCGGTATGGTGTGGGAGGCATAGGAGAATGTCTTTCCGCCGAACATGCCTTTGAAGTCCCAGACCATCCTGTCAAGGGCCTTCTTTACACCGAGCCTGGTGAGCTCCCCTGCACTGTCTGCATCCGTAAGGGCCTTCTGGATAAGAAGGGCATAGGTCAGACTCTCCATGTATAGGAACATGTCCTTGATTCCCCCGGCCTTGAGACTCTTCTTATACTCTTCGGGGCGGTACTTTTTGGCAAAATCATGGGCAAGCTTCACCATGGGATTGTCCATGGGGGTCTTCTCCCTGGGCACGGCATCCATAAAAGGCCGGCACGCCGAACCGACGTATCCATCATAGGCCTCCTGACAGACCAGGATGGGAAATCTTCCGGTGGTGTAATGGGTTCCCATGATCTGAACGTCTTTGAGGATCTTTTTCGCGGTCTTGAAAAAGATGGCCGTGTAGCTTGCAGCCCCTGAGAAACCATGGTAGATCACATACTGGGCCTTCTTTTTTCGCAGCTCCATACATTCGTTGGTGGCATCCGTGGCCGTGTAAGGATACTCGATCTCAGCAACCACATCAAAGCCCAGTTGCTTGGCATAGGCGATCGCTTCCGGAGGACCGTCCCTGCCCCAGGCTGTGGGACTGTACACCATGCCCACCCTGGGCTTTCCTTCCTTTTTGTGATTATCCTTTATCCACTTCAGGAGTATCTTTAGCTGACTGGCGTAAGTAGCACCCAAAGAGTAGTAGTAGGGATACTTTGACGGGCCTCCCTCCGGGCCGAAGATCTCCGTGGAGTAAGAGCCGTCGAGCCAGGGGATCTTCTCCTCCACGTTCACCTTCTCGATCAAAGGCTTGAGGCCTCCGGTCATGTATCCGGTGGCCATCAGGAGCTCGTCCCTGCTGTGCTCTGCACAGTACCTGTTAAAATTGGCAACTTCTATGGTTGCATCATAGCGAAAATCTTCCAGATACCATTTGATCTTCTTGCCATTGACACCGCCTCCCTCGCCATTGACCCAGTTCATGCCATCGATCCATCCCCATCCAAATTCCGGCAGATTTCCCGCAATGCCACTCATGGGGAACTGGCCAAGCACCTTGATCTCCTTGGCTAAGACTGGACTTTGTCCCAGTAAAGCCAGGGACAGGATAAATGACAAGATAAAAAATATTCTCTTCTTCATGACGCATCCTCCTTTTTTCATGGTTACCACACGCTGAGCCGCTCTCTTCAGGCTCAGGACTCATCCTCATGGAGTTTTTCAACGCTTTATTTTCCTTCTTTTTTCACCCCCTTTAATTTCAAATATTTTTTGAAGACTTGAGGAGAATCCTACCGATCTCCTCCCGATCCCTTAATCTAATGCGCTAGAGTAAAAGAATCAGATTCACTTTGTCAAGTAATTATTTATTTTACCTCCCCTTCCATTTGGGCTCTCGCTTCTCCATGAAGGCAGCGATCCCCTCCATGAGGTCTTCGAACTGGGTGTTGATGGTCAGTTGCGACTTGAGGTACTCAAGGGCATCATTAAACTCCATGTCGGTAATCTGATAGAAGGAGGCCTTACCGTGACCCATGACCGCAGGACTTAAGGACGCCAACTTCTTGACCATCTCATCCACCCGCTCCTTAAATTCAGCCTTGGGGACGCAGTAGTTGATCATGCCGATACGTTCTGCCTCGGCTGCTGATATGCGCTCTCCGGTCATGCACATCTCGAGGGCCTTTTTACGACCCACGTTTCGAGTGAGAACCGCGGTAACCATATAGGGCCAGAGCCCGCGTTTTATCTCAGGCGTGCCGAACTGGGAGTCATCAGTGGCTATGACAATATCGCAGGATAGGCAGAGACCCATCCCCCCTGCCAGGCAGTAACCCTCCACGGCCCCTATAATGGCTTTTCTGCATTGGTTCATTTTATTGAGTACCCTGGGAAAATCACTTCTTGCCTGGTGTATCTCCAGGAAGGACTCCTCACCCGTAAAACTTCCTCCCAGGTCAGCCCCCGCACAAAAAGCCTTACCACCAGCCCCCGTTAGCACGATCACTCTCACATCCTTGTCCTCATCCGCCCGGTCTAATGCGGTATTCAATCCCTTAAGGACGTCTGTATTGATAGCGTTTCGCGCCTCGGGACGGTTGATGGTGATGGTGGCTACCTGATCGGTAACTTCATAGAGTATCGCTTCTGAATCGCTCATTTTTATTCTCCTTATGTATTAATTATTATCCGCCTTTCAGGCCAAGGATCTCGCGCGCCTCGGCCGGACTTGCGATCTCCCTTCCCACCTCGCGAACGAGTTTGGCTAATATCTCGATGAGCTGCGCATTATTGGCAGCCTTTTCACCGTTGGGCAGGTAAAAGGCATCCTCCAGACCAGTCCGCACGTTACCTCCCTCTTCCAGGGCTTTCCTGTGGATCTCCCAAATATTAGCTCGACCCACCACGATGGTTTGCCAGTGGCTGCCTTCGGGCATCTCTTTAACAAGCATCGGAACCCACTCGGGTTTTGCAGGCTGGCCGCTGTCCACTCCCATCACCAGAGAGAAATGGGGATCACCCTCGAACATCCCGGCCCGTTTATAAAGACCCACACTGCGTACAATCCCCGAGTCAAAGCACTCGAACTCCGGAACCACGTCGTTGGCCTTCATGACATCCAGAAACCTTTGAACCTTCTCCACCGGGTTGTCAAAAAGGCCGGGAGGCCAGGCCCAGGTGCCGTCTGCTTTCATTTTGAGAAAGTTGAGGGTACCGGCATTGCACGCGGCCATCTCGGGTTTGAACTTCTCAAGGCAGGCGGCCGGCTCTGATATGTCCGGACCCGGCACACCCGTGCTCATACAGATGATGCAGTCCGGTACACGGTCTTTGATGGCCCCCAAGATGGCGCCCACCGTATCAAGATCCCAGGTGGGGAGAAACCCCATTCCCGGTCTTTGATCCCTGAAATGACAGTGAAATGTCGATGCCCCCACATTATATGCCTGTTCGGCTTGTTCTGCCATCTCCTCCGGCGTCACAGGCACATTGAATACCGCAGGATCAGTAAGAACACCGGTTAAAGCACAGGTTATAACAGCCTTTGAACTCATTTTATACTCCTTTATATTGAATTCATCTGTAACTCAGGTATTTAGGTTGAAGACTGAAGGCTGAAGGTTGAAGACCAAAGTATCCAATGGGTCTCCAGCCCTCCACCTTCTACCTTCCAGCTTCAGCCTAAATCCGCAACACTCGAATAAACTAATACACCTACCTCGTCAGCCAGATCAAATATCCTAAAAGCCTTCCACCTTCAGTCTATCCACCTACACAGGTGATGCCCCATGCCCTTTTGCCCTTGGCGGTAATCTCTCCTGCTTGTTTCGAGTGATATCCAGTGCTTCTATGATCTTTTTCCGTGTATCTTTGGGTAAGATGATCTCATCTATCACCTGGGCGGTCCAGGTCCGGGCCGTGTCAAAGACATCCACCTTCTCCCTCGATCTGTTCAGATAGGCCTCATAGGCGTCTTCCTCAATGCCTTTCCCGTATACCTCCCGGTAATCCAACAGGGAAGCCTCCACGGCAAACTGGGCAATGGGCCAGGCATAGGTCAGGTCCGCACCCATGCCCTTAAGACCCCCCATGATCATGCTGCCGGCATCAGCATAAGCTTCCCGCAGCACAATACTTATCTTGGGCACCGTGGCAGTGGCGTAAACATCGACTATCTTACCGATATGCCGGATGAGCCCCCTGGCCTCCTCGGCCTCTCCGGGCACCACGGGCGGTGTATCCACCAGATTCACCAGAGGGGTGTTGTAGGCATCAAGGGTCTGCAAAAAGCGGTAGTATTTGTCACAGGAATTTAACTCCAGAATACTCCCCGGGTAATGGGGATTGTTGGCCACAAGACCCACCACCTCACCGTTAAACCGGCAGTAACAGGTAATGAGATTCTTGGCGTAC
>Ga0180009_10001761_pt1 | contig 26051 bp, 44 predicted proteins | sample OS_PC_MetaG_FD_123537 | JGI IMG/M metagenome (GOLD analysis project Ga0180009, IMG submission 123537) | Groundwater microbial communities from the Aspo Hard Rock Laboratory (HRL) deep subsurface site, Sweden - OS_PC_MetaG | ecosystem: Environmental > Aquatic > Deep subsurface > Groundwater... | reverse complement strand
TGAAAAGCACTTGTGAATAATCTCCAGCTAACTCCTGCTCCAATAAATAAACTTACACCTGAACCAAATCCCCATTTTTCACATAATTCATTCATATAATAAATTGCCAGACCTCCGAGTATAAGTTGTAAAATTAATAGCCATCCAAGCCCAGGCACAGGCTGTAAACCCTGCATTAATACATAAATTAATGCTTCAAAGATAATGAAGAAGAAAACTAATAATTTTTGAATTCCTTGAAAGAATTTTTTCCCTTCTGCAGTATTAGTATCAATATTCAAGATTCCAGAACCAACTAATAATTGAAGAATAATAGAAGCCATTACAATAGGACCAATACCTAAGGAGATAATACTTCCAAAATCAGTACCCATAATAATTGCCAGGTATTGAAATCTCTCAAGAGCATTTACAGATAAACCAAAAAGAGGAATATTTGCTAGAACAAAAAAAGAAACAAGAATTATTAAGGTCCATTTAAGTTTAATATTAAACCCAAGTTTTTTCTCATCAGGTTTTTTAACCTCAGGAATTAAACCAAATATGTTTTTAAAATCCATGTTTATTTCTTTTCCTTATTTTTTGTTTTTTTAAGGGCAACCATCTCTTTTTTTGTAGGAAGTATAATTTCTCCACCTTTGGATTCCACTTTCTTTCTTGCAGATTTAGAGCAATCATTTGCCCTTATTATTAACTTATTTTTTACCTCGCCTGTTCCTAATATCTTATATGAGCTTAAATTAATTTCAAATTTATCACCAACTTTTTTCCCATAATTTTGAAGATTTTTTTCAATTAATTGAAGATTTATTCTGTTGCTTTTGTCTTTTTGACTTCCTTTACTGGTAATTCCCTGCTTTCCAAAATAACCATGTCCATAAAGCTTAGTTACGAGAGTTTTTTTATGGTCTGCTCGCTTTCCACTTCCAGACATTCCTTTCCCTCCTCTATGTCCTGATTTTTTATGTTTTTTTCTAGCACCCCAGCCATGAGTACCCATTGCTTTTCCGTGCATTCTGCTTGATTTAGTTCTTTTCTTTACTTTCATTTTTTTCTCCTACTTCTTTTGTGGCTTTTTTCCCACTCCATTTTATCATAGTCCCTTTACGTTGAGCTTCTTTCTCACCAAATCCTTTAGAATATCTTTCTTTTAATTTTTTAATATTTTCTTCAAGGATTTTTCCAAAATCCCAACCTAAGGAAGTACATATCATTGCAGAATACCACATCATATCCCCTATATTCTCTTTTATACCCTCTTTAATAGAGTCATTTTTATGAAAAATTAATTTTTTAATGCAACTTGCAATATCTCCTGCTTCACCAGAAACCCCAAGTCCCCAATTACATAAATCTTCATTAACATCTTTCCCTTTTCTTGCAGTTAATTTGCAAAGTTTTTGATATTCTTTAAGATCCATTTTATTTTGATACCTCTAAAGATTTTTCTAAAAATCCTTTTTCTTCTGCAATTTTAATTTTTTCTTCCAATCCTGGATAGCTCCAAAAACTAGTATCTATTGGAATGTTTTCTTCATTAATATAATGAGGGATATTAGAAGCTTTAAAATAAAAATTTTTTAAATAAGTGCCTTCTGAAAAAGAACTTGCAGCACTAATTAAATTTTCTTTTAACTCAACTTTGTGAACTATATAATCTTCTTTATTATGGCCTATACCTTTTAATACAACAATACATCCAGCATTTTGCATATTATTTACTCTTTCAGGGGTAATTCTATCTACAGATAAAATTTTTACTTTAGGTTCAATTTTATAATTTCTATTTTCTCTTTTTCTTTTGTTTTTTGATAATCTTCCTTTTACCATTTTATAACATCCTCTCAATCAATTTATTTATTTTATCTTTGTGATCTCCTAGAACTCCTTTTGGGAAATGTAATTTTGTTTTGATTCCTCCTCTAGGAGGATGAAGTCTAAAGAAATTCTTAATCTTAGTTTTTCTTTTTTCTACAAGTTTTTTATGCATTTCAGAACTTATCTCTCCAAAAGCAACAAAATCTCTTACTTTGTTCACCATTCCTAATTGTTCTTTAATAGGGTTTTCAAAGATTACACAACTATATTTTCTTCTTAATCTTAATCTGTTTAAAGTTTCAACTATTTCTTTTCTTAAACCCACTTCTCCAGTTATTCTTATGATTGCAATTTTCATTGTTGTTTTTTAATCTCCAAATTAGTTTTTTCAAGAGCATCCATACAAGCCTTAATAAGATTAAGAGTAGTTCTCACTCTTCCAGATGTTCTACTATAAACATCTTTAATCCCTGCAAATTTTAATATCTTTTTTAATTCACTCCCAACAACTAATCCTGTTCCTTGTGGAGCAGGAACCAATGTAACTTTAACACTGCCTGCTTTTCCTGTAACTTTAAATGGTATAGTATGTAATTCAGAACAATCACAATCAAAACCAGCACAAGTTCTTTTTACTTTTATTATGTTTAATTTTGCTTTTCTTATTGCTTTATCTCTTGCAGGTAAAGTTTCTTTTGCTTTTCCAGAAGCAATACCAATATGCCCATTTTCATCACCAATAACAGCCATAGCAGAAAAAGTTGGAACATTAGCTTGTTTTGTTTTTCTTTGAGTTTGTCTCCAAGCTCTTCTTTTTCCACCCCCAAATTTACCTTTTGACTGCCCAATAGAAATTAAATCAGATTTTAAATTAACTAAAGAATCAACAATCTCAGACTCTAAAATTTTTCTTTTATTATCTAAAATTTCATCAATATTTTTAATTTTACCAGATTTAACTTCTTCTCCTAATTTTGTTTTAGGATCCCAAGCTTCAATTACTTCTTCTCTAGTAGGTTCTCCTCTTCTTTGTTGTGATTTCTTTTTTACCTCTTTCTCTATTTCTTTTAATTCTGATTCGTCTAAAACATCTGTTGGAACTTCAGCATATTCATCTTTTCCAATTTTTTGTTCTTTTTCAGCCATTTTTATTTTTCACTAAGTTTTTCTATTTTTGATTTAATTTCTTCAAAAGGTATTTTATTTTTCATATGTTCTCCTTTTAATCTACTTTCATCAGGAAAAAATTTATCATCACAACTAATATCTAAGCCACTATCTTTTAATCCTTTTAAAAAAGCATATGTTTTTGTTTTATGAATCATTTTAATCATACCAAAATCAACTATAGGCTTTTCTAATTTCTTTTCTTTTATCTTTTTACTTATTAACAACCCAAGCAAATACGCAGCAGAAATAGATTTAAGGCTTCCTGAAAATTCTTTTGGCCAGCCAAACTTCAATAATTCTTTAGAATTTGTACCTAATTTTATTTCATCTTTTGCTTCTTTACTAACAATATATTGAGCAATCAAGTACCTATTTGTTTTCCTAAATGCAATTCTTGGAGAATTGCTTTTTAAGAGCTTTATTCTCTTTACATAATCTGTTTTTGATTCTCTTCTTCTTCGTTTTGCTATTTTCATTTTTCTTCACAGTTTTTATTTAATTTATAATGATAATACCAAGGCTTTCCCCTCGCTGTTCTAATTATTTTTTCTTCTTCTGCCATTCTTTTAAGATTTTTTGCTATAGTATCAGGAGTTACACTATATCCAATTTCTTCTAATTTTTCATCTATCTTATAACTTACTAATTCATTATTTTCATTCAATATTTTCAATATTTTACTTTCAGTTTTATTCATTTTTTCTCCATCCTAATATGTTCTTTTAAGTTCCCTAAACTTTTGTAATATTTATTTCTTATTTTCTTTCGAATATCTAGGGCTTCTTCTCTTGATAATTTCCCATGATTTCTTAATTCCTTAACATATTTTCTTAATTTTCTTGTCATGACAACATATTCTTTTTTCCTTTTCTTTACTTTTTTCTTTATATTTCCAGTGCTCCTTCTCTTGTTCTTTTTCAAATTCTTCTTTCTACCTTTGATTTCTTTCACAATAATCGCACCATCTTTTTGAAGGTCTTTAATATCTTGTTTTGTTATAGCTTCTTTGATATCTTCTAATCTTGATTTTACAAATATAATTCTATCTTTCCCAACTTTTAATGTTTTTACAGCCAATGCTTTCTTTTTACTTAGATTCATTGTTTTTTATTCTCCTTAGGTTTTTTTTCCTTAGATTCTTCTTTTTTTTCTTTTTTCTTTAGTTTATTTTTCTTAAGAAATATATCTATATTCAAATTTGATAATTGAATCTTTAATTCTTTTGCTTTTTTTGCTATTTCTATTTTTTTCTTTTTTCCAACATTACCGACGATAATAATTAATTTTTTGTCAATTTTTTCAAGTTCTTTTGGATTTTGTATAACAATTCCTTTTTCTTTTTCTGCTTTTTTATAACCAATACTAACTCTAGCAGGATACCCTTTTCTTCTTTCCCGCATTTTATTATCTCTCCCAGTAGGTCTTCTCCAGATTTGCTTTTTCTTTCGGCCTTTCCCTAATTTAGAATACCTGTTTGAAGTTCTTCTTAAAAAAGCCATTACATTTCCCTCCCTGCTTTATTTGTGATGAAAATTCCATCTTGAAAAATTCTACGGTCTTTATTTCTAATTTTAGTCGCTTTTTCAAAGTTAGCTGCAGCTTGTCCTGCAGATTCTTTATCATTTGAAGTAATTGTTATTATCCCACTTTGAATATTAACTTCAACATTTTTTGGGATCTTTACTTTTCTAGGTATTTTTTCACCAAGGAAGTTTTTTACTATTGCTTCATTATCTTGTAAATCTACAGTCATAGGAAAATGACTTGAACATATTTTTAGTTTGTATTCAAAATTTTCTTCAACCCCTTTAATCATATTTCTTATGTGTGAAGCAATTGTGTTTATCATTTTCTTTTCCTTTTTTGTAGCTTTTTTATTCCCAATTATAATTAAATTATCTTTTTTTTGAAAATCAAGTTTCCTTATCTTAAATTCTCTTTCATTTTCCCCTTTTTTTCCTTTAACAATCAATTTATTTCCATCTATATTTGCTTCCACTCCCTCAGGAATCTCAATTTGTTGAATAATTTCTTTTTTCATTTTTGATTTTTATCATATTTTGCATTCTTTCCATATCTTATATCTATTTTTCCTTTTGATAAATATCTTATAATGTTTGTAGTAACATAATGGTGACTTCCAGAAATTAAATCTCCCGCTCCTTCAAGAATAAATAAAGTACCTACAATATCTTCTAATCCAAAATCTTTTGTAGCATATATAAAGAACCACCCAATTCCCCCCATAGCTAATCCTCCAATTCTATTCATTATTCTACGTTTTTTTTCGTCCATTCTAGTAAAAGTATGCAATTAAGCTTCCTCCTATTTGTTCTTCTTGAGCTTCTTCATGTGTAACCAATCCTTTGTTAGTTGAGATAATCATTATACCAATATTTCTCGCAGGCAAATATCTTCTTCTATATTTTTCAATGTCATTTTTCCCAACACTAAATCTTGGTTTAATCGCCTTACATTCAAATAAATCTCCAATAGTTATCTCTAAAGATTTGTCCTTTCCACTTATTTTATATCTCTTTATTGCTCCTTTTTGTTTCATGATTTTTAGAACTTCAATTAAAAGATTTGAAATTCTCTTGATTACCACTATCTCTTTTCTTGCCTTTTTGGCATTTCTTATCATATTCAATCCATCAGCAACAACATCTTGTGACATTTTATTTAAATTCCTCCCTGATTCTTTGGAATTTGAATGATTGAAAATCTTTGATTTTCATTTTAATTATATTTTTTAAAACCGATTTCTTCAGCAATTTCCCTGAAGCAATGTCGGCATAAATTTAATCCATATGATTTTATATGTGCACCATATCTGCCACATCTCTCACATTTTTTTGCAGCGATTCCAATTTTTCTATCTTTTGGTTTACAATGTTTGAGGAATTTCTCCCTTATATGTGGCTTGTTCTTTAATTGTTTCAATATTTTTCTCCAATCACTTGCTGTCATTCAAAATAACCTCCATGCATTTTTTGGATGAGTGAAAATTTTATATTTGCTGTCATAATCTCAGATAAATTCAGTATTGAATTTTTCCTCCATGAATTTAATTATTTCTTCTTTTGTAATTGCCTGTCTTTTTGGTATTTTTCCTTTCTTTATCTTTCTTAATTTAACTCTTCTACCGCTTCTTTTGAATACAACTGTAACATCAAATCCCCTTATCCCAATTTCTCTTTGATATTCTGCTCCTGGGATTTCAATATATTCTTTTATACCAAAAGAAAAATTATTTTCACTTATTTGTTTTTTCTTTAAAACATTATCAATGGTAACTAAAAATCTCTTCAAAATTTCTTCAAAATTTTTTCTAAGAGTTACTACAGCCCCAACTTCTAAGTTAGGTCTAATTCCTAAAGTAGGAATTCTTTTTTTAGATCTTGTTTTTGCAGCTTTTTTCCCAGTTAACAATTCAAGAAGTTTAAACCCTTTTTCTAATTCTTCTGCAAGTCCACCTACACTTAAGACAACCTTTTCAATCTTTATTTCTCTCATTTTATTCATTTTCATTTTATTATCATTAATTGTTTAATTAAAACATTAATCTTTTTGTTTTCAAAACTTAACTCTGCCATCTTTTTCACTTGATTTATTTTATTTATATTTGCTTTTTTCCCTGCGTGTTTTCCAGCAAAAACCAAAACTTCTCCCTTTTCTTTTAATGGAAGACATTTTTCTATTTTCTTTTTCTTTAAATCAACTAAAACAGAATCATTAACATTGCATTTGATATCTGATAAGAAGTTTCTTCCATCACTTAAATTTAATTGAATTTTCTTGCCTTTCAATATTTTTTTATTAATTACTTTGGCTATTTTATGTGTTTCTTCTCCTGCATTAATCTTTTCAATTTGGAATTTTCCTTTCTCAGACAAAGAAAGTTTATAACTTTCATTTGAAGGAACAATTGTAAGGGTATCAAATAATGAAATGCTGTTCTTTTCATCCCTTACAGGAGATCCATTTAATAAAAGATTTTTAGCATGGATAACTTTCTTTACTTCTTTTCTATTTTGAGCTAATCTTAACATGTCTCTTAAAGCAACTAATATCGGAATCCCATTAGAAATATTTGCATTAGGTCTAACTACGTAAGCTGTACCTTTTCTTTCTATTGGCCAATTTTTAGGAACTTTTTGTCTTTTTAGGTGCATTTTCTTTTTCTTCTGTTTTAATTTCTTTCTTTTTTAATCTTCTTTTATCTTCTAAATTTAGTTCAATAATTTGAAGATTTGAAGGTCTTAAGTTTACATTTACCTTTGAACCATCTAATTTCTTAACTTGAATTCCTTCAATTGTTATCTTTTGCATTTTTAATTTTACTGATAATACTTTTCCCTGCTTCCCTTTAAATTTACCTCTTTTAATCTTTGCAACATCTCCTTTTCTAATTGGAAGATTTCTCTTTCCATGCTTTTTTCTTAAATCTTTTGACAAGTTTACACTTACAAATTTCTTTTTTATATGTAATGGAGCTTTAGCTACATATTTTCTTTGTTTACGAGGCTGTTTACTCGATTTCCACGATGTACTAAATTTCTTTTTCATTTTATTTAAACACATTTATGTGACGCATTATCGCGTGAGTGTTTAATTGATTGAAAATCTTGATTTTCATATTAATATATTATTGAAGCGATTTTTGCAACTTGTGGCCATCGCTCTAAAACCTCCCTTGCAATTGGTCCTTTAATTTGGGTGGCTTTTGGATTTCCTTTGTCATCTTTTAAAATTGCTACTGCATTATCTTCAAAAGCAATTCTTTCTCCGTTTAATCTTCTGTAAGCCTTTTTTTGTCTTATTATAACAGCATCAAATACTTTACCTTTCATATCAGGCACTCCTTTTTTAACACTAACTTTTACCCAGTCTGCAATCTTTGCATTTACTTGCTTTCCTTTTTTTGCTTTACTTCTCTTCACTGAGACTAATTTAACAATTTTTGCTCCACTATTGTCAGAAGATATTACAATTGCCCCCAAATTTAATCCAGGAGTTATTTTTGCGCTTATTGCTTTCATTGTTTTACCTCCTCAGCATCTTTAATTTTTTTAACAACCACAAAATGAATAATTTTACTAAGTGGTCTACATTCTTGGATTTTTATTAAATCCCCTAAGTTAATTTCTTTTTCCATGCAAATAGGTAATCTAGCATGTAATTTTGTTCTTGATTTAGCATATCTTTCATATTTTCTAACATAAATCATTCTTTCAAATTCAATGACCACTCTTTTATGGAATTTTTTAATAACTTTTCCTTCAAAGACCCTCCCTCTAACTTTTAGATTTCCATGTTTTGGGCAATCTTTGTCAGTACATACAGCTTCAGCTATTTTTGCTTTAAGCGAAGCGACTGTGTTCGGCGAGCTTACAGCTCCTACTTTTTCTTTCTTTGTTTTTTCTTCTTTCTTTTTCATTTTTACTCTGTTGTGTATGCTTATTCTATTGAATCTTCGTCAAATCCTAACTTCACTAAAAGAGGTTTTATCCTCTTTACATGATATCCTTGAAGTTCAATGACATTGTCTTTGTAAGTTCCACCGCAAGCTAATTCATTTTTTAGGCTTTTTGCAATTTTCTTTACATCGATGTCATTCTCAAATCCACTAACTACAGTAACGATTTTACCATATCTTTTTTTATCTGTAGTTACCTTTATCCTTTGCGAACTTTTAACCATTTGTTCGCATACACATGCTTGCTTAGGCAAGCCACATTTTGGACATATTTCCATGTTATTTGTTGAGCGTAAGTATTCTCGCAATCATTTTTTTAATTTGACGTGCTTTACTGCTACTGGTTTTGGCAGCTGCAGTTTTTGATTTGATTAATTCCATTTTTAATTCTTTTAATTTCTTTTCTCTATCCTCTTTACTTAATTTTTGAATTTCTTTGAATTTCATTTTTTATTTACTCGCTTTTTAGTTTTCTTCTTTGTTTTTTCTTCTTTTACAGGAGCTTCTGAATTATTTCTTAATGTTTGAAGTAAATCTTCATCAATATTTATTCTATCTTTTAATATAGCATGAGGTGAGAGAATACTAACTTTTACACCAACTGTTCCTGGTTTTGTTTGCGCATTTGATTGGGCTCTATCAACTACTTTGGCACTGTCCCCTGTTTTCTTTAAATATCCTTGAGCAAATCTCCATGATTTAGCTCTTGAACCAGGTAATTTCCCACTTAATCTTATTTCAACACCTAAAGCACCTGCATTGATTATCCTCTGTAAAGTTCTATATGCAACAACTTTGAATTTTAATGGGCCAAATCTTTCTAATGCCAGAGCAATATCATCTGCATTTATTTGAGCATCAAATTCAGGTTCTTTTATTTCTTCAATTTCAATATGAGGGTTTTCCAATTTAAATTTAGTTTTTAGAGTAGTAGTTAATTCCATTATCTTCTCTCCGCCTCTTCCAATTATTAAACCAGGTTTATTTGTAGAGATAATTATTTTTTCACCAACAGGAGTATATGCTATCTTAACTTTGCTTATTTTACCTTTTCCTAAAGATTTTTTGATATATTCTCTAACTGCAAATTCTTCTTTCTTAAATTTTACAATATTTCTTTCTTCCATTTAAATAAAATTCCTCCTTATTTGAATGTATGAAAATTTATTTTCTTCCATATTATTTTTTCACCTCTTTTTCTTGTTTAATTTTATCTTTTGCAATTATCTTGACATGTGTTCTTTTTTTCTGTGTTCTCCCAAATCTTCCATGTGGTCTTGCAGCCATGTTAGCCATAGCTTCCACAATAATTGGCTCATCCAAATTACCTTCATTTGCATTTGCAGCTAAACTTTTTAATAAAACTATAAAGTTCTTTGCAGCTTTTTTTGGAAATCTTCCAGAAGCTATTCTTTTACCTTTTCTATGTGGAATTTCTCCTTTCATTGGGACAGCTTTTCGCCCTATTTCTACTTGCTCTAAATCTCTAATAGCATCCCCAATTCTTTTTTTCACAATAAATTTGCAAACAAATTTAGCATCTTTAGTTGAGATTGGAAGATTAATTCCTCTTGCAGAAACTTCTGTTTTCTTTACTTTTGGAACTTCCTTTTTTACTTCTTTTGCAGTTTCTGGTTTCTTTTCCTCTGCTTTTACAGCTTCTGTTGATTTTTCCTCTGTTTTTTTAGGAGCTTCAACTGGTTGCTCTGGTTTTTTAACTTTTTCAACTACTTCTTGTTTTTTCATAGCTTTTTTTTCTTTTTGTTGTGGGTTATAATTTTTTTCTGTCATTTTATTTATTTTTTAGATTTTGATTTAGTACCTTTGGTTGCACCTACTCCAGCACTACCATGTTTAACTCTACCTCTTGTTGGAGCAAATTCTCCAAACTTATGTCCGAGCATTTCACCAGTAACATCAACAAGAACAAAAGTGTTTCCATTATATATTGAAATCTTCATCCCAATCATTTGTGGGACCACAACTAAATCTCTTTGATGAGTTCTAATTTTCTTATCTCTTTTTTGTTTTTCTCTTGCTCTATTAATGAAATTCTCTACTTTTTGGAATTGTCTAAGAACAGTTCTCCTTTGCCTTGATCTTAAATATTTTGCAAATTCTCGAACATCTAATTTTTTTAATTCTTCTATTGTTAATCCCTTGTATGTAAATTCTTTCTTTTTGATTTCCATGATTATTTCCTCTCGTTTGGCTCGTTAGAGATGAGCGAATGAAAATGTTTAATCATTTTCTTTTACCTGTTCTTCTTGGCCTTAATAATCCTACCTTTCTTCCAGGAGGAGCGTTTCTCTTCGCAATCTTACTCTTTACATTCTTTGCTCTACCTGAACCAAATGGATGGTCTATTGCATTCATCTTTACTGCAGATGTTCTAGGCCATAATTTACTTTTTGCTCTTTTAATATGGTGTTTTTTCCCTGCTTTAATAACTGGTTTATCAAGTCTACCGCTTCCAGCACTAACTCCAATAATTGCTCGGCAATTTGAGTTTAATTTCTTTTCTTTTTTTGAAGGAAAGAGTATAAAAATTGCATCTTCTGTTATTCTATTTACTGTTGCAGAATTTCCACCACTTTTAATAAATCTTCCACCATCCCCTGGTCTAGCTTCTATACAATAGACAGATGTTTTCATTGGAATATTCTTTAGTTCAATTATATTACCATCTTTGATTTCTTTCCCACCAAATTTTATTTTTTGGCCTTCAAACATTCCTTTTGTTGCAGGAATATAAAAACTTCCTTTTGAGTATTTTACTTTTGCTAAAGGTGCAGTATGAGCTGGAGAATTAAAGAGCTTGATTATTTCTCCTTCACCTTCAAGTCTTGGAGGATATTGCACCTTAAATCTAAAAGCTTTTCTTCGAACCTTGTAAGTGTGAGTTCCTCTTCCCCTTCGCTGTGTAATTATTCTCTTTCCCATTGTGTTTTTTTGTAAGCAAAAAAATACTTATTCAATTTATTCATCTTACATTAATCCTAATTTCGTTGCTATGTCAATAGCTGGAAATTCTTTTTTTAATTTAATATAAGCATATTTTTTATTTCCTTTAACCAAAGTTCTTATTTTCTGAACTTTTGCATTAAACACTTCTTCGAACTCTTTTTTTATCTTTTCTTTTGTTTTTATTTTACTAGTCTCAAAAGTAAGAGTATTTTGTGCTTCAATCATCATCACAGCTTTTTCAGTTACTATCGGTTTCATTTTGTTAGCTCTCTAGGAATTTTAAATTTAGCATATTCTGGAAAAAGATTTTGTCCATACATTAATCTAAAGAAACATTCTCCTGTAAGTTTTGCATCTTCGAGAGCATTATGTTCTTTCCTATTATCTCTCATACCACATAATTTTAATATATTTGAAAGCCCCATCTCACTATGAATTCCTTTAACTAAGAATTCTCCTTTATTTTCAAGAGTGTCATCATTAACTAAAAATTTCTTATTCAATTCATAATATTTTGTTTGAGCGATTGAATGTAGATCAAAATTTCGGTAGTGAACTGGCATTATCAAATCGTATTTTTTTGATTTAATATTAAGAAAAACAAAATCAAATGCGGGGTTTTGGCATAAGAAATTTTTCATTGGTTTTTCTTCAATCCATTCAAAGAAATTAATTAACAACTGTTTTTCTGATTGTTTTTTCTTATCCATTAATTCTTTTTTTGTTTTTCCGCTCTTTTCTAAAATTCTATCTTCAATGATGTCTCTTTCATCGATTCTTGCTTCTTGTAAAAAATAATCTTTAGGGTTATTTAAATTAATTGCCCCTATCTGCCAAATTCCACACTTAACTCTATCTGACCCACTTGTTTCAATATCAACTACTATCATTTTAACTCCCCCAAATCTTTAATTGCTTGTTCAGTATAAAGAGTTAATCTTCCTAAACCACCTCTTGCCAAATCAGTTAATCCAAGGTTTTTTACGTTAACAACTTCAAATACATTTGTTTTTAATTTCTCATCTTTGCTCACAACAACCAATAACCCTGCATTGCTTTTGTATTTTCTTCCTCTTAATTTTCCTTTCCCACTTCTTACATTTTTCTTTTTAACAGCAAGATTGTATAGTTCATCCCCTAAAAATTTCTTAATTTTAGTTAATAATTCTTTAACTTTAATTTTGTCAACACTTGAAACAATTAATGGAACATCCTTGTCTAGTTTTTCTAGGGTTGAATATTTTTTAATAATAAACTTTTTGTCAGCTGTTGCACTTAATGCAGAATATAATGCAATTTTCATTTCTTTTTTGTTTATTCTTTTTGCATTTATCATTGACAATACTTTTGGAGGGTGTGCTCTTCTACCGCCAACAGCAGAAGATATCTCGGCTCCTATCCAATTAAATCTATTTCCTCTTCTAGAAACAATTTTTCTTGGAATTCTTGAAATACCATGGCCATAATGTGTTTTCCAAACATGTCTTCTGTGTTTAATAATACCGCTAGCAGAATGTTGTTTTCCCCCAACAAGTGAAGGTGCATAAGGTTGTTGCCTTTTTTTAACTTCTAAAACTTTAGCAACAATATCTTCTCGAATATTAGCAGAAAAACATTTTGGAAGATTAATTTCTCTTAATTTCTTTCCTTCAATATTTAATACATTTGCTTTCATTTTATAATTCTCCTCTAATAAAATTGTGTAAGTATTTTATTTTGTCTTCTTCAGTTCTTTTTGAATTTAAATATTCTTTCCATACTTCTTTTTCATGATTAACTATTCCTAATTCCCAAATACAATAGGCTCCAAAATCATCTACAATTAATGGTCTTGCATTCATTATATCTCTATTTTCTTCAGGAAATTCATATAAAGAATTAACTGCGACAATTGGATATTTATTATCCCATCTTACAACATTTAACATATCTTTAGATAAAATTACAAACCCAATTCCAATTTTTGGATCTATTTTTCCTTTTTCAATCTCTTGTTTTAAGAAATTTTCCATTTGCACTATTGTTTCTATTTCAGAAGGATTTTCAGTGTACATATCATATCCTTTTAAAATTAATTTTGGAGTAGCTATGAATTCAGTGGGTTCTACAAATCTTTTTGGATTATTAAATTCTTCAAAATTTCCTAAATTGTCTAGTTTCATTTTGCCAATCCTATAAATTCAAAGTTTTTCTTTGATTGTTTTTTAGTTTCTCTTAAGGGAGCAGTAATTAATAATTGTCTTTTTGCAGGACCTTGAACAGAACCAGCAACAATAACATAATCATTGTTAACATCTCCGTAATTTTTTATGTTCTTGAATTTATTCTCTGCTTTTCCTAAATCAATAATCTTATTATTATAAATAATCCTCGTAAACATGCCAAGCTGTCCAGCCATAGGAACTCTAAAAGTAACTCTTGCAGGATGCCAAGGACCTAAACTTCCTGGCCTTCTTCTACCTTTTTCAGATTTATGAGATTTAAGAGTAATTCCAAATCTTTTAACAGGACCTGAAAAGCCTTTCCCTTTTGTTAAGCCTCTTAAATCAACAAGTTGTCCTTTTTCAAAGAAGTCTAAAACAGAAATCTCCTTTCCTAGATTTTCTTTGATAAAATTAATTTTTTCATCAACTGTTCCTGCGAGTCCAATTTCACTTAAATCAGGAACTTTTTTTATTCCTGTTTTTTTAGGTTGCGAATAAACCAAAATTCTCACATCGTCATATTCTTTAATACCTTCAAGACTCCTTTCTTTTGCTTTTGGTAATTTAACTTTTCTTTTTAATTCTTTATCTAAATTACTTCCAATAATCTCTTTAGCAACTTTATTGTCTTTATAGAATCTAACAGAAAAAATTTTCATTGTAGGGCATTCAAGAATTGTCACAGGAACCACAATTTTCTTTCCTTTAGTCATTGAATCAGGAGTGTCATCCTTGACAGAAGCAGAAGCCATCCCAGCTTTATAACATATAAATCCTTTCAAATTCTTACCAGAATTAATAGCATCCCAGTTAACACTAGGTAAAAATTTACTGGCTCTTTTTCTTGGCCAATATTGCAAACTTCCTTTTCTTGGTGATTTCCTTGTCGGCATTTCTTAGTAAAGCGGAAATTATCATTTTTAATTACCCTGGATAAACTATGAAGAAAAGGTGTATTTATAAGGGTTTCGGGAAGGTTTAAGCTTCAAATTCATATTCTTTTGTGGTCCTTTTACCATCGATTTCAGCCTCTCTAATTATCTTTCCTTTTCTCTTAGCAAGTTCCCTAATTTTAGAAAAGTCTTTTTCATCTTCTGGTAAGATTAATTCAGTAATTATAAAATGGTGTGTGATATTTGCCTCTTTAAAGTCTTCTTTTTCAAAAACAAAACTTCTTCCAATCTCTTTATCTGTTGTTATTAATTTACAAAAATCAGGTTTAGGAACTCCACCATCTTTTGAACTTGGTTTTCCTGATTTAGGGGCTTTAGGTTTTATCTTTAATTTGTTTTCTTCAAATTCAAAACTCAAAGCAAAAAAAGATTTTGGAAATTCATCTAATAATTCAAGAATTTTCTTTCCAGACATTTCTTTATCAATCAAATATCTTTTAACACCTTGAAATTGTTTTTTTTCTTTAAAATCTAATTTTCCTGTAAGGTCGTTTGTAGAAACAACTGCTCCTGTAACATTTGTTGTTTGTTCTCCTAATTTTTCAGCGACTGCTTTTACTAATTCATTTACAAATTCAGCAGAAGTATTTATAGTATATTTCCCTCCTGATTTTTTAACTCTTACAATTGCTCTATCTCTAAATTCACCTTTGCTAAATTTTTGAAATTGTAAGTGCATAAATTCATCTGTTTTTCCTTCAACCACTTTTTTTATAAAATTCATAATTTATCCTCATCAATTTTACTTATAAACTTTATGTTCGCAAACCTTTATAAATTTAAACCACTTATTTTTAGTAACATAAAGATGGATAAAGAATATTTAAAGAAAATAACAACAGCAATTATTTTATTAGTGTTAATTGTTTTAGCTTTCTTTTTAGTAAGACCAATCTTATTGTCTATAATAATGGGATTAATTTTGGCTTTTATTTTTTCTCCTGTTTATGACTGGTTTTATAAATATTCTAAATCAAAAAATTTATCTGCTTCATTAATATGTATTATTTTACTTGTTGTGATTATTCTTCCTATTTGGTTTTTAACCCCTGTAGTTATTGGTCAGTCTATTAAAATTTATACTTCTGTTCAACAAATAGATTTTGTAACCCCCCTTAAGAATTTTTTCCCTAAATTCTTTGTTTCTGAACAATTTTCAGCTGAGGTAGGTTCAACAGTTTATGGTTTTGTAACAAAGATGACAAGTTCCCTAATGAATTCTTTATCTAAATTAATTTTAAATTTTGCAATTATCTTTTTGCAACTTCTAGTTGTATTTTTTGTTTTATTTTTTGCTTTAAGAGATAAAGAAGATTTGGTTAAATATATTCAAAGTTTATTGCCTTTTTCAAAAGAAGTTGAGAAAAAATTATTCAAATCTTCAAAAGATATAACAGTTTCTGTTTTATATGGTCAAGTTGTTATTGGTATTTTCCAAGGTATTATTGCAGGTATAGGATTTTTTATTTTTAAAGTTCCAAATGCTTTATTATTGACTTTCTTTGCTGCTTTAGCAGGGATTTTTCCAATTATAGGGACAGCTCTTGTTTGGGTTCCTGTAGTAATTTATCTTTTGATAGCAGGTGATTCTCTTCCTGCAATAGGAGTAATGGTTTTTGGAATATGTTCTTCTTTAGTTGAGAATTTGGTTAAGCCTGTTTTTATTTCAAAAAGAACAAATATGAATACTTCCCTTATCCTTATTGGAATGATTGGAGGGTTATTGTTATTTGGTATTTTAGGAATTATATTAGGTCCTTTAATAATAGCATATCTTTTGATTGTTCTTGAACTTTACAGAGACAAAGGATCTCCAACTGTTTTTGTACAAGAAAATAATAAATAATTTAGTTAAATATAAAAACAGATTTTTCTAATTATCTTTAAGAAAAAGGGGAAAAATGAAAACAAATTTTCAATCAATTAAACACTCACGCGATAATGTGTCACAATATCGTGTTTAAATAAAATGAAATTAAAAGTTAAGTTTTTAAAATGGTCTTCTGGATTGCCAACTGCAATGTTGAATAAAAAAACAGCAGAGAAAATGGGAATTCATTCTAAAGACAGGATTTCTATAAGAATGTATTCTAGATATCCTAAAGAGATGTCTACTCTTATAGATATTGTTGAAGGAATTGTTAGGCCAGGAGAGATTGCTGTTTCTTCTGAGATAAGGAAAAGCATGAAATTAAGAGAAGGACAACCTGTAGATGTAAATTTATCTACTATTCCCCAAAGCACATTTTATATAAAAGATAAATTAGATGGAAAGAAATTATCTTCTGAGCAAATAAAAGAGATTGTTAAAGACATAGTTAATAATTCTTTATCTCAAGCAGAATTATCTTTATTTGTTTCTTCAATGTATATAAGAGGAATGGATTTTAAAGAAACAATTGCTTTAATTGAAGCTATTTTAGATTCAGGAAATCTATTAAAACTTGGAAGAAAGATAATAGTAGATAAACATTCAGTAGGAGGAGTTCCAGGAAACAGAACAACCCCTATAGTTGTTTCTATTTGTGCAGCCGCAGGATTAACAATGCCAAAAACTTCTTCAAGATCAATTACAAGTGCAGCAGGAACAGCAGATGTTATAGAAACAATAGCAAGAGTTGAATTTTCAATAGATGAATTAAAAAAAATAATTAAAAAAACAAACGCATGTATGGTATGGGGTGGTGCTTTAGGGATGGTTCCTGCAGATTCTAAAATATTAGATACAGAAAAAATTCTAAAAATAGACCCAGAAGCCCAATTATTAGCTTCAATAATGTCTAAAAAACTTGCAGTAGGAAGTGACTATATTTTAATAGATATTCCTTATGGAAAAAGAGCAAAAGTGAGTAAAAGAGGAGCCCTTCGTTTAAAGAAAAAATTTGAAAGACTTGGACAATATTTCAAAAAAGAAATTAGAGTTGTTTTAACAAAAGGAAATCAACCAATAGGAAACGGTATTGGTCCTGCTTTGGAATTAATGGATATTTTGAAGATTTTAAAATCAGAAGTGGAAAGACCTAAAGATTTAGAAGAAAAATCTTTGTTTTTGGCTGGAGAACTTTTAGAAATGACAGATAAAGCTAAGAAAGGAAAGGGAATTGAAATGGCCAAAGAAATTGTTTCATCCGGAGGAGCATTAAGAAAATTCGAGCAAATTATAAAAGCCCAAGAAGGAAATTTTAAAAATATAAGATTTGCACAATTTAAAAAAGACATTCTTTCAAAAAAATCAGGAAAAATAAAGGATATTCATAATAAAAAAATAAATGCTGTGGCTAAATTTGCGGGTTGTCCTGTTGATAAATCTGCTGGGTTATATTTATATTTTCATTTAGGAGATAAAGTGAAAAAAGGAGAGAAGATAATAACAATATACGCAGAATCAAAATCAAGATTAAATTCAGCAGCTAACTTTTTTCACAAATCAAAACCAATTAGGGTACGTTAGTATAATCATATTTTTAAACTATATTTTTCTACTGAAATTATGAGAAGATTGGATTATAAAAGGAAGATTGTAGATTATTTTAAAAAAAATTTGGCAAAGGGATATACGTCTGATTCATTAAAACGGGCTTTAATTGATCAAGGGTATTCTAGGGTAATAGTTGAGGTGGCTTTAGAGCAAGCTAATAAAGAACTTGCAAAAAAAGCACCTATTCTTAAAGAAAAACCAGTAATAAAATATGAAATTATTGATGAATATGATAAACCAATAACAATCAAGAAATCCTGGTGGAAAAGATTTTGGATAAAATTCTAATTCATTTTTCAGTGAAAATAAATGTATAAATATTTCTAACAATTTATTCTATTATGGATAATAAAAAATTAGCCTTGCTTCTAGGAATGTTGTGTGGCGATGGATGTCTAGTAATTAGAACAAAGAGCAAAGGAGGGTATAAGTGTTATTCAACCGATTTTTGCAACTCTAATATTGATTTAATCACACAATTTCAGAATCTATTTCATGAGCTTTTTGAGATAAAAGGCAACTATTATCCTGATAAAAGAGCCAATAAGAAAAAGGTAGTATATGTTTTTAGAAGCTATTCTAGAGATATATTTGATAAAATTGCTGATTGGGGATTTCCAGTTGGATTAAAAAAATTTAAGCTGAGAATTCCTGAAATTGTCTGGAGCATGGGAAGGGAAGAAAAATTATTATTTCTAAAGGGTTTTTCAATTACTGATGGATCAATTAAGGATTCAGGACATATTGTTTTTCATATTGCAAGCAAGAGATTCTTAGAAGATATATCTAATTTAATTTACGAGTTATTTGAACTAAGAAAACCTATTAAAGAATATATTCAGAAAGAAAAATATTATTCTTATCAATTACTTCTAAATAAAAGTGAAGCACAAGAGGTATTATCATCACATCTCAATATGTAAGCTTTTTAAAGACATAAATTATAATATTCTTGTGCCTCCATCGCATAATGGTATTGCAGTCGGCTTGAGTATGAATAGCCTATATCAAGATACCGACGCCCTTTGGGCATCCCCGTTCGATTCGGGGTGGGGGCGTGAAACTTTTAGTTCCACTTACAATGAGAAGCTCCATTTGAATAAGGAAATCTCATAGGGTGTTTTATAATGAAAAGAGGACTTAGAAATTTTATTAATGGACTGAAAAAACATTGGTTATTTGTTCTAATCTTAATTATTCTTTTTACATGGGTTATTTATTCATATTTTTCTGAAGGAATTTTTTATCTTTTAGCCACAAGTGATATTGATTCAATAGTCGCTTTTATTAATTCTTTTGGATGGTTGGCAGTTGTAGCATTTATCTTGCTTGTTGTACTTGAAGTTATATTGGCACCGATTCCACCCTTTATACTTTATGTTGCAGGAGGAATTATTTTTGGGACTTTTTTGGGTGGGACAATTACATTATTTGGGAATGTTTTGGGAGCAGTTATAGCTTTTTTAATTGCTAGAAAATTTGGGAGAAGTTTAGTCGAGAAGAAAATTAGTAAAAGATTAAGAAAAAGTTTTGACAAATTTACAAAAAAATATGGGGGGTGGGCTCTTTTCTTTATACGTCTTAATCCTTTTACAACATCAGACTTGTTTAGTTATCTTGCAGGTTTAACAAAAATGAAATTAAGAACATTAATAATTAGCACTACTTTTGGTTTAATTCCTTTAGTGTATCTTCAAACATATTTGGGAGATGTTTTTATTAAAGATAATCCTTTCTTGTTTTTCCTTTTCATAGCTATAAGTTTGGTTTATTTTTTGTTGTTTTTATATGGATTATGGTATTTGATTTTAAAGAAAAAGAAGATGAGCCCAAAGAGGTAGTTTTTTAAACTCTTAATTAATATTCTTTGAACAATGAATTTGCCAAAGATTTTAGATGAAAAAAATTTAGAAGAACTAAGGAGAAAAGATGAAATAATTTATTTTAATCATCTCCCAGATGTAGATTATTCAAATGTTTCTAAAGAACATTTATCAAAAGTTTCAGAAGGAGATTCTCATGCAATAGTTGGAGAAGATTTGTATGTGAAAATTATAGGGGGAGGCAGAATACACTATGGGATACTTCAAAGAGGATTCTTAAAATCTAATAAAAATACTCCTCAATAATATATATTAGAAAGTATATGTTGTAAAATATATTTAGCACTAACTAAGTGTTGAGACCTGCCTTCTATAAAAATAATTTTTAACCAAATAGAGAAGACAAGCCTTCTGCTGCAGCTTCTTTCTTTTCTTCTTTTGGCGCTTCAGGTTTCTTTTCCTCAACAGGTGCTTCAGAAATTCCTCCTGCAGCAGCAACTAACCTAGCACTTTCTAGTTCTTTTGCTATATCAACGCCTTTTAAACTAGCGATTAATGATTTGATTTTTGATTCATCAACTTCTTCGCCAGCAGCTACAACAACTTTTTTCACATTTTCTTCATTAACTTCTTTTCCGAGTTTGTGGAGTAAAAGAGCTCCATAGACATATTCCATTTATTTTTTCTCCTCTCCTTCTTGTTTATTTTCTTTAGGAGTTTGAGTTGTTTCAGGAGCTTCTGCCCCACCCTTAGGCTCAGAAGTTTCTTCTGTTTTCTCTTCTTTAACTTCTTCTTTATGCAAATCACTGTGTGGATTTGTATTTGCGTCAGCGATTTCATTTTTCTCTGCTTCAACTGGTTTTAGATTTTCTAATACTTTTTCATGCATTCCTGCTTTCCCAATTAAAAATCTAATTGTATCTTCATTTGAATATCCAATCTCTACTGCAAAAGAAAGTGCTTTTCCATAATCTGTTTTTAATTCTTCTAAAGTTGCTTCCCTATCTATTTTTAATTCAGCATAGAATTTTCCTTCTGTGTTATCAAAAGCACATAAGGGTATAAATCCAATTGAAAATGGTTTAATATCTAATTTACTCATAAGACTAGCAGCACCTTGAGAGATTTTTTCACCTTTTTTAGCAATTACTCTTGGTTCTTTAATTGTAATTTTTCCTTTTTCTATTTTAATTTGAATTCCTAATGCCCCAAGTTCACTTATTGCTGGACCAGGGACTAAATCAGTTGGGCCTGCCTGAACTTCAATATCTTCAGGAGCTTCTTGGCCTGCTTTTGCTTTTGCTGGGCTTTTATTACTCAATAACTCACCAGCTAATTCAAAAGAATCTAAATCAGAAAATAAAATAGCAATACTATCTTCAACTTTTTCTTTAAGATCTTTAATTGCTTCTTTTCCAGATGAATCTAATGCTCTGATTATTAAATTTTTCTTAGGAACGTTAACAATTGCTTTTCCCCTTAGTTTTTTACTAATTTCTTGAAATTGTGAAGCAGGAAGATTTTTTATTGAAGCTATTAATATTGTTTTCTTAGTTTCTATTAAGTTTTTTAATTCTTCAACAGCTTTTACATTTCTTTTATTTGGTTCTCTTTTTGTAATGTTTTTTTTAGTTTTCATTTTATCATATTTTTAATTTCTGAGGTTTAGTCATTGTGAATTTTATTTCAATATTTTTGATATTCTCTTTATCTCTTGGAAGCTCTTTCAAAATACTGTTATAAATTACCTGAATATTTTCAAGAAGGTCTTCATCTTTCATACTATATTTCCCTGCAGGAACTTTAATACTAGCTTCTTTTATTTTTATTTTTAAGATATTGTTTACTTTGTTTTTCAAATCAGTAATTGCTTTATCATTAACATCCATTATAATTCCTAGTTGAGGAGAAGGCATTTTTCCAGCAGGACCCAATACCCTTCCAAAAGTAGTTGCAACTTTTGGCATTAGGCTTGCCTGAGCAATAAAAAAATCATATTTGTTAACTAAACTCTTTAATTTCTTTTTATCATTATACTTCTTGAATTCTTCAAAAGTAACAGTATCTATGTTATTGTTTTTTACTTCTAAAAAACCTGCAATTTTTTTGTCTTTTATTTTATGAGGAAGAGTTATAAGAAAGTTTAATTGGTTCTTTTTAACATCAAATTTTTGCAAATTTATAATTAAGTCTAAGGTTTGATCAAATTTTCTTTCTTTTTCTTTTCTTAATTCAGTCAGAGCTTTTTGCAATTGTTCTTTAAATTCCATTTTATTTGTTTGTTACCTCCCATATTATGCGCTACGAACATAGAAAATATCTCGCAACGATATGGTTCAATCGGTAATTTTGTGAGCTTTTTTGAGTTTATAAACTTTATTATATAAATCCTTAAAAACTGGGAGGAATATTAATTTGATATGGAACTTATAGCTTTGTTATCAACTGGAAAAGGAACATGGGCACAGGTTTCTGGATTAATGACTCATGGAGAATGGGATAATATAATTCTTATTGGAAGTGATTTTGCAAAAGATTTTAAACACGATAAAAAATTTGAGTTTATCAAAGTTGATTTAGATAAGAAATTAAAAGATCTTCAAGAAGATCTTTTACAAAAACTTAAAGGAAAAATAAATGGAACAGAAGTCGCATTATCAATTGCTTCTGGTAATGGTAAAGAACATATGGCATTGATTTCTGCACTGATTAATTCGCCTGTTGGAATTCGTTTTGCAGCTTTAACAAAAGATGGAGTAATTGATTTGTAAAATGGGAGAATTACATTGGACTGATTTATTTGACCCTAAACTTTTTTTGAAAGTATATACTGGGGTTTTTTTATTAGGATCTTTTTTAATTACAAATGCTTATACTTCATGTGAAGTTTCACAAAGTATTAAGTATGAAAATACATTAGAAGAGAAAATTTCTAAAGCAAATGAGTTAAAAAATAATATTAAAGAAGAAAATTGGTTTATGAAACCAATTTTACTTGGAGAACATTTTACTGCAAAATATTATTTAAATAAATATTCTGAAGATAACTAAATCTCACTTTTCTTAATCTTCAAATCCTTTTTATTCTTTCCTAAAACATAAGCACGGCTTCTTTCATGTTTATCTAATAATTTTAATCCTGTTTCTTTAGTTAATTTATTCACAAATTTCATCATTTCTTTATTTGTAGGCATTCTTTCATAGCCTAATCTCTGCCGAGCAAAACCCACGCTCATAAAACCCTTAACATGCACAAATTTTGGTTTTGCTTTTTTAATTAACCTTGCATATTCTTTAACATGTTTATCTTCCATATTTAGATCTTTAATTAAATTCATTCTAATAACTGTTCTTGAATTCAATCCAGAAATTATTTTTAGAGTTTTATTTAATATTTCCCAAGCATTTTTTATAGAACTTCTGTGAAAGTCAAGATATAACTTTTCATTAGGAGAATTAACAGAAACAGTTAATTGGGTTGGAAGTTGTTTTTTATCTGCAAGTTCTTTTATTTTTTCAGGATAAAGTCCATTAGTAACTAAAAAACTTGTTTTACCTCTTTTACGAATTTCAGCTATAAGTTCTCCTATTTTAGGATAAATAGTTGGTTCTCCTGAAAGAGAGATTGAGAAGTGCATTGGTTCTTGTGCTTCTTTCCATTTTTCCATATTTGCTTTACTAACTGTTTTATGTTTTGTTTTTGGAAGAATCTTAAAACCTTCTAATAACTTTCTCTGCGCTTTAATACACCCATCAACTATTTCTTTTGGAGTTTTGATTTTATTCTTATTGATTAATTTGTTAAAATCTAATTCTATAGCTCGCCAACAATGTATGCAAGAATTTGGACATCCAAGCCAGGAGCTCATTTGACAACACAAATGAGATTTTATTCCATAAAATTGTTGTTTAAAACAAAACCCCTCATTTCTAATAGATTTCTTGGTCCATCTACAAATCTTTACAGCAGCGTGGTCTCCTACAAACCTATATCCTTGTTCCTTCATTACTTGAATTATTTTTTCAGGCATCATAAAGCTAGAAAATTAAAAGGTTTTATAAGGATTTAGAAAAAACTCATTGCCCATAAAACCATCAGCAATAATAATAAAAACAAGAAAAATTTAGTCACAAATCTAAATGTCTTTTCTGCTTTAACTTTACTTTTTGTTAATGCTAAAATACTCAAATAGAAGAATCTCCCACCATCAAAGATCCCAACAGGAAGCATATTAATTAAAGCCACAGTAAAGCTAATCAATATCAACCACCATAATAAATTATAAATAAACCAAGCTGCTTCAAACTTAGATTCATAATATATATTTGATTTTTTAAAAGAAGAAATAAAATCTATAATTTTTCCCATTACTCCTGATCTACTTGCATCAATAAACCCAACTCCTAAATAACCTGGGCCTTCTTCATTCGGATTTTCACCTAATTCAATTTCATATTCTTTAACTTCTTCTCCAACAATTGTTTTCAAGATAATTTCATCTCCAGGAGAATATTTTGAAAGTTCATTTTGGAAAACTTCTAAGCTTGTAATTTTAGCATCATTAATGTTTGTTATTGCTCCTTCTAATCCAGCATTTATTGCAGGAGAGTCATAATATAAAAAAGTATAATTGTATATTTCTCCTTGCGTGTCTAAAAATTCTTCTGTAGCAACATAACTGCGATTACCTGCTTGAATTTTATTTAAACCTTCATCTTTTGTTAAATTAGAAACTTTTTCATATGTGGCATTTGTAATAGATACTCCATTAACCATTGTAATTCCTGCTATTCCAACAATATCATAAGCATAATCATCAAATACAACTCCTACAGGAGCAAAAGAGAGAGAAAAGAATATCCATATAATTATAAAGAAGAAAATCGCAGTGAGGACATTTGCAAAAGTCCCTGCAGATAATACAGCCATTTGCGAAAATTTACTTTTCTTTTCCATATTTTTTTCATCTAGCTCAACAAAAGCTGCTAAAAATATTGGAAGAAAAAATGGGAAAAAACCAAAACCAGTTTTCTTAATTCTAACTTTATTTAAAGCTGCAAAAATCCCGTGCGCAAACTCATGTGTAATAGCAATTATTGCAATTATTATAATCCAATATGTAAAATAAAAAGGAGGTAAACCAATATTTGGGACAATTTTATCAATGTATGGAATTAAGGGCATTATAGGGGGAACTTTAATAGCTCTAACAACTTGAGGATATGCAATATAAATATAAATTATCTTCCCAACCAAATATAAGATACCAACCATTAATAGATAACCCATGCCAATAGAAACATAACTTAATTTTGCCAAGAGTTTTTTATACTTCCCTCCAACCTTATTAATAAGTTTTATTCCCCAGTTAGTCCTATATAAAAGTAAAAGCCCTTGTTTTTGAATATTCTTTTTTCTTCGATATAAAAACACAGCTAAGAAGATTATAAAAATCCCTAACAATATAAAGTCATAAACAGCTAAATTCATTTTACCTCTATTTTTTCTTTAATTTTTTATTTTCCTAAATTGGAATTACTGAAAAAGTTTACTTTTTCTTTAAGGGACGAAACGCACTTTTCTTACATTTTCTGCATTTAACTTTTCCTTTTAAAATTTTTTGAGGATCAGATCTAACTTTAGTTTGACATTTTTTACATACAAATATGTTCTTAAATATTCTGTTTTGTGCTTCCGGAATTTTAGCCATTTTCAAAATTTCGCAAATTGAATTTTTAATTTAATTTCTTTTATTTTAGCCATTTTAAACTTTTCTTTTAATTATTTTTTCACCCTCAACATCCCAGTATTCCACATTTGAATTTTCTTCTAATTCAGATTTAATTTCATCTGGACATGGAATATCTAATGTCTCAAAACTTTCTAAATCCATCACACTCACTTTATCACCAATTGATAATACTTGGCCCTTTCTTTTGTCCACCATTGGAACTTCTAATCTATCATGACCTGGAACAACAAAAACTTTTTTTTGTCCTGTGATTATTCCTACTGCTTCTATTCTACATTTTGCATGTCCGTGTTTTCCTGTCTTACTAACGTCCATACTCCTTACAGTACAAGGCATACCATCAACAATAATGTTTGTACCTACTTTTGCTTCAGTAGCATTAATAATTTTTAAAACCATAATACAT
>Ga0180009_10001760_pt1 | contig 26051 bp, 21 predicted proteins | sample OS_PC_MetaG_FD_123537 | JGI IMG/M metagenome (GOLD analysis project Ga0180009, IMG submission 123537) | Groundwater microbial communities from the Aspo Hard Rock Laboratory (HRL) deep subsurface site, Sweden - OS_PC_MetaG | ecosystem: Environmental > Aquatic > Deep subsurface > Groundwater... | reverse complement strand
TCTTTTCGGCCAGTCTTTCCTTGAGCAGGTTCATCAGCCCGCCCTTGCCGATAATCTCCAGCATCTCCCGGGTGTAGGGACGGCCGGCCAGTTCGAGCCCCCGGGTCACATTGCGGACCCGGCAGGTATCCAGCTCCAGTTCCAGTTCGTCACCCTCTTCGAAGGCCGCGTGAACGCCCTCGCAGACGACGGCCGGCAGGGCGATGGCGATCGAGTTGCGAAAATAAATCCGGCCGAAGGATTCGGCCACCACCGCCGCCAGCCCCAGGAGTTTCATGTTCTCGGCGGCCTGCTCCCGGCTCGAACCGCAGCCCCAGTTGCCGCCCGCGACCACGATGTCGCCCGGCCGGACCTGGTCCGCAAACCCGGGCCGGATGGGCAGGATCACCCCCCGCCGCTCCTCCCAGGACTGGCTCATGCTGTTCCAGGGGGCCAGGACGTCGGTATCGACGTCGTGCCCGAATTTCCAGACGCGTCCCCGGATGTTCATGTCCACGTCACACCTCGCTCACACGGCGGACTCGTCCCAGAACGCCCTGGGATCGGTGATGCGGCCGTTCAGGGCCGAAGCGGCCACCGTGGCCGGAGAGGCCAGATAGACAAAGGCCTTTTCGCTGCCCATCCGGCCGACGAAATTGCGATTGGTCGAAGAGACGCAGGACTCCCCCGCGCCGATCAAACCCATGTGCCCGCCGGGACAGGCCCCGCAGCCGGCCGGAAGGATATGGGCCCCGGCTTCCATCAGCGTCCGCGTAAAACCGGCCCGCGTGGCCTCCAGAAGCACCTCCTGGGAAGCCGGGGCCACAAGCAGGCGCGTGTCCGGATGCACCCGGCGGCCTTCCAGGATGCGGGCGGCCACGGCCAGGTCTTCCAGGCGGCCGTTGGTGCAGGAACCGAGATAGGCCTGGGCCACCGCGACGTCGGCCAGTTCCGAGACCGGCTTGACGTGGCCCGGATTATGCGGACAGGCCACCAGGGGCCCGAGTCCGGTGACGTCCACCTCGTATTCGTTTTCGTAAACCGCATCGGGATCGGGTCCGAAGACGTCCACCGGTTTCCCGACCCGCTCTTTCAAGTATTCCACGGTCCCCTGGTCGGCCTCGAAAAAAGCGAACTTGGCCCCCAGCTCGACCCCCATGTTGGACATGGTCATCCGGCCGGCCAGGCTGAGCCGCTCGGCCACCGACCCGGTGAACTCGATGGCCTTGTACTGGGCCACGTCCGTCCCCCAGCGGCCGGCGATGTACAGGGCGATGTCCTTGGACATCACTCCCGGCGCCGGCCCGCCGTCCAGACGAAAACGGACCGTCGGCGGAACCATCATCCACAACTCGCCCGTGGCCATGACGTAGCTCATCTCGGTCTGCCCGATGCCGGCCCCGGCGGCACCGAAGGCCCCGTACGTCGTGGTGTGGGAATCGGTCCCCAGGATGAGCGCTCCGGGCTCGACAAACCCCTGCTCGCACATGACCTGGTGGCAGACGCCCGGCTGCCCCAGGAAGTTTCGCAGGCCGTAATCCCGGGCCAACTGGCGGATGAGCACGTGGGCGTCGGCCATGCGGACCGTCGGGGCCGGAAAATAGTGATCGATCATGACCACGACCCGGTCGGGATCGTCAAGGGACTTCAAACCCAGGCCCTGCAGGGTCAGAGCGCACAAAGCAAAGGCCTCGTGGGCCATCATTCGATCCGCCCGGGCGGTCAGATACCGGCCCGGCTCCACCCGATCCAGACCGGCCGCCCGCGCCAGAATCTTTTCGGCCATGGTCATACCCATGATCGATCCTCCATCAGCCTCATTCCTCCAAGGTCTGGGTCCATTCCAGGGCACAAGCCCCGGACCGTCGAACCATCCCGGACTCGACGCCAGGCCATGGGCCGGTCGGCTGCGTCTGTCGGCGTGACCTGGACTTTTCCGGCATTTTCACTCCGGGCCGGCGCACCTTGGGATGGTCGCCGAATACTGTTCGGCATTACCGAATTGTGTATGCGATCACTGAACCTAACAAGCCCCCACAAAACCTGTCAAGAAAAATCCAACCCGAGCGGCAATCAAACAGCGGAGGCCTGTCAGATTCCAGCCGTCCGCGCGTCCTTTGGCCGAAGGACGACTCGGCCGCCCCGGACCCGGTTCCCATGACGGCCAAGGCGGCAGTCGAAGTCCTGAGGCCACAGCCCCCGACCGGGTGCCTCCGGCTCAGTCCATGCTTGTCCGGCCCGCTCCGGCGGCCCGAGGCCAGGCCTGCATGACCTGCTTGGACACTTCCTCGATGGAGCAGTTGGTCACGTCCACGATCTGGATTCCCTCGATCCGATCGAAAACCCCGCGGCAGTAGTCCAGTTCCCGGGCGTTATACCGAACGTCCACGCAGTCCTGGACCGGGACCGTCTTGAAGCGCCTGCGCCGGATGGAACTCAGCTTGCTGGCCTCGATGAAGAACCCCACCTTGCGGGGTCTTTTAAGCGTAAATATTTTGCGGGGCGGTCGGACGCCGAGTACGATGGGCACGTTGGCCGCCTTCAGGTTGTGGTTGCAGGACAGGTAGAGGCTGGTCGGCGTCTTGGACGTCCGGGAGAGGTCGACGATAATCAGGTCTGCCTGGCCCAATGTCCGGATATCCCGGCCGTCGTCGTGGCGCATGGTGAAATCGATGGACTCGGCCAGGCGGATGGACTCTTCGCCCAGCAGGCCCAGCAGCCCCGGGTGCATGCTGGGGGAAATGCCGAAAAGCTTGATCATCCGGTCGATGAGGGGCCCGAGCAGGTCGATGAATTCAATGCCCCAACTTCGCTTCTGGCGTTCGATCCAGTTCCGGAGATCATTGGAAACCAGGGAGTAGATAACCACGCCCCGTTCGTTTTCGGCCATATCGAGAATGCGCTGGAGTTGCCCGACGGTCTTGACGTGGCCGAAGCGCCGGATGACCGGCTCGACGTCGGTGCTGAACTGGACCAGCACGGCCTGGATGACCCGTTCGGCCGTGATGCCGGTGGCGTCGGAGACCACGAGGACATTGACCTTTCTCCTGTTCTGGTTTTTCATCGCCTACCGCCCCGTTTCCGAAACGTAGCTGGTTGCAACGGATTTTCTCGATCAACGACATCCATGGCCCATGATTCCATCAAACCCCTTCGGCCGGGCGCCAACCCGGGGATCGACGTTGACACCGGGGCCGCGGGGCTGTAGTTTTAACTATCGAACGGATAATAACCCGGCCGATCATGCCTCGTGAAAACAGGAGGACCGAACATGGCCCGTTTGGAATTGATGCCCGAATCCGAACGCTCGTATCTGACCCGCGTCGCCTGCCCGGAGTTCTCGACGCGTCCCTGGGCGGCTGGCCCGCCCCTGGCCAAGCGCCGTGTGGCTCTGGTCTCGACCGCCGGCCTTCACCGCCGGGACGACTCGCCCTTTACCGGTATCTCCGGGGAGTACCGGGTCATACCCTCCTCGATCCTGGACCGTGACCTGATCATGAGCCACGTCTCGGTCAATTTCGACCGGATCGGTTTCCAGCAGGACTGGAACCTCGTCTTTCCTCTGGACCGCCTCAACGAGCTGGCCCGGGAAGGGGCCGTCGGCGGAGTGGCCGATTTCCATTACTCCTTCATGGGCGCGGCCGATCCGGCCCAACTGGAGGCGCCGGCCCGCGATCTGGCCGCCCTGTTGAAACAGGACCGGGTCGACGCGGTCCTGCTGATCCCGGTCTGACCCCTGTGCACGCGCGCCGTGGGCGCGCTGGCGCACTACCTGGAAAGCGAAGGCCTGCCGACCACCCAGATCAGCCTCATCCGTTTGCACACCGAAAAAATTCAGCCGCCCCGGGCCCTCTGGGTGCCTTTTGAACTGGGACGGCCTCTCGGCGCTCCCAACGCCCCCGAGTTTCAGACCCGGGTGCTCATGGCCGCACTGCGGCTGCTCGATGCATCGGCCGGACCGGTCATCGAGGACTTCGACCAGGACCCGCCTGAAGGCGGTCGCGACGCCACGGCCTGGGCCTGCCCCCTGCCCCTGCCCCAATCGCAAGAGGGGGACCGGCTGACGGAGGCCTTCCTGGCCGAGATCGATCAACTGTCCACCTGGTACAACCTGGCCCTCAGGGAACGGGGCCGGACGACCGTGGGCACGAGCCGGATGGAACCCCGCGGGATCGGGGCCTTCCTGGCCGGTTTTCTCGAAGGGGACCCCCCGGGCAATCCTCGACCCGAGATGGCCCTGCCCTGGCTGATCAAGCTGGCCACCGAGGACCTCAAAGCCTACTACCAGGAGGCCGTAACCGCCCAGCCCGGCCGCTGCTTTCCGACCGGGGCCGAACTGGACGACTGGTTCTGGGACCAGACCGTCGCCGGCCGGGTCTATACCGCATTGAGCCGCCTGTTTTCGAAAAGCGAGGACTTCGAGACCAAGATACTGGGCAAGGTCCTGATCGTGCCCTCGGCCCGGGCCGCGTCCCGAAAATAGACGCCCGGCTCTCAAAGCGTGACGGTTTCGTTCATCTTCATGACCCGGACCCCGGTCCCGGGGCATTCCCGGCGGACCCCCTGGAGAAAGGGTTCGATGTCCACCATCTGGGAGACCGGCGGAAAGAAATCGTCCTGGTGGTGCGGAATGACCAGCCCCGGCTTGAGGGCCCGGACGTAGTTCAGGGCGATGTCGCATATTTTCGTATGGCCCTGCAAGGGGACCAGGAGGATGTCGGTCGGCTGGCGGCCCAGGCGGTCGAGTTCCTCGGGTAGCGAACCGCCGCTGCCGAAGTGATGCACGGTCTTTCCTTCCACGGTGAAACGCCAGCTCAGGACCTGCCCCAGGGGGTACTTCTTCATCAGGGGCATCAGACTGAAAAAGCGGATGTTGGCCCGCAGCAGGGTCCTGAAGATCAGGGGACGATCGAACACCACGTGGCGGCTGTAAAAGGCCTGGGCCTGATAGGTTTCGAAATCGAAAAGCCGGCCGTCCTCGGTCACGGCCCGAACCTGTTCGGTCCCGAGCCCGTTTCCGACCAGGGTCCCGCCGGCCGCGGGGCAGCAGTAGACCTCCGCCCCGGTCCGGGCGGCGATGGCCGGAACGTCCTGGATGTGATCGAAGTGCCCGTGGCTTAAAAAGATGCGGGTCCCGTCCGACACGTCCGAGGGGCCAAGAGGTTGGGCCGGCCGGGCGGCCGCGTTGCGGGTCAGATACGGATCGATCAGAAACACGTCATCTCCGGACCGGACGCGAAAGCCGGCCGTCCCCCACCAGGTCAGTTCCATGATGCTCTCCTTCCTCGCCACGCGCGGCTGGAACCTCAAGGCCCAAGGCGCGTTCTAGACGAACCGGATTTGACGGAAACAGGTTTTCAGATTAGCACGGGCTTGCCCCGGCGTCCAGTCCGGCGGTATAATCCCGGCAGGGGGGAACATGAAACGGTTCGTCAGATCGATTAAATTGGTCGGCTTGGGGCTTTGCCTGCTGGCGGCCGTGGCCTGGGCCGGCGCGGCCGATGACTTCCAGTCCGGAAACCGGGCCGCCCTGGACGGCGATTACCCGACTGCCCTCGACCGGTACACCCGGGCCATCGACTCGGGGGAACTGTCCGGCCGCAATCTGGCCGCGGCCTATTACGGACGGGCAGAGGCCTGGCTGGCGTCCAGGGAGCCGGGCCGGGCCGACGAGGACTTTTCCCGGGCCACCGAAATCGATCCGGCGGACGCCGAGGCCTGGCTGGGCAGGGGCAAGGCCCGGGCGGCCGGGGGCGAGACGCGTCAGGCCATCGGGGACTTCGAACGGGCCATCGACCTGGCCCCGGACGATCCGGAAGCCTTCATTCGGCGGGGAGACGCCCGGTTCGCGCTCAAGGACGACGCCGGGGCCATCGACGACTACGACCGTGCCCTCAAACTCGACCCCGGCCGGGCCGTGGTCCATTACAACCGGGGCCTGGCCTGGGCCTCGAAGGGGGACCTGCATCTGGCCCTGGCCGACGCCCGCGAGGCCCTGCGCCTCGATCCGGAAAACCTCGCCTACCAGGACCGCGTCAAGCGACTCGAAGCCATGGTTTTGAAGAAAAAATAAAAACTCCGCCCATGCCGCCCGCGGCCCTGACCCGGCCGCCTACCAGGCCCGCTTGCCCCAGAGTTTGAAGACTTTCAACAGAACCAGAACCAGGACGAACAGGGCCAGGTAGATGCCCATCTGATGAAATACGTTCAGGCCCCATTGGCCCGAATATACGATCAGGACCATGACGGCCAGGATCAGGGGCAGCGCGAAAATCGCGTATATGCCGGTTTCCAGGGCAACCGAGGTCTTGAACTCCGGATCGACCACGCGCAGAAGCAGCAGACCGGTGGAGACCGTGCCGGTGTTGCAGCCGTACTGCACGCTCATGCGTTCGAATCCCAACTCGCCCATCCGTCGCCCGAAATAGAGCATGTAAAACGTGGTCCAGCCGCCGCCGATCAGGGAAATGACCAGGAGGGGGACGATATTGTCCCAGACCACCGATAGTTTGACCGAAATGAGGGTCGCCGTGATCAGCACGTCGACCCCCAGGTTGGTGATCCGGTTCTGGGTCTGGGGATTGAGGAGATAGCCGACGCGGGCCCGTTGCATGATCACCCGGATCAGGATGCCCGTGAACAGGCCCACGATAAAGAAGAATCCCCAGAAGGCTTCGCCGAGGGCTCCGAACAGACTTTCCAGAAGCACATAGACCAGGTAGGCCAGCAGGTAGGCGATGCCCACCGCGGACGACTGGAAGGCCAGGGAGTCCACGTTGCCCGAATGCGTGGTCATCAGCCCGGTCGCTTCGCAGACCTCGTCCTGGCCGTAGATGCCGACACGGAAGCACTCGGGCAGTTCGGCCCGGCCCATCTGGGTGTAGCCCTTTCGGATGCCCCAGTTGATCAGGGGCACGCCGACGAACAGGGCGAAGAAAAAGCCCATGGCGGCAAAACTCAGACCGATCGGCACGGCATGCGCCAGCCCGGCCGCTTCCCAGGCCTTGCCCACGGCCAGGGCCTGGCCCGGGCCCTGGGTGAAGCCCAGGGGCAGGAACAGCCCGATCTGGAGCGGGGTCCCCAGGCCGATCCAGCCCAGAATCAGCACCAGCAGGCAGCCGAGAAAGGCCTGGGAGGCCATGGAACCGCCGTTGATAAGCCCCATCCACAGGGCGCCCCGGATGATCTGCTTGCCCCGCCCGGGTTTTTCCGGCCCCGCTTCCCGGCCGGTCAACCCGATGGAGATGAAGGAAATGATGAAAAAATGATAGGCGATGGCCTGGAAAAGCCCCTCGTCGAGCGGCACGATTCCCAGGTTGACCAGTATCATGCCGATCACTCCGCCGATCATGCAGGCCGGAATCAGGAAGTTCTGGAGCGGTTTGATCTTGGCCCTGAGCAGGACACCGGCGAATATGCAAAGGCCGATAAAGCCGAAGGCCACAAAATAGCCCATCTCGAAAGGCGCATTCATCGAACACCCCCTGATTCGGTCGCGTCTACGGTCGGTACGATGGGTCCGGTCCGAGCCATGTTAATACAAATCCGGAATTAATTCCACATGTCTCCGGCAAGGCCCGTAACCATTCAATGAATCGGGACATATCGTTTTTCAGCCGCCCGCGGTGCCTTTGGCCGAAGGACGACTCCGGCGCCGAGTCCCTTACTATATATGAAAATGGCGGCAGCCGGAGTCCTCAGGCCAAAGGCCGCGACAGGGCGGTCCTACGTTGCCGCCAACCACTGAATAGTAACCAAGGCCTTGCAGCCGATGCCGCGGCGCCGGAAGAGGGCTGAGTTCATTCGGCCGCCGATCCCGGCCGGCGAGAGGCCGCCCGGACTGACGTTGGCCGGTTCGGTTCAGAGTTCCATCAGCATCCCGCCGCCGATGTTGATGGCCTGTCCCGTGATGTACGAAGACCGGCTGGAAACCAGGTAGGCGCACAGGTCGGCCACTTCGTCGATCGTGCCCATGCGGCCCAGGGGCACCATCCCGGTCATCCGGTTCTCGGCCTCCTCGACCGAGGTGCTGAAGACTATGGCCTTGAGGGCGAGGTTGCCTTCCTGGAGGTCGGTCTTGATCAGCCCGGGACAGACCGCGTTGACCCGGATGCCCTCTTCGGCCAGTTCCTGGGCCATGACCTTGGTGACCATGATGACCGCGGCCTTGGAGGCCGAATAGGCCCCGTTCAGCCGGGCCGGGGTCTTGCCCGCCCGGGAGGCGATGTTGACGATGGCCGAGGCCCGGCCTTTCATCAGGGGCACGGCCGCCTTACAGACGCGATATACGCCATGGACGTTGATGTCGAATGTCTTGAGCCAGCCGGTTTCGTCGTATTCGTGGACCGGGCTGGGCGCGCCCGGCGCGCCGCCGGCGTTGTTGAAAAGGAAGTCCAGACGGCCGAAACGCTCCCGGACCGCGGCCATGGCCGCCTCGACCGAATCGGTCCGGGTCACGTCCATGCCCAGGGCCAGGGCCTCGATTCCATGATCGGCCTCGAGCCGTTCGACGATGCGCCCCATCTCATCGAGGGAACCGAACTTGATGAAAGAGTCTCCTTCCGGAGGTCGATCCAGGTCGGTCAAGACCACGTTGGCCCCGAGAGCGGCCATTCCTGCGGCAATGCCGTAACCGATGCCGGTGAACTTGCCGGCCCCGGTAATCAGAGCGGTTCTCCCCCTGAAATCATCGGACATGATCATTCCTCCACATGGAACTGAAATCCGTGTTTCGAGGACCAGCCGTTCCGGCTTCAGCGCAGCGTGAGCGCGATTTCCCGGGCGGAACGCGGTCGGTCGAAGCACCCGAAGAACCGGACCAGGTCGTTCAAATCCCCCTGGACCTGAATCCGACCCGTCTGGATGCCCTCCTCGTACGAGGCCAGCCCCAGAATGATGTCGGCCAGGTAGCGGTCGTCCATGGTAACGGACACGTCGGTTCGTTCCGGCGGCTCGGGATGAAACTCGGCCACTCCCCGGCGTATCTCGAGGGCATAGCTCTCCCCGAGGTCCGGAAAATGGAACCCCATGGTCAGGCGGACGTCCAGGGCCTTTTCCGCGGCCAGCCTCAGACACATGGCCTCGACCTTGACCGCCGCCGGCAGGGCCCGGACCACATCCGTGGCCTGGATGGCCTGGGAATAGTCGAACGGTACGCCCTCGAGTTCCAGGGCCGAGGTCAGATACCAGCAGCGCCAGTTGGTGTTCAGGGTTTGGAAGCCTAGTTGCCGCAGGGCGGCGGCCTTGATCTCCCGGGCCTCCAGGTCCTCCCGGTTCACCCGGATCACGTATGTGGCCAGTTCGGCCGCCCACTGGTAGTCTTCGGACTCCAGGGCCCGCCGGGCCTCCCCCGTCACCCGGTCCCGGCCGCCCATGAGTTCGACGTGGCGGGCGGCCGACTCGACGGAAGGCGTCGGGTCCAGGGTGGTCGGGTCGCCCTCGAACCAGCCGATCTCCCCCTGGTAGATTTCCCGGACCGAATGCTTGACCGTGCCGTAGAACTCGCCCAGCCAGGGATGGTCGGCCAGATGTTCCGGCAAGGCCACCATTCCGGCCAGATCGTCCGGCGTGCAGCCCTGGTTCATGTACCGGATGGTCTGGTTGTGCACGAACTGGATGGCGTCCCGGTAGGCGGTCAGCACATCGGCCACCTCGTCGGAGCCGTAAACCGGACGTCCGTGGGAAGGGGCCATGCACTCGGCCGGGTAGCGGCGCAGCACGTCGATGCTCTTGTACCACTGTCGGGGATCGCGGTAGCGGGTGCCCCGAATGGTATGGAGGTTGGGAAAGGTCTCCCCCTGGATAACCTCGGCGCTGCACAGGACCTTGAGGTCCGGGAACCAGACCGCGATCTCGTCGTCGCACTCGCTGGGCACCCAGATGATCTCCATCCTGACCCCGGCCACCTCCAGATCGAGACGGTCCTTGACCGTCAGGGTCGGGACGATGAAGGAGGTTTCCTGGATCAGGATGTCCGGGCCGATGCCGTTGTTGATCCGTCCGCCCGGCCCGAGTTCCAGGTAGCTTCCGAAGCTGTAGTTGCTTCGGATGCCCAGGATCACGCCGATGCCGCCGGTAGCCGTCACGATGAAGTTATCGAGCATGGTTTCATGAGCGATGATCTGACAGCGGCCGGCCTTGACTTCCTCCTCGGAGACGAAGCCCTTGACGCCCCAGACGTGATCCGCGTGATTGTGGGTGTAAATGACCGCCTTGACCGGCTTGTCGGCGATGCGGCGGAAGTCCTCCCGTATCCTCCGGCACTTGACCACGTCCTCGACCGGGTCGATGATAATCACCCCGTCGTCGCCCACGATCATGTGGGTGTTGGCGATGCCGTACCCCACGGCCAGATAGTAGCCCTCCGCGACCCGGTAGACCTTCTGTTCCATCTTCTTCGAGTGTTCGGTCAGCCTGGGGTGGACCGTGGCCGCGGGCCGGTCGTAGGCCCGATTGACCGTCATCGGGCGACTTCCTCGATGGCGGCCATGATCTGTTCGGGCTGGGGCAGAACGTACTTTTCCATGGCCCCGCCGGGCAGGGGGTAGTTGGCCGCGCAGACCCGTTTGACCGGCGCGTCCAGGTAGTCGAAGAGATTCTCCATGACCTGCATGCCCAGCTCGCCGGCAAACCCGCAACGGGCCTTGTCCTCGTCGACGATGACCAGGCGGCCGGTCTTCCGGACCGAATTGAAGATGGTTTCGGTGTCCAGCGGTTCTAGCGTCCTGGGGTCGATGACCTCGATGCTGATCCGGTCCTTGAGCACCTCGGCCGCGGCCATGGCCCAGAAGACCATGAAAGAGGTCGCCACCACGGTCACGTCCGTCCCTTCCCGCTTGACTTCGGCCTGGCCGAAGGGAACGATGTAGTCGTCTTCGGGGACCGGCCCCTTCAGGCCCAGCAGCCCCTTGTGGAAAAAGTATACCACCGGGTTGTTGTCCCGGATGGCGGCCTTGAGCAGGCCCTTGGCGTCGTAAGGGTTCGAGGGCACGGCCAGCTTGAGCCCCGGGCTGTGAAGGACCAGGGGAAACGGACACTGGGAATGTTCGTTGCCCAACTGGCGGTACCCGCCGATGTTGGCCATGAAGACGCAGGGCAGCTTCTGGGTGCCGCCCTGGATCAGGCGCCACTGGGCGGCCTTGAGAAAGATTTCGTCGGCGCAGACATACATGAAATCGGCGAACATGAGATCGGCCACCGGGCGATAGCCCATCAGGGAGGCCCCCACGGCCACGCCGGCGATGGCCGTTTCCGACAGGGGCGCGTCCATGATACGATCCGGGCCGAACTCATCGACCAGGCCGTTGGTGGTCCCGAAGGTCCCGGTCTGGATGCCTTCACCGATCATAAAGACCTTTTCATCCCGTCTCATCTCCTGAGCCAGGGCCTCGTTGATGGCCTGCAGATACATCAATTCTCTCATGACGGCACTTCCTTCCTCAATCCGCGTACAAGGCCCGGTCCAACAGGCTCGGGTCGTCCGGCGACGGGCTTTCATCGATAAAACGGCGGGCTTCTTCCACTTCCCGCTGGGCTTCACCATCGATCCGTTCGATGTCCTCGGGAGTCAAAACCCCCTGCTCCAGCAGACGACTCCGGAACAGTTCCACCGGGTCGCGCCGGCGCATGGCTTCGAGTTCCTCCGGATCGCGGGGCTGGCCGTGAATCTTGTCCGGGTTGCCGATGCCATGGGCCCCGAAACGAAGGGTCTTGCACTCGACCAGGGACGGCCCGTGCCCCTCCCGGGCCCGCTCGACCGCGGCCATGACCGCTTCGGCCACGGCCACGACGTCCTGGCCGTCCACCACGACCGCCGGCATGCCGTACCCGGCCCCCAGGCTGGCGATGTCGTCCAGGGGATAGGCATCCTTGATCGGGACGTACTGGGCCACGCCATTGTTTTCGCAGACCCAGACCACGGGCAGCTTCCAGACCGCGGCCATGTTGGCCGCCTCGTGAAAGGTGCCCCGGTTGGAGGAGCCGTCGCCGAAAAAGCAGACCACGACCTGTCCCCACCCGTTTTTCTTGGCCGCCACGCCCCAGCCCACGGAAACGGGAAAGGCCGAACCGATGGTCCCCCCGCCTCCGAAAATCCCCAGTTCCGGGTATTCGGCGTGGACGCCGCCCAGGCCCTTGCCCGATCCGGTGGCCCGGCCGCAGTGTTCGGCCAGGTAGGTCTTGGGATCGCAGCCCTTGCCGATCAAATGAGGAAATCCATGGCCGCGCAGGTGCGGATAAACGACGTCGTCCTTACGGAGAAAGGTCGTCCCGCCCACACCGGGCGCTTCCCCCCCCAGGGCGGGATGATAGAATGAAAACAGTTTTCCCTCGGCGTTCAGACGAACGGCCGCCTGATCGAAGGCCCTGGTGCGGACCAGATTGGAATAGAGCTTCAACAACTGTTCCTTGGTGAACTGCATTTGGCAACCTCCTTGATTCCGGCGTCTTCCGCCCGGTTCCGATTTTTTCGGCCCGGCCGGGCGCCTCCCCTCGCATGAGTCCCGGTCGATACCCGGCTGTCCGCTCAGGCCTCCAGCCGGTCCATACTCAGACGGTCCAGGGCTTCGGTCTTCCGAGACACTTTATGGCACGCCACCCGGTGTCCGGGCAACACTTCTTTGAACTGGGGCACTTCGCGCCGGCAGATGCCCGAGGCCAGCGGACAGCGTGTGTGAAACCGGCAGCCGGAAGGCGGATCGATGGGGCTGGGCGGGTCGCCCCTCAATTCCGGCCTTTCCCGGCGTTTCCCTTCGGCATCGATCTTGGGTAGGGCCGAGAGCAGGGCCTGGGTGTATGGGTGCATCGGCCGCGCGAACAGGGACCGCCGGCCGGCCTGCTCGACGATCCAACCCAGGTACATGACCGCGATCTCTTCGCACATGTGCTGGGCCACGGCCATGTCGTGGGAGATGAAAAGATAGGTCAGGCCCAGGTCCTTCTGCAGGCGGATGAGCAGGTTGAGTATCTGGGCCTGGATGGCCACGTCCAGGGCCCGGGTCATGGCCTCCCGGCCCGATACCCGCTGGTGGCGCCGGACGTTTTCCGCGATCTGGCTGCCGACCGTGAAGACCGGATTGAGCGAGGTCATGGGTTCCTGGGAGATCATGGAAATTTCGTTGCCCCGCACGTCCTGCACCTGCTTCTCGCTCAGCGCCGTCAGGTCCCTTCTCGGGAAAAGTTCCCTGATCACCGCTGAAGCCGCCACCCCCTTTCATCCAAAATAACTTTCCGAACCGCGTCGCCGGCCAGAACCCGCCGGCGGTCAAAACTCCTCCCCGATCCTGAGCATCACCTTGATGGCCCGGCCCGTGTCGATCCGATCCCGATAGACCTCGGGCAGTTCCTCCAGCCCGATCAGGTCCGTGATCAGCGGCCGGCCGTCCAGCCGGCCTTCGGCCATCCAGCCCAGGACCCGGCGATTCTCCTCGTGGGTGTTCGAATACGAGCCGGTCAGCCAGACCTCCTTGAAATTGAGCAGGATCGGCGGTATTTCCACCGGCCGGCTAATCACGCTGACCACGCAGACCGTTCCGCCCCGGGCAGCCGCGTCCAGGGCCGCCTGGACGCAGGCCGGCACGCCGGAACATTCGAAGACCGTCTCGAAACCGGTCCCGTTGGTGGTTTCGAAGACCCGAAGGCCCAGGTTTTCGGTCAGAGGATCGATGACCGCGTCCGCGCCGAAGCCGAGAGCCAGTTCCCGTTTTTCCAGGACCGGCTCGGAAAGCGCCACCGGGCCGAAATCCAGGATTTTCAGCAGCCGGACCAGAGCCAGCCCGATGGTGCCGCCCCCGATCACCAGCACGGCCCCGCCCTTCTTGCCGGTGACGGCCACGGCGTGCAGGGAAGCGGCAAAAGCTTCGGCCAGGGCGGCGTTGCGTGAATCGACCCCCTCGGGCACCTCGATGAGCATGGAAGGATAGACCCGGATATATTCGGCAAAGGCGCCGGGCAGGTCGCCGATGCCGATGGAACGCCGGTTGTTCTGGCAGAAGTAGGGCCGCCCCGAACGACAGTCCAGGCAGGTCCCGCACCAGGTCGGCCGGATGATGACCCGGGTCCCCGGAACCGCCTCCCGGGCGTCCCGCCCCGTCTCCACGATCGTTCCGCTGGTCTCGTGCCCCAAAATATAGCCGTCGGGCAGGTTGCCGCTCTGAACCAGCGTGTGGTCCGAACCGCAAAAGCCGGTATCAGCCACCCGGACCAGGACCTGATCCGGTTCCAGGTCGGGACGAATCACGTCCTCGAATACCAGCCCCCGTTCCTTCCGAAATACGACTGCCTGCATTCGACTCGCCTCCGATGGCCGGCCCCTTCAGTCCCGCTCGTCTTCACCCGCGGGCGGAACCGCCTGGCCGGCGGGTCGCGTGGTCAGCCGGGCCAGATGCTCGCCCATGATCTCGCGGGACAGCTTGTAATATAAATGGTAGTAGAACGTGGCCATGACCTCGCGGGCCAGCCGGCCGACATCGATGGTCTCGTCCAGAGACATGCTCCGGTCGGCCATCCGGTAGAAATCGTCGGCCCCGGCCTGGACCAGAACCCGAAAGGACTCGACCAGGCTTTTCAGGATGTCCGGTTGGAATCCCTTTTCGTCCGTCATGCCGATTTCACGAAACTGGGCGATGGCCTTGCCGATAACCTGGTCGTCGTACGAATAGACCTTCTGGCCTTCGATGTACTCCGGGGTGATGATGCCCCAGGTCTCGTACTGGGCCAGGCGTTCGGGCCGAAGCCCCGTGGCCCGCAAAAAAGTGTCTTCGCCCCGGACCCGGCCGGCCAGAAGCTGGTCGAGGGGGCGGAAATATCCGGTCTTGATCTTCAACAGGGCCTGGCTGTCCACGCCCCGTTTGTACTTCTTGAGGACCTTCTTGATGACGGACAGGGGCAGAAAGAAGTTTTCCTGAAGCTGCTTGATGAGCTGGATGCGTTCGACATGGACGGTGCTGTATTCGGCGGAGTTGGGTCCGAGCTTGCGGGGCTTGGGCAGGAGACCGGAGCGGACGTAGTAGTGGATGGTCTGCTTGGGTACGCCGGTTTTTTCGATCAGTTCCCGGATTTTCATGGTTTGCATCCCGGCCTGGCTTGGATGGGGCAGGCGGTGCCGCTGGGTCTGTTTCAAGGTTGCCTCAAGTATATACTGAACCGAAAATCTTGTCAAAAAGATTTTCAATATACATTTTATATATTTGATTTTGATAAATTTATTTATTGTTCCGTTCATCTGCGCTACACGCGTATTGTTTAGTAACACTTAACGTTTATCCGCCGGATTTACCCTTTCAATCCCCAGACATGAATCGGGTCAAAAGCCCCGGGAGGTCGGGGCGGCGCCAGGCGTCCCCGGGAAAAGCCCGGCCGGCGCCTGAGTCCGGATACGGATCGCTTTTCGCCTCCGCCGGCAGGGGCCGTTCCCACCGGTTGACGGAAAACCTCTTGACTCGGCCAATTTAATACGGTATTAATCCCATATTAATTTTACGAGAGATGCCCATGATAGCCATACGGATCGACCGGGAAGCCGACCAGCCCTTGTACGCCCAGATACGCGACGCCCTCATGGCCGCCATCCGGAACGGGCGGCTGGGCCCCGGAGAACGGTTGCCCACCGTGGCCGCCTTCGCCACCGGCCTGGGCGTGACCCAGGGCACGGTCCGGCGGGCTTATGAGGACCTGATCAAATCGGGAAAAGTGTTCAGTCAGGTGGGTCGGGGCACGTTCGTCCTGGCTCCGGAACCGGCCGGGAGCCAAGAGCCTCTCGCCCCTGCCCCGCCCCCATCGGCGCCGTCCGTCGACCCCGAGGTGCGCCTGGCGGCCCAGCGCCTGCGGACGGACATCGCCCGGAGCCTGGAGGGCCTTTTCGTGCTGCAAGACCGCCCCGGCGTGATCCGCTTCACCTCGGGTTTTCCGGCCCCCGACTCGATCAGGCCCGGGCTTTTGGAGGAGATGACCGGCCGGGCCCTGGCCGATGTACCCGAAGTCCACCAGAGCACTCTGGAACCGGCCGGCCTGCCTTCGTTCCGGGAGGAGCTGGCCCGGTATTTCCGCTCCTGGGGCCTTTCGGTCACACCGGACCATATTCTCGTCACCAGCGGCAGCCAACAGGCCCTGGCCCTCATCGCCCAGGCGGCCGGACCCGAGGATCGGATTCTGTACGAGACCCCGTGCTACACCGGGGTGCCCGGCGCGTTTGAAGCCTTTGACCGATATGCCGAATCCGTGCCCCGGGACCCGGACGGACCGGAACTCGGGCGTCTGGGCCGGTTTTCCGACGAGCGGCCGGGCCTTTTCTATATCTGCCCTGAACTGCACAACCCCATGGGCCTTGACCTGGCTCCGGACCGGACGATCACACTGGCAGCCTGGGGACGGGAGCACCGAATGGTCTTTGTCACGGATATGATTTTCCACGATCTTCGGTTCGAGGGAGTCGCACCGCCCATGCTGGCTTTGGAGGCAGGTCTGGACCACTCCATTATGGTCGGCTCTTTTTCCAAGTCCTTTTTGGCCAGCCTTCGGGTGGGCTGGCTGGTTTCCACGCCGGAACGCGTTCGCGGCCTGGCCTCCCTGAAAAAGGCCATGGACCAGGGCACGGCCACGCTGCCCCAGGCCGTGGTGCTTTCCGCCTTGAGGTCCGGCGCGTACGACGATCATCTGGCCTCGGTCCGGAAGCGGTATCGGCAAAGGCGGGACGTCATGATCGAGGCTCTCGGCAACAATATGCCCGAGGGAGTCGAATGGACCACCCCGCCGGGCGGCTTCAACATGTGGGTCCGGCTGCCCCCGGGGTATTCTTCCGTGGCCCTGTACTTTCTGGCCGTGGAGCAGGGGGTGTCATTTATTCCCGGTCCGTACATGGACCGGGACCACCGTTTCATCAATGCCTTCCGGATCAGTTACAGCCAGGTCGAGCCGGATCAAATCCGGGAAGGCGTCCGGCGGCTGGCAGCCTCGGTTCACGAACTCGTCAAAGGCCCGCCCAGCGAACCGGGGCTCAGCGGGCTGGGGGATTTCCTCTGACAATAACGATTCCAATCAGGAGGTGCGCCTTGTCGGAAGGTCGGTATTTGATCAACCAGGACCTGAATCGTCCCTTTCCTCAGGCGGCCCGGGGTGAGGGCCTCTACCTTTACGACCGGCAGGGCAAGCGGTACATCGATGGTTGCAGCGGGGCCCTGGTGGCCAACTGCGGGCATGGCGTGGCCGAAATCCCCCGGGCCATGACCGCCCAGGCCGAAAGCCTGGCCTATGTCTACCGCTTCCACTTTTCCAGTCCCCTGGCCGAGGAACTGGCCGGCCGGTATTGCCATCTGACGGATCGGCCCATGGCCCGGGCCTACTTCACCAATTCCGGTTCCGAAGCGGTGGAAGCGGCGGTCAAACTGGCCCGCGCCCGCCACCTGGCCGCCGGCGAATCGGACCGTTATAAAATCATCTCCCGCTGGCAGAGCTATCACGGGATCACCATGGGCGCCCTGTCCTGGTCCGGCTTCACGGCCCGTCGGGCCGACTATCAGCCCTACCTCAACGATTTCGTCCATCTGCCTCCGGCCTACTGTTACCGCTGCTGGTTCGGCCGGAGGCCCGATACCTGCGGTCTGGAATGCGCCCTTGCCCTCGAGACCGCCATTCTGACCGAAGGACCTTCGACCGTGTCCGCCTTCCTGGCCGAACCGGTGGTCGGAAGCGCCCTGGGCGCCGCTCATCCGCCGGCCGGATATTTCCAGGTCATCCGGGACATCTGCGACCGACACGGCGTCCTGTTCATTGCCGAGGAGGTCATGACCGGGGCCGGAAGGACCGGCGGTACGTTCTTCGCCAGCGACCATTTTCCCGGACGGCCGAACCTGATCACCTTCGGCAAGGGCGCCGGCGCTGGGTACTACCCCCTGTCCGGGGTCCTGATCGATCCGGAAACGGCCGACGCCCTGGTTTCCGGACGGGGCGGCTTTAGCGCCGGCCAGTCCTATTCCGGCCACCCCGTGGGCATGGCCGCCGGACTGGCCGTCCTGGATTATATGGACAAACATGACCTCACGGCCCGGGCGGCCTCCATGGGACAATACCTGGGCCAACGGTTGAAAACCCTCCTGGATCACCCGTCGGTGGGCGACGTCCGGGGCCTGGGCCTGATGTGGGGTCTCGAGTTCGTGCGGGACAAAACCACCCGGGAAACCTTTGATCCCGCGCGGCAATTCCACCTCCGGCTTTACCGGGCCGCTTTGGAAAACGGGGTGATATTTCTGCCCTCGGGCGGCTGCGACCGGGGCCGGGCCGGCGACCTGGCCCTCTTCGGCCCGCCCTTGATCATCACCCGGGAACAGATCGACGACATGGTCGAGGGGTTCGGCCAGGCCCTGAGCCGGGTCGAGTCCGAGTTCGGGGTCCAGGCCGGCCGTCCCGCCCCGCATGTTCACCGCTCGTTCCCAAGCTCCGGCTTGGGAACGCCCCATGGCCTTGAAACCAGCAAACGGCGATTGAACTGCTGAACCACGGGCGGAAAGGCCGGTGCTAGCCCGGATTTCTCACCGGGTTCCGTAGCGAGGTCGAGAAATCATTAGCGAAACGCGAAGTTGGAGGAGATTTTGGCCGCAGGCATATCAGGGCGATATGTTGAGGACCAAAATCTTCGAAACGAGCGTTGCAGCAAGGATTTCCCGGCCGCGGCAGGAAGCTGGTGAGAAATCCGGGCTAATGGTCGATGGTCACGGGCAGGCCGGCCGCGTCGAGCACGGCCCGGAGGGGTTCGAGCCTGTCCTTGGCCAGGGCTCCGGTTCCGTCGAGGGGATACTCGCGCCCCAAGGCCTGATACTTGGTCCGGCCCCATTCGTGGTAACCCAGCAGGGAGACCTTTTCCACCGGCCGTCCTTTCAGGGCCCGGGCCAGTTTTTCGAAAAAGGCCTCGCTGTCGTTGAAGCCCGGAATGACCGGAATGCGGACCCAGACCCGGACCCGGCCGGAGTCCAGGGTGTGGTACAGGTTGCGCAAAACGAGTTCGTTGTCCAACCGGGTGCCGCGTCGGTGGGCTTCGGGGTCCAGGTGCTTGAGGTCGAACAGGACCAGGTCCGTATGCTCCAGGACCCGGGCCAGGAACTCGCCGGGAGCGTGGCCGCAGGTGTCCAGGGCGGTCCGGATGCCCCGGTCCCGGCATTGCCTCATGAAACCGAGGGTGAATTCCGGCTGAAACAGCGGCTCCCCGCCGGAAAGGGTCACTCCCCCGCCCGAGTTGTTGTAAAAGGGTTCGTCCCGGCAGGCCTCATCGACCACCTCGTCCAGGCCCATGCGCCGGCCGCTGACTTCGAGGGCCTGGCCCGGACAGGCCTTGACGCATTCCAGGCAGAGATCGCAGCGGTCCCGGTCCAGACGGGGCGCGCCGTCTTCAAAAACCACGGCCCCCGCCGGGCAGACCCGGGCGCAGGTGCCGCAGGCCTGGCAGTTCCGGATACGGAACAGGAGTTCCGGTTCCGATCGCTGGGACTCCGGGTTCGAACACCACAGGCATCGCAGGGGACAGCCCTTGAGGAAGACCGTGGTCCGGATGCCGGGGCCGTCCTGAAGGCTGAAGCGCTGGATGCTGAAGATCATGCCCTCGACCCGGCCGGGGGCGGCGTCACCCGAATGGTTCGGGCAGGTCATGCGTTTTCCTTTCGTGGACCGGTTCCGGGGCCGAGAGGCCGGGGAACCCGGGGCGCCCGCCCCCGGCCGCCGGGTCTCGGCGGCGAGGAGGCGGAACGCGCCCGGGCTCCGAAGGCCTGCCCGGCTTATTCACGAAGCCGTATTAGTGCGTGGGCAAGGAAGAAGGGGTGAAGCTGTATTGTAATACTGCGAACCCCTTCTGACACCGCCCATGTGCTGATCCGGCGCAGCCTTGGGTGAAGAAAATGATTGTCTCGATCATTTTCATTTCAGACTTCGCGCTTAGATTCAACCTATGAACTTTACGAGTCATTCCTTAAGAAATCAATTTCCTCCCCATCCAATCTTTTCTTCATGAATAAGCCGGGTTACAGGCATTGCGGCGTCCGGGCGATAATCGAGTCCTGGAGGTGCCGGTCGAGGTCGATGAAGTAGGCGGCGAACCCGGCCACCCGGACCTGGAGCGTCGGATAATTTTCCGGATGCGCCTGGGCGTCTTCCAGGATGTCCCGGCTGACCGTGGTGAACTGGACGTGATGGATGCCCAGGTCGCCGAAGGTCTTCAGGTACGCGGCAAAGAGCTCGGCATTGTGGCCGGTCAGGTAGTCGGGCATGATGGTCTGGTTGAAGAGCTGGTTCCAGGTCAGAAGCGGGTCCACCTTGGCCACGGACTTGAGGACCGCGGTCGGCCCCTTTTTGTCCCGGCCGGCCATGGGGGATATGGACCCGTCATTGAAGGCGTCGCCGGCCGACCGGCCGTCCGGCGTGGCCGCGCAGACCCGGCCGAAACTCCACCAGGCCGTCGCGGCCGTGCCGTCGGGTATGACCGGCGTGTTCCGGTTGGTCTTGCAGTCCATGGTCGCCTCGGCGATGCGGCGGCCCAGTTCCCTCGATATCATGTCCACGTAATCGTCGTCATTGCCGAACTTGGGCGCTTCCAGGCAGGCCTTGTGCAACGATTCAAACCCCTGCCAGTTCTTCTTGAGGGCCTCGACCAGTTCGGCCATGGTCACGATCTTGTCCTCGAAGACCACCTTCTTGACCGCGGCCATCGAGTCGGCCAGGGTGTTCAGACCGAACAGGGTCACGTCCCGATAGTCCGGAAGGTAGTTCCAGTCCCGCACGTCCTCGGCCCGCTCGATGCAGTCGTCGATGATCGAGGACAGGAAGGGACGGGGCGCGAAGTCCCGGTACAGGGCGTCGGCGATGTTGCCGGTGAGGACCAGGCGCTGGATGACCCAGCGGTAGTTTTCCAACGTTGCGTCCATCAGCGCTTCCATGGACCCGATCCGCTCGGGGTCCAGGACCGTCTTGCCCGCCTTTTTGTAAAAGATATGGTCCAGGCCCAAAGCCGTGGTCATGCACAAAGGCAGCGGCACGCCGCTGGCCCAGGCCGAAATGTGGCTGAAATTCTTGCCCGGCACGGTCGGGACCATGCAGTTGTTGATCGAGTAGTTCCGGGCGTGGTGCAGGGGGCAGCCCAGGTTGACCAGCCGGACGATGTTGACCTTGTCGTTGAAAATGGCCGGCTGGGGCATGCCCGAAGCCATGACCTCGATGGCCTTGTCCACCAGCTTGCGGGGAATCCCGTCATGCCACCTCAAGGCCAGGGGAGGCACGATGGCCCGGACGCTCTGGGTGGCGTCCAGAACGATGTAGGACATCTCGTTGGTCACGTCCCGGCCGTGTTCGTCCACCCCGCCGATGGTCACCGTCTGAAATCCCAGGGCCCCGCCCCCGAACCCGGACCAGATCGGGGCGTGCAGAAAACCGGTCTCCTGGAACTTGACGAACACGAACTCGACCCATTCCTGGGCCTGTTCCCGGGTCAGCAGCCCCGCCTTGACGTCCGCGTCAAAATACGGGCCGAAAACGTGGTCGAAACGGATGCCGCTGCCCACCTGGGGCAGGTCGATGAAATTGATGATCAGGTGGATGAACCAGTAGCTCTGCAGGGCCTCGGCAAAGGTCCGGGCCGGATGTTCCGGCACCCGCTCGCAGGTCTGGGCAATGAATTCCAGTTCCCGTTTCCGTTGCGGGTCCTTTTCCCCGGCCGCCAGTTCCCTGGCCAGGGCCGCGTACCGCTTGGACCAGGCCGAAGCCGCCTCGAGAGTGATCCGCATGCCTTCGAGTTCGTCATGCCGCCGCACGTAATCCTCGCCGGTCATGGTCTCGTCCATGTAATCCTGCTCCAGCCGGGCCGTGCGCAGGCGGACCTCCTCCAATACGCCTTTCAGGCCGATTTGGAGAATCTTCTCGTAGTTGGGCGTGGAGGCCTCGAAGTTGAAGACGTAGAAGACCTCGTTGAGCTCGCCGGGCAGATACCGCCTGAGCATGTGGTGGATGGCGTTGTTGCCCCAGTACTCTCCGATCTCGGCCAGTTCCCGGCGGCCCTCGTCGTCGAGCATGCCGCTGTAGACCTGGCCTTCGGCCGTCTCCCGCTGAATCCATTTCCAGGACAGTTCGGGGTAGAAAGGCACGGAATCCCGGTTCGAGGCATAGTTTCCCACGACCATTTCTCCCGGCCGGATGTACACGGTCATGTGCTCCAGGATGTGGGCCAGGGCCTTGGCCCGCCGCAGAGCCATGGGCTGGTTTTCCGTCCGGCGGTACGATTCGGTCAGCAGCCGGGCCCGCTCGAGGTCCAGGGTCCAGACATAGCCCGGCCGCGTCGCGCGCGCATCCTCGCTCAAGGCGTCCAGGGCCACCTGGAGGGCCTTGATGGGGGTGTCGACCATGAGCGCCTGTGTTCTCGATGACATAGGAAACCTTCCTTTCTTTTAACCCGGGGATTGAGCGTCATTCACCGCCCGGTCTCCCCGGATCGGATTTTGACTCGATCCAAAGGCCGGTTTTTCGGTCCGCGGATACGGGCCATTCCGATGACCTATGGATGGGTTTTCGATATAACGTCCAAATAAAACTTGAAATAAAACCAACGTCCCTTTCAGGTCCTATACCGGATTCGTCCCGGCCTGTCAACGATTAAGTGAATATCACTTACCATGCCGATCCGGAAAGATCAAGCCCCGCCGCCAAACCCGGGCGGTCAGGCAAACGGGTATTCTGACTCGATGACCTCGACGGCGGCCGCCCCGGTGTCGATTTGGTTCAGTTCCCGGGCCGCCCGGCGGGCGTTATCCGAGTAAGCTCCATGGGACAGGCATTGGCCGAGGCGCTCGGCCAGCCTGCGGGCGTTCAGGGCCGTGCGGGGAATGGGCCGCGGTCCGAGCTTCAAGCTTGCGATCCGCTCGGCCCAGTAGAACTGGTCCATGATGTGAGGAACGATCACCTGGGGCGCGCCGGCCCGGGCGGCCGTGGCCGTGGTGCCCGACCCGCCGTGATGGACCACGGCCGCCAGCCGGGGAAACAGGGCCGCGTGGTCCACGTCTTCGGCGACCATGACGTCGGCCGCCGGCTCGATCTCCGGCATTCCCGATCCCCCGCCGGAAAGGACGGCCCGCAGTCCCAGGGAGCGGACGGCGGCCAGGACGGCCGCCCAGATATTACGGCCCTGTTCGGGCATGCTTCCGAAACCGACGTACACCACTGGACCGCCTCGGGCCAGGAACTCCTCCAGGGGGGCCTCCAGCCCCGGCCCGTCCTTCAAGGGCAGATGCCCCACCTGCCGGTACGGCCTTTGAATGTCGGGAGGCATGGGACTCAAAAGCGGGTCCGTGGCCAGAATCGTCAGTCGTCCCAGGGCGTGGTCCCAGAAATTTTGGATACGGCCCAGGCCCAGTCCCCTTCGATATCTGTTGATGGTCCCCAGGAAGGCGAAGTCATTGACTGCCATGGTGACGGTCCAGGCCGGCCGGTTGAGTCCCCGGGGCAGCCGCTGGTTTTTGACGATGACCGGCGGGTATTCGGCCGAAGGCAGCATCTGGGGAAACGTGGCCAGGGTCAGACAGGGCAGGCCCAGGGCTTCGGCCACGCTCTGCGCGGCGTGATTGATGAAATAGGCCACGGCCAGGTCCGCACCGTGCATGACCTCGGGCAGTTCCCGGAACAGACGCTCGGCCTGGCGATCGAGAAATCCCAGCAGCCGGATGGAATCCATCGGCCGGTCCAGGCGGGGATGCTTTTCGACAAAGCCCCGGATGCTGTCCCCGACCGGCATGAACTCCAGGCCCCGCGACTGGACCCAGGGGCCGTCCTCCGGCGCTCCGGCGAACCGCACCTCGTGGCCCGCCCGGACCAGGGCCAGCCCCAGGGCCAGGGCCGGCTGGACGTCCCCCCGCGTGCCGCTGGCGATGATGCAGACTTTCATTGTAATGCCTTGATCCGAAGCCCGGGGCAATCCCCGGCCCTGTCGTATCTTTCGATCATAGGCTGATCCAATGTCCTCGTCAAAAAGATTTGGAGCGCCCTGCTGAAAAGCCCTGCGGCCCGATACTCAGGACCGAAATCCCAATGCATAGAACCGTTTTGAGTCATTGACGTCGCCTGGTTCGTCCTTTAACATTGATAGTGGAAGGCCGTGAAACGTGCTGGTGATAGAGGGCGGCTCGGGCCAGCCCTGAAGCACCCTGAGCGTATCCGGCCTTTCCTGTTTTGCCAGTCGATGCGCGCTGTACTTCGGACCGTCCGTGGTCTCTTTGACCGTCATTTCGCCCCGAAAGGCTCGGGTTAATCTTACAAGAGTGTATTTGGCCTCGCAAGCGGCCATGATTTTAAGGGGCCTTTGCTATTTCCCGCCCGCCGGCCTCGAAAACGCCTATAAGTCTGCGAGTGTGTGTTCACCCACCTCGTGTTTTCTGTTCAGGCTGAATGCCCGTCCACTTATTCTCAATTATCGGCAGAATCCCCGATACCCGTTTTTGCTCCTCTGCGCATGCCCCTTGACCTGGGACCACAACTCGGCAAGGTCCCCGGCCACACCGCAGGCCGAACAGTTGAACAGGTCCTGGCGAAGTTGTATGCAAACGACGGATTCCGATCCTCGTGGATCGGATAGAGCCCGATCAATTCGCCCCTGCTTTCATCCTCGGACGTAACCCGAAACAGACCCCGGGCGATCTCGATCCGCCGCTCTTCGGCCAGATGTTTGAGGGCTACACCCATAAAGCGTCAGCCCTTGACACAAAAAGCCGGTGCAGGCCGGTACAAGGACGAATCGTGTCGGTGGTGATAATTATTTAATTTTTTTTGATTTAGGTCAGTTAAGACGTAATATATCGACACCACCTCTCCGGTAGTGCCGACGGGCTGGAGTTTGGAAGGCTTCAGGCTTTTAACCCCGCCTGATAAGGGGTAGCTGGCGAGCTAAGAAAGTATTATACACAATCTGTGGGGGGAGTCAAGAATTTTTATCAAGATGTGGGACCTGTTCAGAAGGGAATACCCTCATCTATCTCTTCGATTATCTCTTCGATATAATCTTCAGGTGAGCCGACACCTCCTGAACGCTTTTCAAGAGCTCTGATAAATCGGATTGCGCTGCATACGTGGTTAAAGATAAGCAGGCTTTCATCGTAATTGAGTATCGGGTTGTCATGTGCAAGGCTCTCTTCATTACGCACACGGTTGAAGGCTTCCATTATGCTGATGCTGGTCCTCAATATGCGTTCGGTCATTTCCGATTCTATAAGCCCAGCACTCCTAAGTGATTTGACGTACTCCCCAAAGATACTATGGAGGGGCTTGCTCCTATCGGTCTTCACACCGCGCTTTTCTGCCAGAGTGCGGATTAATTTTATTACAAATGTATGTAAGCGGTCTAGGCCTGCTTCAGGTTCGTTTCTCTCTATGTAGCCTCGTACTTCCCTGGCCAACACTTCGAATCCCTTTTCTGTACCTTCCGGGGTAATCGCCTCTATCCCCTCAACTGGAAAGTCTTTTGAGAGCCGATCAGCTATGCGCTCGCATTCCTTGAACAAGCTATACCGCGCGGGATCGTCCTCAGTGGGCCGACAGTATTCAAGCATATCAGTTATCATCTTTCCTACGAGATAATTCGATTCTTGTTTCCAAAATGAGCGAAGGCGATTCGCCTTCGAGCCGCTGGCATAGTCATACCTCGAACCGTAGATATCTCTGCCTGTGCTTTCCGCAACGAATTCTGTGAACGTCCTGTTCGAAAAGTCCAGCACGTAACCATCACCCATCTGGAACAATCTCTCCAGTTTTCTTTTTTCGTTGAAGGTCAAATCGGACATGTGACCGCCCCTATTTTGTGTCAAAACAATTTCTTGAATTTAACAGCAGCGGAGGAGTTTAATCCGTTGTAAAATGGAAAGGTTGAAAAATATGTAACTGTTCACAGGCCTGACGCCATTTTAGTCCGTCCAGATGCGATTTAGGGGCATCCTTCCGATTTTTCTTGCAAATTTGCCTGGAATACCATATAATGCGTTCATTCTTCGGTCCGCTACAAGAGCTGGTGCAACCTGTAAGTCTCCCTCTCAACGAAAGGGCAGGCGATGACCAAACGGTCTGGA
>Ga0180009_10001759_pt1 | contig 26051 bp, 19 predicted proteins | sample OS_PC_MetaG_FD_123537 | JGI IMG/M metagenome (GOLD analysis project Ga0180009, IMG submission 123537) | Groundwater microbial communities from the Aspo Hard Rock Laboratory (HRL) deep subsurface site, Sweden - OS_PC_MetaG | ecosystem: Environmental > Aquatic > Deep subsurface > Groundwater... | reverse complement strand
GATGCCGGTCTTGAACATCGGCCTGCCCGACGCCTTCATCGAACAAGGCACGCGCGAGGAATTACTGAGTTTTTGCGGATTGGATACACAAGGCATATTGCAGAGCATCGAGCAATTTTGCGCTTGATTTTGTAAGCAGTACGAGCATTTCCCATGCTTGGGCTGGGCGCAGGGCGGGTTATTTAACCCGTCCCGAATGTTTCAGCACCACCCCAAACTCGACTGAAACGTTCGGGATAGCTTTTTCCTAAAAAATATACGCGATAAGTACCCTATATTTTAACTATGAACAAATTAAAAGAAAAAATCCGAGATATCCCGGATTTTCCGAAGCCCGGCATTATCTTCAAAGATATTACACCGCTGGTCAAAGATCCGGTTGCATTAAGACTTGCAGTCCATCATCTACTGCATCCGTTCTTGGAAAGAGACATTACAGCAGTAGCCGGCATGGAAGCACGAGGCTTTATATTCGGCGCATTGGTCGCATGGGAACTAGGATTGCCGTTTGTACCGCTCAGAAAACCGGGAAAATTACCCTATGACGTGCAAAGCGTTTCTTACGACTTGGAATACGGATCGGCGACACTGGAAGCACATAGCGATGCGTTTGAAACCGGTGATCATGTTTTGTTGATAGACGACTTGCTGGCAACAGGCGGAACCGCTAAGGCCAGTTGCGAACTGGTCGAGAAACTGGGCGCAACCGTTGAAGCATGCGCATTTGTCGTTGAATTGGATTTTCTAAAAGGCCGTGAAAAGCTTGACGCATACGAAGTTCATTCGCTGCTTCACTTTTAGCGCGAACCCTAAATTCGACTATGCCTCCAAGGCAATCCAAAGCGTTCGGGGCGGGTTGAAACGCCTAAAATTCTTGGTTCGGTATCGATTTCGCTTTGACTGTTTCCGAAGTATCCTCCACCGCTATAGGCTTCATATTGTCGAGTGATCCTTCAGATTCCAGCTCAGCATCATTCACTTCGTCAAACAACGCCTCATCAAAATCTAGCAGCGCTTTATCTAAGTCGTCATTGATTTCAATATTTCCATCGTTGATCAGATTATTGCGCCACTGAAGATAAGATTCTCGGGTGAATACATAAGGATCCAATGCCGCTTCATCAATGAATTTCAGCGCACCGTCAGCATTAGCTCTAGCATTGACAACTTCCAACACTTGCAATGCTTGCACCGGCATTCCAACATAGGTCGCCGGGTTCGCTGCAGTATCCAATACCGACCCGGGAATGCCCCGGGTGGTCGAGGGTCCTAAAAAAGGCAGCATTAAATAAGAACCCTGCGGAACCCCCCAGACCGCGAAGGTCTGATCAAAGTCTTCTTCATGATGCTCCAATCCCATGTCGGTCGCGATATCGAGTAAACCGCCCAGACCCATTGTGGAATTCACCAAAAAACGCCCGGAATCTTCGACGCTTTGCTGAAACTTACCCTGCAAAACATCGTTGATAACGGTATTGATGGTTTTTAGATTGCCGAAAAAATTATTGACTCCAGCCTGCATAACATTCGGCGTCACGGCTTTATAAGCATTGGCGACGGGTTCGGCGACATATTCGTCAACCGTCATATTAAAAGCATATACCTTACGGTTTATGTCTTCGTAAGGGTCTACTTCCGACAACGATAAATCTTGACTCGCCGTCGTCGAGCAGCCGCTTAACCCGTAAGCTTGAGCACAAAGAAAAACGACAACCATTCGCTGAAGTTTGCCACCCAAAATACCCATAAAAACCTACTGCTTTGAATAAAGATCGATTTTTTCGCTGGTTTTTTCGATCAGCACGTCATAGCCGTCACGCTTCAAGATACTGCCATACTCCGAACGCCTTAAAGCCAAATCGCTAACACCATTGGCAATGATGTTTATTATTCTCCAGCTATTACCTTTTTTCTTCAACATATAATCGAATTTAACATCCTTATCATCGGGTATGACCAAATAAGTATGGACGATAATACCGCCCCTTCCGGTCTCTTCCTCCGATTCGAATTTAAAAGATTCGCCGGAGTATTCCTTAAAATTGTGCGCATAAGCCGCAACGCTGAATCGACTAAACACCTCGATAAATTTTTCTTGTTGATCCGACGACATATTCTCCCATTCGCGCCCGACCACGACTCTTGCAATCATATTTAAATCGTGGCTTTCACTTACCGGCTTTTCAAGCTGATCGAAACGACCTTCATAACCAAGCTCCTTACCGCTTTTCATAACATCTATTAACTCGGCTTGAAAATTTTCAACAACCTCCCTGGCACTAAGAATATCCTCGGCATAAACTTCGGTTAAGCCCAACAAAAAAAGCAAAAAAAGACCCGATATTTTATTTATTATTAGACTTTGATACATAAAAACTCCGAAAACATTGATTTCCGGCATGCTTTGCCGGCCGTAAAGAAGATATACTCTTTCGCTCCTTCCCAAATTCTAGCTTCGAGAGGCCAAGCCGGTCGATTGAACTTAGCGTAACTGTAACTGCTGCAAACGAAGGTGTGGTAAATACATCGGCTTCTCTTCTTTACCGCGAAGCTAGAGCTTGGGAAACAGCAGAAATATTACAAAATAACCACGAAGAAAATGAAGAATTAGATTATTGCTATTATGGTCTTTTTCTTCATTACCTTCATGCTCTTCATGATAAATAAATTTTTTACGATGTATTCACCAATACTTTCACAACCTCAGGAGTTTGGGAAACAGAATAAGTAAACCAAAACGTTCGGGACGAATTGAATACCTCGCCCCGAGCCCGGCCTCTCCTTAAGCAACGCCGACATTTGAAGAGCGAAAGGTATAGGTATACCGGCAGCAATATCGCCCATGCCAATATCCATAAAGGCATGGACACCACTCAAACCGTGAGTATTCAGTTCCCCGGCCATTCTCGTTCCCACGCTCTGCGTGGGAACGCCTGAGTACCGCTCCAGCGGAACGAGACGCTAGAGCATCTCGGGCTGCATTCCCACGCTGGAGCGTGGGAACGATAGGGGGATGTGGATAATTACCTCAAACCTGCTTTATGAATCCATCGCCTCGACAGTAATAGGAATGCCGGAGAGACTAGAAGCCGGTTTTTCATTTGCATAAACAGGAACCGGCTCCGGAACCATGTCGCCTTCGGTTTTAGGCCCTCTGATCGCTGTCAATAGACCTTTAATCGGGTTTTTCATCATATCTTCTACAGCCGTTGCCTCGTAGCCGCAATGCGCCATGCAACTCGCGCATTTCGGATTTTTCGAAGTACCGTATTTTTCCCAAGGCGTTTCATCGAGCAATTGCTGGAAGGTTTCCGCATAACCTTCGTCGGATAACAAATAGCAAGGCTTTTGCCACCCGAATACATTGCGGGTCGGATTGCCCCATGGCGTACAATTATAGCTTTGATTACCGGCCAAAAAGTCTAAATAGAGCGACGAATGATTCAATTTCCATTTACGATTCTTACCGATCTTGAAAATGCCCCGGAATAATTCCTTGACATCGCGCCCTTTGATAAAGATATCTTGTTGCGGCGCACGTTCGTAACTGAATCCCGGCGCAATCGTAATGCCTTCGACACCCAACTCCATCGCGTAATCCAAAAATTCGGCTACTTCTTTCGCATTCTCTCCTTGAAACAGCGTGCAATTGATCGTGACTCTAAAGCCTTTATCGAGCGCTAACTTGATCGCTTCAACCGCTCTATCGAAAACACCGTCTTGACAAACCGATGCATCATGTCTTTCTTTATTACCATCTAAATGAATGGAGAAGGTCAGATATGGAGAAGGCTTATAGTCATCGATCTTCTTCTTCAATAACAGCGCATTCGTACAGAGATAAACGAATTTCTTTCTCGCAACGATGCCTTCGACAATTGCCGGCATATCTTTATGAATTAACGGTTCGCCACCGGGGATCGAAACCATTGGCGCACCACATTCGTCGACCGCTTGCAAACATTCCTCGACCGATAAACGTTTATCTAAAATATCATCCGGATAGTCGATCTTTCCGCATCCTGCGCAAGCCAAATTGCATCGAAACAATGGCTCGAGCATTAAAACTAAAGGATACTTTTTAGCCCCTTTCAGTTTTTGCTTAATAAGATAACTACCAACTGCTAACTGCTGACGTAATGGCACACCCACGGGCATATCCTCCATATTGACTGAATACAAGCAAGGCCGATCATAATCGAGCCTCATAAAACCGAAAAACGACCTGTTGCATGCTTGCAACAGGTCAAAAACATCATGCACCCTTCCTTGAAAACGACATCCGGCGAATCAAAACAACACACCTGAAATACAAGTCCTTATAGAATACAATCATTTATAGATTTACAAGTAGAATACTATCTTTTCGGAATCGACTCCAGTTTTAGCATAATTTTATCGCCTTAAGCGCCAAACCGAAGCACATTGCAGACTATTTGCAAAAATACAACACAAACTTTTAAATAGTTGATTTTTATTCTATATAACAGAGCTGGAGCATAGAATTTTACTCATATTGGCTAGAAAACAACATTGCTTTGCAAAATACCAACAAACAGTCTATCATTGCCGTTAAATTAAGTCTGTATCCAAAACTATCAAGACGAAATCTTAGAAAATAATCATGAGCGCATTACAACCAACACTGGACAAACCGGAGTCATTAACCGGCCTATCCGACGATGAATTTCAGGCATTGCTGCTTGAAGGCGTCTCCAGAACGTTTGCGCTGACTATTCCGCAACTTCCGGATAACCTCTACCGTCCGGTAGCCAATGCCTATCTGCTGTGCCGAATTGTGGACACAGTTGAGGACGAAGTCTCTCTAAGCCCCGACCAAAAAAAAATATTCTGCGAACGTTTTATCGAAACCGTCAAAACCGGTCATGGTGCGAATGATTTTGCCGCCGACCTATCCCCTTTATTGTCGGAGCAAACCATTCCGGCCGAACATACGCTGATCGACCTGACGCCACGCGTCATTCAAATCACACATTCGTTCGATCCGCAACAGATTGAGGCGCTGGCAACTTGCGTCGAAACAATGGCACAAGGCATGCCGATCTTTCAGGCGCAAAATCTAAGCAATGGACTGCCGACCATGGCCGACATGGATAACTACTGTTATTACGTAGCCGGCTGCGTCGGCGAAATGCTCGCCAAACTGTTTTGCCATTACTCGCCCGAGATTGCGGCTCATAGAGAGCGACTACTCGAACTCTCGGTATCGTTCGGACAAGGTCTGCAAATGACCAACATCCTCAAGGATATATGGGACGACGCTGGCCGCGGCGTTTGCTGGCTGCCTCAAGATATTTTCGACGAGACCGGTTTTGACTTATCGACGTTAACGCCGGAAACCGATGACGAGAACTTCCGAAAAGGCCTTGAACACCTAATCAGCATCGCACACGGACACCTGCGTAATGCACTCGCTTATACGCAGCTGATTCCGTCGCACGAAACCGGCATTAGAAACTTCTGTTTATGGGCGCTTGGCATGGCGGTCCTGACCTTGCGAAAAATCAAGCAGCACTTGGACTTTAAACAATCGAATCAAGTCAAAATCACCCGAAACAGTGTCAAGGCAACCATTCTAACAACTCGTCTTACCGGGCGCAGCAACCGGCTGCTGTCCTTATTGTTTAATCTGACCAGCCGCGGGCTCGAATCGCCCGATTGGACTTACCACCCACAATCCCTGAAAGCTAAGTCAGCACTATAAAGGAAGCATTATGTTCACCGACGCCACTACAGAGACCAACACGCGCGACTTGCCCAGCTCCGCCACGGCCATCATCGCCAAGCCTAACGATTTAAACAAAGCCATCGGCAAGGCGCAGGATTACCTGCTAAAGCTGCAGCAACCAGACGGCCATTGGATTTTCGAATTGGAAGCCGATTGCACGATTCCGTCCGAATACATCATGATGATGCACTATTTGGGCGAAATCGACGAAGTACTGCAAGCCAAGATTGCCAATTATCTAAGATCGCGCCAATCCGAGGAAGGCAGTTACCCGATGTTCCCCGGCGGCCCAGGTGATATCAGCGGCAGCGTCAAGGTGTATTATGCACTGAAAATGGCCGGCGATTCGATAGACGCGCCGCACATGCAAAAACTCAAAGATTACATTCTTAGTCAAGGCGGCGCGGCCAGAGCCAATGTATTCACGCGCATCGCGCTGGCGATGTTCGAACAACTGCCTTGGCGCGGCGTGCCTTATATTCCGGTTGAAATCATGCTGCTTCCGAAATGGTTTCCGTTCCATTTGGATAAGGTTTCGTATTGGTCCAGAACGGTCATGGTGCCGCTGTTCGTACTGTGCTCAGAAAAAGCGACGGCGAAGAACCCGAATAAAGTCGACATCCTGGAACTTTTCGTCGTTCATCCGGACAAGGAAAAACATTATTTTCCCGAGCGCACCGCTCTGAACAAATTTTTTCTGTTATTGGATCAACTCGGCCGTGTGACTCGCCCATTGATTCCGAAACGCATGCACCAAAAAGCGCTCGATAAAGCCCAAGATTGGTTTATTGAACGCCTCAACGGCGAAGACGGCCTAGGTGGAATTTTCCCGGCCATGGTCAATGCTTACGAAGCGATGCTGCTGCTCGGGATGCCGAAAGATCATGAACTGGTCGTTACGGCTCGAAAAGCGATCGATAAATTGCTGGTCATCAATGAAAACGACGCCTATTGCCAACCGTGTCTGTCACCCGTCTGGGATACCGGCCTAACAGCCATGGCTTTGCAGGAAGTCGACAAAAACGGTAATCGTGACGCATTGATTCGCGCCTATGATTGGCTAAAATCCAAGCAATTGATAGACGAACCGGGCGACTGGCAGGTAACTAAACCTGACTTGGAAGGCGGCGGCTGGGCGTTTCAATATGCCAACCCACACTATCCCGATGTCGACGACACCGGACTAGTTGCGTTCGCCATGGCCGATTCCAATCTGCCCGAGTTGGACGAGTCGATACACCGCGCGACACGCTGGATCGTCGGCATGCAATCGAAAAACGGCGGCTACGGCGCATTCGATGTCGACAACACTTATTATTACTTGAACGAAATTCCGTTCGCCGACCACGGCGCGTTACTCGACCCGCCTACGGTCGACGTCACCGCGCGCTGCGCGATGCTAATGGCACGCGTTGCAAAAGGCCACGAAGAATACCGTCCGGCACTGCAACGCACAATCGATTATATTCGTAGCGAACAAGAAACGGACGGCTCCTGGTTCGGGCGCTGGGGGACTAACTATATCTACGGTACCTGGTCTGTATTATTGGGCCTTGAGCAAACCGATGTCCCTAAAACCGATCCGATGTATGTCAATGCGGCAAAATGGCTAAAAAACGTGCAACGCGAAGATGGCGGTTGGGGCGAAGACAACTTCAGTTATCATGACGAACAAAACTTTCGCGGAAAATATCGCTTCAGCACTGCTTTCCAAACCGCCTGGGCCATTATCGGCTTGATTGCGGCAGGCGAAGCGCATAGCCCGGAAGTCAAAGCCGGCGTCGAGTTTCTAATGAAAACCCAGCTGACCGACGGTAGCTGGAACGACAAATGCTTTACCGCTCCCGGTTTTCCAAGAGTGTTTTATTTGAAATACCACGGCTACGATAAATTCTTCCCGTTGTGGGCCCTGGCCAAATACCGTAACGCGATCAATAACACGTGATCACGGGGATTATTGCCGCCCTACCGGAAGAATTAAGCACCCTGACTTCGGACAAACCGAAGAAAGGGTGCTGTCACGTCATCGCCGAAAATATCCTTATCATTCAATCCGGCGCCGGCCCGAAAAATGCCGAGCAAGCAGCTGAACAACTGCTCGATCAAGGAGCCGAACGCCTCATAAGCTGGGGTTGTGCCGCTGCGCTCGCACCTGGCTTGCGCCCAGGCAACCTAACCCTACCCGAACAACTCATTAGCGATGACTTAGAAAGCATCGACATCCGATCTCCCTGGCTTGCTGAAATACAAGCGCTATTAAACGCGCTTACCCCTGTCGCGCATATCAGCCTAGCTTCCAGCAATACGCTTGTCGCCACAAGCAAGGACAAAAAACAGCTCCATCGAAAAACCGGTGCCGCGGCACTGGACATGGAAAGCGTAGCCATCGCCAAAGTCGCTAAGGCTCACCGAATCGATTTCCTGGCCATTCGATCGATCGCAGACCCCGCCGATATGAGTCTACCTAAAGCCGTCGCGCACGCCTTGGACCCAGACGGCGAAGTCAATATCGCCAAACTGCTTAACTATCTCATCAAACATCCCTTAGAATTACCAAGCCTGATACAATTAGGCCGGCACTTTCATGCATCGCAAAAAACATTGAAACAGGCCGCATCGATTTGGCTGCCATCAATCGTTAACTAAAAAATCCGCGCACCGCCGGCATGACTCAGCATCACGACACCCTTATTCACAGATTATTACTATGGTGGGACCGCCAAGTCTTACGTTTTCCGTGGACTTTGCTGATTCTGACCACGACTTTGTCCGGCTTTAGTCTGCATTACACGATCAACAACCTCGGATTCAATACCGATACGACGCAAATGTTGTCGCCGGATTTACCCTTTCAGATCAATCGCTTTCGTCTAAACGAAGCCTTTCCCGAAGATGCCGCCGCTATCATGCTGGTGGTCGACGGCGAAACTCCGGAACAAATCTCGCAGGCCGCAGCCGAACTCGCGCAGCGTCTAAGCCGAGACAAGGAACACTTCGAGTCGGCAATAATACCTACCGATAATGCATTTTTTAAGCAACACGCTTTATTATTTCTCAGCCTTGACGAATTAGACGACCTGTCGAAAAAACTGACCGATGCTCAACCGTTCATCGGTTATCTCGCGCAACACTACAACCTGGAAGGCTTATTCGAAATCATTCGTCAAGCACTCGAGGAAAAAGATAAGTCGTTACCGATGAATCTTACGCCGCTGCTGACCGCGATAGACGAAACAATCGACCGTCGACTCAATCAGAACCCTCGTTATTTATCCTGGCAAAACCTACTGGCCGACCACAGACTCAATACCGAGTCCAAACGATCGATCGTCATTGCCAAACCTAAACTGATTTTTACCGACATCATGCCCGCCGATTATGCACTTTCGGCCGCGCGATCCGTAAGTCAATCGATCATGCAAGAAAACCCTGCAGTCCGCATTCGAATTACCGGCGAAACCGCTTTACAACACGAAGAACTCGAAACGGTCAGTGAAGGCGCGATTATTTCAGGCATATTATCGCTGCTGCTCGTTTGCGCATCTTTATGGCTGAGCTTTCGCTCCGTCAGACTGCTCTTGACGACATTGATCGTACTGATCATGGGCCTGATTCTGACTGCCGGTTTCGCCACGCTCGCCGTCGGGCACTTGAACATCATCTCGATCGCCTTTGCCGTGTTGTATATCGGACTCGGTGTCGACTATGCCACGCATTTGTGCCTGCGCTACCGAGAATGCCGCGCAGCAGGCATGAACAATGAAGGCGCGATCACCGAAAGCATCAATAGCATTGGGGGCTCGCTATTTTTATGCGCGTTGACCACTGCCATCGGCTTTCTCGGATTCATTCCGACCGACTACTCCGGCGTGTCCGAATTAGGTATTATTTCCAGCGCCGGCATGTTCATCGGTCTGGGACTGTCACTATCGATCGTCCCTGCCTTATTGAAAGTCATGCCGCTGGGTAAAACCGCCCCGTTTAGATCCTCGCAACTATCATCGGTCATAGCCCATTTTCCGTTTCGTCATGCCAAAGCGATCAGAATCGTCAGCATACTGCTTGCCATTGCCTCGGCCGCGGTACTTACACAATTGGAGTTCGATTCCAGCACATTCAACTTACGCGACCCCAGCCGCGAATCGGCCTCGACATTCAAAGAGCTTTTGTCGTCACGCAATGAATCGCCTTATTCCCTAACAGGCCTTGCAAACAGCCTGGCGGAGGCCGACCGACGCGCCGAAGAGTTGCGTGCCTTGCCGACGATTCATGAAGCACTCACCCTATCGAGCTTTGTCGCCAGCGATCAAGAGGACAAACTCTATCGAATCGAAGAGCTGGACATGATTCTCGGCGCCCAACTCAAACAATTCGGCAAACCGTTGCTTGCTAACGATCAGCGCGATGCCGCAATTCGGTTCGCCGTTACGCTACAAAAAGCCATCGATGAAGCAACGACCGCCGTCCCGATTCCGGTACTGGAAACCCTGCTCGCACGAATCAACAGCTATATCGAATTTGCCGACCGACAGCCCGAACCGGATACCGAATACAGCCAATTGGAACAAAACATATTGGGCCTGCTACCTTATACGATGCAGCGCTTGAGCATCAGTTTGACCGCCCAAACTTACGACCTGGAGGACCTACCGCCTTACATAACCGACCATTGGCAGAGTAAATCCGGCCTTTATAAAATCATGATCACGCCGGAGCAAAACCTGAACATTGCCAGTCACCGGCAAGCCTTCGTCAATGACGTACAAAGCATCGATACTAGCGTATCCGGCTTACCGATTATCGACAAAGCCTCAGGCAACGCGATCATACAGTCATTTGTCGAAGCCTTCGCTTGCGCATTCGCGGCGATCGTCGTGCTCATGCTGATCATTACGAGAAACATCCGCGATACGCTATTGATGATTGGATCGCTTCTGCTTGCGACCTTATTGACCGGAGCGACCAATGTCTTGCTCAACAATCCGTTTAATTTCGCCAATATCATCGCCCTGCCGCTGCTGATGGGCATGGGCGTCGACAGCGGCATTCATGTCGTGCACCGACTGCACAGCCACTGGTCGAACGGCGTCGACCTGCTGCAAAGCAGCACCGCACGAGGCGTCTTATTCAGTTCTTTAACAACCTTATGCAGTTTTTCCAGTCTTGCCTTCACGCCTCATCCAGGCACATCCAGCATGGGCTTGTTACTGGCGATCGGCATTTCCTTTACCATCATTTGCACGTTAATCGTGCTGCCTGCGTTCAGCCGGCACAAAATATAAATTTAGAGGTCTTTTTATGTCTTTCAGCATAGCCGAGCTATTAGCGCAACACAGTGAAGATAAATTTGAGTTGCATGAAAAACATTTGAACAATCAAATGGTTCGCGTTTTAAAAACAATCGGATACGACCGCAATTACAAACGCGCGGTCGGCCAATATCTCTACGACGAACAAGGCAACGAATATCTCGACCTGTTGAGCGGCTTCGGCGTATTCGCGATCGGCCGCAACCACCCGACAGTGATCAGCGCCCTGCAAGAAACTCTGACACTCGAATTGCCGAACCTAGTACAACTCGACGTCTCGATATTGAGCGGCTTACTGGCCAAAGAAATCTTGACGACGACGCCGGAAAATCTCGAAAAAATGTTTTTTTGCAACTCGGGCACCGAAGCGGTAGAGGCCGCGATCAAATTCGCGCGCTACACCACCAAGCGCTCGAAAATCGTCTATTGCGAACACGGTTATCACGGCTTAACAATGGGCGCACTCTCGCTGAACGGCGAAAAGATCTTCCGAGAAGGCTTCGGCCCGCTCCTGCCCGACTGCATCGCGATACCGTTCAACGATTTAGCGGCACTCGAACAAGCACTAAGCAACAAAGACGTCGCGGCCTTCATCGTCGAACCAATACAAGGCAAAGGCGTCAACCTACCCGACGACAACTACTTGGTCGAAGTCGAACGCCTCTGTAAAAAATACGGCACGCTATTCGTCGCCGACGAAATCCAAACCGGTATCGGTCGCACCGGTAAATTCTGGGCGATCGATCATTACGGCGCCAAACCCGATATGATCCTGATGTCCAAAGCTCTATCAGGCGGTTTCGTTCCTGTCGGCGCGGTCGCGATGACGCAGCACATCATGGACACCGTCTTCAATCGCATGGACCGCGCAGTCGTGCACGGCTCGACTTTTTCCAAAAACAACATGGCGATGGCGGCAGGACTGGCGGGCCTTGAAGTCATCAAATCGGAAAATCTTGTTGAACAAAGCGCGACAGTCGGCAATGACATCATCGCCAGCCTGAATGCACTGTCGACAAAATACGAATTCTTGAAAGAAGCGCGCGGCAAAGGCTCGATGATCGCAATCGAATTCCACGCCCCGAAAAGCCTGACATTAAAAGCGGCCTGGGCGATGCTGGAAGCAGCCAACAAAGGGCTGTTCTGTCAAATGATCACGATCCCGCTATTCAAGGATCACCGGATTCTAACCCAAGTCGCCGGACACGGCATGAACGTCGTCAAACTGCTGCCGCCGCTCACCTTAACACAAAAAGACCGCGATCATATCGTCAACGCCTTCGACCAAACCATCGCTGCAACCCATCAAGTCCCGGGCACGATCTGGGATTTAGGCAAAAACTTGGCGAGTCATGCGTTGAAGGGCAAAGCTGGGAAATAATTCGTAGTATGTTTGCGGAGTCGGTGAAGGGCTAAAGATATGACCTCATAAGCGCCAACTTAGTGCCTATTCTATGTTGCGTTTATGGCTTTATTCGTCATATCGGTATGGGTTGTCGATAGGATGTGGTGCTACGCATTGCCATCCGTGACCCTGGATTCCGCCAATCCCTGGCGGAATGACGAGTTCCTTCCTTAAGTTGGCGCTTATGAGATATGACCTCTCCCTTTAACAAAGGGGGATTGAGGGGGATTTATCTCCCTTAGCCTATCTTTTCCAAAGAGGTGGACTGAATACTTACCTTTTGATTGCTTAAACGATACCTATGGCAAAGAAATCGACCCCGCCTAATTACAACGACGCAGATGATAAGATGCCGCATGATACGGGCTATAAGTTATTGTTTAGCCATCCGCGACTCGTGCAAGATCTCATCACCGGTTTTGTGCAACCCGAATGGCTGGACAGCATAGACTTTAAAACCCTGGACCCGGTCAAAGCCAGCTTTGCTACCGACGACTTGCGCCAACGCCATGATGATTGTATCTGGCGATTGAAATTCAAAGACACCTGGCTTTATCTTTATTTGTTGTTGGAATTTCAATCCAGCGACGATTATTTTATGGCCAATCGGATCATGACTTATACCGGCCTGCTGTATCAGGATATCATTCGCACGCAAGCCTTAAAGAAAGGCGATAAACTGCCGCCTGTTTTACCAATCGTCATTTACAATGGCACGTCCAACTGGAGCGGGCCCATCGAAATATCGGCATTAATCGACCCGGTGCATCCGGCTCTTCGAGCCTACACGCCGAAGCTGAGCTATTTTTTACTGCAAGAAAATGCCACGCCGAAAGACTATAGCCAAGCACACCCGGATAATTTAGTGGGGCATTTAATCGCCTTGGAGTGGTGTTCCACGCCCGACGAGCTTAGGAAACATATCCAGCTTTTGCAGCATAAGCTCAAAGCAGCGCGGTACCAACCGATTCGACGCTCCTTTGCTATTTGGCTAAGCCGATTATTGCGCGTAAAATTCAAAGAAAAATCCATACCTGAATATCAAGAACTGACCGAGGTAAATGCCATGTTAGCCGAACGCTTGACCGATTGGACATTACAATGGAAAAAAGAAGGGGAGAAAATTGGCGAGAAAAGAGGTGAGAAAAAAGGCGAGAAAATTGGCGAGAAAATTGGCGAGAAAAAAGAGGCTGTTCGCTTGTTGAGTAAACAGATCCGCTTGAAGTACGGCGAATTCCCTAGCTGGGCGGAACATAAAATCGAGCAAGCCGACACCGAACAACTCGAAAACTGGGCTGAACGTATCTTAACGGCTGAAAGTTTAAAAGCGCTGTTGGAGTAACGGGGCGTATTCGTATTTATAGAGCCTGACACCGCAGACCAGCCAGGTAGGTCGGGTTTTAGCGTAGCGTAACTCTGCCTCGTTCCCAAGCTCTAGCTCTCATCGTTATACACAAGTATAAATATACTTATTGTGCAAAAAGCAGCAACCGAGTGCTAACATTGTTGTGTCGTCCGGAAAGGCTATTGCTGTTTGAGCGTTAGCGTCTTCGATAGTCGCGACGAAGGCGTCGCTCCCATAGCGGGCGGCGGATGCTCTGTGGGAGCGATCCCCTGATCGCCCCTCACCTAGCGTTAGGTGAGGAAGGCCGAGAGTGTTAAGTGACAATCAATGGAATCGAGGCCTCATCGACTAAGATTGCAAAAGGATAATTTATGACTTATGTATAACGATGAGAGCTGGAGCTTGGGAAACAGCGAACGCTGCTTGTTTTAGGAGTATAAAATGCCTTTAGCCTATCAAGAACATTACACTTTTGATGACTATCAACACTGGGAAGGCCATTGGGAATTAATCGAAGGCATGCCTTATGCGATGACGCCATCGCCCTCAGTTACTCACCAAATAGTTGCTTTTAACGTAGCAACATCAATCAAGAATGCCTTAAAAAATCAGAAAACCAACTGTTCCGATCGATGTACTATCTTGTTGGAAACCGATTGGCAAATAGCCAATGATACTGTTGTAAGACCCGATGTCATGGTGATTTGTCAGGATATCGACGAAAAAGTCTTGGTAACACCGGATCTAATCATCGAAGTTGTGTCTTCAACCAGCGTGAAGGCTTACCCTACTATATCCTTGTTTATCCGGATGATCGCTTGGCTAAAGTCTATCGTAATGATGCACAAGGATTTATCAAAAAAGGGGATTATTCAGATAAAAAAGCTGAATTCACAATTCACGACTGCAGTTTCAATATTGATTTTGCTACGATCTGGCGATGAAAAAGCTATCCATCACTTTGCTCGCTCCAAAGCTCTAGCTTCACTCAGGGAGGGTTACTCAACCCGTCCCGAACGCTTTGATTTGCTTTTGGCCACGGCCGAAACGCTTAGGATTGACATGGGATTCTGTGGGCGCCGACATTAGGTACGCGCAGTGCATCTGGATTACATTATCTGGCGGTTAATTGATTAAGCATATCCATTGCCGCTTGTTTTTCAGGAAAATCATTTTCTCTATTGAGCAGTTTTTTTAAAGTAGATACCGCTTGATTTTTATTCTCATTGGCGATGTAGGCCTTAGCTAAATGGAATTGAATGGCTGGAGAGTCGGGAAAAGACTTAACTGTTTTTTCTAAAATGGCTAAACCTTCTTTTTTATCCCCTTGTTTGACTAATATCAATCCGTAAGTATCGGCGATAGCGGGAGTTTGAGGCGACTTTTCATAGGCTTTTTTTGCCAATTCCAGTGCTTTAGGATTATTTTGTTCCGAATAGAGCCAAGCCAAGTTATTGAGGGTTGTTAAGTGATCCGGATCGATTGAAAGAACCGCTTCATAATGTTGTTGGGCTTTGGGGTAATTTTTTTGATTCTGATATAGGTTGGCAAGGCTAAAATGAAGCACTGTATTGTTTGGATTTTTTTCGAGTTCTTTTATAAGCAGAGCAATCGCGTCGTTGGCTTTGCCTTGACGGTTCATTATACGGACGATTGTTAACAATAATTGATCGTTCGGTTGTATGGAATACGCTTTCAGGTTAATGTCGAGAGCTTTGTCAAGCTCGTTTTGCGTTAAGTAGATGTCTCCTTTCAGCATCTTTCCCACACCTAACTCCGGGAAAAGCTGTTCCACATTTTCTGCAGCGTTTAGTGCGTCATCGAAACGGCGTAGCTTAACTAAAAAAACGGTTTTATGGATATGAGCTTCTAAATTTTTAGGATCTAATTGAAGAACCTCATTTAATAACCCAAAGATCCTTTTTTCGTTATCCGTATTGTCACTGAGTAATTTAGCTAGAAGCAGCCTATGTGTTATATCGTTTTTTTCTTGGCTAATTAATTTTTCTAGGGTTTTTTCCGCTAATGACTTTTGCCCATTGACGATTTGAGCCTTGGCAAGAAAAGAAAGTGCTCCGCTTTCATTGGGATAGCGTTCTATGATTTCCCGACTAATGGGTAATATTTTCTCGGATTGGTCATGTGTAGAGTAATAGAGACTCAGATTATTGGCTAAGTTGAGTTCTTGGGTAAGATTGCCGCGAACGTTTTGAAATGCGGTTTCAAAGATCTTTTCTATGTCATCCGCTTTATTTTGCTTGAGTGCTATATCGGCCAATAACAAATAGGCATTGACGACATTTTTATCCAATTCGACTACTTTTTCCGAATGCTTTTTAGCGGCAGATAACTCATTAGCATCCAAAGCTAGCCTGGCTAATCCTAAATGAGCTAATACATTTTTTTCATCCAGCTTTAATGCTTTTTGATAGTTTTGCCGAGCGGAGCGAACGTTTTGTTCTTTTGTATCTAGTAAGGCTTGTAGATTGTACGTTGTTGGATCGTCGGGATTTCTTTTGATTACAGCGTCAATTTTGTTTCGAGCTTCCGGTAGGTTTTGATTTTTGATCAACTCAAGAATGTCAAAATATTCACTCTTTGTGATTTGTCCAGTTTCGGATAGTTGGTCTTCTGTCGGAAAATAAAGCTCGGGCGGCAGAGCAAACGATTCAGTCACGGGTCTTTCGCTAAAGATATCATTTTTGGAGCGGCTATCGAATTTTGCCGCCATAGCGACAGGCGAAGCGACTAAAAGAGCTAAAGAAATTGAGCAGGGTATTGATTTAAATAAAAAATAACTTTTCATAAGAGAGCCTAAAAATGCACAGTATGGGGTATGGTAAAGATTGTTTTAGCGAAAGTTTATATGTTAATTGCAAATGCGGAAGTTAGTAACGCAACGCCTAGCCATCTTTAAGTCCAAGGTTCTAAGGACTTACAAATAGTGCTTCAGTATAGCGAGTCAAGGCCTACGAGATTCTTACGCTCTTTTTAATCCCGGCGCAGCGAACCTTAAACTGGTTACCGCTCTTCTATACCCTTTGTTAGTTAAAATCGGCCTTTTTTATATAAACTCAATTGATCCCTAGCTTATCGGCCTCAGTGCTGCCGATCACTCTACAACACAATCCACGGCACAAGTTTTGTAGTATCTTATTCGCCAAAACCCCATCGTATTTCAACAATCGTGACATAGCGGCTTCGTTTAAACTCAGCAGTCTGACATCGCTCGTCATTGCAATAATACTTGCTGTTCTAGGAATATTAAGAAAAAAGGAAATTTCTCCGACAACTTCACCCGGCGTAATAATTGCCAGGAGCTTACCATCTTTTTGAACCTCAACTAAACCTGACAACAAAACAAACATCGTTTTTGCCGAATTGTCTTTTTCGATGATGTGATCTCCTTGCACACATTCGATGATATGGCTTTTTTCAACTAACCGATCAATTTCATCGGTGCTTAGTGAATCGAATATTTTTGGCTTACCGTCAGATTGAATATTTTCGTTAGAATAAATCTGTTGGAAAAATTCCGTTCGGCTTGCAGTCGATTGGCTAATAACGCGTGAATGGTTATTAATTAACTCTCTTAAGTCATCGACATGCTGACAATAATTTAGATCTTGCTCCCTGGTCAACACAGCAAAAGGCGAACCAACGCATTTCAAATGATCATAATCGCCTGATACCAAGGCCATCGGTATCACCAAACCAATGCCAGGGTAAGAATAGGTCTCGGCGAAAGGACGAAACCCCAATTTAAGATAAGAGTTTAAATGATGTGGCTCACAGTCCAGCAAAACGACTTCGATTTGTTGATTTAGAACGAAGTGCATCACCTCCCGATACATAAGTAGAGTCGTAGCCGACCCCCGATGCTTTTCATCGACCATCAAGCGTTCGATAATGCAAATTTTGTCTTCCGTTAACAAATCCAAGAAAGGCGTCAAATGATAAGCTTCGATTAAAGACTCGCTAAACGACGCATCCGCCCCCCAGAACAACCGTAAAGTCCCAACCGGCTCGCCGTTTTTAATCGCAATAACGGATCTTGCTTTCATATCGTAATCATCGCGCAGTTCCTTTCGCACATGATCGCCTTTATCTTTGAGCCTACCCATGCACTCAACATAAACTTTATATCTCAACCGATAAGAAGCTTGGAACTCCTCTTCAGTTTCAGCAAATTTTATACCGTCTTTCATACTCGCCACCCAGTTTCAAAATAAATAAATTAATAATGAAAGATTAGCAGGCTTACCCATAAATTTATACCTTTCACATCAAATTTTAGTGACGGCATCTTCTATCGGAATCATTGGCAAAAAATGGGGCGCTAGCGTTACTTCTCTGCCATTAAGTTAAGAACTTTTCCGTTCCGCCCAGCCCCCCCCCCCCTTCGACCAGGCTTTCAAAAAACAGTTTTTTGTACTTATGATATCAATTGCTTACGGACTGTCGGGGGCACCGTGTGTACCGCAGAAGCCTCATCCTAGTTAAACGTGTCTTCATGTGCCGCCTCGCGCCAACATTAAGTACGCACAGCGGACCCGACCATTCACTTTGAATATTTAAGTGCTACGGTAGTGATGGATGCTTTCAACTATTATTACCCCATACAGAGCCTTGCTTTAGGAGTTAGGCTAAAGCATCGAAAAAAGCGAAATAATTGCGCTGCTGCGACGAGGAACTTTATGCTCAATCAAACTGGCGAGGATCAGGGACAAGAGGATTTAGGGGTAAAAAATATTACCCCGGAAACCGTAAAGCACAATCGATAGTTAACTAACTTATCAAGCGCTCAGCCTATGCTGAAATGGAAATGCTCTTTTCTTAAACAAATTTTGTCTAGCAATCAAAAAATCGCTAAATTTTAGTGCTTTAATATCTGCTTTAGGCGCGGCGGAGTCTTTGGATACTTTATCGAGAATAGCGTTCAAATCGGCAGCGCAGTGACAAAAGTTGAGGTCTTGCTCTGTGATAAGACAGGCAAAGGGGGAGCCCACGGACTTTAAATATTCGTAATCGCCGACTACGAGCGCCATCGGAATCACTTGTCCTATTCCGGGATAATCGTAGGTCACGCCGAAAGGACGGAAGCCTAGCTTAAGGTAGGAAGTGATGTTTTTCGGTTCGCAATCCAACAACACCACTTCAACCGCGTGCGTGATAACGAATTCCATCACCTGTTTGTACATACGCAGCATCGTCGTCGAACCACGATATTTTTCGCACACCATCAATCTCTCGATGATGCAAATTTGATCATGACGCAGAGATTCAAGAAAAGGCGCCAAATAATAGGCTTTAGCGAGCGATTGACAAAAGGGCCTATCACCCCCCCAGAACAATCTGAGAGTGCCAATTACCCGGTTATCTCTAACGGCCACGACAGATCTGGCTTGATCGTCGTATTCATCCTTCAAGAGTTTGCGGGAATGGTCCGCCTTATCGGCAAGTCGCTTCATCGATTCCACATAAACACGATACCTTAAGCGGAATGAAGCCTCTCGTTCATCAACGGTCGCTACAAATCTTACACCGTTTTCCATACAAACCCCTGTATTTTCCGACAAAATCTTCGACGATCCTTACTATATCTTTAATACATTAAGGCAACATTAATAATTTATTAAGACTGCATGAAATCGTTGAAAATTTTTACGCTTTAGAAAAACTTAGGCATCAACTTAAACGTGGCATATTTATTTTCGTCCCAACAAAAAACCCCTAAGATCCACGAACCTTAGGGGTTATCTTTAATAAGGTATTAAGCTGCGTTTTTACGACGACGCAATCCGAGGCCTAACAGACCAAGTCCCATTAAAGCAACGCTAGTTGGTTCAGGAACAGATTGGCCAAATACAGCATCCATCGAGCCATTAATTACTTGAGTACCCACAGGATCAAAGTTATTTAATTGTCCTGAATTAAAAAGGAGGTCGAGAAAAGGGTCTGGGGCAATGAAAAAATCCTTTCCATCAGGATCTGTCAGTTGAAAAGTTGAAGTAGTTCCAAAGCTACCACAATTTATACCGCCGCCTGTACATGTAGGTAAAGTAGGATCAAGAGTACCTTGACCACTCACAATACTACCGGTTGCAATCAAAATATCTTCAGCACTTGATCCTGTTGTCCAAGCAACATTACCCGTGCCTGGCTGGCCAAAAGTAGTATTTTGACTCGGGTCCAAAAAAAGATCCAGATTGCCCGATGTAAAATTGAAAACCGTTACACCTGCAACGGTAGAAAAATTGCCTGAACCCAGAAAAAGAGCATACATGTCATATCCATTAGCTCCAAATGATCCCAATTGAGTCGTAACAGGATTCGTACCATCGTCAGCCACGAACTGTCCTGCTTCCCATTTGATCGAAACATCGAAAGTACCACCGACATCAAAAGTAGCAACCTCAACATAATTACCGGTAATTTTATCGGCGGTAAACACATTTGCTGATGATCCGGGAACAGATCCTTCATCAACCTGAAAATCAGGAAAAGCCAGCGCGTTTGTACTAGTAATAGCCATTGCCGCTGTAAAACCGGCAATAACTAAATTTTTGTTAGTAAGTTTCATTATATTTCTCCAAAAGTATAAATTTGTAAACAACACTATTTTTTATCTTACTCGCAATAGTGTTTAGCATGACTCGTGCCATATTTTTTTTTCAATAAAATCAAGGATATGAGAAATCCATAGCCTACCAACCTTTGCTTATTGTAAAATTTCCTGACAGTTTTCTCATATTTAGCGTAGCATTTATGCTGTTGAAATCATTCCACCAGAAGCCGAAACTTAACAACGCAAAATCAATCAGATAATCTCTGCCATTGACTAAATCAAAGTTTTTTAAATTACAGCCTTTGATATCAGATATTTAGAAGCTTACGCGCCACACCAAATTTTAATTTTTGCACAGGATTTCTATTGCCCATCCAAAGATAACCTTTTTTCAAACGGTTCAAGCGTGCATCGTAACAGGTATAATGCGGAATCGGCTTTAGCTCATCGGGGTGTAAAATAGCTAGCAATGCTTGTGTAATCACCATGCCGGTTGCCAGCTTGCAGCCGCTGGCGATACTGGGCGCCTGCCGTTTACTCAGATCCACCGAGGACGGATCGACATATTTTAAATGAAACCCCGCAGGCGCACAGCCTAACGACATTTTCAAAACCTGCAATTCTTCGCTGGCGTTATAATCGAGATCGAAATAATCGTCGAAGGACATGCCCTTGGCCGTGTACACCAACATGCCAACCCCGAAACCCAGCGGTACACCGAAAATAGCCGGGATATTACGTTCCCTACAGGCATTGATCATCAATCGATGTGTTTTAATCTCAAAGAACTCGACCGCATCGACCAACACATCGACACCCTTCAGAAACTCATCGATATTGGTTTCATCGATCCCTTCTTTAAACGCTCGTATATTAAGCTCGGGATTGACATCAAGCACCAGTTCATTCATAACATCGACCTTAGACCGGCCAATGGACGAAACCATTGCGCCATATTGCCGATTGAAATTGGCGACTTCAAATTCGTCGAAATCCGATATGTTAAAATTTCCGACACCGGCTCGAGCAAGGGTGATTAAATAATCCCCTCCGACTCCACCCATACCGGCTACCGCGACGGTGGCATTTCTTAAACGTAGTTGCTCGTCGCAACTGGTAATACCGTGATTTCTCGAAAATGCTAAATCATAATCAAATATTTTCATTTTTATGCCTTTGCAATGCTATTGCTTGTATTGATTCCTAATGTTTTTTACGCACAGGAAAACCGAAGAAATTGCCGCACAAGTGTTCAACCTGTTTTTTTCTTTTCAATCGACTACCATTGATACTCTGTCAACCAATAGTGAAAATGGCTACTAAACGACAGCTAAAGCACTTACACGTTTGCAGAGCTCTTTGAAACGATCTTCTAAATCCTGTAATTTTCACGAGTCAAAATCTTAGCCCATGATTCATTCTAAAAACCTGATTGAACGTACAGCCGAATTCATCACTGCCAATCCATGGAAAATCATTTTTGTAATGATAGGGTTAGTCGCAGCCTGTGCTTCAGGGATTATTAAATTGGATTTCAAAAGCGATTACCGGGTTTTTTTTAGCGACGATAACCCTCAATTGCAAGCATTCAACTCGATACAGGAGACCTATAATAAAAGCGATAATGTACTATTCGTTATCGAAAGCGCCGATGGCGAAATATTCTCGAAGTCGACATTGCAAGCCATTATCGAACTGACTGACTTGGCTTGGCAAATTCCTTACGCAAGTCGAGTTGATTCCATCACTAATTTTCAACACACAGTTTCGGATGGAGACGATTTAATTGTCGCCAACCTCGTTTCCGATACCCGCTCGCTATCCGACACTGCACTTAAATCTATCAAACAAACTGCAGTCAACGAACCCTTATTGGTTGACCGATTGATTTCAAAAAACGGACATGTTTCCGGTGTCAATGTAACAGTGCAATTACCCCAAGAAAGCGCATTGGAAGCAATTGAAGTTACGCAGGCGGCTCGCGACATTGTAAAAAAAATTGACAGTCAGCACCCCCACTTATCTTTGCATTTGACCGGCATCGTAATGATGAACAACGCTTTCATCGAATCGGCGCTTAATGACAATGCAACGCTCGCTCCGTTAATGCTTTTAATTGTCATCATTGCCCTGGTGCTGTGCGTCAAATCGTTTTCTGCAACACTCAGCGTTATCTTCTTAATTTTTTGTTCGATTGCCGCTGCATTGGGTCTATTTGGCTGGCAAGGTCATTATTTAACTTTAGCTTCGGCACCCGCTCCAATAATCATTATGACGATGGCAGTTGCCGATTGCGTGCATTTTTTAGTCGCCATGTTGCATGATTTAAGTAAAGGACTGGATAAAAAGACAGCGATAAAAAACAGTTTTATTGTGAACTTTCAACCCATCGTATTGACTAGCCTCACCACCGCCATCGGTTTTTTGAGTTTGAATTTCAGTGACGCTCCCCCTTACAGAGATTTGGGTAATGTTGTGGCGATGGGGGTCTTTGCGGCTCTGCTTTTGTCCTTGACTTTTTTACCTGCCCTAATGACCCTGCTTCCAGTGAAAATCAAGCTGACTGCAGGTGATAGAAATTCGATTATGAAATTTTTGGCTCATTTTGTCATCCGGCACCGGACACCTTTGCTTTGGATTAATGCTTCTTTAGCCATTATTCTTTCAAGCTTTTCTTATTTCAATGAGCTCAACGATGAATTGCTTAAATATTTCGACGAATCGATTGAGTTCCGCCAAGCCACTAAATTTCTAAATGAAAACATGGGGGGTATTTATACTATTGAGTTCGTGTTAGATGCTCAGTCTGAGGGAGGAATCAACGAACCGGACTTCTTGGCCAATGCCGATCGTTTTGTTGCATGGTTGAAAACTCAATCGGAAACCATTCATGTCAATACGATTACCGACACGTTCAAACGCTTAAACCGATCGATGCACCAGGACGATCCCGCTTTTTATCGATTACCCGGAGAACGTAATTTGGCCGCTCAATATTTACTCATGTACGAAATGTCCCTTCCCTATGGATTGGACTTAAATGATCAAGTCGATATCGCTAAGTCTGCGACCCGCATTATCGCCACGACGGAAAACCTAAGCTCCAGCCAAATGTTAGATTTTGAAAATCGAGCAAAATATTGGTTGGGTAAGAATTTATCCTCTTTGAAATATGAAATCGCTAGCCCAGGCCTTATGTTTTCGCATATCGGCAAACGAAATATCGCTAGCATGGTAATTGGTACGCTGCTTGCGTTAAGCTTTATTTCCGTGATTCTGATCGTAGCCTTTCGTTCATTGAGGCTGGGCTTGCTTAGTCTTGCACCTAATTTAATGCCTGCCGGTATCGCTTTCGGTTTGTGGGGCTTAATCGACGGTCAAATCAATTTGGGTTTGTCTATCGTCGTCGGGATGACATTAGGCATTGTTGTCGACGACACTGTTCATTTTATCAGCAAATACCGGCGCGCTCGCCTCGAGAAAAACCTTGGCCGGGAAGATGCGGTCGAATACGCTTTTTCAACAGTAGGCAATGCCATGTGGATTACAACCGCCGTTTTAGTCAGCGGTTTTATAGTTTTAAGTTTTTCAGACTTTACTATGAACGCTAATATGGGCTTATTAACAGCCATTACCATCACCACCGCCCTATGGATCGATTTACTTTTTTTACCACCATTATTGTTATTCTGCGATAAAAAATAAGCTAAGGAATATGCACAAATTTACTTCTACAAGTTTTAGGCATTGTGGTGGTTCGGCGACTCGCTTGATAGGACGCCGTGAATACATCCATGTAGGCTCGACGGTGGCTATCCCTGTCGCCGACGCCTGTCAATCGAGCCACCGAACCCCCTTTCAGCATTTGTCGAAGTTATTTCATGCTCGTTCCTAAGCGATTTTTATCGCTTATTAACCTATCGAATTAACGGGAGCATAGGAGCCAAGTTTCGCCAACAGGATTTTGAATTGGGACGAAAAAAGGGGTCAGGTTTATTTAATAATTTACCCCTTGCCAAGGACCCGCTCTAAACGTTTCGAGTATAGCCAAAGCTTACCGAAAAGTTAGGGACGGGTTAAATAAGCCGTCCCGCCAAGGTCTTAAAATAGAGGCAACGCATAAACACCCAGTAAAAAGTACCAAGCCAAGTTTCTCCATCGCGCAAAAAATCAAAAATGATAATCGTTAAGAGACTTGCTAAAGCGTAAAATTTTATGACACCAAGAAATAAAGAGGGCAGAAGTTTATACCTACATCCGGGATGTTCCTAAAAAACGCCATGGTTAATGCAGGCTGATCAATAAGCATGGCGCACAAAAGAGCCTCTTCTGCTTTCAATCCGGTTCTTTAAAAACGTTCTCAAGACTCGTTGCATCGAAAACCCGATCAAACCACACTTCAATCTCTGCTAAAGAAGCTTGATCGATTTTAGCTTGCAGAATTGGCTCCATTCGATTGCCAAAACGCTTGTGCAACGCGCGTTGCAATAACATTTTAGCTTCATTCTCCGAACCTTTTTCCATACCTTTTTCTATGCCTTTTTCTATGCCTTTTTCCATGCCTTTTACATAACTCGGCAAGCGTTCAATATTGATTTGTAACATTTCGTATGCCTCTTGGATATCGATATTTAATTGACGGTTGTCCGCTAATATTTCCAACATTTCTAAATATTCACGACGCGCCTTGTCGTTCGTGCCGATCAATGCTTCCAGCTTCTGTAGAATATGCCGTACTATCTGAGTCGCCGACTCACCTTGAAAATCACACAGTATCGACAATACCAATGCCTCCGGCGTTCCTTGGTCGAACAACACGCGGTAACCGATGCTGCGCATGTCGACGAGTTGATAGCGGTAATTCAACTGCTTGCCCGTTTGACCACCAGCCATCGCCAAGCGATCCGATCCTGTATAAATCAAGCACTGATAGACCGGGCAGCCCGGATAAGCCAATTGAATATCACTTAAGTAATGCAACATTCTCGAAACCATCTGTGCATCGTTACTGTTTTGCACTTCGATATGCAAAATAAACTCGTCGCCTTGCCGAGTCTGTACTTTGGCCACTAAATCCGAGCGTCTATCTTCGATCCGTTGCTCTTCGGTATTAACCAGTTCGGCATCGCTCAAATCCAGCTTGCATAGATAATGCGCCATCTCTAATAGCAAGCGTTTGAGAATTTTTTTGAAATAATGTCTTTATCGCCCATGGGCTGATCCTAGCATGATGGATAATTAATAACCTTGCAATATCTCGCCAAAAAGGGGAGTTATAGAGCCGGTAGTTAATAAAGCCATTAAATTGCACTTCAGCTAAGGCTAGCAAGGTGCTGCCAAATTCTAATTAACTAAGGGCTGTATAAATTAATAATTTAACCCTTGACAGGACTAGGTTTACAACCCATAAACATCAAGCTTAAGCTCAAGGACCCGCTCTAAACGTTTCGAGTATAATAGCCAAAGTATACCGGAACATTTAGAGCATACCGAAACATTGGGGACGGGTTAGCAATATTCACAAAATAACTGCTACAAGTAGTCGGCTTTGTGGCGATTCGGTGACTCGCTTGACAGGACGCCGTGAACCCAGCACCTAAATTATCCACGGTAGTTAACCATAGCCAATGGACTATGGAATTTAGGTGCTGGGTGAATACTTCCATGTAGGCTTG
>Ga0180009_10001758_pt1 | contig 26052 bp, 27 predicted proteins | sample OS_PC_MetaG_FD_123537 | JGI IMG/M metagenome (GOLD analysis project Ga0180009, IMG submission 123537) | Groundwater microbial communities from the Aspo Hard Rock Laboratory (HRL) deep subsurface site, Sweden - OS_PC_MetaG | ecosystem: Environmental > Aquatic > Deep subsurface > Groundwater... | reverse complement strand
TTGAGAAACAAAACTTTTGCAACCCAAAAAGTGGAATTGATAAGCAAATTAATTGCTTACAATTTAGATAGAAAGCAATTAATTTTTAATTACTTTTTTAAGGGTTGCACCAGAGCTTGTTAGAATAAAAAAGAAAAAAAGAAATTAAGGTTTACAGATTACACCCAGACAAATTACATTAAGATTTCCATATCCTGCTGGACCCCGACTACCTGCTGGCATAGTTGGTGCTGGAGCGACATTATTATTTCCATCACAAACATAATCTCCATTACTTTGTCCATCCCCATCAGAATCTACGCCCCTAAATATGTGTGTACAATATGCTGAAGTTTTAACATTTGGTACGGTCTTAGCTACATCGCAATAATTTTGACAGTTTGCTTTTGCTAAATCCATGTCATAAGCACCAGCACTTCCACCAAAGATATTTCTTAATCTTTGATTCAAAGTTCCTGCTCCACCTAAGAAAATTATGGAGATTACTAGTAACACTAAAATTGCTAAGATTATGATAATAATCATATTCATAGAAATTCCTTGTCCTCTTTTGTTTTTCATCATTAAACCTCCTTTTAGTTTTAAATTATTATATCTTTATCCAGTAACTTACTTATTTAAAACTTTTGTTTACTTCAAATTGAAACACATTCTGTTCCTATCCATTTACAACAATTTATTGGGTCATCTAAAGTATAAAAACCGCCACCTTCATCCTGTAAAACACAAGTTTGAATATTACAAAAAAATGGGTTATTCAAAGAGGTTAAATCTTCACATTTAATTTTTTCTAATGGATCTGATTTACAATACCACGCTTCTTCCAACATACCTTGTTTAGGAGATTTACACTTTGGCTTTCCAACATCTTGACAAGAATTTTTTTCGCAAGAATCTGGAAGATGTTTTCCCCCCGCAACTTGGTAAAAAGATAAACAAGATCCTATTTCATCACAAGATTCACAGGTCCCATCCGGCCCCATAAAACTATACCAAGCATCTGGTTGCCAATAACAACCTTGCAATAAAGAGTCTCTTTTAACTAAACAATCATCTTCAATAATTGCGTTACAATTTAATAATTCATTACTTTTCTCTAAAGCCATACTGAAAAAATTGCCATACTCAGTATTACTAAATTCAGAAAATTCTCTTAAAAGTTGTCTTAATTTAAATAATCCCTGGATTTCGTCCTTTTCATTTTCAATTATAATTAAAGCAATATAATATAATGCATTATCTGAATAAATGCTACTCCCATATTCACTATAAACTTTTTCAAATTTAATTTTAGCTTGATCATAAGATTTAGATTCATATGATTTCATAGCTTCCCCATAAAGAAATTGGGCATTAATTTCATATTCCTCAAAAGCAATACAAGGCACTTTACAACAAGTCCCTTTTCCTTGATAATCTTCTCTTTCCATCCTTTTTGGGCAAGTTTCCTCCGGCCCACACACATTATTACAAGAAGTTAATTCTTCACATGTTTTAAATTTAAATAATGGAAAATTAAAATGCCTTTCAAAGTCAGTACCTTCACTAGTAATGAAAGACCCAGAAGAAACCAAACACAAATAAACGAAATCCCCTTCTTCATGTCTAAACAACTTTGTTGGATTTGTTTCTAAAACAGTAGAATCTAAAGAATTAAGATCTGGATAATTCTTCCATAAATGTAACATCTGACCCAGACTCATTGCATCTTGGGGTATTAAACTTCTTTTTATTGAATTAAAATAAATTTCCAAGGAATTTAAAATTACATCATGTATTTCTTCATTTAAACCATATCTTATTTCATCATTTTCGTAATAGATTTCAGAGTGTTGAACGAAAGAGATATCTCCAAATGAATCCCCTTCCTGGATAAAAGAAGAAAAAACTATGCAAGTTTGAAGGTTGGGTAAACCTTTTCCAACAGAATCAAACCAAATCCCATCATCTAAATTTTCCACATAAAATTTCTCTTGGAAGGGTTTCAAATCTATTCCAGAATCACAAATACAGTTATCCCCCTCCATGTTCTTACAATGCTTATAAGCATTTAACAAAAGGTCTACTGCTTCCTTTTGCTCTACATCATCTTCCCAAAACTTAATAGAATCTATAAAACTTCTAACACCTGCATTCGCGCTAGTAGCAAATACAACTCCAACTATAATTATCACCAATACTATAATCCCATTCACAACAGTTTTTGAGATTAAACTTGTTCCCACTCTAGCCTCCAAGTCCCAAAAACAATTTAGGAAAATTTTTAATTATTTCTGCAAACTTATCTCTCATCAACCAAGCTACAAAAATAACAATAAAAAGAACAACTAAAGCTAGTATAATCTTTCCTAAAAAATCCCAAGCTAAATCTCCTCTTTTCATATTCCTAAATTTATTTTTTGTATATTTAAACATTACCCAACTCCCAATATAATCGAATTAGTTAAAGCGACAAAGATTAAACTAACTAAAAAAGTAATAATTACGTAAAGTAATGTACTGCTTATCAAATTTCTACTCAAATAATATTCTTCATTTAATTTATCTGGACCAAATTCAATACTGCTAGCCAAGACAGTTAATATTACTACAATCTCAACAACATAAATCCCCACAACTAATTGAAAATAATAACTAGGTATAGTCTCAGCTGCTTTAAACAAATTAGCAAAATTTAGCATACCCCCAAACTCCCCCGCTTCCTCTGTAGTTAAACCAGAAACTAAATCGGATAATCTAGTAATAATAGTGACCATCATTGCACTCAATCCAACAACTATACCCGCAATAACTGGAGCTAAAAATTTAATTTGACTTTTCATACTAGAGATAATTTCAGACAACAAATCTTTCAGTCTTTCATTAACTCTATTAATATTCGTAATATAATTAGAAATACTGATTACCGACCTAGAAACAATTTGTGGTCCTTTCTTTGCACTTTCTACAATAACTTCCATTGCACTCTCAATTAAAGCACTGGGATTTCCAAGAATTGCCCCATTTTTTTTATTAAAAATAGCTTCATAAAGATTCATACCCAATTTCCTAATATTATTACTTATTCTCTTAAAAAACAATCCTGTTGGAGTGTCAGATAAAGTATTTCCCACTTCTTCAAGCGCAATTTCAGTAGGAATTCCATCTCCAATTCTTGTACCTAATTGGAATAAAGCACCAGAGAATTCATTCTCCATTTTTTTAGTTTCATTACGTACTTTAATTAGTTTCCCGCTTTTCATCCTATAATAAACAGCCATTCCTAATGCTATCCCCAAAGGAACAAATAAACTCAAAGCTAGAGCCCCAATTCCAAATGGTCCATTACCTTCATAATACCCCAAGAAATTCCCCATAAAGTCTCCAATAAAAATATCAAATTCTGGATCAATAGCATGCATAATTAAAGGCGAGAATCCAATTAAAACAAAGAAAAATCCCAAGAGCACAGGTCCAAATTTAGAAACCTTCCTATCGTAACCAAATTGGCTTTCCCCATAACCAGTTGGCCTTTTAGACAAAATACTTTTTCCATAAAAATAAACTGCTATTGGTAAAATTAAATTATAAATCAAAGCCATATGATACCATTTAATTGAACCTTGCATTAAGGTACCAACTAAAGGAAAAATAATCAAAGTCAAAATTGGCAATATGACCCCAAGCATATGCAACATAGTAATTGGATTTTTCAATTCTTGTGCATAATGCAGCATCCTATCATGAATTCCTTCTAAAATAACCTTTAATGATCTCTCCAATAACTCAATTCTTCTATCATCATTAGGTTCATACAAACTACTTTCTACTAAATGAAAAGCATTAATAAATTCTAGATTATATTTTCTCCATCTTTTTAAATAATTTTCTAAACTTTGTTTGATAGTTCCAAATTTTCCAGTTTCTAGATCCCAAAAAACTTTTCTCAAATCTAAAGCTAAAGGATTTCCCAAATGGTCTGCTGCAAATTTAATTGCATGTTCTAAATTAGAAGTATGCCTCATATAAATTACCATATATAAAATACACAAAACCATCTGGTTACTTGCTTTCAATCTCCAAGAATCTGCAATGTAAACTGGAATTCTGGTTAAAGGCTTTAACAACAACAAACTAAACAACATTAAAATAATTCCAAATAAAAATGCTATTGATTCTTGGCCCAATAAAATAGGTAACAATCCTGCAAACAAAGAAACTAATATTAGAATTATAACTGAAAAAATAGCAAAACTATAAGCCTGATTTGCAGTTATATCCAAATGAGCAAATTCTATTGCTTCTTCAATATCTTTTCTGTCTTTTTGTGACGGCTCAAATTTAAGGTTTCCAAATACTTTACAAAGTTTTTCATAAGTAGAAATTCGTTTATTTAATGCTTCTTTTTTAAATGTTATATATTCCTTAGAAAAATTAGGGTCTGGCTTATATTCGGTAACATCTCCAAGTTGATCTTCTACTTTCTTTCTATATTTACTTAAAATCTTCTCTGTCTCTTTATCCATTGCTTACCTCTTTTGTGATTCTTTTTTAACTTCTTTCTTCAACCATTCATTCCAATCAAAAAATATTCTATCATTATCTAAATAACCTTTCTTTTCTCTAACTTGATTTGAAATATTATGAAATTCATCATTTGATTTAATTACAAAATCCGCTTCAAGTAAATTAAGCATATTTGATTCATTCGCAGTTTTAACCAACTGTTCTTTTATTTTTGCTCTTAATTGAATATTATTCCAAACAGCATCCCAATCTCCAACCCAATCTTTAACCTCTCCTGCAACATTCTTTATAATTTCTGATTCGCCATTTATTAATGCATCTGTTGGTTCTAATTGATCTGTTTCGACATTATATTTCATTAAATCTACAAAAGCTCCTTCTCTTAAAGGATCTTTTTCCCATTCCTTCCTAATTTCAGTTATACTAATTACTCTTCTCCATTTATGTAATCCATTTGGACTTTTAACAGGATTAACAACAACTATTATGTCTGTTGCTTTAAAACTAGTTCTTGGAACACCCAAATCATTTACAACTCTATCAAAAACAGCATATGGACTTCCACCATGAATTGTACCTGCAACAACATTTGCTAATGCTCCAACTCTCATTGCCTCATACAATGCTAAAGCTTCTTTACTTCTAACTTCTCCCACAATCAAACTGCTATCCCCCATTCTCAAACTGGTTCTTATTCCTTCCTCTGCTGACATCTCAGAACTACCCACAGATAAAGCAGCTCTAACCTTCAAAGGTTGAATATTATAACCTAATTCTCTAAGTGATTTTGTTGGAAGTTCTAAGGTATCTTCAATTGTAATAATCCTATACTTCCTCATTATTTCTACCATAACACCCCCAAGTAAACTTGTCTTTCCGCTGCTCCTTGTACCAGCAACCAACATTGTTCTAGCGCCATCAATCAAAAAACTAAGTAAACCCGCTGCGAGGGGATTCATCATTTTATTATTAATAAACAAAGGCAAAGTCCAAGGTTTATCCCTATGTCTCCTAATTGCATAGCCTAGCCCTAAAGGGTTTAAAGGGTTACTTATTACAGCAACCCTCGCCCTGGCTCCTGGAACTAAAAGATCTGTATCCAAAACAGGATTTGCTTCATCTAGAGGTCTACCACTTAATATCCTTAATTTAGTAGCCCAACCTTCTCCATCTTCCCTACTTGGAATAATATTTGTTACACATTCCCCATGATCTTGATGAACAATAAAAATTGGTGTTGCTCCGATTGGTCCATTAATTGTTATGTCTTGTATTTTTTCATCTTTTAATAAAACTTCAACTAATCCAAAACCAATAGTATACCTCACTAAAACCCTAGCTAACTTTTCAACATCCTTATAATCTAGATCCATTCCCTTATGTTGTGCTAACTCAGCTATCATATCTTTTCCAATATTGTAAAAAGTCTGCCTCATCTTTTCTGGATCAGTAAATTCTTCTGTTGTCGGTTCATGTTCAGCCAAAACATTTCTAGCTAAATCTAATAATTCGTATTCATCTTCAGATAAATTAAACTCAGGAGGAACTAAATGGTATTGGTGTTTAATATCTTCAGGTATATCAAATATCATGACATTGGTTTCTTCATCAATAAAATAAGCATCAATTTCTCTTCCATCTAATGGTGGATCTGCCATTAATCTTGTAAACAAAAATTAGGGGTGATTATTGGCCTAAAAACCATCCTATAAATTGTCCTATCCCCAATTCTGTGTCCATCTAAATGTGATCTTAAACTTCCAATCAAACTTGTTTTATCTAAAGCGGAAAAAATATCTTGAAGTAAATTTAGATAAACGGTTCTACAAGTTTTAAATTTTGCATTTGTTTCTTTTTCTAAATCAAGATTCTCTTCCCTAATCATTCTTTTAACTTCTACATAGGCCCCAATTGGATCTGTTTTTAATAAATTTGTAACAAGATATCTTACGTTAGCTAAATGATTAGGGAAAAATCTGATACAATCCCCCATGACAGAAAATTGTAAAATTTTTCTCTGCTTCATTAAATGATTATAAAGATTTGCTATTTCTTTCAACATTAAAGTTTGATCATAATCGTATTGATAATTTCTCGTACTAGAAAACATAATTCTTACAACACTAGGAGCTTGCAATAATTTATCTATAACTGAAGCCATTGCTAATCCATTCTCTTCAAGGTAAGGAGAATAAGATAAACCAATAGCATTAATTACCATTATATCTTGTTGACCTTCTTGAATTACTTCAAATTCTCCGGGAGCCAATTTCTTTTTTAAGGGCATATTACCACTCTAATACAATAACGCAAATTATTTATTAGATACTCTTAATTTATTAATTAAAATAGTTTTCGCTTTAAGATGCAACCAACAACATTTAGTGAAGATCCAGGAACTCTATTAAGAGAGCTAGCAAATAGAATGAGAATTCTTGAAGAAAGATATAATTTATCTAGAGAAAGAATTTTTTAATAAATCAAAATATGATTGACCAATACAAAAGATTGGGAGACGAAATTAGAACTATAAATGAAGATGTAAAAGAAATAAAAAGTGATTTGTCAACAATAAGAGATATTACAAAAAATACAGTAAAAGAATTAGAATTTTTTGCAAGAAAAGAAAACCTCAAAGTTTTAGAAAAATATATTAACCTGTGGAATCCATTAAATTTTGTTACAAAAGAAGAAGTACTTGAATTAATAAAAATTAAAAAAAAGGTGAAAAATGCAAAAACCAAAAAGAAACGAAGAAATACCCGTAAATGATGTTTTAAGCATGAGACAAAACGGGTTAGATAACATATCAATTGCAAAAAGTTTGCAACCTACTTTTCAACCAGAACAAATTTCTGATGCCATGAATCAAGCAGACATTAAAGCATCTATGAATTCTAATGAACCCGGAATTCCCCCGGGATTAAGAGGTGCTCCAAGTCCGACACCAAGAGAACAAATGCGATCATCAAATCAAAGTCCGACTGGAGACTACAATCAATCTGTTCCAGAAACAGTGCCTTCAACTGCATCCCCTATTATGTATCAATCTCAACAGGGGGGATCCCTTTCTCAAAGTTTTGCTCCTATGCCTCAAGATAGATCTAATTATAACATTATAGAAGAAATAGCAGAATCCATAGTAAAAGAAAAATGGGAAGATTTAATTTCTGGAATAGGAGATATAAAACTATGGAAAGAAAAAGTGGATTCAGACATTAGTAGTGTAAAACAAGAAATTCTAAGAACCCAACACAGGTTAGAAAATCTACAAAAAGCAGTAATAGGAAAGATTTCCGAATACCAAGGGAGCATGGAAGAAGTAGGATCAGATATAAAAGCTCTAGAAAAGGTATTTGAAAAGATTATAGGGCCTTTAACAACCAACATAAAAGAATTAGATGCTATTACTAAAAAGTTAAAGAAAAAATAATCACCATTTGGGTCTTAAATCTGAACCACTAAGATTATTGACTATAATCATTGCCATAAAAAGAATAAAAACCACTCCTAAAATTTGTGGTTGAAATAAAAAGGTGGTTACTGCCCCCCTCGGTCCTTCATTAGGAACATAATTTCCAAATACTTTTCCTACTGAAAAAATAACCAAAAAAATAAAAAACATCCAAACAATGCCGGGTGTTCCTATTTTTGACCAAATGGTTTCTTCATCTAATCCAAAGAACATAAAGATCGCAAAAACAATTACCAAAAGGACTAATGCAAATAAAGCCCAAGGTACAATAGCCTCAACCAACTCTAAGGTTCGACTAGCAAACATAGCCAATAATGCTGCACAAAGGGCAACCATAAAATTTATTCTTGAATTTTCAGACAAAATTTTAGTTTTCATTAAAGCTGCATAAGCTATAATCAAAATTAAAACAAAAGAAAAAATTGGAAGAAAGTACTGAATTATACTTAAATCTCCTAAAAAAGTTGCCATTTTATTTTTCTGTAAAGGACTCCTTTAGCCAATCTTCAAAGGCTTTTCCTTTACTTTTACCTGGCGCAGTACTTCCGTCTTTTCCTCTTCCACCATATACAAATACTATTACAATAATAGCAATTCCAATTCCAATTATCAAATTTCTCGCAGTTTCAGTTAATTGCATCCAATCTGGCCAACTTAAACCAGTTCCAGAAGCTAAAGCCCAAATTACTCCAGCTGCTCCAAGAATAACTGCAAAATAAGTAGGAAGAGCTACTTTATTTTTCTCGCCAGACATTAATCCAAAAAATATCAAAAGGCCAATTGCTATAACATAAACCAAAGCCATCTTAGGTAAATAAGTATTTATCTTACTAACAATATCTGTTTTTATAACAACAAGTAAACCTATAACTAAAGCGATTACTAGATTTATGTTGCTTTTCTTATCCCCAAAAATTTTGCCTTTTTCTAAAACTGCAAAAATAATTGCAAAAATAAGTAAAAACGGTAAAACTATATCAAAAATTCCTGCGTCCTGAAAACTGTAAATAAAATCATATGCGTTTGCCATTAATCATCATCTCCTTTATCTCCTTTAAAACTAGGTTTAACAATCATAAACATTGCTCCAATAACAACTAAACCCAATAAAATGCTTGCGAAAATAGTTCCACTCCATGAGACAATTAACCAATCCCAAAAGGTGTCCCACACACTCATTCCATTATCCAAGCTAATTGTAGTTAATAAAATGATAATAATTGAAACTAAACTCACCCCCATTAAGGTCCCTTTCATCTTATCATTTATTTCAAATCCATCTTTATTGCTTCTAAATAAAGTACCGGCTAACATCAAAAATAATACAATCATAACTAATAATAAAACAATATTTGGTAATGCTTGATTAATTATTGTAACAACTTTATTTGTCGCAACAACAATCATACCAATAACAAATGCAACCATTGAATTTATTTGTTTTTTGGAGTCTTACCATCACTTTCAACACCCAAAATTCTGGTCTTTTCTAAAACTGCAAAGGTTATTGAAAAAACAAGTAAAAATGGTAAAACAACATCAAAGAAACAAAATTCTTTTAAAAATTCTATAGCATTTACCAATGGTGATGTCATAATAAAAATTAAAGAATTAGAAGTATATAAATTTATTGTTTATTCCATCGCAGTTGATACTTTAGATGTCTCGTTTCATCTTCATAACTTGGAACAGCTGCTTTTGAAATAATCATTATATCCCCAATAGACTTTACTAGTTGGTGTGGCACAATAACTCCTTTAGCACCACCTAGAACTTTATTTAAGTAAGATCTTTTAGTGGCTCTGACTCTCCAACCAAAAATCTTATTAGTTGATAGAACAGCCTCTTCTACATCTCCAAAGTAATTTCCATCATCTGTAAAGACTTCCATATCAAAAACATCGTTTATTTTTTTGGTTTTAAGCATTTTTAAAGCCTCCTTTGAATATGAGTTAAAAAAAGAAATCCTTTTAAGTTTATATACTTTTCTTTTCTACAATGATTAAATACAAAAATCTATCTATTTTGGGAACTTCCCACATAGCAGCCCAAAGTATACAAGAAGTAAAGGACAATGTTGAAGAAATAAAACCAAATATAATTGCTTTAGAGCTAGATTACCGAAGATTTCGGGCTTTAACCTCTAAAAAACCAAGGGGGGTAGCAAATCCATTCCAATTTGGGATGATTGGATTTATATTCAACCAATTAGGGGCATACGCAGAAAAAAAACTTGGGAAATTAGTAGGGATCACTCCTGGTTCAGAAATGGTTACAGCTGCTAAACTAGCCAAAAAACATAAAATCAAGATCGTTTTAATTGATCAAGACATAAGTATTACACTAAAAAACCTATCAAAAGAAATAACAAGGAAAGAAAAGTGGAGATTTATAGCAGACTTATTCAAAGCTGGATTTACTAAAGAAAATAGAATAACAATTGATTTAACAAAAGTACCCGAAGAAGATTTTATTAAAAAAATAATAAAGCAAGTTAAAGACAGATACCCAAGTTTCTATAAAGTTATTGTCAAAGACAGAGATAAGGTAATGGCAAAAAACTTATATACCTTAATTTCAAATAATAAAGATGAGAAAATACTAGCTATTGTTGGAGCTGGTCATGAAAAAGATATGTTAAAAGAAATAAAGAGGTATGAAAAATCGGATTCAGTAAAATCGAGTTAAAACATATTTTAATTGCATCTATATTCTTAGGATTTATTTTTGCATTTAAGGAGTGGGGGGTAAATGTCCCCAATGCATTAACTGGATTAGAAAACTGGCTAAGGTATTTTATAATGGTTATAATTGCACTAAGTCTACATACTGTTGGCCATAAAATAGTTGCAACTAAAAACTATGCAGTATCTGAATTTAGATTATGGAATGTTCAAGGGAAAAAAGGCACCTTACCAGTTGGAATTATAATTCCTTTATTATTTTCTTTTGTAAGCAATGGTGCTTGGAATGTGCCTTTAACTGAAAGCACCCTAATGAAAGAAATTCCAGCTTTAAGATCAAAGAAAAAATTCAAATATTTAACAAACTTCGAAATGGGAGTAATTGGCCTAGCAGGCCCTTTGATGAGTATCCTGGTTGCATTAATCTTCAAAGCAGCTAATCTCCCGGGATTTGAAAAATTCATTATAATAAATTACACAATCGGTTTATTTGCATTAATTCCTTTTTCAACATTGGATGGTGCAAGAATATTTTCAGCTTCAAAATACCTTTATATTGGAACAGTTATTTTCTTAGTAGCCACTGTTTTACTAATGCAAGTGACTTCCCTACTTGCTACTATAGTATTTGCACTTATCTTAGCAATAATTTTAACATCAATAGCATTCTATAAATCAGTTTAGACTAAACTATAGAAACCCTTACTTATCAGATAAACTCCACTTAAAAGTAAAAGATGGTTAAATCCCGCAAAAAAACCAATTCCTACAAAAACTAAAGCAATCAAATCCATTATGCTCAATATGTCTTTAATAAAAATTAAGGATTTCAATAATAAATATATAAGTAACGCTACAACAACCCAATTAGACAATCCAAAATTTAATAAGATTAAAGATATTCCTGTTAACACATCCAGTGTTCCCAATAGTTTTATCATGACTAAAAAAGAAAATGGCAAGTATTAAAAACTTTACCCCTAGGCTTTACCAAGAAACTATCTTACATACTTGTAGTAAAAACAATTGTTTAGTGGTTTTGCCAACCGGATTAGGAAAAACAAAGATAGCAATCCTTACAGCAGTTTCTCGTTTACAAAATTATCCCAACTCAAAAATATTGGTTCTTACCCCCACTAAACCTCTAGCAAATCAAATATGTCAAGAATTCAAAGAATGCACAGATATAGAAAATATAACTCTTTTCACAGGAATTATACCTCCTGAAACTAGAAAGGAACTTTGGAAGGAAAACACAGTTATTGTTTCAACACCACAATGTATTGAAAACGATTTAATCAATAATAATATTTCTTTAAAAGATACTTCTTTAGTTGTTTTTGATGAAGCCCATAGAGCAGTAAAAGATTACAGTTATACCTGGGTTGCAAAACAATACCAAAAAAAATCAGATTATGCAAGAATTATAGCACTTACTGCTTCTCCCGGTTCAGAACTAGAAAAAATTACCGAAGTTTGTAAAAATCTTAGCATAGAAGAAATAGAAATTAGATCAGAATTAGATCCAGATGTAAAACCTTATGTTCAAGAAATGGAAATTGAATTAATTAAAATAGACCTCCCAGAAGAACTCAGAGAAGTTCAAAAATTCTTAAAAGATTGTTTCAATTCAAAATTAGTAAAACTAAAAGATTTTGGTTACATCTCTTCTTTCAACAATTTATCAAAAACTCAACTACTTGGAATTCAAAGATCTTTGCAAGGACAAATAGCTTCAGGTACAAAGGATTTTCAATTATATAAAGCAATTTCCTTCTCAGCAGAAGCATTAAAAGTTCAACATGCTATCGAACTTTTAGAAACTCAAGGAACAAATGCTCTTTACAAATATTTAGACAATATTTTTGAGACCGCATCTAAAACAAAAACTAAAGCAGTAAAAAGTTTAGTAATAGATTTAAACTTTAAATCTGCCTACATAAAAACTAGACACCTTTTAGAAAAAGAAATAGAACATCCAAAACAAGATATATTAAAAAGAATAATTGAAAAGGAAGTTCTCAAAGATCCAAAAGTAAAAATAATTATTTTCAACCAATATAGAGATTCAGCTGCCCACTTAGAAAAAGAACTTAAAAAAATCAACGGAGTAAAGCCAAAATTATTCATAGGTCAAACAAAAAAGAATGGTATTGGGTTAAGTCAAAAAGAACAAATAGCAATTCTAGAAGATTTCAAGGAATATAAATACAATTGCATAATTGCGACATCAATTGGGGAAGAAGGATTAGACATCCCCAAAGTGGAATTAGTAATTTTCTATGAACCAATTCCTTCTGCAATAAGATCTATTCAACGTAGAGGTAGAACTGCCAGACAAGAAAAAGGCAGAATAATAGTTTTAATGACAAAAAATACTCGTGACGAAGCTTATCATTGGACTTCTTTCCATAAAGAAAAAAGAATGTATTCTATTTTAGCAAACTTAAAACAAAAATTGAATCTAAATAAAACACAACCAAGTTTGGATAAATTTATAGAAAAAGAAACAATAAAAATATTTGTAGATAATCGTGAAAAGGGTTCTGGAATTATTAAAAACTTAGTAGATAATAATATAGAAGTAAAAATGCAAACTCTAGCAACTGCAGATTATATTTTATCAAAAAGAGTTGGAGTTGAAAGAAAAACCCCACAAGACTTTGTTGATTCTATAATAGATAAAAGATTATTGCACCAAATAAGAGATTTAAAACAAAACTTTGATAGGCCATTAATAATAATCGAAGGTGAAGAAGATCTTTATTCTTTAAGAAGAATACATCCAAATGCTATTCGTGGAATGTTAGCAACAATTGCCATAAGTTATGGAATCCCAATAATAAGAACTAAAAATTTCCAAGATAGTGCAGCATTATTAATTGCAATTGCAAAAAGAGAACAAGTTGCTCAAGAAAAAGAATTTGGAGTTCGTTTAGATAAAAAACCATTAACAACAAAAGAACAACAAGAATTTATCATTGAAAGTTTACCGGGAATTGGTCCAACTTTAGCAAAATCTTTACTTAAAAAATTTAAAACAGTTAAAAAAATAATAAACGCTAAACCAGAAAAACTTAAAAAAATAGAAAAACTTGGTCCTAAAAAAACAGAAGAAATACAAAGAATTCTAGATGAAGAATATCCAGAAGATTAATTAATTTCCGGAGAAAAACTAATTTTACTTAATTCATTCAACCTACCAATTTGAACACTTGCAGGTAAATTAAATCTTTCTTGTTCATTTCCATTTGGATCTTTTACAATTACTTCTTGATCTTCATTGCCATCAACTGGAATTACAACTGAAAACTTACTTCCAACCATCTCTTTAGTTCCGCCTTCCATTTCTCCTTCAACAGAAACATCAACAAAAGCAAAAGGTAAACCAAAATAATATTCATCATTTCCAACTTCTAAAGACCAACCTTTATCATCATAAATTCCGGGAGCATATCCAGTTACAGTTGCAACATCATTAACTTCTACTCCATCTTTAGTAAAAGTTCCATCAATAACATACAAACTTTCCTTACCTAAATTAGAAACTGCTCCGCCAGTAATTCTATTACCATCTAAAATTTCTCTTATAATCCATTCATTAAATCCACCATATGTTTTACCGTGCCAATAATCTCTCATTATTCCAACTCTTTCTTCCCTATAATAGTCTCCATTAGTGCATCCTAAATAACAACCAGGATTAGATATCACATTAAAGGGAGTACAATCCGGGGCAACACAATTTGGAGCATCCCAAGTAATTGAACCATCAAATTCATACTCATCTGCAAAATCAGCAAATAAATGTCCAAATTCATGTGCAAAAACTAAAATATCATCGGCAGTATTCAAACAAGCAATTCCTTGCCAAGCACTACTTCTTAAATACCGAAACAAATTCTTCACTCCATTGTAATCGGTAAGCACAACAGTATAATCATTTGGACAATTCAAAGAAACTCTTTTTACTTTTCTAGGATCACAAAGTATTGCCTCATCATGTTCACAACCTAAATCAAATTCTCCTAAATCATAATAAAAATTAAAATTATTCAAATATTCATTAAAAGGAACAACATTTAACAATCCATCTTTAAATGTTTCAACATCTTCTAAAAATCTTTCTTCTGTTTCATAATTATCAGCTAAAAAAACTATATTTACATCTCCATTTCCTTCTTGAAAAGCATTACATTCAACATTTTGGCTTAATTGTATTGTTTCTGCCCCCCCATATAATACAAATCCTACAAAAATAATGATAACAGCTACAATCAAAAATACAAACGGTAACCAGCTACTATTAACTTTAATTCCCATAAAAAGAAACTAAACAAAAAAGTATATAAAATTAACTAAACTCACCTAAAATCTTAGCTGCTAACTTAACAGTCAGGTTATTTACATCTTTTCTTGGATTAACCTCAACTAAATCTACACTCTTGATATTACCCAATAGTTTTACTCTCTGAATAAAATGTAAAAATTCCCTTGTAGACAATCCTCCAGGTTCTAAACATCCTGTCCCGGGTGCAGCAGAAGGATCAATAACATCTATATCTAAACTTAAATGTAAAGCTTCAAACTTTCTAGCACTTTCCATTACAGAATCACAAACGTCATCTAAACCATTAAACAATTGTTTCATTGTAAAAAACTTAATACCTTTTTCTTTTAAATAATCAATTTCTTCTTTATGAAAACTTCTTATGCCAACTAAAATAACATTTTCTGCTTTAACAATTCCTTCCTCTATTAAATATAACAACCAATCTCCATGACTTGGAAAATCAAATAATTTAAAAACATCCGGATGGGCATCAAAACTTATAATTCCAACATCCTTAAACTTCTTTTTTAATCCTTTCACAATAGAATAAGTGATAGTATGACTTCCACCTAAAAATACTCCTTGCACTTGAGAAGCTTTTTCTTCAATAGCGCTCATATCTTCTTTTAAATCATTTTTAATCTCAACAGAATCTATTTGATAAAAAGGTTTTTTCCAAAATTCATTAGTATGAATATTTTTGAACTCTTCTAAAATTTTACTCGGAGCTTCTTGACAGCCTTCATTCTTATCTTGAGCACCTTCACTTGTTTCTACTTTTATTATCTTCATTTTCAAGCATTTTTTTATTTAATTTTTCTCCAAATAAAACCCAATATAAAGCTCCAAGACCCATTATACCCAATATCCAAAGTAATGCATCATTCATTTTAAAATCAAAGCAATAAAAAAGCATTTAAAACTATCGTTAATCTGCAGAATCTAAAAGGCCCTGTAAACAGCAATATTCTATTTGAAGGCTTTTCAAATAAACATCATGACCCCACGAAGCAGTATCTGGAAAATCATCTACTAATTGTTGACCCGTAATTAAATTTAAACGCAATCTTAAAAGATCCGTATGATGAACTGGTTGAATTTCAAAGGGTCCATCCGAATAAAGATGTGCTAAACTTAAAAAACAAAGAGCTATTTTATCGTCCCAAAGGGCAAAAAATCCATGGATCATATGACTTATCTCATAAGGGTTGTCTCCTTCCCAAACTTTTTCAAAGTCAGGATGTTCCACATCAATAAAATCTGTTGTTCTACCTTCTTCGGGCCAAAAAAGATGTCTTTTCATGGGAATCCAACATAATCGATGGGATTTAAAGGTTTCCCCCAATCCCAAAGAAAACCATCTAAAAAATCCACAGCATAACAATAATCTATTTGTATTTGTTCCATAACTTCTTCGGAATAAGGTGGAAAATCTGGAACCTCTTCTGTAAGTCTCACCCAATTTCTCAAATTTATCCCTAAATCACAAAGTGCGCTAAAACCTTCGGAACTAACTGGATCTTGTTTAAGCTTTTCAAAACAAAAACCTAATGCTACATCTAAAACCAACAAGGCTGCTTCTAGAGGACTTTCCACTTCGATTCTCTCTTCACCTTCCCCCCTATTTAGATAAACTGCTTCTACGGGTTCATCTAAATCAAAATGAAGATGTCCATGTCTTTCTGGACATAAATCATCCGGACAAAAAAATACAGCTCTCATCATAAATTTAAAAGTCAAGAAAAACTTTTAAACCTTTCTCTAACCAAACATTTTCTTAAAGGTCTTATCTTTATCTTCTTGAGAAACTTTTGCAATAGCTTCTATAAAATCTCTCATTCCAACTTTAGTTCTATTTTCTCTAATTGCAAAGTAACCGGCTTCAGTACAAACAGCTCTAACTTCTGCTCCAGATGAACCTTCAGTCAAATCAGCTAATTGCCTTAAATCAACTTGATTCATATTCATATTTTTAGTATGAATTTTAAAAATCTCTTCCCTACCTTTTGCTTCAGGTAAAGGAACATATATTAACCGATCTAACCTTCCAGGACGAATTATCGCTGAATCTAAAACATCTGGCCTATTTGTAGCACCAATAATTTTCACATTACCTAAAGGATCAAAACCATCAATCTCGCTTAACAATTGCATAAAAGTTCTTTGTACTTCTCTCTCCCCGCTTGTTCCAATATCCATTCTTTCTGAAGCAATAGAATCTAACTCATCAATAAAAACTAATGATGGTGCTTTCTCTCTAGCCAACTTAAAAATATCTTTTACTAATTTAGCCCCTTCTCCAATAAACTTCTGAACTAATTCACTTCCAACAATTTCTATAAAAGTTGCATTAGTACTATGTGCAACAACTTTACCCAAAATTGTTTTACCTGTTCCACTTGGCCCATGTAACAAAACTCCTTTTGGAGGTTGTATGCCTACCCTCTCAAACAACTCTGGATTTTTCAAAGGTAATTCAATAACCTCTTTCAACTCTCTAATCTGTGCTTGCAATCCCCCAATTTGAGACCAAGGTAAATTAGGTTTTTCCACAATTACAAAATTTTCAACATCAAAGTTTTTACTTCTATCAAGCTTTTCAACAATAACTAATGATTTCTGTTCTGTCAAAACTCTATCTCCCATATTAACTTTACCAATTAAATTTGTAGAAATATTTACAAAGAAATTATTATTATTTGGCAATCTTACAACCGCCTTATTACCAACTAATTTTACAATATCACAAATTAATAAAGGTGGTTCTTTTAATCTATCTAATTCATCCTTAAGATAGGAAACTGTCGACCTTAAACTTCTATTCTCCTCATAGAGGGGCATATAATTTCTCGTCACACTCTTTTTTATAGCACTGGGCATAAAAATGAAAAAGGGAACTGATTTAATAAGATTTCCATACTAAAAAGAAATATAAAGGACCAATTATTCCAAAATTCACTCAATGGAAGAAAAAACATTATTTAAAACAGCAATATTATCTGCTTTAGTAGGAATTTTGATTATTTTATTCTTAGCTGAAAATATTGGCCCAACTCAATTAACAATTGGGAACATAACGAAAGATTATTTGGATCAAACAATTCAAACAGCTGGTTTAATTACTTCTTCAAAAGAAACCCCTGGCCTTTACATCATAAATCTTAGAGACTCTACAGGAGAACTTCCAGCAATAATTTTCAAAGATGAAAACATAACAATTACAAGATACCTCCCAGTAAAAGTTATTGCAAAGGTAATCGAATATGAAAATGAATTAGAATTACAAATTGAACAAATGGAAATAATAAACATAACAAAAAATGATTGAAATATTCATAGCTCTACTTTTAGGTTGTTTAGCGGGAATAATAACAGGATTAATCCCGGGTGTTCACATTAATCTAGTAGCAATCTTAGTTTTAAGTTTTTCAGGAATATTGCTTTTACACACTTCCCCAATAGCCTTAGCAGTTTTTATCTTATCCATGTCACTCCTACACACATTCACAGATTCCTGCCCTTCTATTTTCCTTGGGGCCCCAGATTCAGATACTGCACTAACAGTTCTACCAGGACATAAATTAATGTTAGAAGGTCGTGGTTATGAGGCAGTTAAATTAACTGTAATTGGATCTTTTCTAGGTTTAATCTTAACTATTATTTTAATTCCTATCTTTATTCCAACAGTTGGAAAAATTTACCCCATCATAAGTGAATACATAGTTTATATTTTAATAATTTCTTCTCTATTTTTAATCTTAAGGGACACAAATTCAAAAACTTGGGCATTAATTATTTTCTTAATGGCCGGTTCATTGGGCTTGGGAGTTTTAAACATTCCAACATTAAAACAACCATTATTTCCAATGCTATCCGGATTGTTTGGAACTTCTGGTTTATTCATTTCATTAAAAGATAAAGTAAAAATTCCAGAACAAAAAATAACAAAAGCAAACGTTTCCAAAAAAGAAATTTCACAAGCACTTGGTGGGGGGATTGTAGCTTCTTCATTATCGGGGTTCCTTCCAGGACTCGGGGCAGCTCAAGCAGCAATAATAGCTTCCTCTTTCTTAAAAAAAATGTCAACAGAAGGATTTTTAGTTTTAGTTGGGTCAATAAACACTATTGTTATGATGATTTCTTTTGTGGCTCTTTATGTAATAGATAAAGCAAGAAATGGTTCAGTAATTGCAATTTCTAAACTTTTAGAAAATTTTACTATAGGGACTTTCACTTTGTTTATCGGGGTTGCATTAATAGTCGGAGCAATAGCAACTGTAGTAACTCTAAACATAGCAAAAATTTTCTCAAAAATTATGACAAAACTAAGTTACCAAAAAATAATAATTTCTATAATAATTTTAATAATTGTCTTAACTTATATTTTTTCAAGTTGGATTGGATTATTAATTTTAACAGTTTCAACCGCAGTCGGAGTCATACCCCCATTAAAAGGAATCGGAAGAAATCATTTAATGGGCTGCTTAATCATCCCAGTAATTTTATTTTTCCTACTCTAAAACCATTTATCTAAATCTTCTTGTTTCTCTGGATCTTTACCAAATACTTCATCTATTCTTTGTTGAGTTAAATCCAAAGTTTGTCTTAAATAAGGAGGTAACCTATAACTCTTAGCTAAATCCATACTTGGCATTAAATATTTTATAACTCCTCCCTCGCTGATTGTAAAAATAATCTTCCCCCCACATTTACATCTTCCAAGTAAAGGAGGTCTTCTATATTTATCATTACAATTAACACACCTAAATTGTTGCATTGAAAATTTCCTCAAATTACCTTTAATATCTCTAATAAAATGTCTTTCGATAACTAACTTAGCAACACCCACCTCATCTACGGCCCGGATCTTCTCAGCAAGTTCCATCTGTCCAACAACTTTTTCTTTCATTGTCGGTAAAGATTTGTAAGCACTATACCTAACACCAGCATTCATTGAAGAAACATTATGTGTGAATCCTATTTTCTCATATTGTCTCTCTTGTCCAATTCTATCATTAATTCTTTCTATTTTAACTTCCCAAGGCATTTTGTATTGCTCACATGCTTGATAAAACTCTAAAGGATACTTCCAAACACAATCCATATCAAAAACCATATCATCTACTTCACTCGGAATCAAAACAGAAGTTAAAAGTAACGGAGAATCTTGAACTGCTCCTCTATGTGCTGGTAAATATTTCCTTGAAAAGTTAAGTAAACCATCCATTAATAAAAATACACAATTCTCGTCTCCATCGCAATCTCTTCTTTGTGCACAATGCCAATAAGGATGTGCATAACAACCCTGAGTTTTAGAAAAACCAATTATTCTGCCCAAGATTCCAGAAGTAGTATGGGGTGCTAATGCAACTACTAATTGACCAACTAAATCTTGTTTATTTTTTAAATTATAAAATTTCTCTGTTTTGTAAAACCTTTCTAATAAATCATCAACAAATTTACTAACTCTAAACAAAATAGAATCTGCCCCTTCTTCAGATCCTTCATCACAAGCAGGCAAAATAACATCCTGCGGTTTTAATTCCAAAATTTGTTCATTATTGATTAATTCTTCCCCAGAAATATCTTTTTTATATCCTAATTCTTTTAATTTATCAACAGGGGTTCCAATTTCATTTGGTTTAAAATGGGTTATAGGCATCTCAGTCATATCATACCTTATCGTACCATCTTTATTTACAAATAAACCATGTGCGGCCCTCAATAACCCCTTAGCTAAATTCTCCGGTGTATGATCTCTATTGGAGGTTCCTCTAACCCCTTTAACTAAAGCCGGTATTTCTTTCATACCAACTTGTTCTTTTGCTTTTTCAATATAATGGCAAATATCTAAATCTTGAGTTTTGTATGTAATCGAAGTATGGGGTATTTCTTTTTCTTTTCCATCTCTATCTCTGATTGTTTTTGTTTTCTCACATTTGGAATCCGTTTTTGTATCACAATCTCTACAAAAATATTGTTGATTAAGTTTAGACCCACAATTCTCACAAACTGAATAAATAGTATCTTTATCACATTTATCACAATGATAATCTGGAAATTCCCCAGTTATCCTCTTAGCTTCTAAAGCAGATTGGAAACATCTTAATCTTCCCCCTTCCTCCCCAACCGGAAATAAAACATGTGGACTACCTGTTAACTTTCTTATCTTTGCTTTTTCTGGCCTCCCCATTCTTGCCCCAATAGAAATTCCTGACTTATCCTTTAATTTAATCTCAGCTAAACTATTAACTATCTCAAAAACATCTCTTTTTTCTGTTACAGAATTTACAATTTTTTTAATATCTAATTCCTTTTCAAAAAAACCTAAACTAATCATAAATGCCTTTGCCCAATCTTTTTCTATAATAACATATTCTTTTGTAACAACATTACAAGGAATCCCCAAAATCTCTAAAACCCTTTTTGGATCTATTTCAATTTCCTCTAATTTATAAGATAAAGGAAATATTATTTTATGGTCTTCCTTCTTAACAACTGCTTTACTTAACCAATCAACTAAAGCTAAAAATTCTTTATGGGAAATATCTTTCCAGTGGTAAGTGTATCTTGGATGTAAAGGGATTTTAAATTGTTTAGAAATATTATGAGCTTGATCAAAATCTAATTTAGTTGTAATTGGAAATTGATATAATTTTCTTAGTAAAGGAAGTTCTATCCCTGTTTGCTCAGAAACTAATTCCTCATCTGCCTCTAATTCGAGTTCTTGTATCCACCATTCTTCACAATAACCAGGTGGAACTAAAATATGTCCTCTACTAAAAAAGTCACCATAATTAATTAAAATATCTCCTAAGAATAATATCTCCTGAATTTCTTCTCTATGTTTTTTTGCCTCTTCTTCTGTATCTAAAAACATTACATTGCCGTTCTTTAATTTAACAATTGGTCCTTCTATATCATCATTAACACTAAGTACTGTTGCCTTTCCTGGTCTTTCTACTTTTAATTGAGTTCCAATCGCAATATAATTATTCAAAATAATCATTGTAGCTGGATGTATTGCCATTGCACTAAAACCACTTGTTCTCCCTCGTCCATACCTTAACCTAAATCCCCCTTCCTTAAGTGGAAAAGTTAAAACTGGCCTGCCATCAACAATATCTTTAATAAAAGTATAATCGGGTAAAATCTTTCTATCGTCTTTCTCGCCTGTTTTCTTAACTTGTTCTTTTGCTTTAATTCTTGTTTGTAAATCTATAAACTTTTCAACCCATTTCCAATCATCCATCTTTAAATCTTTATACCAATGTGAAAATTTAGCCCAAAACTTTTTGCTTTTTTGTGTTAAACCTTCTGCAATAACTAAACATACTCCACTTCTCAAATAATTTGTTTCAACTCTCTCTAGGTCTTTGTAATTGCTTACTTCATATTTCTCAGAAGGATCTCCATCAATTTCTACAGGACAATGACTGATATAATATTCAATTTCCTCTGCACTAGGTAAATACTGTAAATTAGTAACTCTATCATGAAAATCATGAACCTCTGAAACAAATCTTTTAATTTCCCTCTCGCTCGGATCATATTCTGCATAGCCATGTATTCTTCTAACATAATCTGCTACCGCAACAAAAATACAATTAGCCGTTGTACCTGCACTTCTAATTGGTCCAGAAAAAAACAAAGTAAAATACTCTTTTCCATCTTTTCTTTTCTTAAATTCTAACCTAGTAAATCCCTCTAAAGGACTAGCCACAACTCCACTTGTTAAGTAAGCCATAGCAACTCTCAATCCTACTTCCATTGATTCTCTCTTATCTTTAAATTTACAAAACTTTTCAAAAGAAACATCTTCAGCAATCTTAAATGCCACCCTCCAATCTAATTTTCCATATTCCTTTTCTAACTCATTAATTCTATCTGGAACTCCCTTACCAACAATTTGTGAGGCAACAACTCCAATCAAACCTTCTACTCTCTCAGACATATCTTTAGCTAATCTTATCTCTACTTGATCACTTGGATCTAATCCTGTGGCCCTTGCTTTTCCAGCTGCTTCGTAAGCTTTATCAGTATCTTCTTCCAACTTTTCGAAGTATTCATGCATTTCTGGACTAGCTTTCATCTGAAAATTTCATTACTTTTGTCTCCCTTGTTTTTAAATTTACAACTGGTACTCTTGATGGCTCTGGAGAATGACCTACTTTTTCCTGGAAATCTGTTTTTGATTGCCAACATGAACAGCAAATAGTTGTAACATGTTTATACTGATCTACATTTACTTTGTGTATGTGTCCAGCAACAAAAAAATCAGGAACTTTATCTATTATCAAGGGGTCTTCTTCCCTAGTTGGAACAAATAATGTTGATCCATGAGTTGGAGCCAAATGCCTCTTCTGTAATAAATATTTCATAATTAATGTAGCTCTATCACTTATGTGTGTTCCACTATTTCTTATACTTTCTACATTTTCTGCATAATAATCAAAACAATACCCGTGATATAATAAAACATCAAACCCCTCAAAATTCTTAGAAGAATGAATATTTACTAATGAAGGATTTGTAACCATTGTAACATTTGGTAAATCCCAAACTGATTGACTATATTGCTTATTCAAAACTGGTTGTGGTTCAGATATTCTTATTGCATCGTGATTACCTGCACAAACTATAATTTTTATGTCCTTTCTAATCATAGAAAGGTATTCTGCAACTTTATCATATTGCCCATTAATGTCTGTTATTGTTAATTCATCTTCTTGTCCGGGATAAATCCCTATACCATCAACTAAATCACCGACAACAAAAAGATATTTTACTTTTTGAGCTATTTCTCTTTGTTGAGAATTTCCCGCTTTTCCATTTATCCAATCAATAAATTTTAATAAATCTTTTTCTATAAACATATTGCTTCCAACATGCAAATCGGAAGTAAAAACAGCATAAACTTCATCTTCACATTTCTTTAATGGTTTATCTGGAGGTAAATCAGGAAAAACAACATTTGATACAAAAACTATTTTATCACCTGTAACCCCTGTGACTCCCAGTACTTCATCTAAAACAATATCTTTTGCAGAATCAAAAATATCTTTCCTATTTTTATTAATTAATATCTTTATTTCTCCAGAAATATCTTCTAAAGTAATCATAATGTTTCCATTTTTAGTTGTTCTCTTATCTGTAACCAATCCAATTAAAGAAATATTCTCTCTATTTGACTTATTCAATGCTCTCCGAATAGAAATTGCTTCTTGTAACTCAACTCTATTTTGTAATATCTTCTTCAAAAAATTATATCTTGCTTGATAATGCATAACAAAATCTAGAACTTCTTTTTTTCTATGGGTTTCTTCAAACATTTTTAATATTACTAAAGAAGAACCGTCATTTTCTTCTTGAGCGTCTTCTTGAGAAATTTCCCCTGGCTCTTTTAAATCATCTAACATTTCATTTAAGATTTTTTTCTTCTCATCAGAGAGATCATACTCCATTAAATCTAAAAAAACATTGTAAGCTCTTTGATCTTTTCCTTTCTCAAGTAAAAATTTAGCATTTTCAAACTCTTTCCAATTAATTTCTACTTCTTTTTTATTACTAATTAAAAAATTAAGTAAATCTTGATTAATCACCATTGGTTTTTCATCTTTAAAGAAATTTTCAAGCTTAGAAAACGTTTCATCATCAAGGTTCTTCAATTTATCTAAAGCATCTGGGCTAATTAAAAACCCTTTTTCCATCATCCTAGAAATAATTTCTTCTCCGCTCATAATCCTAAGCCATCTTTCAATACCTGTGATAAACTAGGCATTGTCGACGATGGAATGGCCAATTTAATTTCTCTAGTTCTACCATATCTCCCCTTACTAATTACCCTCGCATTAATAATCCCCAACATGTCTAACTCTGCAATAATATCTGATACTCTTCTTTGTGTTAATGGTCTCAATCCAGATTTAATACAAATATCTTTGTAAACTTCATAAACATCTCCAGTAAATAATTTTTCATTTTTCTTTAATGTAGAAAAAATAGCTAACAAAGTAACTTGAAATTGTTTTGGTTGAGTGTGCACAATGTCCAAAACCCTATCTTTCTCTATTTTCTCTTCTGCCTCATCAATGTGATCTATATCTAATTTAGTTTTATTCTTTCTTTCAGCCAATTCACCTGCTACCCTCAATAATTCTAATGCTCTTCTAGCATCCCCATGTTCTCTCGCAGCATAAGCAGCACATTTTTCAATAACCCCTTCCCCAACTGTTTCTTTTCTAAACGCCCTTTTTGATCTCTCCCTTAAAATATCTTGAAGTTGAATTGCATTATAAGGTGGAAAAACTAATTCCTCTTCACTCAAAGAACTTTTAACTCTTGGATCAATATTATCTGTAAACATTAAATCATTAGATATCCCAACAATTGTTATGTTTGCATTTTTCAATTCTGTATTTAACCTAGTTAAGTTGTACAAAAGTTCATCTCCTGCTTTCTTAATTAATTGATCTATTTCATCTAAAACAATAATTACTATTCTTTCTTCTTTATCTAAAATTTCTAAAAATTTCCTATAAACTTCATCTGTAGGCAATCCAGTAGAAGGTATATTCTCCCCTAACTCTCTCGCAAGTTGGGCAATCATCCTATATTCTGTATCTGCAACTCTCCTTAACTTACAATTCAAATAAAAAATCTTTAAAGGTATTTTCTTTCTCTCAGAAATTTCATTTAAGTTATTAATTACATGTTTAACCGATAATGTCTTACCTGTACCAGTTTTCCCATAAAGGAATAAATTAGATGGTTTTTCATTTCTTAAAGCAGGTGCTAATATACTCGAAATAGTTTGTATAAGTTCTTCCCTATGCGGGATAGTCTCAGGTGTATAATTTGCTTGTAAAACTTTCTTATCTACAAATAATGGCTCTTTTTTTAAATAATCGTCAAAGAATGAATTTGAATTATTTTTTATCATTTTAAGAATTTCAAAAGGAATTTTTTATTTAAACATTATTGAGTTATAAAATACACTCCCAGACCTCTATTTCCTATGGAATCCTTTTTGTATGTTTCAAATGCAAAATTCT
>Ga0180009_10001757_pt1 | contig 26056 bp, 21 predicted proteins | sample OS_PC_MetaG_FD_123537 | JGI IMG/M metagenome (GOLD analysis project Ga0180009, IMG submission 123537) | Groundwater microbial communities from the Aspo Hard Rock Laboratory (HRL) deep subsurface site, Sweden - OS_PC_MetaG | ecosystem: Environmental > Aquatic > Deep subsurface > Groundwater... | reverse complement strand
CTATAGTTTAACTGCCATTCTGAGTTTCCAGCCTTACGGTCGATAATGAAATTTTCAACATTAGATGCATCGCACTTCCACTCCAGCTTTTTTTCGGTAATGCTAATATCGGATATTTGCAGGTCATAAGGTGCCCAGGCAGAAGCCAGAACATGCTCATCATAAGGATTATCATACTCCCGTTTTTGGCAGGAATTAATCAAGACCGAAGAAAACAGAATAAAAAGCGCAATAATTAGCTTAACAGAAATACCGTGTGATGATTTCATATTTACAAACTTTCAACTTTAAGAACTTTATAAACTTTTAACCCCTGGTTTTCTCCTCGCTGTCGCTTCAGAGGATGAAATTAAAAAAATAATCAAATAGTCCTAATCCCGGAGACAACGAACAGAAAGTCCGGCGACCTTATTGTAGTCGTTGCGATACACACCGTTGTTGTCGAAGGTTAACCCCCGGCCCCATGCGTTAAAAGCGTCGCTTCCCGCAGAAGACCAAAAGTAGTCCTCGGCTCCTATACTGTAAAAATTCCAATTGCTCCCGCGGTAACCGCCCGGCAATGCGGAAAAGCCATAGTCATTTGTACCGTTTCCGCCACTGTTCCATCCAGTTGAGGATTTTAATTTTTTGCCTGCATCTGAACCACGGCATCCATCATTATTCCATACAGGATCACCAACATAATACTGGCTATCTACAGATCCCTCAAGTATTTTCCATTCCTCATCACTGGGAATATGCCAATCCTCAGGACAAATACCCTTTACTCCGCTGGGAACTGCATTGCTGCTAGATGATCCATTCATTAATGCACCCCAGTTGTATAATCTGCCATATGTATCGCAGTTGGATGCATTGTTATCATAGCACCAGGAGTTGCTTGTCTGGTAATTCAGGTTTTCGGCCATCCAGCATTGAGTACCTATAAGGGTTGTTGAATATAATTTGTTATCCCTTAGGTCGGTATAGTTATGCCCGCAAATAAATATTTGGATATTATTTTCAGTGAATGTTGAATTATAAATATCAAAGAAAGCATAAATCCGGTAATATACATTGTCTCCATTATTAAAGTCACCACTATCCGTAAAGAGTGTAACATTTTCATTTACTGTCCCATATGCCGCCTCCCAGCTTGAATTGCCTAATTTGCGGTCGATTTTAAAACCGTCTTCACCCTGGCTGTGATCTGACCAGGTAAGCGATATTTCTTGCCAATTGACCTGAGTTAAATTTAAATTGTCCGGAGCCGGTATTTGGGTATTTATTTCGGATTGTGAAAACCCCGAATGAGCTGTATCAACATAAGCGTAAACTTTGTAATAGATCGTGTTATTCAAGGGGAAATTATTATCTGTAAAGCCTGTCACATTTTCATTTATCGTTGCATAGGCTGTCTCCCAGGCTAAGTTTCCTACTTTACGGTCTATTTTAAAGCCGTCTTCACCGGTAGTACCATCCTGCCATGTCAGATGTATTTCAGTTAAAGAAATCAATTCTACATGCAAGTTCGTAATAGGTGATATACTGAAAGTTTTTGATATTTCTGCGGCATCAGAATGCTTCATACCGGCAAAAGCATAAATTCGGTATTGGTAAGTTATATCGGGATCCGGAATTATATCGTTGTCGGTTGTTTCAAAGGTTCCGACGGGTATTATTTTATATTTCAACTGCCATAGGTCATTTCCGACTTTGCGATCAAAGATAAAACCATCTATATGAGTTTCATTACAATTCCATGTCAGCATTTTTTCAGAAAGGCTTATGTCAATTATCTGCAAATCGTACGGTGCCCAATCTGAGGGTGAAGCATTTTCATCGTAAGGATTTTCCCACTCCCGTTTTTGGCAGGAATAGATTATGGCCAAAGAAAACAGAATGAAAAGCGCAATAGCGACCTGAATTGAAATACGGTATGTTGATTTCATGACTTCCTGATTTGGGGTTGTTGCATTTCCAAGGTTTTTAAGATAAACAACATCTTGCAAATTACAAAAAAAACAGGTCTGGAGAAAGGAAAAAATTACTTATGGATTTACTTATCCATCGTATGCGCTTTGCTATTATTCGTATCTAAAAGATGAATATTTGTATAGATGGTGTGTTAATATGATGTGGAGATACTCGTTGATTTTCGCTATTTTTTTTCTAAAAGATACTAAAAACGGAAAAACGTATGTTTTGAAAGTGTATTTTTATAATTACCCGGATAGAAAAAAGGATGTATGGATTGTGATTAGTACTATGGATTTAAAGACAAAATTATTTTGGATGGTGTTAAAAGGCCGGTTTTCTATATTTATAACCGATCTCCAATTGATAAAATCCACATAAGCCAGGGTTATTGTATTGTGTTGTAGGTAACTATTATTTTCCGGATAGTGGTTACGACGGACGACAATATTTATGGGAAACCGACCAACATTAGCTATACCTGAGAAAAGTCATTTACCCGGACTTTTTTGAAAATGAGATCTACTTGTGGATAGAGAATGGCATCCTTATTTTTAAGTATGTTAAGGATAATTCATTGGCATTTAAACCAAAACGTCCCAGAGAATATCATCACTGGACTGAATAAGAAAATGCATGTTTGTTGATTACGAGAAGTTACCGCAAATGGAAATGGGGGCAAGTTATTCTCGAACGACAATGGATTAAGGGTTCATTTGTAAGTTTTTGGAATGCACGAGGGTTATATATCTATGAAAATGATCAAGGCTTTGAATCGTTTCTTAGAGTATATGATCCGGAAATATGGCTGGAATGTATGCAACGCTGGGTGGATATCCTGTATGATGAAAAGACCAACCTGGCAAAGATTTTCCAGGATCTGTTGCTGAATTATCATGAAGAGTTTCCTAAACTTGGAATCAATATTTATAATTTTCTCGAAGAAATCCAATTATTCTCCAGCTCAACATGCTTTGGGAGTGGACAGGGGAATTTATCAATAAATGTTTTATTGATTCCATTATCATTTTTTTTAATCTTTAAGGCAACGGGCAGAAAGGCCATAACCTTTACCTAAATAGTTACTCCTGATCTCATCCCGGTCATTCTGAAAATCCCGATACCAGGCTTCTGCACTATTGCTTTCTGTTGATGACCAGAATAAACCATTAAATCCAATATAACCTCCGTAGTATCCATTGTCATTGCGATAGCCACCGGGTAAAGCTGAAAAACCGTATTCATTTGTTCCGTTTCCCAAGTAATTCCAACCCGATTCAGCTTTAAGTTTTTTCCCTGCATCAAAACCACGGAAACCGGTTTGGTCCCATTCGGGATCACCGAGGCTATAATGGCTGTCTACATATCCTTCCAGAATTTTCCATTCAGCATGACTGGGAACATGCCATCCTGGAGGGCAAATACCTTGTACCCCGCTGGGAACACTATTGCTGCTGCTAGTACCACTCATCAGTGTTTGCCAGTCATAAAGCCGGCCAAGAGAATCACAATAGATTGCATTATTTTCATAGCACCAGGAGTTTCCTGCAACAGAATTTAAATTTTCAGCCATCCAGCATTGTTCACCAATCAGGGTTGTTTTATAACTTAATCCATTCCTGTGATCTGTAAATGAAACTCCGCAAATAAATATAATTACGTTATTCTCTGCATAGTCCGAAAGGCCACCCCCATAGAACGCGGCTACCCGGTAATGATATATGTTTCCAGGAATGAAGTTGCCACTGTCGATGAAACTCATAAAATTTTTTCCTGTTTCCGCGTATCCTTCATTCCATGCACTGTCTCCTTCTTTTTTGTCTATTTTGAATCCATCTATCTGTGTCACATCACAATGCCAGGTAAGAAGAATTTTGTTTACACCTGTTTCCATTACATATAAGTCATAGGGTCCCCAATCGGAAAGATTATTGTTGCTGTCGTATGGATTATCCCAATCTTTCTTACCGCAAGCATGGTGTAATATAATACTTGTAGAAATAATGAAAATGATTATTACCGGAGAAAACAAACGGTAGGCAATTTTCATACTTACTAATATCAGTTCTGATTTTTTTAGATTCATATTGGATGGTCAATTAACTAACTAAAGGTATGAAAAAAATCGGGTTGGGTAAAAGAAGAATGCCTGAAATTCATTAAATATCAGCTATGCATTATTATTGGGTATTTGTATGTATTAGTAGGTTCTTCTGATAGAAAGGAGTATTAATTAACGTAAGTTATAGACCATCAGCATTTTTTCAGTCTGCAAGTATTGCTTCGTATGAGAAATTATTTTATATTTATAGCTCAATTGTGTAAAATTGAAACATCTTAACCATGGAAAATACTGACAATTCCAGCACATCTAAATACGGAGGTCATAACTATACATCCTCTATCAACGATATTCCCATAAATTACCTGAAAGATAATTTGCTGGGTATTGAAAACTATGCTCAGGCATTGGCTGATTTTATATGTACCAGTTCGACTCCATTAACTATTGGAATACAAGGTGAGTGGGGGACTGGAAAAACCAGTATTATGTTTATGATCAAAGAATTGTTAGGCAAGAAAAATGTTGCCTCGGCCTGGGTAAATACATGGGAATATTCTTTATTCAGAACTCCGGCAGAAACAACTCCTTCTGTACTTAAAGGGTTACTTGAAAACCTGATAAAAACTTGTAAGGAAGAAGGGCACTGGAAAAATGAGCAACGTTTTAATGAGGTTAAAGACCAGGTATATAAAGGATTAGCGATGATTGGTAAATTTGCCATAAATATTGCTGCAAATAAATTTGCTGGTGTTGATGCACCAGATATAAGCAAAGAAAGGCTAACTTCAGAAATTGCTGAAGTAAAAGAAAAGATCAGAGATATAATAGATCTTATTATAAAAGATCCGGAAAACCCAATAGATAAGATCGTATTCTTTGTTGACGACCTTGATAGGATAGATCCGCCGGTGGCCGTTGAGATTCTTGAAGCATTGAAAAATATTTTTGATTTGAATTATTGTGTTTTTATCCTGGCTATTGATTATGATGTCGTTATAAAGGGGCTTGAAAAGAAATTTGGTCCTAAAACAGATAAAAATGAAAGGGAATTTCGGTCTTTCTTTGATAAGATTATTCAGCTGCCTTTCTCAATGCCAGTTAGTGCATATCAGATTGATAAATTACTAAAAGCGAAATTTGAAAGCATTAATCTTAAGATTGATAATTCTTTTGAGGATGATCTCGTAAAAATTGTACAACTTGCCGTTGGATATACCCCCAGGAGTATAAAAAGATATATCAATTCATATTCTCTTCTTAAACGAATCCGTGACCTTGATAAAGATCATTCAGCAAGCAGTATGGAAGACTTTTGCCTTTTCACCCTCATTGGTATACAGATTTCATTTCCTACAGTTTATAGACTTATTAGTAAAGAACCTGATTTTACCAAATGGAATAAAGTATTTGCAAGACAAAATGGTGTTGAAGAAATCATTTCTCCAGAAATGGATCATCATTTTATCGATGAAGAGTGGGAACAATTTCTCTGGAACTTTTGTCAAAAGGACACTTATCTGAAGGTTAAAGCATTATCAATTATTGAATTGTTAAATATCCTGAGAGATAAATTGGGTGAAGATCTACCAGATATAATTCAAAGCTCAATTGCTTTCACTTCAATTACATCCGTCGATGATGATGTTGAAGCAAAACAATCAAAACCATTTCAGCGGGTTGTATTGAATAATCTGGAGGAATATTTAAATAACATGAAGTATTCCGAACTTAAGTTCAAATCCGTCAAGGAGTTAATCACCCATATTGAGAGATCTATAAGAGATCAATATCCCGATTTTGTTTATAAGTATTCGCCATCCATGGGTGTGACGATATATGCAAATGAAGGGGGAAGGTCAAAATTTGCTGGGATATCGATTTATCGAGGATTCAGTGTCGATATTAACTTGCTTCGTGATTTTCGTAAAGATTACCGTAAGCCTTTAATTGAAGGCATTGAAACTTCTAACATTAGAAATTATTCACATGGCATAGATTGGTACAAACTCATTGTTCCTACTATGGATGATTTCGAAAGTAGTAAAGGAAGAATTTTTCAGCTGATAGAAAATAGTAAGGACTTGAAAGAAAATCATTCTGGTAAAATTCTTAAAGAGAAGGATTTTGGTAAAAAAAATGCTGATTTGCTAAGTAAGTATTTATCAGATGATTATACATATGAACTTACCTAAAATGAGTATATAAATTGAAAAATAACCAATCTGATTCAAAACCTTTCCCTAACAGCTTCCTCTTCAGCAGAGCTTGTTTCCGTTCCGGTTCAACACTTGCAAATTTCAACAAGCTTAACTATATTTACAACTTGTCAAAAAAGGCATCCATTTACAGGGCTTCTTGTCTTTAGTTATGTTTCAAGTCTGCTGTCATTTAGTTTTTGTTGTAACCGAATGGGCCCCTTGTCAATAAAACTTCTTTCCAATATGATTCTCTGTTTATTATCACGTTGTCATCAATTCTCATAGAACGATATTCTAATAAACTGAATCTAAAATTTTGTCTTGCGTAGTCTATTCCGTTCTCTGAAATTATTTTTGTCAATTCGTCATTAAAGCCGTGTCCAGTACCTACATAAACAGCCCATCTTGACCAAATACCAAAGTCACCATATGCAGAACCAACATATTTTTTGCCGTTTGATTTGTCAGCTATTACATAAACACCTTTGACTTTTTCTAACGCACCTTTCCAATCGTTCTTTTGATACTTGAAAACCATTTCTAACTCAGGAAAGTCAATGTTTATGTTTTCGTAGTCTGGGAAGTTAATTCCGTCAAAAGGTTTTTTAAGAATTTCTGATACAATAAAGTCCTTGTAATAGCCTTCAAGTCTGTATGCTCGTCCGCGTAAACCTTGATGGCGATAAAAGTCAATGACAAGACGCCCAATAAGTTCTTTATGTAATTCAACAAGTTCCAGCTCGTAGCCTACTTCTGTATTTGCTCAATCTTCAAGTCTTTTCACTACTCTGAAAATACCACCAAACAACCATTTATTTGGTTCGTGATAAAATCGAATTAAGCTGAAAATATATTCTCGGTTAAAGTCGTTTTTGTTACCACGCCATTCATTCCAATTAACCCACTTGTCCCAACTTTCTAAATATACGTTTAAAGGTTGTTCGTGTCCGTTCCAACAAGCAAGATGCAATTTGTAGTAACTTAAATCACTTTCTATTAGTTTTAATATATTTTCAATCTTGATTTCACTCATCCAATTCTGTTTTGAAGTTTGTGAGATTTGTTTTTCCAACCCGCAGCACTCTTTGAGTTTACATATTGAATTTTCAAGTCTGGGAAACTCTTTACAAACTGGATTTTCTTGTCAGGAAACGAATTGTCAAAAAACCAAATACTGTCACTTCCTTTAGCTTCTGATTTGTTCTTCGTAACATAAACATAAAGGTCTGGGATAGATGTTACAATTTGAACTTTGAAATCTGGGAACGATGTTACTTCTTTAATTGTTGCCATTTTTACTCTTGTTTTATTTTTTGCTTACTCTTCTCGGTTTTCAGCTTCCCCGTTGAGGTTCGTGGCTGTCGTTTTAGCCTGACCGCTATTTTAAATGTAACTAATAATTAGTATTTTAAAGTATCATTGCTTTTAGTGTATTTGATAAAAAACTTGTCAGGTGATGGATTTACATAAAACATTGCTGTATATATTGATTTTTGACCACAATATTCTTTGTACCTTCTCATAATCACTTGGGTTTCCGGGTAATTAGTAATCTCTGATACATAGAATTCATTTTCAAAATCAAAGCTCTCATCCATGCTACCGATCTTATAAACAATCCTGTTTGAGAAAATTATTGGGCTGTTTTCCGGTGAATATGTCAGAGATTCAAAGTTCTTCCTGGGAAATCGCAAAAGATCACAACTGCGAATAAGGGTTGTGTTAATGTTGTATTCAGTGATCACCTTGGATGTGCCACTTGGAATGCAGATTACCTTTTCTTCTCCATAAGAAACTGAATAACCTGCGTTTGTCAGGATAGCGGTTGAAGCGGATAGCGAAATGATGTTGGTCTGGAGAAGGTCATAATAATTAATGCCGCTTACTGATTTGGCCCCGGAAGCGGATGCAGCCGATGATACTCCCGAGCTACGTGAATAAGTTACAACCCTTTCTTTGTAATAATCATAGGCTATTCCATTATTCACGCAAAAACTCTTTCCCATCTCAATATACAAATCCTCATCGGTCTTATTGTAAACCCTGAAGCTAAAATCACCATTCTCACCCCAGAAATCATAAAAAACCTGGCAATGATCGTTTTCAAAAACAATGTGGTCATCCTGAATCGGATAATTTTCTACTGACTTTGCTTTGTAAACCTGGTAATAGTTTGTAGTTGAACAGGAAGATAATACCAGTATGCTCAAAGTTGTAAGAACATAATTCTTTATTTTCATCGTGTTTTGATTTTGGTTATAACGGGCGTTGATTGCTTTTCATCAAATGTATGAGAAAAAATTAAATGTTAAAGATACTTCTGTGGTTTTTTTATGGAATTGCCACCGAGTAAGTGTTTTACCCAGTTTGTGAAAACCTGGTGCTTTCTTTCTGCGATAATCCTAACATAGTTGTTAATAAAAGAATATTTTTTGCCGAGGTTCAGTTAATTAGTATAGAAATGATGTAAGAACCTTTAGAACACTTTACTGACAGTTTATTTGAAGGATAAAGATCGTTTTTATACTTATTTACTTTTTAGTAAGATGTGAGGTTTTGTGAGGTAAAAAAATAAAAGAGAGCACAGATAGCTCTCTTTCATAGCGTTAGATAATTCCTTCATCAGAAAACGAGTAATATGATTCGTTTGATATAATCAAATGGTCAAGTAATTTGATATCCATCAAATCATCAGATTCTTTGATCTTGCGAGTCAGTACAAGATCGCTTTCAGAAGGTTTAAGGTTCCCAGAAGGGTGATTGTGAGCAGCAATGATCGATGTGGCATTAGCTTTAAGAGATGTCTGAAAGATAACCCGGAGATCTGCCACACAACCGGAGATGCCGCCTGTAGAGATATGGCTCCATCCCAGAAGGCAGTTGGCACGATCCAAGAGCAGGATAACGAATTCCTCAACATGATCAATACGGTCACTCCATAGTTTCCTGAGCACATCATAGGCATCCCCTGAGCTGGAGATGCCTATGCGCTTGTTGTGTTCGATGACCTGTTTATAGTTCACCGTTACCTCCGTAAAATAGTTCTGCAAGTTATCACCTGTACGCAGAACATCCTGGAGGCTACACATCTGCATTGATGAATCTGCCATTTTCGATAGAGATTCTGGGATGGCTTTCAAATTCATCTGCAACGGCATTGTTCAAGGATGTCCCCATGCCTTCACCATGCAAGCGCTTGATATCATCCTGAAACCTGCACCCTGCAACCTGGATTATTGGGTTGGTTAATGGTTAGATTTTGTCAATTAATTCTTGTTTTACCAATTCATAGGCCACATTCATATCAAACTTTACCTCTGGTCTTATTAAGGAAGTAATATCGCCCAGAAAAAGCTCATCCTTCATTTTTGCATCCATGTTTAATGTAAATTCTCTTGCAGTTGCAGGTCTTTCATTCGTAAAAGTCATGTATTCCCGATAACATCTTATTATTTCTCCGGTATTCAGAGGTGAATTACTAAGAGCATAGAATAGATCAAATAGATCCCTTCCCTTTTTTCTTTGATATAATGCCCTCAGTTTTGTCCCTAAAAGTTCTTCGAGTTTATATGAAACTATTTCCGACTCACCTTGAAAGTATGAACTGTTCAGGCTATGATTGATCGAGTACCAGCCTAATACATTTAAATGTTCCCTGCAATTTATCTCTAGTTTTAACCTGCTTTGAACGATCGGTTCTATTTGTGTCTGGAACCGATATATGACTGTCGTATTATTTGCATTTTGTTTCACTGTTCGTGTTTTACCAATAAAGGAAAGTCTTTCACGTATTCTATGTAAGACTGGCTTTATAGGTCCGGGTTTTATTTGAACTAGATCGATATCCTCAGAATATCTTACTTGAGGCTTGAAGAATATTTTGTGTAACGCTGTACCTCCACGAAAAGCAAGATTCTCTCGGATCATTTTATCTGAGAACATCTCAACAAGGGTCCTTTCTATTATAAGATCTTGCTCCACCTGAGCATTACTCCGCCATGGGGCATTTTTCTGCCACTCGGTAATAAATGCCCTTGGAATCATAAATCGCTCTCCAATTGAATATTAACCTGTACTTTCCACTTCTGGTCAACGGGTCCGTATTTCTTACCAATAGGATTCAATAAGACGTTCCGGAACTTCTTGTTGGTAAGATGTTCTTTTACAATTTCAGCAAATTCGTTTGCATAGATTGCATTCTCCAGAATATACCCTGCACGCTGGTAAACAGAGTTAGGGAATTTGTTTTTGATAGCCTTTCGGAATAACCCAACTTTCATTTCCTCGGATAACTCGATTAATATTGAGATGATCCTGTTCAAACCCCCTAATAATTTCTCATAGTAGATCAAGTCTAGAAATGTGAGCTCTTTCCCAGATACTTTGAGGAACCCTGTATCCGTCTTTTTATCCTCAATACCGGACTCCGGGAAGTTTTTCTTTTCAGAAAAATTAATGATGAGGTTGTCTTTCTTAACATTTCTAATATTTGGGCTTTCATTTACAACATAGAACTCCTGAGGCTGCTGGTGTGCAGCACCATGGAGCATGGCTGCACTGTATAATCCCACATAGTATTTTTTACCAATAAACTTCATAAGATCATCGGCAAATAACTCCACAGGAAGAAGGCCCATGTTCCTATACTGATCCGGTATGATTATATAAAACCCCCTTCTCACATTATAGATTTCACCTTTGTTTTTAAGTCTGTCCAAATCTTTTTTAATGTTCCTGGTACTCTTACTTAGAACATTACCTAAATCTTCACTTCTAAATGAATATTTTCCATTTGACTTAAGATCATCTATATAATCTACTGTATGTCTATAAGAATTCTCCATTTAATTACTACTTGTAAAATGACTTGCAATATACCCTTTTTTTAGGGGTTTATTGCAAGCTCGACTGCATATTTTTTCATTAGTACCAAAATCACCTCAATTATCTAATAGATGTTCATGATAATCTCCATTTTAAGTACTCCCCATTTTTCAAACCAGGTCGCTGTTCCCTCCCGCATATCCATGGAAGATATTGTTAGCGAGTTTTGTAGTGATTGTTATTCTCATGGAGATGAGATTATGGCATCAATATACGAAATATTTGGACGTAATGATCAGGAGTTATTTTTTGACATAAGTGCATGGCCTATTTAGTGCGTCCCGGCTGAAATGAATGACGACAAATCTGAAAAAATCCTTACTTTAGCCTCGCCAACTATCATGAGATGCTGCCTTTTCTATCTATATCAGGATTAATACTATCCACTATAATTCTGTATTTTAATGCCAGGAGATTTGCTTCTTCAGTTTATCTTGCCGTTTTCTTCTTTCTTGTCAGTTTATACAGTTTTAACCAATATGTCATACTGTCCTCTCAATCGGTATTATTGGTTGCTATTTTTTTTATGAATTTCACTTTTTTGTTTTACCTGACAGGTCCCATGCTATTTTTCTATATCAGGAGTTTGCTTACAGATAAAGCACGCTTAAAAAGGATTGATATTCTGCATTTCATCCCGGCCGGGATTTTCTTTATAAATACAATTCCCTTTTATCTCTCATCCTGGACCTATAAGGAACATATAGCTTCAAGTCTCATTGAGAATGTGATCTTTTTGAAGTCTTTCAGCGTTTCTTTTTTATATGAAATAATTCCCGCACCGTTGATATACCTGAGCCGCCCTTTCCTTTTGCTTTTCTATTCTTTATGGTCCTTTGTAATCTTCATCCGCTATTTGAATAATAAAAAATATTCAATGGTGCTTTCCCATCAGCGCTATATGAACAGGTGGATATGGATTTTGCTTTCAGTGATCATTGTTTTGACCGTCAGCCATTTGATTCCAATGTTCCTGGCTTATATGAGAGAGGACCTGAGATTTTATAACAGTTTTACTTTGCTGCAAACCATTTCCGGCATAACGCTCGCCGGTTTGCTTACTTTGCTTCTTTTTTTTCCGGGAATCCTCTATGGTATGCCAAGGATCCCGGATCCGGAAAATAGTTTTGATGATAAGTCCGATGCTAAAGATGCCAATGTTATTAATGCAAGGAAGACTCCTCAATTTGAATCCGAATATCTTCTACTTATCAGGCGTTCGGTCGATAATTGTATGGAGGAGTTCAAGCCTTTTCTTCAGCCCGATTGCAATCTTGTCTATATTTCAGGCCTTGTAAGAATTCCCGCTCACCATCTTGCCTATTACTTCAGGGAAGAAAAAAAGCAATCTTTTAACAGTTTTCGTAATGAATACAGGGTGAAATATGCAAAGTCGCTGATAATAAATGGGAAAGCAAAAGAAATGACACTTGAGGCCATCGGTTTGCTTTCCGGTTTTAAAACCCGGAAGACATTTATTGACTCTTTTAAAAAAGTAGAAGGTATTAGTCCGGGTGCTTTCTTAAACAGAACAGAGTGTTAACCGATTCAGTTACTTACAGGTGCTTCGCGATGATCTCCAACAGATCCTCCTTCCTGATCGGCTTGGTGATGTAATCATCACATCCCGCTTCTATGGCTTTTTCCCTGTCGCCGTAAAGAGCATATGCTGTTTGTGCTATGATCACTATCCCGGGCCTGGTTTTGCGTATCTCCTCTGTCGCTTCGTATCCATTCAGGCCGGGCATCTTGATGTCCATTAATATCAGGTTAATTTCAGGATGCTCCCTGGCTATCTCAATTGCCTCCTGACCATTGGAGGCATGAAAAATTGTACGGCAATGATTCTTGAGAATCTCTGTAAGTAGCGCATCTGAAGAGGGAATATCCTCTGCAATCAATGCGTTTACATCCTTACTGAATGGTTTGTTTTTATTCTTCTCCTTGTTTTCCATCGTTTCCGGATTTTGTGTTTCCATAGTTTGGTGGGGCAGGCTGAAGTAAAACTCTGATCCCCTGTTTTTTTGCGATTTTACCCATATCTGCCCCCCTAACATTTCAACATATGCCCTCGATATGGCAAGTCCTAAACCGGATCCTTCGTAAGAATGTACCAGGCCGTTTTCTTCCTGGACAAACCGGTTGAAAATGATCCCCTGCTTGTCCCTGGCTATCCCAATGCCCGTATCCTTAACAAAGAATTCCAGGAACTTGTTCTTTACTTCATATCCAAATGTAATATTGCCTTTATGGGTATATTTCATTGCATTTTTTAACAAATTGGAAAATACTGCATAAAATTTTGATTTGTCGGTCTGCAGGTTGGCATCCTGCCATGGAAGCGGGCAAAAACTCTCAATCTTCAGTCCCTTTTTCCCGGCCTCCGCCTCAAAAAATCTGTAAAGTGATCGTATTTCATCATTAATATTAACCGGACTAATATATACTTCCATTTGGCCCGATTCAATTTTTGAAATATCAATAATATCGTTGATGGTATTCAGCATCCGTATGCCGCTCTCTTCAATAACCTGTATGTATTTTTTCAATTGCTCACGGGTTAATCCTGATTCCTTGAGAAGGGAGGCAAATCCCAGGATGCCGTTCATGGGTGTACGGATCTCATGACTCATGTTGGCAAGAAAGGCGGTTTTTAACCTGTCACTTTCTTTGGCTTGATCACGCGCTTGAATCAATTCTTCCTCCGTTTTTTTCCGTTCGCTGATATCCCGCGCAACAGCCCATAAATACTGAATATTGCCGTTCTTGTCCGTTACCGGGTAGGCCTGCAGTTCAACCGGAAATATCCTGCCGTTTTTATGGATGTATTCTTTCTCGTATGTTCCTGAATATTGCTTTTTTATGAGTTTTTTATCCCATATTTCCCTTTTTTCCCATTCTCTCCAGGGTTCTGCGGTTATTTCATAAAAATCTTCCAGCGATTTTAACTCTTCCAGGGTATATCCCAGCATCCGGGAATAGGCTGTGTTGCAATCAATAAACCGTCCTTCAGGATCTACCATCACAAATCCGTCACGGCTCCCGTGGTAAATCTCGGTGTATGCCGCCTGGCTCGCTTCAAGTTCTAGTGCAGTCTGTTGCCGTAATACCATTTCCCCGATCAGCTTTGCCGAAATCCCAAGTCTCTCTTTAGCCAGGTCGATAATGAATGCCGGTCGCGTTTCGTATTCGTGACTCAACCGCTCCAGTTCTGCAAGCGGAACATCATACCGTTCAGCTATTTCCTTTAGTTTTTCCTCATCCTTGGGAGGATCCCCATGCCCAAAGTTGATAGAACCAATGACTTTATCTCCAACTGTGATTGGAATTGCATATATAAACAGACCTCCATTGCATTCCGTCTCAACGGGCTTCCCCGTTTGCATTGATTTTAAACTGGCATCTTTCCAGCATGATTCATGACAATGCCATTTGCCCGATTGCAGGGCCTCCCGGTTATCGCAGTTTTTACAAAGATCCCTGGAGGCAACGTCTAAATATCTGCACCAATTACTTGAAAATAGTCCTAAAGCATAATCACCGTTCTTTTCATAGATCGCTGCCGAGGTTTCAAGGAGGGAGAGATAATCACTCGCTATATCCATCAATACTTCCTTGCCAACGTGATTCAATATGAGACCGTTTTTATTGAGTTCGGTCAAATCACCATAAACAGGAGGGGCATATTGCTTCTTGCTTTTCCTGGATTGAAGAAGCCATTCTATTTTTTTGAGTTCCTTTTCTTTCTCCCTGATGGCAGTAACATCCTCCCCCGAACTTAATGTTCCGGCGATGTTTCCTTCCGGGTCACGGATGATGCTGTTTTTCCAGGAAATGATCCTCGTTTCCCCTTTTCTCGTGATGATATTGTTTTCAAGACTTTCTATCCAGCCGGTTTCTCCTGTTATTAGTGCATTGAATACTTTTTTTATTTCAGCGATGTTGTCCTGCGGAAGGAAATGATCAAACCAGTCCTTGCCAAGGATTTCCTGTTCAGGGTAGCCCAATATCTCAGAAGCTTTTTTGTTGACCAGAATAACCTTACCATGATTATCTATGGCAATAAACATATTTCCCGCAATGTCAAGGTATTGCCTGGCTTTTTCTTTTTCAATATGAAGAGAGATATTGAGCCTGTTCAGCTCCTCATTGCTGCTTGACAGCTCCTCATTTTGTGCCTGCAATTCCTCGTTTAACGAAGCAACTTCCTCATTCAATGCAAGCAAATCTTCATACTGCGAAGCCATTAACGCACTTTGCTTTGTCAGCTCTTCATTTTTCCGCCTGAGCATATCATTTTGACTGGCAATTTCTGCCCTGGTTTCATTAATTATTCTTTCATGCTCAATTCTTTCCGTGATATCGCTGATAGCCAGCCGGGCATAAGAATGACCGTTTTCATTGGAAAAATAAACAGCATTAATACTGGTGTAAATATTTTGATCGTTCCCGGTTCGCAAAACCAGTTCACAATGAGAGATTTGTTTCTCCTCAAAAAGCCTCTTGCAGGCAAGATAAGCTTTATCCTGATCATCAGGATGGATGAATTTGCTTAATTTCTTTTCCTTCAGAGCATTTCTTGGGTACTTCAGCATGTTGCTGAATGTCAGGTTACAATTGTGGATTATGAAGTCCTCGTCAATAATTATATAGCCAACCGGGGCGTTGTCGAATAATTCAATGTATTGCTTACGTGAGTTGTCCAATACTTCCTGACTGTGTTTGAGTTCTTCGTTTTGCAACTCAAGTTCTACCTGATATATGCTAAGTTCTTCCAGAAGCTTTTCAGTGGTCATTTTTCCCGGATCGGCTACTTTACCGATTCTCCTTTGCCGGAGTATTTCTTCCGCTCTCTTTCTTAAGTCATTACTGTTTTGGCTCATACATAAGTCGGTTAAAACGATGTAAAACTTATTGGATTAATCGGTTGGTACTTCCTGGATCGTGAAAATACCTCCATCAATTTCCCCTTTCTCATCGTACATAGGGGAACCGTTTACCAGTATTTTTTTTGCGTTTCCTCCTGAGTCCTCTGTCATCATGACGTAATTCCTGATCCTTTCAACTCCATGTAAAATCCGACTCACAGGTAATTCCTTTTCCGGGATCTTGCTGCCATCCATACTTCGTATACTCCATCGTATATCATTATATTTCCTGTTTACAATGTCTTTCTTCTTTACACCAAGGATTGTTTCTGCACTATTGTTCGCATATGTGATCCTGCCTTTCCTGTTGACAACAAGTTTTCCCATAGGACTGTTCTCAAAAATCCTGTAAAGCAGATCGTGATTCCTCTTGATCTCTTCTTCCTGCTTCTTTCTCACGGTAATGTCTTCAAAAGTCGTGTATACTCTGAAAGGTTGTTTGCTTCCCGGTATAAATTCGGGTATGGCGTTGATGTTTATCCATTTGTGTTTTTTTTCTGCAGGATGGTATACCCCCATTATTGAGTTTCTTATCTCCTTCCCGGTTTTCAGTGCCAGCATGGAAGGGTGCTGGTCACCCGGATAATCACTGCCGTCTTCCTTTAGTGCCTTCCATCCCGGATCGGCCGAGGTTCTACCGCACATCTGATCAAAACTCAACCCAAGTATATTTTCTGCTGCCTTGTTGGCCGACACAATCTTTCCTGCAGCATCCTGGTAAACAACCCCATGTACAAGCGAATCAAACAGGTTTTTATATTGATCCTGGCTTTCTCTGAGCCTTGAAACATCAATCAGGGTGATGGTCACTCCTTCTATGGCATTTTCTTCCGTCCGGTATGGCATTATCCTTAAAAGGTTCCAATTCCCTTCCGGATCTTTTACCTCCTTTTCAATCACTTTAAGTGTGTCCATCACACTATTAATGTCTTGCAGGAATTCAGGATAATCTACCTTCAGGGAAATATGGTTGATTGGCCTTCCCAGGTCCATTTCCATAACATTGATCACGCGAGTGACTAAATCAGTATATTTTCTTATCCTGAGCTTATTATCGAGATATAAGATTCCTATATTGGTATTATTCAGAAGGTTGTTCATGTCATTGTTAAGCAGGATCAGCTCTTCAATTTTTTTCTGATATTCCGAATTTACTGTATAGAGTTCCTCATTCACCGATTGAAGTTCTTCATTGGTGCTCTGAAGCTCCTCGTTCGATGCGATCAGTTCTTCATTGGTGCTTTGGAGTTCCTCATTTGATGTCTCGAGCTCCTCTATGGTTGCCTGCAGGTTTTCCTTGGTGAATTGTAATTCCTTTTCAAGTTCAATATAATGCTCACTTAATTGGTTTTTTAGGTCAATATTCAGGATATTATTGTTTTTAGACTGAATTTCAGGTGTCTGGGCATTTTCAAAAGATATAAGAATGAATTTCTTTTTGCTGATCTTATCCGATAAGGGTCTTGCCGTAATATGTATAGACTGTTTCTGGTCTTTGATCTGAATGTCCCTGAAAAATAATACTTTATTATCGTTCATCGCTTTATGAAGCATACTGCTGAGAACTACAGATACTTCTTTGGGAACCATATCCAGGATATCGAAACGGGCTTTGCCTTGCGGTATCCTGATAAAATTATTCACATCCTTGAAAACATGAAGTACGGTGAATTCATGATTAACGATAACCGATGATGGCAGGAAAAAGTCTAAAATGTCGGTCAGGACATTGTCGGGAAGGAGTTTGTCGGGTTCAAAATATGGGTATGCTAATTCGTTTTTCCGGCTTTTCAGTGAGATTCTTGGGGAAAGAGGTTGCAGGTAATTGTTTGTGACGGGAGGTTTGAACCCGGGTTTGTGTAAATACAGTTTCCATTTGCTGCTATGGGTTTCAAATCCTGCCGATAACTCTCCCAATGATTCGCTGCTACCCAGGAAGAGTGTTCCTCCCGGATTCAGCGAATAATAAAACATGGACAGTATTTTCTGCTGAACATCGGGATTCAGGTAGATCAACATATTCCTGCAACTGATCATGTCCATCCTCGAAAATGGAGGATCCTTGATCACGTTTTGCTGGGCAAAGATTACCATTCGCCTGAGATCTTCTTTCACCCGGTACCCTTTGTTCTCATGAACAAAATATTTCTTTATGAACTCAGGTGTGATATCCGCTGCTATGCTCTCCGGGTAAAAGCCTGTTCCTGCCATCTCGACGTGTTCCCGATCAATATCCGTTGCGAAAATCTTTATTTCATTCTGATATCTGTGCTTTTCCTTGTACTCGGTAAACAATATAGCCAGGGAATATGCTTCTTCTCCGGTAGAACAACCCACACACCATATTCTGATCGGGTTGCTGTCTTTCCTGGAAGAAAAAAGAGAAGGCAGTACCTTGCTTTCTATGAGTTGAAATGCTTCTCCATCCCTGAAAAATTGTGTTACACCGATAAGAAGGTCTTTGTATAAAATATTTACTTCATATTGTGATTGTTCCAGGAACTCAAGGTATTGGTTGAAGTTTTCAATCTGGTTGATGGCAAGCCTCTTTTCCAGTCTTCGCGTTATAGTCGTGGGTTTGTAAGAGGTGAAATCAATGCCGACACGTTCGTTTATGATTTTCAATATCCTAGCCATCAGACTATTATCAGAAATCTCCGGTTTTGATTGCTCGGGTTTTGCTATGTATGGATGTTGAATGTAATGCATTAATGTGTCGGGCATCTCTTCCGGGGAAAGAATGAAATCGACCATTCCGGTTGCAATGGAACTTTTTGGCATACCATCGAACTTGGCTGTCTGGTTATCCTGGACCATCACGATGCCTCCGTGTTCTTTAATAGAACGAATACCTAAAGCCCCGTCACTTCCTGTTCCAGATAAAACAATGCCAATAGCATTCTTCCCGAAATCCTGGGCCAGGGAACGAAAGAATATATCAATGGGAAGATTCAGGCTTCTTCCGGGATCCTGATCCGATAAAAAAAGCCGGCTGCCGAAAACAGTCATATTTTTCTTCGGCGGGATGAGGTATATGTGATTGGGACTTATGTCTATCCCGTCTTCAGCCGTTTGTATAGGCATCGTCGTAAATCTGGATATGAGCTCCCTCATCAGGCTTTTGTAATCGGGAGATAAATGCTGGATGATTACAAAAGACAAACCGGAATCAACCGGCATGTTCTTAAAAAAAACTTCTATGGCCTCCAGCCCACCGGCGGATGCCCCGATACCCACACAAAAGAATGGTTGTATTAATTTCTGCAGAGGCTTTTTGCCTGAGGAAATCTTTCCCATCGATTTTTTTATGCCTAAAATAATAAATTTTTGATTGAATTGGTAAAGAAAAATATTCCAATTATTAACAATTATATATATGAACACATTTATTTATCCGCCAGGCATTCAGTTCGGTCCTTTGTATGTTTTAATTCAATTATGCCTTGAATCTCAGTCAACGTAGCGATTAAGCGGAATAAAAGTTCGCCAAAACCCAATTGTGTTATTACCGTGTACTATTGTTGTCAAAGAATTGCTATAATCAAAACCGGTATGCCAATCCTATTCCGTACTTACTTGTCCGAAGGCTCAGTGATTGCTGTCTTTTATTATATTCGTTGGTGTATTTCTTTGTTTTGTTCGCTCCAATAGCCCATAAAACGATCCCTCCTCCCAGAGCAACCTCACCCACAACCATGAGGCCAATTCCCGCCCAAACTTTGCCATCAATGTCGGTAGCGCTTCCTGATGAGTTTGTACTTGAACTTAATCCATCAACATAAAGTGCAATTCCCGCAATTAGTGCTGGAGCTCCAATAAATGTCAATACTATGCCGGTTGTTCGCATTCCACTGAATTTTTGTATCTTATCTTTAACCTGCTGATCGGATAATTTACCGATAGGTTGAGCCTGTATACCGACACATGCTGTTATTATCAGCACAAATACCAAAAGTGTTTTAATTGTTTTCATAATGAATTGATTTTGTTAATATCTGGACTCCCATCAAATATAAGAAAATTTATGTATCGGGAATGAATAATATCAGGATATAGGCTATGCGTTCCATGTTTTAGGCTACATGTTTCATGTTGCAGAATCCTGCACCTTGCAACTTGCAACCTGTAACTTGCAGCCTGTAACCTTAAGGCTTTCTGTCGGTGATACTCTGAAGTTTTTTCCCGGGATCGTCATGATTAACCACTGTTCCTGAAACAGCATCGTACCTGTAAAAACGGTAATCGGTTACTTCCCGTTCCCCTTCACGTTCCGGGATATTATACCTCATTTTAAACCCGGCATAAAAGGATTTGGCATATTCAACAGGAATAAGCTCCTGCATGCTTAAGGTGTTTTGTTCCGTTTTTCGGATCTTTCCGATCATGATCTGGCGGTACTGCTCAATGATGGGATCAGAATAGAAAATGTAAAAACGCCCTTCGACACGCGTTACCAGGGTATCCCCATTGTTCTTCAATGTCAGGTTGATGGTATACCTGGCATAACGGTCAATCACAGTATCGGGCTTTATGATTAATTCGTAGGTAAGCGAAGGAATATATTGAGTTATGCTTTTTTCACCCTCTTTATTTTCTCCCCCGATAGAAATAAAATAATAACCTGCTGCCGCAGCAAGTGCTACGATTAAAAGAGGTATCCATAATCTTGAATATCCGGGCTGTGTTTTTTCTTTCTCCATAGGGTTTCTTCTAATATTTGCTTACAAAGGTTTTTGACATTCCTAAAAGAGATGGTAAAAATACAATCAATTTTCCAGGAATGAAAGGTTCTGCTTTTGATTCCTGCTCTATGGTTGCAGGAAGCAGGTTGCAGGTTACAGGCTGCAGGTAGTTTGGGTGTGGGTGATGAGTGATGAGTTGTAGCTTGCAACCTGTCGCCTGTAACTTTGTGTTAATGTTTCCCGATACTCATTAAATATTTTATTATGAAAAATTAATTTATGATTTTGAAAACAATTAATAACTATTTTGGTGCTTCCAGGCAGTTTTGATGATCAGATGGGTTCAATGGTAAGTGAAGGAGAGAGTAAATTACCGCGAAACTTCAATTAACAATATTTTATATGAGAAAAGGTCTAGCAATAGGTATAGCATTATCATTCCTGGTCATAAATGTATTTACCCAGAATTTCCAGGAATTCCTTGATTACCTGAATACCATACCGGGCAGGGAAAGAGCTAGCGCAGTGGATAGTTTCATGGTTTCTGCCGGATCCCAGGGATTTCCATTTATCACCGGTGATACTGCCACATTTATTTACTTCGGAAAAGCAAAGTCTGTTCAGATCGCCGGCGATTTTAATAATTGGGATCCCTCTGTCTCGGATATGCAAGCGGTGAGAAATACCGGTTTGTGGCATTATTCTGCGGTTTTCCCGATGAAAGCCAGGCTGGATTATAAACTCGTGATCAATAAAAAAGAATGGATACTCGACAGCCTGAACCCCTTTACCTGCACCGGAGGTTATGGTACAAATTCTGAATTGTCTATGCCTGCTTATGTTCAACCCTGGGAAGTATTAGAATATGAAGACGTACCCAAAGGCAGCATTTTAACATTCAATGTAAATAGCTCTTTTTTTGATGATACTCACCAGATTCAGGTTTATCTTCCTCCAGGTTATCAGAAAGAACAAGGTGCTCGCTATCCGGTTGCTTATTTCACAGATGATTATGAATACCTGGACCTGGGTTTTACCAAAAATGTTATCGATAACCTTATAGATTCCAATCTCATTTGCCCTGTTATTGCGGTTTTTATCCGGCCAGTCAACCGTGATGAAGAATATGCCGGAATGATGATTGACGCGTTCCAGTCTTTTTACATCAGGGAACTCGTCCCCTGGATAGACCGGGAATTTAACACCCTTGATAAACCCCGTGCCCGGGCAATTATTGGTGCTTCCTATGGTGGGAACATCTCCGCCCTGATCTCCTTTAATTTCAGCGATGTGATCGGTAAATGCGGCCTTCATTCTGCCGCTTTCTGGCCGGATGATTATAAAGTTTTTCACATCATTGCCCCTGGTGAGAAAAAAGAGGTCACCTGGGCATCTTTTTGGGGTTTGTATGAGGGTGTATCTGCTAATTTGAGGGATTTCCGGGATTCACTGTTGGTAAAGGAATATGATCTAAAATGGCAGGAACTGCCTGAAGGCCATAGCTGGGGACTGTGGCGGGCAACCACAGGCCCGATGCTGCAATACTTTTTTCCTCCGGATTTTATGGAAATTCCTTAAGGAAGCCGGATGATTGGCAATTCTGTATTCTGTATTCGGTATGTTCAATCGGATATGCAATTGAAAATGTTAAATTTACAATACATTGACAATGTCATATTGCCTATTGACAATCCTATTGCAAATACAGAATACAGAATACAGAATTTCCAATCACTCCACCCTAATTCTCCCGCTGCCTTTCCCGTTTATCTTCCCGATTATATTAGAAACAACCCCTTCTTTTTCAAGCCTTTTGAGTATTTCTTCGGCTTTGTGCTCCTGAATGGCAATCAACAAGCCTCCGGAGGTCTGTGCATCAAACAGCAAGGTTTTGATCGTGTCTCCCATGTTATCAGCGAAATCAATAAACTTCCCAAAATGATCTCTGTTGCTTACCGTTCCACCCGGTACAATTCCGGTTGCGGCAAAGTTCACGGCTTGTTTCATTACCGGAGCTTTCTCAGCATAAACTTCCGCATCCACCTTCGATCCTGATGTCATTTCATAAAGATGCCCCAATAACCCGTAACCGGTAATATCCGTGCATGCATGAACGTTGAATTCCTGCATAGCTTCTGCCGCTTTTTTGTTCAAAGTTGCCATTGTTTCAACCAGTTCTTTCCTGCCATGGTCATCCAGCAATCCCCGCTTGAGTGCCGTGGATAATATCCCTGTTCCTAAGGGTTTTGTCAGAATAAGGATATCTCCGGGTTGTGCAGTGTTGTTTTTCAGGATTTTATCAGGATGGACCATACCGGTCACTGCCATTCCAAACTTTGGTTCGGGATCATCTACCGTATGGCCTCCCAGGATAGGGATGTCTGCTTCGGCTGCGATCGCTGCAGCTCCAAGCAATATTTTTTCCAGTACATCCAAAGGGAGCCTGCTGCTCGGGAAGGCAACAATGTTCAATGCAAACAGGGGAGTGGCGCCCATAGCATAAATATCGCTCAGGGAATTCGCTGCTGCAATGCGGCCAAAATCAAACGGGTCATCTACAACCGGGGTGAAGAAATCAAGAGTCTGGACTAAAGCCTGATTTTCATTGATCCTGTAAACACCTGCATCGTCCGATGATTCATACCCCACCATTACCTGTGGATATTGCCCGACCGGAATATTTTTTAGTACCTTCTCCAGCACCTGTGGACGCATCTTACAGGCACATCCGAGTCCATGGGTAAAGGCTGTCAAACGTATGTTTTCTTCCGGTATGGATGTCCCGGAATATTCCCCCCGTATTCTTTGTGCTGCTTTAATGATTATTTCGGAGGCTTTCTCCACCTCCTCCTCTGTGAGGAATCTTCCGGTCGTTAATCGAATGGTGCAACGGGATAAACTTTCCGGAACTCCCATGGCTGTCAGGGTTTCTGAGGCATGATCATCTTCGGTGTGACAGGCAGCTCCGGCTGAAATGGCTACTTTGTCGCCAATCTCCGAGATAAGTGTTCCGCTTTCCACACCCGGAATGGTGAAATAGAGGGTGTTGGGAAGGCGTTTTTCCGGGTGCCCATTGATCCTGCCTTCGGGAATGCTCTCCAGGAGCTTATGCTCTAAAATGTTACGCAGGTAAAGATTGTGTTCCATTACCTGATGAAGATCCCTTGCGGCGATCTCTGCCGCTTTCCCCAATCCGGCAATCTCCAGCACGTTTTCCGTCCCGGCCCTGAGATCATGCTCGTGATTGGCACCATGGATGATCTTTTCCAGTCTGATTCCTTCACGCACATAAAGAGCTCCAACACCCTTTGGAGCATATAACTTGTGACCTGCTACCGATAATAGGTCCACATTCTTTACATTGACAGGTATCTTTCCAACCGACTGGGCAGCATCCGTATGAAAAAGTATACCGTGCCCCCTGGCAATGGCACCGAATTCCTCTATGGGTTGTATCACACCTGTTTCATTGTTGGCATGCATGATGCTGATAAGGATCGTGCCTGGAGTAATGGCTTCTTTCAAATCATCCGGATTGATCAATCCTTCATGATCTGCCGGTAGGTAGGTTACGGTAAATCCTTGTTTTTCCAAATATTGGCAAACTTTTGCTACAGCCGGATGCTCAATACTGCTGGTGATGATATGCCTGCCTTTATCCTTGTATGCCTGAGCTATCCCCTTAATAGCCAAATTATTGGATTCACTTCCACCGCTGGTAAAAATGATCTCAAAGGGTTTGCATCCCAATAATGCCGCCACACTCATCCTGGCTTCTTCAATCAAAATCCTTGATTTAGCCCCATAAGAATAGGAACTGGAAGGGTTCCCGAATGCCTCTTCCAGCAATGGTTTCATATAGGCTATCACCTCCGGATGCAAAGGAGTCGTTGCGTTGTAATCTAAATAGATGGGGTTGGGCATGATTTATTATATGGTTATATGGTTATATGGCTAAATTCCTCCCAGTAAATATGCAATTTCTTCGGTGTCTGTTGTTGTTAAATTAACTTCCGTGATCTTTTCTTTGGGCCTTTTAGAGAGCTGGTGCTTGTATGCCTTATCGTAATACGTCAACACTATCGCAATACTGTCGCTTATATGCCCTTGATCAACAGATTCAATGGCTTTCTTTGCGTTTTCGCTGCCCAGCCTCCGGCTGATTTGTGTAATAAGCTGTTTCAGAATATCTTTTTCGAAATGTCCGTACTCAGCTGTAAGTCGTGCAACTCTTTCTTCGAAGGGGATATTTATCATTATGACCCTGGCTTCCTGCATTTGTTTGAAAATGGGCGCGGGTATGGATACGTGACCTATGTTAATGCTTTCATCTTCAAGCCATAGTCTCTTTCCTGGATCAGTGTCCAACCATTCCTCCGCCAACAAATTTTCAAAATGTTCGGTACGGCATTGTTCCTGTAAACCCAGGTTACCGAAAACAGACCCTTTATGCCCGGCCAACTCTTCCAGATCAACTACCTGTTGGCCAAGATATTTCATTTTTCTTAGGATATCCGTTTTACCGCTTCCTGTCATACCACCCAGTATGCTGATGTCTTTGGAAGCCTCAAATTGTTTTCTCGCAAAACTCCGGTACGACTTATATCCCCCGCTAAGAATGATGGCTTCATACCCGCTCATCGATAATAATAATGCCATGGATTGACTCCTCATACCTCCACGCCAGCAATATAACACTACTTTTCCCTTTTTCCCGCAAATCCGTGACGCATTTTCTAAATAACCTTCAATTTTCGCTCCAGCAATGTTATAACCCTTCTTTATTGCAGCGGTTTGACCGTTTTTATGGTATAACGTACCGATTATTGCCCTTTCATAATCATCAAATAATGGGAAATTATAGGCCCGGGGAATATGTCCGCGCTGATATTCTCCGGGTGAACGAACATCCATAACAGGTACCTGTACACTGAAATGGTTTAAACTTCGTGCATCAATGTAAGAAAAGGATGGCATCTTTGGCAAAATTACAATTCCAGTGGTTCCGATTCAACAGATATGAAAAGAATAATATCGTTTATTCCATGATCTCAAATCTTTCCCTGCGTATGAAAGCTCCTTCCTTTGCTGTTTTTCCGTTCTTTTTCAGGAACTTGTGGCCCACTTCAATCAGATATATCCCTGGTTCCAGATCAATGGGGGGTTTATATGGCAGAAATTTTACCCGGTTGTCATCTTTTTCGGTTACCAGAAATTCACGGAATCTGACACGTTCATTGTTGGATTCTTTGTAAACGGAAATGTCGAAAGATGTGTTTAAGTCTGGTTGATTGTTGTATTTATAAGCTATATAAAGAGTTTCTTGCCTGTTAAATGATCTCT
>Ga0180009_10001756_pt1 | contig 26063 bp, 21 predicted proteins | sample OS_PC_MetaG_FD_123537 | JGI IMG/M metagenome (GOLD analysis project Ga0180009, IMG submission 123537) | Groundwater microbial communities from the Aspo Hard Rock Laboratory (HRL) deep subsurface site, Sweden - OS_PC_MetaG | ecosystem: Environmental > Aquatic > Deep subsurface > Groundwater... | reverse complement strand
GCATTAGCTGTGTTATTGGGTTTTTGAGTGAAAAACCAACGGGTGTTGAATAAATGCTCGTCTTGATAATTCATTAGCCATGTTTCGGCATCTCACCGATGCTTTTCGGCTGAGGTCTAGCTATCCGTTTCATGGAAACCGCATGATCACATCGGTGGCGGTGAAACGATCCCCGGTGATTTTTTGGGATTAACCGCCCCGAAACAAATCGTTAGACTACGTTGGCAGCTGCGTTTTCAACAAGCCTGGAAATCATCCAGAAATTCCTGTCATGCGTCCGAATATGGGCATCTCAGTCAGATTCATCACTCGTGATCAAACCAGGCTATAAATTAACTGCCTGCTTAATATAATACTTGTCAATGAAAACAGATTACCAGACAGATAAAGTAGTGGATCACATTATTGAAAATCTTGATCCAAACTCTCAACGCAAACAGCTCATCGATGCCGCCCATGCGTTTAAGTCAAATTGGGTAACTTTTGGGGAATACTTAACCCAGGTGGCATCTGAAAAACTGTATCTCCAGTGGGGGTACCGCAGTTTCGAAGAGTACTGTAAAATCGAGATTCGGATTAAAAAATACACGGCAATCAAACTGACCAACGCCTATTTTTTTGTCACACAAGACGAACCTTCCATAGGTGAGAACTTCGAAATGAGGGGGGTACCGGAACTGGACGTGGTCAGTTTTCTGCACAAGGCAAAACAGGATGACCACTGTACACCGGAAATATTCGAAGACCTGAAGGAAGCCGCATTTGAAAAGGGACAATCGGGCCCCACACTGGCGCGTCGTTACCGGCAGATGACGGCACCGGTCGGCAGTGAAGCCAAAATTCAGGTTCTGGAGCAGAGTCTGTTACTGGTAAAACGGTTGCAGCAAAAAATCCAGACACAGTCTGATATTCCTGAAACGTTTTATACTTACCTTTCGGAAATGTCAGATTTTTTCAGTAATGCCGGATCCGCAGACGAACCATTGGAAAAACGTTCATATAAAGATCTGGAGGCCTGAGTTTAACCAATATAATCCAGATTCCTTCTCAGTGTCCTGAATCCGGTCCAGGGTGGGAGGATAACACCCGAAACTGAAGAGACCGATAATCTCAATTCAATTTTTTAATATGCCCATGGTCAAGCGATTTTTCTTTCTGTTTTTAGTCACGTTTTTCTTTTTCGTCGGGACGGGATATTCATCAATATCTGTAACAAATCAACCATTTTTTGTTTTTCCGTCCCTTACAGCGAACATCGAATTCTGGAAAAAGGTTTATAGCTTTTATGATTCTAACCAGGGCATCATTCATGATACCGACGATCTTAGCATCATCTATGAGGTGATAGACCTGGAGCCGAGAGACAGTAAAGGTGCCCGCAGGAGAAACATCAATGCGATTCGCAAAACCAAGTTGCGATATGCGGAACTCTTGCGGAAACTCAGCAGAGACCCCAATTTTGAAGACAAGGATGAGCGACGAATTGCGGGGTTATTCGGAGATCATGCAACAGCTGCAGATTTTTTATCGGCTGCCACGAATATACGGTTTCAAAGAGGACAGAAGGATTTCTTTCGTGAAGGGCTGATTCGTTCCGGAAGGTATCTCCCGGAAATTAAGCGTATTTTCGATCAGTACGACCTGCCGGAGGATCTGATCTATTTGCCTCATGTGGAGTCGTCTTTTAATTTGCAGGCATACAGCAAGTTTGGTGCAGCTGGCATTTGGCAGTTTACACACAGTACCGGCAAACGGTTCATGCAGGTGGACTACACTGTCGACCAGCGCTGGGACCCGCTTTATGCCTCGGAGGCTGCGGCGCGGTTACTGCGGCAGAACTTTGATATCCTGGGGAGTTGGCCATTGGCCTTGACCGCTTATAACCACGGGGCAAAGGCCATGTCGAACGCAAAAAAAGCCAAGGGCAACTATGAGACCATATTCAATGAATATGAAGGGAGACGTTTTAAATTTGCATCCCGTAATTTCTATTCCGAATTTCTGGCAGCCAGGGAGATCGCTAAAAACTATACTGACTATTTTCCGGACCTGATTCTCAGCCAGCCGATTAAAACCAGAACATACACCATCGAGGGGTTTATCCCCGTAAAAGAACTGGCAGAGCACCTGAAACTGAATCCCGAAGAGATCCGTTCATTGAATCGATCCCTGAGGGAACCCGTCTTCAGAGATCAGAAATACATACCAAAGGGTTTTCAGCTCCGTTTACCGGATAACGACGATCTGGTCCAGCGAATGGCGTCCATTCCTGCTGATCTGTATAAACCCGAACAGAAACGAAGTCGGTTCTACTGGGTCCGGAAAGGGGATGTTGCCAGTGTTATCGCGCGACGTCATGACATAACGCTCCAGGACCTGATCTGGGCCAATAATCTGGATTACCGGGCCCGGATATATGCCGGTCAAAACCTTCGTATCCCAACACCGGAAGACAGTCTGCTTCTGGCAGCACAATTTGCCGGGCCTGCGGCCTCAGAAGAGCAAAAGACAGCTAAAGAGCGACTGAGACTTGAGCAGCTGAAAGAAGCTTCAGTCACGGCATCTTTAGGAAAAACAGAGGAGACACCAGGTTCTGCAAACGGTGAAAACGCGTTGATTAACCCCAGTATTGTCACCGGCAACATCCTGGTTAAACGGGAGTTCGCCAAGAAGGGCGTTAACTTTGGCGTCATACAAGTGGAAACGGGGGAAACACTGGGCCATTTTGCCGAATGGCTGCAGGTTTCGGCCCAGTATATCAGAAACCTGAACCATCTCTCCTTCAGGGGAGAGATCCATATGGATCAGAACCTTGTTATTCCTTTCACACGTATTGATAAAGAACGATTTGAAGAACAGCGATACGAATTTCACAAGGAATTTGAAGAAGATTTTCTCAGTGCCTATGATATCGAAGGGGTATGGCAATATAAGATCAAACGGGGTGACAATATCTGGACCTTGTGCAAGGAGCAGTTTGAACTTCCCGTGTGGTTGATCAAAAAATACAACCTGTCCGTCGATTTGAATAGACTGAGGCCAGGCCAGAAAATTGTTATCCCGGTTGTCGAGGCTAAAACGGAAAGTTGATGATCCTGGTGCAAGATCGGGAGGGTGTTCCTTCCGGTCAGTCTTATATGGACTGATCGGTTTTCCAACCGGATCAGTCCATATATTTATCGATACCCTGGTAGATGCCTTGTGCCAGAATCCGTCGGTATTCTTCCGTTCTTAGAAACTGATTTTCCTCCTTATTGCTGAGAAAGCCGGTTTCAACCAGGATACACGGCATCTGCGCCCCCAGCAGGACGATAAAGGGGGCTTTCTTAACACCCAGATCCCTCATTTTATGGTCGCTCTCGGTCGTTTGTGAGACGATGGCAAACTGCACTTTTTCAGCCAGGTCACTCGACTCCTGTATTTTGGAATTGGTCAGCAGGTCATTGAGGATACTCTGCAGGTCGCTGATACTTTTCAGGCTGGTCTCGTTCTCCTTGGCAGCGAGCATCAGGGCTTCGTTATCTGAGGTCAGATTAAGATAGTATGTCTCGGTTCCCCGGATCCTGGGTCTGGGACTGGCATTGACATGGATACTGATGAAGAGATCACCCTTGTTCTGGTTTGCAAAAGCTGTCCGAGCTTCCAGTTTAATGTACTCGTCATTTTTTCGGGTCATCAACACCTCAATCTGGGGATGGTGATGCTTAATAATCTCCCGCAGAGACTTTGCGATCCCAAGTGTCACGTCCTTTTCATCCAATCCAAAAGCAGATGCCCCGGGATCTTTGCCTCCGTGTCCGGGGTCCAGAATAACGCGCTTGACTTTTAAACCGAAGACTTTCGAGAGGGAAATCGCATCGTCTGATATATCCCCCGACTCGGTTTCGGTTTCATCCGCTTCCGGGGTCTTCAAGGTTACCCCGGGAGACTCGGCGCTTGGATCCGGCCGGGTAGCATTATTCAAAACGGACAGGTCATTCTTACCCAGAATATCAATCACGATTTTGAACTGCAGCGGGAGTTTGAAATGAAAAAGCTTAATTTTTTCCAGACTCACCAGATCCAGAACCACCCGAACGGTCTGCCTGTCAAATTGAGCGATGCGGGCGGATGTCACCAATCCGTCATCGACGGTAATTTTCTTCTGTACATCTTCCGGTAAATAGGCATGAAAAATATCCAGGACCAGCCTTTTTTGGGGATAATTGGCATCTTCCGGCAGAACCCGATAGCTGTAGCGGACATCAGATCCAGCATTGACCACCATTCTGGACCAGTCGGCAGTTGCCCAGTAATCGATTTTGGAAACCTCAACCTGGGGTCTTTCCGGATCGTCCTCCGCCTCACTGAGTCCCCCAAACCGGATGGCTGCCAGTTCGACCGGCACAGCCTTTTTTTCTTCAACCGGGTAGATCCGTAAATCTTTATGGGGGGGTCGCAATAACTGGATTCTTTTTTCCGCTTCATTTTCGAATTCAGTTTTCGGGAACCACTCCAGCAGGTTTTTATATTCCAGATATGCCAGATCCTTGTTTTTTTCAAAAATTTCATAGTTTTCAGCCAGCAGGAACTGGGCATCATCCGCTAGCGTGGACCTGGGATAGTCGTCAACCAGTTTCCGAAAGACAAGATTGCTTCGATCCAGATAGATCTGTCGATTTTTTATCTGGAAAAGCGAGCGATACAATCGACCGATATTGTAAAGCGATGCGGGTGCTCGATAATGGGAGGGATAGGTCTGCTGAATGATTTTAAATTGTTTGATGGTTCTGAGCCAGTTCTCGGTTTGACTGGCAAAAACCGGGTCATCATACAGTTGATGGTACCTGGCGCCGGCCTTACTATAGAGTGTTTCCACGCGATCAGCAGCCTCTGATCTCACCGCAGACATCGCCGCAATGGTTAATACCAAAAGGGTTGCAGCCACCATTCGCCATCTGAAAAACACGCTTTCCATCGTAACCTGGTCTCCAATTCCCTGGTCAGGGTCTTTCTGGTTCATCCGTTAACCGATTTTCTTCTTGATTTTGTCTAGAAACGTGATCGCCTCCAGTGGTGAATTTCTCATGATATCAAACTCCCGCAATGACTGCACCCAATCAGGCTCGTTGGGAAAAAAACTCAACTGCAGGTTATCGGACAGGGTATTGGTTGCAGGTGGTTCTTCCACTGACGGCGATTCCGTCTCTATCAGTTTCTTTTCAGCAACCTTCAGTTCACTCACAACCGCTTTTGCACGGCGAATCACACTATCGGGTAAACCGGCCAGACAGGCAACCTGAATCCCATAGCTTTTATCTGTTTGGCCGGCGATCACTTTTCGGAGAAAAACCAGTTTCCCATCATCTTCGTGAACGACTACCTTGGCATTTTTTACGCCTGCCAGTTGTTTTTCAAGCAGAATCAGTTCGTGATAGTGCGTGGCAAAAAGGGTCAGGGCACCGAGACGATCGATATACTCAATAATGGCCCATGCAATACTGATTCCATCAAAGGTGCTGGTTCCCCGCCCGATTTCATCCAGAATAATCAGACTTTGCGCGGTGGCGTTGTTCAAGATGGATGCCGCTTCGCTCATCTCTACCATGAACGTGCTCTGACCTCGGGTCAGATTGTCAGAAGCACCCACACGGGTGAATATCCGGTCAAAGACGGGCAGCGCAGCTTTACTGGCGGGGACATAGGAACCCATCTGAGCCATCAGGGCAATTAAGGCTGTCTGCCTCATATAGGTGGATTTTCCACCCATGTTCGGCCCCGTAATCACCATCACATATTGACTGTCGGAATCCAGCAACACATCATTGGGAATAAACGGTTCATCAAAATTCAGCGATTCGATCACCGGATGACGCCCTTCCCTGATCTCAATTTCACGTCTATTGGGATTATCGCTGAGCTCCGGCCGAATATAGTTATACAAACCCGCATTATAGGCAAACGTGCTGAGAACATCAATTTCAGCGATGGTTTGTGACGCTGCCTGAATTCTTGGAATTTCGGACTGCAGATTCTTTTTGATTCGCTCCAGAATTTGCATCTCAATCTGGGTCGCTTCATCTTCTGCTGTCAGAATACGCTCTTCGAGTTCCTTCAATGATTCGGTTACGAATCGTTCGTTATTCACGAGGGTTTGCCTGCGAATGTAGTGCTCCGGTGCCAGATGTTTGGATGTGTTCGATATTTCGATAAAATACCCGAATACCTTGTTATAGCCTATCTTGAGAGATGAAATCCCGGTTTTTGACTTCTCTTCTGCCTCCATATTGGCAATCATCTGTTTCCCGTTTTTCATCAGGTTTTTCAGCTCATCCAGTTTCGGATCCACACCCGACATGATGTAACCCCCCTCTTTTATTTTACGCGAGGGTACTGGCAGAAGATGCTGCTCCAGGAGTTGCCATAAGTCGGTCAAAGCATCAAAATGGTTCCCGATATCGTGAACCATTTCATTGGTTGACGCCTGCAGGATGGATTTGAATTGGGTCAGGGGCAGCAGGCTCTCCCTCAGTTTGAGCAGATCGCTGATATTGGTCAGGGGCATGGCAATGCGGGCAATCAGACGTTCCAGGTCACTGATCTTCGACAATACGGACCGCAGCTTTTCTGTCAGCGGGTTCTGATCGAGAAAGGAATCTACCTGATTGAGACGTTCCTCAATCCGCTTAAAATGATGGAGCGGTGAGAGCATCCAGCGTCTCAGTTTACGACTGCCCATGGCAGTTTTGCAGTGATCCAGCAATTGCAGGAGGGTGTGTTTCTGTGATGCTCCGCCAAAACTCTCCAGAAGTTCGAGATTTCGAACCGTCGACTCGTCCAGCAGCATCTGGTCTTCATTTTGAACTCTTTTTATCTGGACAATGTGGGTCAGCGTGTCTTTCTGTGTTTCCTTCAAATAGTTCAAAACCGCGCCTGCAGCGCACAAGGCGGATATGGATCCATCGATCCCGAAACCTGCCAGGGATCCTACCGAGAAATGGTCCTGCAATTGACGCAGGTTGTGGCGATAATCAAACAAAAAGGGATCAAGATATTCTATATTAGGCTCGTTGCCATTTGAGCCCGCAACCTGACGAATCTGCTCCACGATCCTGTCAAAAAAAAGTGTCTCGGTTTCCCCCGTGCTTTCAGGCAGTAGTATCTCTTTTGGCTGGTATTGATACAGCAACTCCATGAATCCGCTGAATCCGGTTTTGATGTCAATTTCATCGATCTCGAATTCGCCCGTGGAAAGGTCACAGAAAGCGATCCCGATTCGGTTCTGATTGTGTTTTCCCCATATAGCGCATAAAAAACTATTTTCGTTAGCATCGAGTAGATCAGGCGCTACCACAGTGCCAGGGGTGACAATACGGACCACTTCTCGTTTAACCAGTCCTTTTGCCTGTGCCGGATCTTCTGTCTGCTCACACACGGCTACTTTGAAGCCGGCGCGGGTCAACTTGTTCAGATATTGATCATAGGCATGAACCGGAATCCCGCAAAGGGGGATGGCGTCACCTTTGTTTTTGTTTCTGCTGGTCAGTTGAATCTGGAGAACACCAGCCGCTGTAACAGCATCATCACCGAACATTTCGTAAAAGTCGCCCATGCGATAAAAGAGAATTTTATCAGGGTGTTCCTGTTTTATCTGATAAAACTGCTGCATCATCGGTGTCTGTTTAGCGCTTTTCATGGAATCCATGCGTTATTTGCCTGTCGATATCTCAGAAGTTGAAGCGGATGCAGCTGATTCCCAGTCAAGGATTCCCTGGCACAACCCGTTGATGTTTTGGGGGTCGGCAGTAACACTGGGGATCAGCCCATACTGAGTCAGCGTTTTTGTGGTTATCTGGCCGATGGAAGCGAGTTTGGGGATCGGGTTCCGCCAGGGCGTGTCACCCAGGATTTTGAAGAAATGCGTTACCGTGGATGAACTGGTGAACGTGATCCAGTCGATTTTCCCGCTGAGCAGGGCTTGCTGCAGCTGGTTTCGGTTTTCATAAGGGATCGTGTTCTGGTAGACAGGTGTTTCGGTGATCCGTGAACCTGATTTTTCCAGTTCATCAATTAAAAAACGTCTTGCCTTTAGCGCCCGGGGAATCCAAATCCTTTTGCCGCTGATGCCGGACTGTTTCAAAGCGACGAGCAAGCCTTCCGCCTGGTATTGATCCGGGATAAGGTCAACCCGCCAGCCCTTTTCCCTGACAGCCTCAGCCGTCTGATCACCAACAACCGCTATTTTAACGGCATTGAAGCGGTCCATTTCCGTATTGAGCGTTGTCAACCGGTCTGACGTTTTTCTGACTGCATTCACACTGGAGAATACAATCCACTCAAATGTGGACAGCATACCGACAGCTTGATCAAACGGCGTCCAATCCGGCGGATCAGAGATAGCGATCGTGGGAATACTGAGAATTTCGGCCCCCCTTGATGCCAGTTTTTCTTTCAGACCCCCAGCCTGTGATGCATCACGGGTGATTAAAATCCGCCTCCCCTCTAAAGATCCCATTTTTCGAATTCGATTCCCTTCCAGTTGTGTTGTCCCCCCAGCCGGGCTGCGTTCATAATAACCAGCCTTTTCCTGCCTTTGCTTCAAAAAGGGTTCAGACCTGCTACCTGCCTTGAGCCGACACCTTTTAATCTGTTTCGATACCGACTGCCGCCAGAATTTCTCGCCCCCCTGCTTCCAGCAGACGTTGCCCCAAGCGGGTACCGATACCTGCGCCATCCGTGAGAGGACCTGTTTCTGTCATCCTGAGATATCGGTCACCATCCGGACTGGCCAGAACACCAGTCAAATGGATTTGCCTGTTTTCAATCACAGCATGCCCTGCAATCGGGATCTGGCATCCGCCATTCAACCGCTTCAGCAGTGCCCGCTCAGCGGAGACGGTCATTGTCGTCTCCGCATCGGCAAGGGGGCTGATTCTTTCAAGAATCGCCATATCTCCTTTCCTGGATTCAATACAAACGACACCCTGTCCAATAGCCGGCAGGGACAGGTCATATGGCAGTATCTCTGTGAGACGGTCCTGAAGCCCCAGCCGTATCAACCCGGCTGCCGCCAGTATGATACCGTCAAATTCACCATTGTCCAGCTTCTTCAAACGGGTGTTCACATTTCCCCGCAGTGATTCGAATCGAATATCCGGTCGGGCTTTTTTCAGTTGCGCAATTCGACGCAACGAGCTGGTGCCTAACACCGAATGTTGCGGAAGTGCCTCAAAACAGCCAAATCTATTGGAAACAAATGCATCATTGGGGGTTTCCCGCCGGGTTATCACAGAAATTTCCAACCCTTCAGGAAATTCGGTCGGGACATCTTTCAGGGAGTGGACGGCTATGTCCGCCTTGTTTTCCAGCAAGGCTGTTTCGAGTTCTTTGACAAAAAGCCCCTTGCCTCCGATTTTTGCCAGTGGGACATCCAGAATTTTATCCCCTTTGGTTTTCAGATGGATCAGTTCCACCACCAGGTCCGGAAAGCCTTCCTCCAGACAACTTTTGACCCAGTTGGACTGCCAGAGGGCTAGTTTGCTGGCACGTGTCGCGATTCTAATTTTTTTTATCATTCAGGTTTATCACTTTTCTGGGCGCTTGGTCTTCATTGACCGGCTTCAGGTCAAACAGTTCGCTAATGGTTTGCAGATACTCGAATCCGGCGGCTCCTTCCCTGGCTTTTTGTTTCATCATCACGGTGGGTTGATGAAGTAACTTGTAGGCAAATCCATTAATCATGCTCCGTATCGCCCGCTCCTGCCTGACCGAAATATCACCCAGCTGATCCAGTCCCTTTTGCAGCTCGCTGCCCGCCAGTCCAAGGACTTTCTCCCTGAAATTCTTGATAATCGGAACGACATCCAGGGTCACCAGCCACCCTTCCATTTTCGATATTTCTTCCTCGATGATCACCAGGGCCTTCTCGGCTTCTCCTTCTCTGGTCTTCATGTTGGCGTCCACGACCAACTGCAGATCGTCAATATCATATACGTATGCGTTGCCAATCTCATTGATCAACGGATCAATATCCCTGGGCACGGCAATATCGATCAGGAACATGGGACGGTGTTTTCTTTTTCGCATACACTTCTGGATCATCTCCTGCTCAATGATAAATCCCTTGGCACCGGTTGAGGAGATGATAATATCTGCTGTTTCCAGATGATTGGCCATATACTCGAAGCGGACCGCCGAGCCGTTGATCTGCTCAGCCAATGAGACAGCCCTGGAAAATGTCCGGTTGGTAACCAGCAGGTGGGAACATCCCGCTTTGATCAGGTGAGTCACTGCCAGTTCAGCCATCTCACCGGCACCCACAATCAAAATGACTTTTTCCTTCAACTCCAGAAATATTTTTTTGGCCAGCTCAACAGCTGCAAAACTGATAGAAACCGCAAATTTCGCTATTTCGGTTTCGTTGCGGACTCTCTTGGCAGTGATAAATGCGCGGTTCATGATCTGGTTGAGAAAAAATCCACACCCGCCGCCTTCCACCGATAGATGAAAGTAGTTTTTAACCTGACCGGTAATCTGCGGTTCCCCGATTATCATTGCTTCCAGGCTCGCCGTGACACGAAAGACATGTCTGACGGCATCCTGACTGGTCAGCTGCTTGAACTTGAAATCCAGAACCTCAGTCAGCTGGAAATATTCCTTAAAGACAGTTTCCACCTCACCCATCACTTGCATTGGGTTTCTGGCATACAGATATATCTCTACCCGGTTGCAGGTCGACAGCAGCATGACTTCATCGAGACGACACCGACGCTTGAGATATGCAATCAGATCCTTTACTTCATGGTCTGGAATCGCCAGTTTCTCACGAATCTCAATGGCTGTTGTTTTGTAACTGGCAGTCAGTAAACCGAAGTTTTTCATAGTTGACCAGAACGAAAATGGTGCTATTGCATTGGTTATCTGAGGGTTTCGGTTGAATCGATCTTGATGTTAAGTTAACGTCTTTGATTATAATAGGTTAAACCAAATCTCACCGTCAAGAAAAGAACTGATTCAGACCGACAACTGCTTTTTTAAATGCTCGACAACAGAAGCCCGGCTGATGGAGACCTGCCCGCTATCCTGCATATCTTTGACAGATACCAGATCCTGTTTCAGCTCCTCCTCACCCAGGATCAGAACCTTCCAGGCCCCAGTTTTATTGGCCTGGCGAAACTGACTTTTCATGGAGGATTGAAATGGATCATAGTGGCAGATGATATCCGCCTCTCTGCAGGCTGCCACCAGTTTACAGACAGATGCGCGATCCGTGCCCACAACAAAAACCGGCTTCACCTCCTTTTTTTCAGGTGCGGTCAGCAGCGCCAGCCGGTCGAGTCCCAGGGCAAATCCGATTGCAGGAACAACCTTGGCACCGTAAATTTCAAAGAGTCCATCATATCTACCACCGCCACCAGCGGCATTCTGCGCCCCTAGGTTATCTGAAAACACCTCGAAAACGGTCCTGGAATAATAATCCAAACCTCTTACCAGTCTGGGATTAAGCGAATACCGGACATGATGCGCATCCAGCATGTGACACAGTTCACTGAAATGGTCCCGGCATTCGTTGCACACGGCATCGTGGATTTTCGGGGCATCTGCTGTCACAGCAATGCAAGAATCATTTTTGCAGTCCAGGACCCGTAGCGGATTATCATGCATCCGACGCGTGCAGTTTTCACAAAGCGCGTCTGCGTGAGTTTCCAAAAAAGCGATCAGTTTGTTTTTATAGGAAGGTCTGCAATCCGGTGCCTGACATCCGATCGTATTCAAATGAAAAGATATTTCGCTAAGCTGAATCTCCCTGAATAACTGCCGCAGAATTAAAACCAGTTCCAGATCCGCATCCGGTGTCGGGACGCCGAAATACTCCGCCCCAATCTGATAAAACTGGCGGAATCGACCTTTCTGAGGCTGTTCATAGCGAAACATCGGGCCAAAGTAAAAAAACCGTAAATGGCTGCTCTGCTGCATCAAGTTGTTTGTGATCACGCTTCTGACGACCTGTGCGGTGGCTTCAGGGCGCAGCGCCAGACTTCTGCCCCGCCGATCTTCCAGCAGATACATCTCTTTTCCGACAATGTCGGTACCCTCACCAACACCATGGGCAAAAAGGTCGGTGCTTTCGAATATTGGCGTACGAATCTCCTGATACCCGTATAAGGAAAAGACTTTTCGTGCTTTTTCCTCAATATACTGGAACCGGGCAACATCATCGCCGTAAATGTCCCGGGTTCCTTTAACAATTTTTAGTTTCATGGACGCAAGGTTTCGATCCAACACAGTCGTTCTGGCTGGGGTCTTTTTTTCACGAGCACCGCATACTGGATGCGTTGATTAGATGGTGAAGGGTACCATCATTTTGCCTTTCATTCAATGACTTGGAACAGTCTACGGAAAATGCAAAAACAGTGAAATCCTGTTCATTTCAGGCTTTCATCGTTGATTGCACACCAGTGAACGATATTCCACAACAAACCCGGCATCAACAGCCGGTTGAGGTCTAATCGGCATCTGTATTGCCTTTCTGCCAGAACTGATTGCCTCTGCAATCAACCTCCATAGCGGGAGGTGAGATATCCAGTTTGATGATAACCGAAAACAGCTTATCGATCTGATTACTGCGCTTAATCAAAGGCAGACATAAAAAATCCGGGTAATATTTGAGATCGGTAAAAAAAGAGTCCCTGGACCCACTTCCAGTATCCATTTTTTACTGCAGCCCATGGAAAAACGCCACATTTAATAATCAAGCAATGACCACCAGGTCAGCCATACAAGGAAAAAGATGCACAAGCTATTGATGGACAGTCCCGGCCGGAAAGCACTCCTTTTGGGAAATGACGCAATCGCCCGTGGAGCAATTGAAGCAGGCGTCGCCGTCACATCAACCTATCCCGGAACGCCCTCTTCCGAAGTATCTCTTAATTTTTTTCACATATCGAAAGAGAGCGATCTCTACTTCGAATACAGCGTCAATGAAAAAGTCGCACTGGAAGTCGCTGCCGCTTCTGCAAACAGCGGCCTTCGAAGCATGTGTGTCATGAAACATGTGGGGTTGAATGTTGCATCAGATGTACTGATGACACTCGCATATATTGGTGTTAAAGCGGGACTGGTGATATTGACAGCGGACGATCCGCTGATGTTTTCGAGTCAGAACGAGCAGGATAACCGTTACTATGGGAAGCTTTCGGGATTGACAGTGCTGGAACCCTCATCCGTGGAAGAAGCAAAGGAGATGGTCAAAACGGCATTTGAAATCTCCGAAACATTGCAGGAACCCGTCCTATTCAGGACAACGACCCGGATCAACCACTCGACAGCTGTCGTCACATACGGGGAGCTTCAGCCCCGCAAAACAAAGGGGTACTTTGTCAAAGACCCGGCAAACATGGTCGCAGTGCCGGCTGTCTCACGGAAACTCCATGTCAAACTCCTTGAAAACATAAAAAAAGCGGAATCTCTGGCAAACGAATCCCCTTACAATTTTATCACTGGAAATGGCAATCTGGGTATTATCTGTAACGGTGTCAGTTTTGGGTATGTGACCGACGCCCTGGATGAAATGGGGGCAGGCGATCAAATCAAGGTTCTGCGGATAGGTTTTTCAAATCCGATGCCGGATCAGATGATCAAGACCTTTTTAAAAACCTGTGACAGGGTATTGGTCATCGAAGAGGGTGAGCCAGTCATGGAAGAGGCAGTAAAGGCTTTCGCCCAGGAGGAAAAACTGATTCTACCCATCAATGGAAAAGGCGAAAATCTGTTCTCACAACTTTACGAATACGACCCGGCACTGGTCAAGCGCTGTATTGCATCCTATTTTGATCTGCCCTATACCCCCAAACTTCCGACGGATCTGACCGATGTCCCTGAAATTCCTGTCAGACCGCCAACCCTGTGTGCCGGATGTTCACACCGCTCGACCTATTATGCAGTAAAAAAAGCGGCCGAGGGGATGGATACCATCTATCCTTCCGATATCGGGTGTTACACCCTGGGTTACCTGCCGCCGCTGTCTATGACCGATTTTGTTATCTGCATGGGGGCCTCAACCGGGACATCATGCGGCTTCTCTGTAGCTACCGATCAGAAAGTGATCTCTTTTATCGGTGATTCCACTTTTTTTCATACCGGTATCTCAGGTTTGATCAATGCAGTCTTTAATAATCATAACTTCACGCTGGTCATTCTGGATAACCGCACCACGGCTATGACCGGTCACCAGCCGAATCCGGGGGTGGATATGAGTGAGCTGAGTTTTGATGGATATGGTCAAATCCAGATTGAGGATCTGGTTAAATCCCTGGGCGTCCAACATGTCTCGGTTATCAATCCTTACAATATCCGCAAAAGCATCGAGACAGTTAAAACAGCCCTTGAATTCAAAGGGGTGTCTGTCATCATTGCCAAGAAAAAGTGTACTTTGTACGCAGCCAGTCTGAAACAGCTGAAGGACAGGGCGTTTTATGTCAGCGACAAATGTGTAAACCATAGAACCTGTATCAATGAGATCGCCTGCCCCGCTTTTTATATTGATAATGACCGGGTGCAGATTAATCCGGACATGTGTGTCGGATGTGCGACCTGTTCACAGATCTGCCCGGAAAAGGCGATCCTGCCACTCAAGAAACAATAGCCCATAACCAGGAGCATAATGAAACCAACTCGATTAATTATTGTAGCAGTGGGTGGACAGGGGAATCTGCTGACTTCTAAAGTACTGGGTGAAGCATCTCTGCTGTCGCACATGCCGGTTCGTATGAGTGAGATACACGGCATGGCTCAGCGAGGGGGTGTCGTGGAATCAGCCCTGGTGTTCGGCGACGCTCGCAGCACGATCATTTCAGATGGCGAGGCTGATCTCCTGGTCGGATTTGAACCCTCAGAAACACTGCGCGCCTTGAATAAATGCAACACCAAAACCGTTGTCGTCACCAATCTCACCCCACTGCCGCCCTTTACAGTCGCCATTGGAAACGGGGTTTACCCTGAACTGCAGGAGATCCAGAGATTGATCCGTGAAAAGACGGCCCGGCTGATTGCTCTGGATGCATCCGCTCTGGCCAAACAGGCCGGAAATATCATGGCCGTGAATATGGTTCTGTTGGGTTCACTGATACAGACGTCTGTACTACCAATCGCAGTTGACCATGTAAAAGAAGCCATCCGCACAATCACAAAAAAAGCTTTTGTCGACATTAACCTGAAAGCCTTTGATCTAGGTTACGCAGAAGCGGAAAAAACAAACACATAACGCACTGCCGGGGACAAAATCGGTCGCCGGCATCCCCGTTGGACATACTGGTCTTTGAAACGGTCCCCTTCCGGAACCTGCAGCCTAACGATCAAACCTGAATCATACGTCTGCGCGTTTGCCAGCTGATCGATTGATCTGACTTTCCTTGAATTTTAATATTGCTGTTGAAAAACATGGGACTTTGGAGTAATTTTCCTTACAATTGCTGGAAAGAACATGTCTCGGGTCTGGTGGTTTAACAAAAAACATCCGCATATTGCGGCCGGTTCAGCTTTCTAAACGGTTTTGTGCAGGAAATCGAATATGAGAAACAAAACGAAAATTATCGCAACCATTGGTCCTGCTTCGAATAGCAGAACGACCCTCAAACAAATGATATCCGCGGGGATGAACGTCGCCCGCCTGAATTTCTCACACGGAACCTATGCACAGCATTTAGAGGTCATTCAAACCATCCGCAGGCTCTCAGAAGAGATGAACAAACCGATCAGTATTCTTCTGGATTTACAGGGGCCCAAAATCAGAACAGGGACTTTGAAAAATCAAAAGCCGGTGATGTTGAAAAGCAAATCAGTCTTCAAAATTACTTCAAAAGAGGTCCCCGGAACCGACCAGATCGTTTCGACAACCTACACCAATCTCCCGAAGGACGTGAAGCCGGGAGATACCTTGCTGATAGATGATGGCTTGATTGAGTTGAAAGTCATCTCGAAAACCAGGGACACCGTGACCTGTAAGGTCATTGTCGGCGGGGAATTAAAAGAACACAAGGGAATCAACCTTCCCGGCGTGCATATCTCTGCACCTTCTCTCACAGAAAAAGATATCAAGGATTTGGATTATGGAATAAAAATCGAGGTTGACTATTTTGCACTCTCTTTTGTCCGGTCAGCGGCGGATCTGTTTCAAATCAAGCGCATTATCAAAAAGCAGAAATCCACCATTCCAGTGATTGCAAAAATCGAAAAACCCGAGGCAGTCAACAATATTGATGAAATCATTGAGGCCGCAGATGGAATCATGGTGGCAAGAGGAGACCTGGGTGTCGAACTTAGACCTGAATTGGTACCCAATATTCAGAAAATGATTATCACCAAATCGATGAAAGCCAATAAACTGGTTATCACTGCGACACAAATGCTGGAGACGATGTGTACCCATTCCATACCGACCCGTGCGGAAGCGTCCGATGTGGCCAATGCTATATTTGACGGTACCGATGCCGTTATGCTGTCAGGTGAAACGGCTTCCGGCAAATACCCTGTCAAAACGGTCCAGATGATGACACGCATTGCCACCCAGGCGGAAAACTCTCCCTTCATGAGATACAATATCCAGTATGAAAAAGATGAAAGGAATCTTGTAGTTCATGCTGTTTCCCAGTCAGCAGTCAACATCCATCGTGAAGTCAGTGCCAAGGCGATTTTTGCGTTTTCGGTGTCCGGTAAAACATCCAAGCTCATTTCCAAACAGCGACCTTCCAGCCCGATTTATGCGTTTTCCCCGTCACAGTCCATTTATAACCGCATGTCGCTCGTCTGGGGCGTTCAGCCCATCCTGATCAAGCCGATCACTGATGCGGTAAAGTTGATACTGGAAGGGGAAAGAGCCGCTATTGCCAACAGATATGTAAAAAAGAATGACCTGGTGATCATCGTCACGGGTCTGGCACTGACAAAAGGATCAACCAACCTGATCAAACTGCACACCATCGGCCGCATCGACTGATCATCCCGGATCTTCCACCCGTTTTAAAATGAAAGACGGCAGATTAGCATCTTTATCAATAGGGGATACCCGGATTGAATGACGATGGTTTTGTGATGGCTGGACCTTGCGGTGCAATGGCCTGTAAATACAGAGGTTAATGGCACTCTGCAGTCGGCCAGCGCCCCAAATTCCTGACATGAGAGGGTGTATTTACAGCCCCCTGAAGGCTTCCGGTTTTAAAGGGACCTTTCCTGCCATAGCTGAACTGATCAGCTGCAACGTTGCTTCTTTGTCCCTTGGCAGTCTGGCTTTTATGGGCAGGTAGTTGGATGCATGATTCGCGAAAAACAGACCCCGTGTCAGATGGGTGTGGGCGATCATCAGACCGAGTTCCTGAAGCATCTGTTCGGGTTCAATCAGGATAAAATCACCAGCAATCCAATCATCATAAAGAGGTGTATTGGGGACGAGCATCAGGCTCAGGGCACCGACATATTCCGGATTGATGGCTGATAAAACCCTGCCGGTCTCCAAAGCGTGAATGTTGGAGCGGTCCGGACCTGCCAGACCAAGCAGTACAGTAATGGAAAGTTTGATGCCCGCTTCTTTGACCTTTCTGCCCTGCTCGATCATCTCCTCCGCATTCCCTTTCTTGTGCACCCTGGCCAGCGTCTCATCATCACCGGATTCCAGACCCATATAGACGATACCCAATCCGAGTTCCTTCAGGGCTTTCAGCTCTTCCAGACTTTTTCTTTTCAGGCTTTTTGCATTTGCATAGAGGCCTACGCGACTGACCCAGGGCAGTTTTTCCTGAATCGCTCTGAAAATTCCGGGTAACCGTTTTTGTGAAATAATCATGGCATCACCATCGCAGAGAAACAGTCGACGCTGTTGTCTGCAGTATCTGGACGCAAAATCGATATCCGCCAGGATGGTTTCATCGGATTTGATCTTAAAGCGCTCTCCCTTGTATGCAGCGCAAAATGTACATTTGTTGTGGGAGCAACCAACCGTTACCTGCAACAGAATACTGTTCGCTTCGCTGGGGGGTCTAATGATATTTCCTTCATAATGCATTTTGTGAATCTCTCCTGAAAAATGGGTACCTATTCTAATACCCACAGAAAAACAATCAATCCAGCCGGATGTGGCTGTCCTGGGATGGCAACCGGAACAGGGCAAGACGGCTTACCCTTCTTCATCGGGGGGGTTGGTTCTGGCCTGTGTCTGATATGTGCTATGAATTTTATCCAACAGCAACCCCAGCTGAGGAAATCCTCCATCACAGCGGAATAGTGACAGGCATGTCGCCGCTTACCTGTATGATAGCCAAATCCAGAAAATGATTCAATCGGAGCAGTTCGTCAGAAACCACGGTCCGTTTGAGACAGCTTGCTGCGAGTAGACAATCGTCAATAGACAGGCGCCTGTTTGAGATCGCCATATAAAAACTGCAGGATTGTTAACGCAGCGATGGCGGCTGTTTCAGAGCGCAAAATCCTGGGGCCCAGATGCACACTTTGAACGCCGTGTCCCTGCAGATCCCCCGCTCCCCAGCCCCCTTCAGGACCGACAATCAGACGAATATCACTGCCTTCCAGGACAATACGGTCCAAGGGGATATTGTCTCCCGATGTCTCCAGGCAAAGCGTCGGAATTGTTTCTATTGACGATTCTCCGGAAACTTGATGAAATTTAGATAGCTCGGAAATAAAAAATATGTCCGGGGGAGTGGTTCTTCCAGACTGTTTGCAGGCTTCAACCGCTACCCGAAGCCAACGCTGCCTTTTTTTTTCCAGGTCAACCTTTTGGGGCAAGCGTTGTGAATACTGACTCTGGAAGAAACAGATCCTGAACACCCCAAGTTCGGTGCACTTTTGAATAATCAGATCCAGCGCTTTTTCTTTTACCAGAGCCTGATACAAATGGATCCGCAGAGGAGACTCCGGCGGGGTTTCCAGCTGTTTCAAGGGAAGCACGGTCAGGCTTCTGTTCGTCAGCTTTTCTACACGCGCCTCAAATCGCATCACATTCAAATCCTGAACATGGATGACCTCGCCGATTTGTATTCTGCGGGATTGTAAAATGTGCCCGGCCTCTTCACCACTGATTTCGAAACATCGACCGATCTGGATCACATTTGAACACAGGAAATAGGACACAGTTACTCTTTTTTTTGTTATTTATACAGGACAGACTGAATTGTTCGGTTATAATCGAACGCGAGAGCATTCATGCAATCCGATTACAACGTGACTTCAGTGTAAAAAACAGACAGACGGTCTCATATTTTTTTTTCTCCATCAAGGGAATTCCACCAATCCCCTTGCATGCTGAGGATTCAGGCAACATGCAGGAGTTCGGCAGAACTTCTTTTTGTAAAATCATCACAATAGATCCAACACCAAAACCTTTACCGGAGTAACAAATGGTTGACAAGCTTTCTCAACTCAGGCAGATGACTGTCGTCGTGGCCGATACCGGGGACATTAACACGATCAAACAGTATTCCCCGGAAGATGCCACAACCAATCCATCGTTGCTGCTCAAGGCCGCACAAATGCCTGAATATCAAAATCTGGTCAAGGATGCCATTCAATGGGGCAAAAGCCAGAACAGGGATTCTGCTTGTCAGAAGGAAAACATCCTGGATAAACTGGCGGTCAATTTTGGAAAAGAGATCCTGGAAATCATTCCCGGACGCGTGTCAACTGAAGTCGATGCTCGTCTTTCATTTGATATGGACAAAACCATTGCAAGAGTCAGACGCTTGATTTCCCTGTATGAAGCGGAGGGGATTGCAAAAAACAGAGTCCTGATTAAAATCGCGGCGACCTGGGAAGGTATCAGAGCGGCAGAAATTCTTGAAAAAGAAGGGATCAACTGCAACATCACCCTCCTCTTCGGTTTCTGCCAGGCCGTTGCCTGCGCTGAAGCCGGCGCTTTCCTGATCTCCCCTTTTGTCGGCCGTATTCTGGACTGGTATAAGAAAAATGAAGGCAAGGTGTATACTGCAGAAACCGATCCCGGTGTACTTTCTGTTAAACAGATCTATCAGTACTATAAAAAATTCGGATATAAGACAATTGTGATGGGTGCCAGTTTCAGAAACACCGGTGAAATCGAAGAATTGGCCGGGTGTGACCGGTTAACCATCGGCCCCAATTTTCTGGAGGAACTGCAAAACGACCAGAGCGAATTGACCCGGAAATTGAGCATCGATATGCCCTTTCCTACAGAGATGGATAAGATCACGCTGGATGAAAAAACGTTCCGCTGGCAATTGAATGAGGATGCCATGGCGACTGAAAAACTGGCGGAAGGGATCCGTAATTTCAGCAAAGATCTGCTCCTGCTTGAAAAGCACGTTTCACAATACTGATCCAGGCAATGTCAGCGTACCTGTCGGCTATCCTGCCATAAAACAACGAGCCCTTAAAAATCACCCTTGAACCAACTCTGTCAGACTCGTCTTCACACCCTGCCCAACGGTATGCAAATCTGCGCTATCGCTTTTCCAGGTGTGAAGACGGTCAACCTCCGCAGCGTCGTTTTCGTCGGCTCTGCCTACGAAAACGATCGAAACAGCGGTATCTCTCACTTCCTGGAACATATGATGTTCCGGGGCAACAGACAACTGGGAAACAGCAGCCAGCTGAATATCAAAATGGAGGAGATGGGAGGCGATCTGAATGCCGTGACATCATTCGACTTTACCGAATACTGGCTGGACTTCCATCTTGATTACTACGAATTGGGGTTGGAACGCTTTTGTCACCTGCTCCAGGGACCACTGTTCGAAAATTTTGACATCGAACGTTCCATCATCCTTGAAGAGTTAAAGGCGGACTACAATGAGAACGATCAACTGATAGATGTGGACTCTATCAGCGCAGCGAAAATCTGGTCGGGACATGGCATCGGTCTGCCCGTATCGGGTACCCGGGAATCCATATCCAACCTGACACGGGATGATCTGATAAACTGGTATCAGGAATATTACCACCCCGGCAACATGCTGATTGGCGTGATCGGGGATATTGACCCGGACCTGACGATCCAACTGCTGTCAAGGTTTTTTCCAAATAAAACCGTCGCGAAACGCAGGCAGTATACCCCGGTCATTCAGACAGATTTGAAAGAGCAGCTCTTATTGACTGAAAACAAGGACAACCAGTTCAATCTGCAGTGGTCTTTCCCCCGGTACCCGCTTACCAGTGATCTGCGGGTTCACTATCAATTGATTCGACGGATTCTTGATGATGGGTCCAGTAGCCGGCTGCAACGGTTGATTCGCGAAGAGAAGGGATTGGTATACGAAATTTCAGCTGAAATGCTTTACTTTGACAGTGGGGCTACGTTGTCAATCCATTCCCAGATTGGGCAAGACCGGCTGCCGGAACTGATGGCCGTTCTGACCGACCTGGTTGGAAACCTGATTGAAAAGGGGGTTACGCTGGAGGAACTGAATCTGGCGAAACGACGGTATCAAATTGCACTGGACTGCAATCAGGATTCTGCCCAGGGGGTGCTCTTTGAAGCCATGGCGCCGCTTATCTATCCGGAGGTGTTTTCATACAGTAAAGTACTGGAAAAATTAAAAACCATCTCGCTTGACGCCATCAACACAACCCTGTGCGCACTTCTTCAGCAGGACCAAACCTGTTTCGCACTGGTCGGCCCGTCACCGGAAAAGCACAGTCAATTGCTGAAACAGTTGCTCAGCCCATGGATCAAGAGATAACCAGAGAGGAAGATACCATCAGGAGGTCAGCAGTGGCAGAAACATCTCGAAAAACGCTGGAAAAGTCTTGCTGACACAATTTGGATCACAAATACCGACACCCGGTATCTTTAAACCTGCCAGGGAGAGGGACATAGCCATTCGATGATCATTCCAGGTCGCCAGATCAGCGCCCTGATATGACATGCCCCCGGTAATGCTGATCCCTGTCTCTGTTTCAGTGACAACAGCGCCCAGCTTGCGTAACTCAACCGTCAGGGCATGAATCCGGTCACACTCCTTGATGCGCATATTTCCCACATTCAGGATCTTTGTCGTACCTTCCGCAAAGAGTGAAATCACGGCCAGTGTCGGGGCCACATCGCTCATGGTGTTCATATCCACTTCCACCGCTTTCAGAGGTCTTCCGGTAACCAGAACACCGTCTTCCTCCCAGCAGACATCACATCCCATCTGTTGCAGAATTGCCAGAAGTCCCAGGTCCCCCTGGGAGCTGTTTTTTCTTAGACCCGTCACCTTTATGCTGCCCTGCGTGATGGCCGCAAGCCCGAAAAAATAGGACGCCGATGATGCGTCTCCCTCAATCCAGTAGTTCTGCGCTGAATAACGTTGCCCGGGGTCAATCGTCAGGCAATGCTCATTCAGCCACTCACATTGAACCCCAAAAGAGCGCATCATATCAATCGTCAGTTCCACATAACTTCTTGAGACCAGGCTTCCTGTAATCTGAATGGTCGTTTGTCTGCTGGCATAAGGTGCCGCAAGAAGGAGGGCACTGATATATTGCGAGCTTTTTTCACCAGCAATACGCACTGCCCCCCCGGTCAAACCGTCTGCAATGACTGTAACCGGTGGACAACCGGTTCCCAGAGAATCTTCAACCCTGGCGCCCAGGGTATTCAACGCACCAATCAGATCGAGAATTGGACGCTGGCGCATTCTTTCGTTGCCATCCAGAACATAGGTCCCTTTTCCCAATGTCAAGGCCGCCGTCAGAAAGCGTGCCGCGGTACCCGCATTTTCAACATATATCGGAGTTGAACAGGCTTCAAGTCTGCCATCACACCCGGTTACCTCAAGTATATTTCCCTCCTGCCGAAATGCGGAACCCAGTTTTTCCCATGCCGACATCATAAAATGGGTATCATCTGAATACAGCATACCATCCAGATAACTCGTCCCCTTGGCAAGAGAAGCGATCAGTATTGCCCTGTTGGTTATACTTTTGGATCCGGGAATGCGAATGGTGCCGTTGACCGGTGTGGAACAAGGGATCTGGATGCAGTCGGATCTTTCCATGATGGTGTGTTGTGTCTTTAGGGGGCTTGGCCAGATTCTGGGATGATGCGATGGAAAAACAGGATATCTCAGGAAGGATCGGGTTGTCCATTGACTTCACAATTCCCGAGTCTACCGACTCGTTTGTGTTTTTTCAGGCCCTGAGCGCCAGCTTCAGGGCTTTTTCTTAATCAGCGTATCTACATGTCCGAAATTGACTTCATCTCCAATAGCCAGTTGTCTCTCGGTAAAAGGGAGGTGAGAATGCCCCAGAACCAGCTTGCCGGTTCTGTCTGCTGCAAAATCTTCAGCATCACCATGAATCGCCGGACCGCCAACATCAATTTTTTTAAGATCCAGTACAATTTCAAAATCAGATTTTATGGTTTCGTAGTATTTTCTGGAAATCCCAATTTCACCCTTCTTGTCCACAATCATGGTTTTAAGCCAGCTCAACGCGGCAATATCACTGTAATGCCCGTAACTGTAGTACCGCTCTTTCCCCTTGACCCGAAATATAAAAATGGTCGTATCCACTGGATGTGCCGTCGGTAAGGGTTTGACCTCCATGCCATACCGCTGGTTCCACACGTCTCTCTTCAAATCGGAAAAGTTGAAATACCGACCAACCTCCTCTTCTGAGACTGAGAGCAGCGAACTAAACTTCTTTTGGAGTGTTGCACGAATCACGGGCGTCGCATGGATGGTGAGCCGATTGTTTTCCCGGATCAGGTTAAACAGGCCGGCAAAATGATCATCATGGACATGAGTGATAAAAATCCCCGACAGTTGATCCGGTGTCAGCCCGACAGCTTTCAGTATTTTTTTGATATAGGGTCCCGCATCAATCAGGAAAAAACGACCATCGAAGCGAATAATACTACTGAGACTGGGTTTATGTGGATTCCAGCCGTCACCTTCTCCTGTGTGGGTAACAGAGAAATAGTCATCGGGAATGGTCCGCTGGGGCAGAACAAATGTGGGTTGATAGTGGCGGTATTTTCTCAGGTTCAGGTTGACCTGTACTGATTTATTCTTATAGGTAAAATCGAATACGTTGTGTTTTATTCGTCTGACAAAAACCCCATTGCGTAGCTCTACCTTTTTTCGATTCAAATAGACGGGATCAATCAAATCCCTCGTGTGCGTAAAATTGTTCTGGGCAAATCGCAACTTCATTGCGATGTTTTCTTTAGCAAACGAAACTGATTCTCCGCAGTCCAGAAACTCCTTTTCACGGGTCAATCCATAGTTACCGTAAAAGATGTATTCCATCTGGGCATCCACCTGATCTTTTTTACCGATCATCAGGGGATTGGGTTTTTTAAAACTGGGATGGGTTGGGATGATCATTCCCTGGGTGTAAAACATGTGATAGGCCACAAATTCAGAGACATTGGAGAGACTCCCATTCTGGATCAGATCATCGGATAACAGCATTGCATTGGGCCCTGACTCATATTCAATACCATCTTCTTTGACAATCTTCAGCAGTCCCTTGGTTGCACAATGTTTGATGCTATCAGCCGGGCAACCACACAGTATCCTCAAATCAACTTCGGGAATCTCTATCCAGTAGACACCATCCAAAACCTTTCTTTTAATTATTGATACCATTTCAGATTCTATCTGCTTTTATATGTCAGTTGTCATGAACCCAAACGATAAAAACAGGAACCCCATTGATCTCTGTTTCTGTCGTATTCCTATCTGCTTCAGTGTGCTGTTGATTGAAACAGAAACCCAAAAAAAGGCTGGCTTTCCCGTTATCCTGAACAGCTTTCATCCAGCTACAGATCTTCCTTCAAATAGGCATCGACTTTGTCGTTTATGGCAAAAGTGGTTTGTTTATAGAGTTTTACATCTTTATTTCGAGCCCAGGTAAAAAACATGTCAATGACATACTGATACATGGGATCACTGTTCTTGTCCTCGGAAAGGTTGGAAGTTGCCTGCGCGAAGTTGACCAGATTATGAAATGCTTCATGCTGTAATCCAATTAATCCGGAAATCTGAGCCAGCATCAGCCTTTCTGGCTCAAGAATGATCCCATCTGCGATGGCCATGGCAATGAGATCTAAAATGAAGCTGTACTGAAGTTGTTTTTCTTTGAGTTCAGCAAAGATCTCTTCAATTTGCTGATCTGAAAATGTCTGTTCTGAAAAAATAATCTTCTGGTGCTCTTCTGACATTTGAAATCGTTTCGACATTTTCTTCAACAGCCCAATTTCTTCTTTGTCCAGCTTGCCATCAATCCTGGCCATATATCCAACGAGGGAAAGATACTTCAGGCGTGTTTTGATACTGGTGCGGCAAATGTCAGGTAATCTCATACTTGCTTCATATAAAAAAGTTGTCGGAAAAAAAAATGGAGTTAAAACAATAAAATAGGATATTTCCGCCTTTTTCACAGGTGGGGCTGTTTTTTCTCCTACACCAAATACTGGAAAAATGTTATCAAAATCTTAACAGATGATCAAAAGATAAGTGCTTCGGATTTTGCCTGGCTTTTCATAAATCTTTTAATATCAGCATTTTAGTTTTATCCGTGGACTGACTGAAAAAGCCTGCCCCATAGGCACGATGCTGACGACTAAAGGATTCCTTTCTTTTCCGATCCTGGATGTAAAATTTCTGAAGCTGACTAATGATATAACAGAGTCAAGACTCTCATTCGCTATCATTTTGTTTTCTACATAATTTATTCATTAAAATCAACCTTTTTAGGTTCTATTTATCAATATCAAAGTTTACAGCCCTGTTATTCATCATTACTATCAAAGGACTTGAATGACATATGACCGTCGCCAACTGCCCGCAATTAGTCCATAAATAATTGAAATTTTGGATAAAACAATGGGATTAACACTAAAGGAACTAGCCGATAAAATGGGGCTGCCCTATTCAGGAAAGTCAGAAATCCGACTGAATCATGTCTGTGCAATCGAAAACCTGGACCCCGGGGGCGTTGCTTTTGTCAATAACCCCCAGGAACTGGGAGATCTTCCAACCCCCGCAGGCGTCTTCGATTCGCGCCAGAAAAATATCGAAAAAGTCTCCACCCTCATCGATGGGGCTATTATC
>Ga0180009_10001755_pt1 | contig 26070 bp, 14 predicted proteins | sample OS_PC_MetaG_FD_123537 | JGI IMG/M metagenome (GOLD analysis project Ga0180009, IMG submission 123537) | Groundwater microbial communities from the Aspo Hard Rock Laboratory (HRL) deep subsurface site, Sweden - OS_PC_MetaG | ecosystem: Environmental > Aquatic > Deep subsurface > Groundwater... | reverse complement strand
TGTGAGAGAGCCGCTTTCCAGGAAATGTACCAAAGCCTGCCGGCTATGCTGATAGAGCGGCTCATCGCGCTCCGGGGCATCGATCCCCCACAATCTGATCTTGATCCCCGAGGCGACGAAGGTGTCCCCATCGATAACCCGCTCCATGGACAGGGGTTCATGGCCGAGTTCCTCGGCTAATGCCGAGGTTAACCAGAGTCCGTAAATACCTATGAGGACGATAGCAAGTCTGCTGAGCACAGAGTTTGAGTTCATAGTTTTACTATGACGGACGCTTTCTTACTCGCTAAGTCGGCACGGAGCTGCGATTATCACTTATCCAGAATATTCCGAATAACGCGGGTATTAATACCCATCTTTCGCTTGGTTGTAGCCTTGATCGTAGCCTGCTGCGTAGGCCTCATGAATCAAGGTTATTTCACCCGCAACCACCTCCAGAAGATAGCCAAGGCCTTTGGCCGAAACATATAGCGTGGCGTTATCATCTTTTCCGAGAAAACCGAGCCGCAGACATTCTGCTTCGCCAAACTGATCTCTGAGTGTGTTGATAATCTTGATGTCGTCGGGATCGTGCATTCTTCTATGCTCTCGCAATCAGAACTTTATTGCAATCCCTGAGCCTCACCCCTCCGACCGAATGAGATCGGACCATGCGGTTGTGTAGTTCCGGGACTTCTGATCACTCCGCATTTGCCAGCGGCGTTGCACGCCGCTCGCTGCGAATTGCACGGTCTGCCGACCATGACGGCGATTGATCGTGTCGATGGAGCTCAGAAGGCTCTGGCGCTCCGGCGTATCGGGTGATCCCCATAACGCGCCTTGGGTCTGCCCCTGCGGGATGAGATCAAGCAGAATGATGCCAGCCTTTTTTGTAACGAAACCCCGGCTTGTACAGCGCCCGTAAAATCTGATTGCCGGAACGGAGGAGGGAGGCCGTATCGGCGGTGGCGATGGGCAGGGCTAGTTGTGAACTTTCAGGAGGTTGTCCATTCGATCCTGCCGAGGTCATCTGATGTTACCACAACGTCAGTGATTCCTGGAGCATCGAATGGACGTCCACAAGAATGCCAGCCTGACACCGCGCGGTCGAGAGGCGATGGTGCGGACCGTTGTTGACGAGGGCGCGACACAGGCAGAGGCAGCACGCCTGATAGCCATGAGCAAGCTCGTCCATGATCAGCGAGGAGTGCGGGGCTGTTGCCAGAGCTTCAAGGCAAAACTCCTCGACACAGCCGGGGGCCCTATTGGGGAGAGTTGCCGTGGAGGATTGAGCCGGAAGAGCGCGATGGCCGCTGACAAGGAAAAATCAGAGCGAGGTCCCGATCTCTACCAGCAGCGCAACAGCGATGATGAGCGCGAGGCTCACCGGCTCTGGGCCATGCCCGGTGAGAAGTGTATTTGCTGAGCGCCCTTTTTAGACACGCTTAACAGCGGCTTACAGGCAAGAGAATTGATCCCTACGACACCATCAATAAAGCCGCCATTCTAGGCTAAAACGCCTCAACAAATTTCTAGCACCTCAACGTCCGGCAAGGACTTCAGGGCGCCACTTTGCGGCGCTCTTCGAGATGCGCCTTAAGGCGCACCATGACAACTGCAAGCTTTTGGTGCTCGAAATCACTTATAAAAGTGTTGTCCGTGGTATCTTGAAACTCGAATTTCTGCCCATCTACAAAAACGGCTGCCATTTTACTTGGCATATCCGCCGCTATGACAACTGCAGAATTTGGAATATTTTCTTTTTGAAACAATTTCATGGCCAGCTTGAAAAAATCTGGACTGACTACCAGCAGAATCTTATTCTGCGAAATCAAAGCAAATTCTGGACCTTGAACGCTGGAGATAGAAATCGGTGCACTCTGCGTAATTCCATCGGCATTTCCAGCTCGCGATGCGACAAAGAAAATAAAAACCAGAACGGAGGCTACCGCGATTGAAACGCAGTGGAAGCAAGCGGTTTTAGAGGCAATGGCTAGGCCCGTCCCCTCTGAGCGTGCGTTCATGTTCTCTCCCCATATAGACAAATGAGTTGTTTGAGTGGCGCTCGACCAACGAGCAAACCAGGCCACAGGAGTCAATAAAATTGCCGTCCGCGAATGGGAGGATGACCTCTACTATCTTCGCGTTCATCACTATGTTGGCAAGTCCGGCTTTCCATGGCCCCAAACCGGATCAAGGCGTTGACGTCGTGCCGCACGAAGCGGGTTTGTCGAGCCGGTCTTTATCCTGCGTTGATCAACTCCGACCACGAGGTTGTATAGTTCCGGGATTTCTGATCGCTGCGCATTTGCCAGCCTCGTTGCACGCCACTCGCCGCGAACTGCACGGTCCGGCGGCCATGACGGCGATTGATCATGTCAATGGCGCTCAGAAGGCTCTGACGCTCCGGCGTATCGGGTGATCCCCATAACGCGCCTTGGGTCTCCGCTTGCGGGATGAGATCCAGCAGAATGATCCCAGCTTTTTTGTACCGAAACCCCGATCTATACAGCGCCCGCAGAATGTGATTGCCGGAACGGAGGAGGGCGGCTGTGTCGGCGGTGGCGACGGGCAGGGCCAGTCCTGCGCTAGGGCTGTACTGCGGCTCATCAGGCCGGAAGCGGTTGGTGTGGAGGAAGACGGTGACATAGCCGGCGGCAAGCCCGTTGCGACGTAGTTTTTCTGCGGCCCGTTCAATATAGGCGCCCAAGGCTTCAGAGAGCTCGGTGAGCGTGGTGACGGGCCTGCCGAAGGAGCGCGAGACGCAGATCGATTGCTTGGGCGGCGGGGCTAATTCCAGCCCATGGCACGGGATGCCCCGGAGCTCGAGCACCAGGCGCTCCAGCACCACGCCAAAGTTGCGGCGAATGACTTTGGGATCGCTCTGGCGCAGCTGTAGGGGATCACGAATCCCGAGCGCCTTGAGCTTCTCGGCGGTGCGCCGGGCAATCCCCCAGATGTCTTCCAGCTCCATAGCCGCAAGGGCCTTGGTCTGCGCCTCTTGCTCCATGAGGATGCACAGGCCGTTGCAGGCGGGGGTCTTCTTGGCGGTGCGGTTTGCCACCTTGGCCAGTGTCTTGGTGGGACCGATGCCGACAGAGACCGGGATCCCCGTCCATTGCTGGGTTTTGGCCCGCAGCGCCTGTGCGTGGCTTTCAAGGCGGCTCTCAAAGCCTGCGAGGCCGAGAAAGGCCTCATCGATCGAATAGACCTCGAGCAGGGGGGTGAAATGGGAAAGCACCTCCATGACCCGCGCGCTCATATCGCCATAGAGCGTGTAGTTGGAGGATCGCACGATCAGCTCTCGCGACTTGATCCGCTCCTTGCACAGACGCCAGGGCTCGCCCATGGCAATCCCGAGCGCCTTGGCCTCGTTCGAGCGGGCAATCACGCAGCCATCGTTATTGGAGAGCACCACAATCGGCTTGCCGCGCAGCCGTGGATCAAAAACGCGCTCGCAAGAGGCGTAGAAATTGTTGCAATCGACGAGGGCGATCGGTGCACTCATGCGCCCAGCATCCGAATGGCATGCCGCACCACACCCCAGATCTCGAACTGGCTGGCCTCGTTGATCTCAACAGGCTTGTAGGCCGGGTTTGCCGCTTCCAGCCAGATGCGCTCGCCTTTGCGGCGCAGAATCTTGATCGTGAAGGCCCCTTCCAGCACGGCCAGGATCACCGAGCCGTTCTGCGCGGTCAGTGCCCGGTCGATGACAGCGATATCACCGGGGAATATCCCCAGCCCGATCATGCTCTCGCCGCTCACGCGCACAGCAAACGTGGCCGCTGGATGCGCGATCAGCAGTTCATTGAAATCGAGCGGCCGGTCCAGATAATCTTCAGCGGGCGAGGGGAACCCCGCCGGCACCGGGCACTGGTACACGGGTACGCGTTGATGCGTGCGCGCTTCGCATGGAAGCGGCGCTGTGGTCGTGTCGATGAATTGCATGCCCCATCCTTGTTCTTGTTCTACTTTTGTTCTATTCTAGCTTAGGAGTCAAGGCAAGCGTTCGTAACAATATTTCATTGATACCAATAGTGAACTGAAACACTATGAGGCAGGGGAGGCGTGAATATGAGTTGTTATGTAGAATGTGAATGTTGCTGCGCCCCTTCAAATGGGGACTTCGATCGAATCGTGGCGCATGAACTTGCCATCAAGATCAGCCTCTATGATATCTGCCATTCTGAAATTCGCTGGTATATGGATAAGTCGTTCGCAAGCGAAGCCATTGATTTATCTGAAGTTGACCATCGCACAGGGATCTACATCCTCTGGCACAAAGATGACTATTGTCCTTCGCATGAAAAGTTTCACATGCGAAGCCTTTATGCTGGAAAAGGGCTCCGCTCCGTTCGCATTAAAGACCATTGGAAAAGAAAAGATACATCAACAGAAATGCTCATCTACTATTCGTTCTATGCCTGTGAAAATAGAATAGCAAAGTACTTAGAGCAGCTCTTGCTTGATACCTATGATTTTCCTTTGAACAAGTCGGAAAATAGGGGCAACAAAAAGCTCTGTGCATATTATTCTCAATCGCAGGTGGACTAAAATTGGCAACGTGGCAATAGCTATAGAAGCGACCTTCAAACAATGACCGGCGCGCGGAGCTGATATTCCATCCTTCGGTTTCCACAGTTTGCCTCTCTGAAAAATTCCGCGTTTTACTGCTTCCCATCCAACGCCGGATTTCGTTAAACTCTCTGCATGTGCAATCTCTATGCTCTCACCCATAGTCGGACAGCCGTGATCCGCTGGTTTGGAGTAACCGATAACCGGGCCGTTCAGTTCGAGCCGCTGGCATCGATCTTTCCCGGGCATGAAGCGCCGGTGCTGCGAGCAGCGTCTGATGGAACCCTCGAGCTCTCAATGATGAATTGGGGGTTTGTGCTCCCGCAGACGGGCAGGGCTCCTAAGCGGGTCACGAATGTTCGGGATGACCGCATTCAAACCAGCCGCTTTTGGACTGACTCCTTTGAAACGCGCCGTTGCCTGGTACCAGCCTCCAGCTATTGCGAACCCTCCGAGGAGCGTCCCGCGCGCTGGCACTGGTTTGCGCTTAAGGGTGAAGAGCCGCGGCCGCTATTTGCGTTTCCAGGAATCTGGCGGCGGTGGAAGGGCCCCGTCCGCAAGGATGGGCCGGTCGTCGACCAGGAGGTCTTTGCGTTTCTAACAACCTCCCCAAACAGCCTTACGGCCACGATCAATCACGAGCGCATGCCGGTTTTGTTGTCGACGCATGAGAATTGGAAGCTTTGGTTGAGCGGGACGAACGGTGAGGCTCTGTCACTTGCTAGGTCATTTGAGCCAGAGGATATGCAGATTGTAAGGTCGGGGGCGAGAAAAGCTGATAGCGAGGAGGGCACTGAATTCGATGCCAGTGGTGACATTCTGGCGATCCCAGGAATGCAAACGAAGCTGATATAATTCTGCTAAGTACGATATGCAGAGAAAGCGGATGTCGCTGTCACTGATACTTGCTTGGTGCCTTCACTCTGTGGCCAGTCCGCTGTTGTTCCCAACGCCGTCGATTGCTCGGTCACTGCTCTGGGCGAAAAAAGCAGACGGAACCGCACACGATTGGCCTATTCACCGATCCTTTGGCAACCTATTAGATCTCATTCAGAACGGTCGTACATCCATTTGCTTGAAGCAGAGCAATCAAACGCCCTGCAGAACTTTTAGGGACCGCGAAAGCGAGAAGGCGTTCCGCCCGTGAGGCTCCTACGTATATCTTACGAGCATCCTCGTCTGCCTCCGAGCGTTGGCCCTCGAGCAGGTCCAAGATTTTTCCGACTTTCTGGCTGGTCATTACGACACAGACAGCTGGAAACTCCATGCCCTTCACCGAATGGATGGTGCGGGCTGGCGGAGAATCCGTAGGAGCACCGACCAAGACTGCGGCTATATCGGCGTGTTTTTTCAGCCGTTGATTGATGCTCAAGCCAGCGGCGAGGCCCGAAGAAAGCAATCGGCGCGCTTTTTGCAGCCATTCGTCTTCAGGTTCCAAAGCATCGAATCGCAGGCCGGAGGCTATCTCGATGACACCAGGTCTCCAACTACCGTCTTCAAGACTGTGAGCTGTTACATACGCGTGATAGTCACCCTGCGCTTCTATATGCCCTTGAATGAGAAGAACCGTCCGATGCAGCCGAACAAGCGCATCACGTCTGTTTCCGACGGCAAATGCGAAATGGTAGTTGGTCACCGCCTCAGCGAGCAGCAATGTTTTATGCTCTGTGTTTCTGGGAGGCGGTTGGCCGATAGCTCTCGCGCCAGACGCGCGGGTAGCAGCCACGACAGGCGCCTCGTGTAGCGGAATACCTAATCCTTGAACCAACATCTTGAATTCTCGTCCAATGGCCGAGGTAGGGCTGGTCCCTTTGTACGAAAGAATGTGGATCGGCGTAGAATCGCCCTTGTGGCGGCCTAACGGCCGATCAGGGTTGGAGCGTGCTGACGGCAGTCGAAGAGCAACGATGGCCAAACAGATTGCAGGTGGAGAACGGAAATTTCCGCTCATCGTGAGGCGGTCTGCTTCCGGAAATGTTTCGCCAAAGGCCAAGAGCTGGTTTGTGACCCCTCCGCGAAAAGCATAGATTGATTGGTTGGGGTCACAGATCACCTTGACGGCAATCCCGGCTTTACGAAGCCAAGCCACAATGTGCAAATCGGCGGGATTGCAGTCCTGTGCCTCGTCTACAAATATTTCACGGAAGCGCGTGGCGATGATTGCACCAAGGCGTTCTGCAAAAGCGGCATCGCTCAGCCGCTCGTGGACACTTACACGGACGTCTTCAAAATCGACTTGGCCATTGGAATGGGCACCATTGATGATGGCCAAAGCACGCGCTTCATGCCGGCTAATGCTTCTCTTAGGATCAGAGACATCAAATCCATGTTCCTTGGCAAGAACAGCATCGACCATTCCTGTGGCCCGATCAAAGCATTTCAAGGGAAGAGGTTGCGCCCCATCGAAAGGGACCACTTGCCAATCATCCTTGTCGGGGATTAACCGGGGTGTAGCCGTGCAGCCCTGAATTCCAAAAGGCACAACGAAGAATTGCCATAGGAACCGGTCGAACGTGCCGACGAAGCTGGGGAAGAGGGGAATGGGCAAGACGCCGAAGGCCCGCAGCCGCGCCTCGAGTTCTTCTACTGCGGCATTTGTGAAGGAAAGGAAGGCGATTCCTCTCTTGTCGGCAGATTCTCCGAAAAGAATGCGGGCACGCTCCACCATCGTCCTGGTCTTTCCGGCTCCAGGACAAGCGGTCACAAATGCTGAACCAGAATGCTCGATGACTTTCCGCTGCTCTTCCGTGGGCGTGTAGCTTGGAGTAATCACGGAGCTACCACCTGTTCGATAACAGTTGCGATGTAGCCTGGAACGGAGAACGCCTCGCCAGCCTCAATCAAGGACGCAAGAATCTGCGCGAAATCCCCTTTGCGCGTCGACTTGAAAATTTTATGAATGGCCAACGCCCTTTCATCACCACTGAGGGCAACGGCCTTGTCCCACTTCTTCTTGGATTTGGGATGAAGCGTCAAATACGCCTTCTCGAGGATGTCCTTGTTTCCGGCCTCCAAGAGTTCGGATTCTAAGGAATAGGTGCTAGCGATGGCGACGAAGTAATTCTGAGCGCCTAGCCTGGTAGCTAAGGCTTCGAGTGCTGCCTTGCGGAGTTGCCCAGGGATAAGCGGTTCGGTATCGGTAGAACCCGGCGTGACTTCCCCTACCGAATTCGCAGTGGCAGCAAGCGGAGCCGCAGCTGTGACGCTTTCGGGATCTTCCTCGTCGTCATTGTTGGCAACGCCTTTGTCACCGTCCGTCATGACCACGACCCGATCCGCAATGCGCGCATCGTTCAAGGACGTCAGAAGAAGAGTGGCATATGGGGCGAAATCGACACCATCAATGGGGATAAACACAGTGGACCGGAACAGCCGCAGTTTATCAGGCTGATTCTTCAAGGTGTGATGTTTGGCGATCACCGGCAGAAGAAGCGCTTCTGCAATACCTTCCACCAGTAGAACGCGACCGCCAAACAACAGGGCTGCCTTCGTGACATCAATGTATCGGTCCACCTTTCGGCGCTCGAGTTCATTGAGGTTCATGTTGGCTAAAGGGATGCAACGTGTTGAACGCCGGATGGCCACCGATGTAATTGCCGCAGCAAGATCGTTGATAACGTCCGATTTTCCGCCGTCATGAGCCGCAGCCATTTCAGTAACCGCCACATCGGCAGCGGGTTCAATAGTTGGGTTAGGGGGGGCTTGGGGTGCCGGCGGGAACACTGATCTGAATACGACCAGCCGATCGCTGCTAACCCAGGCCGAAAGGTTCGGTGAATGCGTTGCGACGATGACCTGCAGTTCACCAGCGGGCCCGTGGCCCTGCGGTGTATCCTTGCGCGAATGTTCTGCTTGCTCTTGGAGGAAAGCCAAGACTGCAGCTTGAAGCTGAGGATGAAGATGGGCCTCGGGTTCTTCAACAAGGAAAAGCGTTAGGTCGACTGTACGGACCTTCTCAAGTTCGACAGCAATCGTCGCCATGAATAGAAGGTTGGCGTAGCCGTGTCCCGAATAGCGCAGATCTTCGGGATCTACCCCATGGTCCGCCAACTTGAATCTAAGATCACGGGCTATGTCGACAAGCGCCTCGTCCGATGAAAATCCGAGAGCTGCTGCCTGTCTTCGCACCCCTGACGTAAGCGCGGATAAGTTCCTCTCTACCGCATCGTCGACCTTGGTTAGGACATCATGGCTCTCGGTTCGAGCAAGTTCTTTGGCGAGCTGCTCTGGGGTTGTGCCTTCCAAAAAATGGCTCAGAAGAGCCATTATCCGTGTGGGATTTCCTGATGCGAGCGCCCGCTTTGCATCCCGCAAGGGAGGCAAATACACATGCCGGACCATGTCATAGCAGCCTGGCTCCGGTGAATTTCCGAGCTTCCCGCTCCAAAGCAGGGGTTTGGCGCCCGGTTGAGCGACCTTATAGTGCAGACCAAAGCTTGCTTCTGTTAGTGAAGCATCCGTGGCTGCTGAAATGAAGCGCCCCTGCTGGCCTACCGAAAGTTCGGCATAGCGTGCTTCCAACTCGAAATGGTCGGAACCACCCCGAAAACGAATGTCCGTGGGCTCGCAATAAATTTCCCGCCTTCCTCCTAGTGGCAGTGTCAGCAGACGCAATGCATCAATAACATTGCTTTTCCCCGCATTATTTTCGCCGACCAAGACGGTTAGGTCTTTTTGGAAGTCAATTTCGCCGCTATCGAACGAGCGAAAGTCTTTTAGTTTGACGGTTTTCAAATACATGTCTTCCCCCTCCTCTCCGACACAATGAGGGAGGGCGACACGATATGCAACCACTTGAGATAATACACGGCGTTACCGGATGCTTTCGGTAAGCACGGGGTCATGACGTGCCGACGCGGGCCAATGCGACACAGCACGCTCTTCCGCTTATAGCGGACAACCTCTTTTGTATAAAAGTGGGCATCAACGTCGGCAGGGTTGCCGCTCCTCACACTTTATTGAGTGATAATATTTCTTATGGAAATTATCTGATCTATAGAGTTTATTCCCAAAAGCAGTTGCGCCCTTAAAGGTATTAAATCTGCCTCAATAGCCATTCCAGCTCCTGACGACACCGCGACAGAATATCGTTGTAGGTCATAAATTTTACGTCGCGCGTATCATAGAATGCTGATTGCTTCGGATCTCTTCGGCCGCCCAACAACAATATGTCTATAGGTTTACCCTGAAGATGTGATGTTAAGTCGTCTCGGTACTCCTTCGCTTGGCTCTCATCATCGCGATCAAGGACATGGCTGGGCCGCTTAAACTCAATGAGCAGATACCTGTCACCCGGATCGGTGGCCAAGAGAAGATCTGGCCTCTTAGATCTGCGTGGGCCTGTAAACTTCTTATCCGTGTACTCCTCGATAACTCTGCCCAAGCTCTTGTTGGACGACATAATCGAGTAAGCCGGACCGAGAACCCATAAGCTTTTTTCGAGTGCTACATGGATCTGGCTTTCCAAAGTTTCTGCATTTGCTATGAGAGCATCTAAGTTGTCCAAAAAACGCAGCCGGTGCTGTGCACGCTCGGATATGAGCACCATCTCAAGCAGTCCAAAGGCCTCAAGTGCTTCAGACAGGCGAGCAATATCCGACCCCCGCGCCTCATCAATGTTCTGAACGACAATCCAATACTCATCCTTTTCTAATGCATCGAGAACCACGTTCGCGATGGTGGCGACCCGGTCGTCTCGCTCTCCATAGAACTTCGAGAGGACCCTATGAATTGCCTGCTCCGCGAACGAACGCCGATGTTCGGGCAATTGTGCGAGTCTTTGATTTATTTGCCGTTGGATACGAGCCTTTTGAAGGTCAATTTCACGCTTATAGGTGCGGTCCAGAGCTTTGCGCGCTTGCCGAGAAACCCAGTGCTGTAATTCTTGATACGCCTTACTGTTTTCGAGTATTGCGCCCCAATCAGCGGTTACATGGTCTTCAAGGCCATCAACCTCTACTTCACCGTATATGCGGCTCAGAAGCTTCCGAGGTATCTCTGGGTCATCTTCCAACCCAAAAAAACTGGGTTTTCCAACGACCTTGCCACCAACTTTGATGACAATGCCGGGATTACTAGGAGCTTTGTTGCCTTGGGCTACGGTGAAGCGCAGCTTCGCGGGACCTGCTGTATCAAGTGCTTCCTCATGGCTCTCTGCTTCACCGGGGAGATCATCAACGCTGAGCGCCGTATCGTTGACGATAATGCGGAAGTGTTCCGCACGGCCATATTCGTGAATCAGCGCTAGTCTCAGTCTTTCTTCCGTGGGAAACGACAGGCTTTGATTGAGGGCTGTTAATGTAACGGTAGTCCCAGCATGATCCGACGTGGAACGACTTGAGATTGGGAGTGGTATTTCTTCTAGGTCGGTTTGAGCTTGTAGAATGGCCTCCTTGTCGATCACAAGCTCGGTCAACTGCCCGCGCGCGATCGTCTGAAGCTGCATTATGCGGGCGGCTGCGAGTCCCGCGAATTTGCCGATACCTTTTCGCCCCTTCACCTTGCGCTTAAACTTGGGTGTGAAATCCCCCTTTCGCGTGCGGCGGTCACGAGCAATGTTGAGGTACTCGCCGCGCACCTCCTGGGGGGTCATGCCATGGCCGTCATCCCTAAAGACGATCGGTTCGTTTGTGAGAGGTGAAGGCAGAGTGATCCAGACGTTCTCGGCATCAGCGTCCCACGCGTTATCGACCAGTTCCTTAAGCGCCGCTTCCGTGGACCGGTAGCTCTCCCCGAGGAGAGCAGTTAGCCTTGTGTCAACGCGGAAGTGTACGATTTCTGCCATGGCTATCTGAACTGCTTATCGATGAAACCAAGCGTATTCGCATTCTCAGTCACTGTCCGAACCTTCGCGCGATCAAAACCGGCGCTTCGCTCAGCGTCGATTTCCAACTTTATCGACACTTCGCAACCAGACATCGTCGTGAGCTGCTCAACAACCGCCTCGACAATTTGGTGGATTTCTCGTGCGGGTCGATCAGGGGAGATCATCACCGTCCCAACGAAACGGGTCGGCATTGGATCAGACGCAGGGCCTGGGGCGTCCTTGTTAGGAGCGGCCGAGATGGGTCCCGACTGCACGGGATCTCTCTGCAGTGTGGTCTCGCTATTTGATGCTGGACCTGTTTGAGGAGCGGGCCTGTGCTTCTCAGCAATATCGGGTTTGACAATCACACTGTCCACATCAATGACCACTAGGGCATTCTGCGACCGATCGATGACCAGCCCTTGATATTTAGCCGATGCCTCATCCCATCGCTCGGCGTAGGCAAAAGGGCCGGGTATCATGTTGGCAATGGCAGCTTGCACAGCTTTGATGAGGACCTGCTTGTCCTTTATGCGCGGCAGGTAGGTGTAGCGGTTCAGGTATTCCCAGAGGTCGCGAAGCGAGAGATGCGCTTTGCCATTCCAGATGTACTTTTGAAGGTCACGGTCCAGTCGCGCAGGGCCTAGATCTGGCAATAATCCTTCTTCGCTGACAAGCTTCTTGCTCGCACGGGAGAGCAGGCCGTCCTGGGCCGGCACTTTCCCCGCCATCAACTCAACATCAGCCTGCGCTGACTCCTGTACTGGGTAGATCAAGTAGCACCAGCATTCACGCAGACGGGTTTTGGTGGTCTCTTTCGCTTCGCGCAGCTTTGCCTCAGCCAAGGAGCTATCGCTTTGGGTAAGATCGAGGCGCCGTGTGTCTCTGACAATCTCACCCCACGCGAGCATTGCACGCACAGATTCCTTGAGGCTGTCGATCTGTTTGGCTTCAGGTGCGATGAATACAAGCGTGTTCCGATAAACCCGAGGCGTTGAACCGCGCTGGAGGAGGATATCCTTCGCTTCTTTCATGGCCTCGGATCCTTCACGACCCGAGTGAGGATGTGCTACGCCCAGAACAACGGCACGCACGCCGCCCAACTCATCGGGAACGTCAGCGGAAGTTGAAGGGCAGACCTGGACGGCGTCAAAATGGCCACGATCCCCGATCGAATTGATATAGGCCGTCAGCTCCTTGTCTATAGTGAGCTGAACAAGCGCCTCTTCGAGCTGACCGGCCTTGTCAGCCGCCAGCCGATTGAGGCTGGCTGACATCGAGTACCAATAACGGCCGTGGTCGCTGTGCATGAACTTGGCCTGATTGGCCAAACGGCGTAGAGCGTCGCCAAAAATCGCAGGCCGCTCTCCGGGTTGCACAACGCCGAGATTGATCTGCTTGTCGTCCAGACCGCGATTCTGCTCTTTGTGCGTAGGCGCTGAGCCCATAAAGATGGTGCGCGCAATCCGCCGGGTTGCTGAGTATCGATTGAGGTTCGGCGCAGATTGGTCGATGCGATACGGAGTCGAGGTTGTACCATCGACGTCGCCAGCGATGATCGACTGCCAGCTTGTATCGAGATAGTGCAAAAGTTCGGGTTCGACGCGCGCGGAGCTGATGGCCACGCTTCCCGGCATGATCATTACTGAGGGGTCGTTGTTCATCCAGAGTTCGTGGATGACCTGCGCCATCAAGCGCAGGACGCCGCGCGTCCGTTGAAATTTCTCTACGGACCCCCAGGCCACGTAGAGCTGGTCGAAAAGCTCGGGGTGGATCGGATAGGCCTTCTCCAACTTCCGGCGGTAGTCCTCGTCGGCGCACCCTTGCGGGAAGTCGTTGCTATTCTCGCGATAAAGCTTGGCAAACTGCTTGAGGGTGTTGTCGCGATGGTGAAAGCGGTCGCCCGGGATCTCTTTGAAAAGGCGGCGCCGCACGATCTCGTAGCTTTCTTCCTGCGAGGCGGGGCGCCAAGAAGACTCAACACGCGAGAAAGTCTGCTTCAGGCGGGCCAGCGCTTCGGTGCCGCCCTCCCCGCCAACTTCAATTTGTGAAGCAGGCAATGATGCGACGAGCAGCGTCCCAGGACTAGCCTTGACGGCCTCTGTTAACGATTGAACGAAGGTGAGGTTTGCATCGAAAGATCCCGAGGGCAGCCCATCGGTCTTGTAGATCTGGCGCAGATACGCAACCCATTCGTCGATAAGAATCAGGCAGGGCGCGTGCGCCTTGAACAGCTTCTCAAGAACGTTGGAGCCCGGCGCGATGCCCTTGGCATCGTTCTCGCTTATCATATCGAAGGCAGGGGCTCCGCCGAGCTGCCAGGCCAGCTCCCCCCAAGTGGTTCGAATTTGGCGTCCACATGATGTTTTCAGAACATCTTGCGGGCCGCGAGCTGTCCCGACAAGCACAGCGCGGTTGATCTTCCCTGGGACCGATAGGCCCTCTTTTTGGAGAAGCTGATCTAGGCCGGTGAGGTCAGGGGCTGGGGTGCCACCAGCCATATGGTAGAGAGCCAGCATAGAGTGCGTTTTACCGCCTCCGAAATTGGTTTGTAGCTCCACAACCGGATCGCCTCCAGTACTCGACAGTCGTTTGGCGGCTGTCAAAAGCAGCGAGCTGAGGCCATCAGTGAGATAGGTCCGGCTAAAGAACTCTTTCGGGTCGGAATATTCTGAAGGGGCACTCCCGTTGTGAACCTTGCCGAGATCGGCGGCAAACTCTGCCTGTTGGAAGTTTCCGGTGGCAACGTCCTGATGGGGCTCGACCACTTCGCGCCACGGCAGAAGTCCCGCAACGGTTTCCACGGAAATATCGAGGCGCTGCGTCTTCCGGCGTTCCTCGTTCCGCGCGAGTTCGGCGAACTTCGTGCGCAGGATCGTATCGCGCATCTTCCCAAGCTGATCGGCTGTTTCGCCTGCGCTGATCGCTTCCATGAGGCGGCGCATTGTGTCGAGGGCACGCTCAGCGTCGTCGTATGTGAAGGTCTCATTGTGTGAGAGCTTGTTGCGAACATCGCCTAACTCATTGATGAGCGAGCGCTCGGCCTTGCCCAAAACCGAGCGGAAGGCTTCACTCCAGAACCGATCCATCACATTGAGCAATGCCGCCTGATCCCAAGCAACCTCCCCTTTCTTGTTGGGCCGAAGATTGCTGTAGCGCTCCACGACCTGAGCGGGCCAGTCCTTGCCAACGCCAGCTTCGAGACGCTTTTCCACAAAGGGGATTAGGGCTGCGGGCAGAAGCTCCATGCCCTCGAAAACCTGCTGTCTTGCGCTTTTTGCCATGTCGTTCCCCCGCCCTTATACGTTCATCTCTGTTTGCCCTGCGCCCGTCGTAAGTGGCATGGCCGCCGCTTGCCGCGTGAGTTCCGTCCACACAGCAATCAAAGCGTTGTAAGAAGTCGCCTCCTTCGCATCTTTGAGCTTGTTGGAGCAGATATCGTAGAGGCAGTAGGCGAGATCCTTGACGGCATCGGCCTTGGCTGGACCTATCCTTTTAAGAAGTGCGGCCGCCTCATACTCACCCTCTGTCTCCAGCTTACGGATCAGATGCTGGCAGCATTCCCAGACGGTTATGTGCTCGTCTAAAGCTGGGTCCCAATCAGTATCCAGTTCATCGCGCTTTAATATCCGAACCTTCCCCGCCGCGCTCTCGACGATCCCTGCATGCTTGACACTCTCAACGGAGATGCCTCGCGCCTGAGCAATGTTATTGGCAGTGCCGTACTCGCCAGCACCATTGCCATTCTGCTCAAACCAGGTGATGGCAAAGCGAGTATCAGGATCGAATTCGCCCTGGATGCCGCCGAGATATTCATCCAGCTCCTTGTTGATGAGCTGGAGCGCCGCCTTAACGCTCATCGGGCTGTCATCTGATTCCAGAACCGCCTTGTAGCGCGAAAAAACGCCCATGCCGGGGCCGATGGCCGATTGCGGCATGTCAGCAGGAGCGATGTTGGCTGCCTGAAGCTCGGCAATGGCTGGCGGCAGTTCACGTTTCAGTGTTCTGATGAACTCGGCCCGCGTAATTACTTCGGCTGTGGCTTCCTTCTTGCGGCATACGAGTACGACCGAGTTAGCGAGAGCGTTGGTACCAGATGCAATCATACGACTGGCCATCTCAGTGCGAAGTGGCCACGTGCCAACAACTGAATACCCAGCCTCCACTACAGCTTGCAGAAACGATGCCCAGCCAGTGCTGCTAATACCTTCTTGAGAGATCTCACTCTGCTTGAAAGCGTAGTAAATCGTTGCCGGCGCTTCTGGTGACGAATGAGCCGCCATGTTGGTAATTACATCACGCATCCCATCAAGAAAAAATTTGTCGGCGGCCACTTTCGAACCATGTCGAAATTGAGTCGCAACCAGCTCTTGTGCTTTTGGGGTGGCCAGAAACGAAAATAGATCAGGGTATAAGTCCTTTAGGGATTTTTTCATCCAACAAAAGAAGAAGTCTGATAAATCTGCATAAGCTATGTTGTCGTAGTATGGCGGATCAGTTGAAATGACTACGTTCGCCGGGTAAGGCGCTGCTTGAGCATCACATTGAATTTGCATTCCAGGTGCCCCAGGAACAAGCCCGGCAATTGTCTTCCAAACCCAGTCAACCATAGCCATCCAGTTTCCGGATGAGTCGCAGAATGGATTTGCTTCAGCATAATCCCAGACCATCGGCATTGCCTGACGGCCAAATGTGTTTCTCATTTTTTCGCCGGAAGAGTGCCAGGAGCAGAGGCTTGACCAATAGTCAGCGCACTTATCGACCGTGAACGAGAGGTATACTGACACTGCCTCAGCGTACGCGAGCGCGCCTGTTCCACCGTCTTTCAGAGACGTCTCATCACTAGGATATCCATCACTTAGCGCAGCCCTGTGAATTTCTGATCTGACTTCAGACAAAAGATCAGAAAATGTCAGCAATGCGAGTAGTTGCCTATCCGAAAAAAGATGTCCCCACGTCGATAAGCCATATGCAGAACATACGCCCCCAGTGATCATCGCCCGGGTCGGAGTGCTGCCGGAGAGGAACGTCTCCCGAGCATTTTTTAGCATCGGAAGGTCTGATACTGACTTAGCGAGCAGTTCTCCCTCTTCTGTCGGGGCACAGTAGACCCTACCGTTCTTTCCTTCTGCAACAACGACCATGAGCCGCGAGCCAAGCTGATCCTTTTTTCCTTCGCTACGAATGTAGTCCCGAAGAACTGGAGTATTTGTGAAAACACAAAGAAAATCTTGCGCTTTACCTGCCTTCGTCCCCGAAGATGCAGCATCAAGATCGGATCCGCTGATCCCCTCCGTCTTGACGCTGAAAGTGAATGAACGGCTTTCGCTATCAACTTGAGGCAAGACGATTGCTTCGCGTCCCTTTTTTGAAGATGCGACGAAGGAATTTACAAGCGGGACGTGGGCGCCTTGCAATGCTGGGTTAGGGCTCTTTACTGTACGGGCCCACATCCACGCCATAGCTGTCGCTTTCCCTCCGCCATTCTCCTTCGGCAAGTCCACTTGCGGGTAGAAATGTCCGATGCGCTCCCACGCCTTCTCGCGCATCCATTCGCCGTAATATTTTACATCTTCAGCGAGCCCTTCGGCATTGCGATAGAACTGACGCTCTTTAGGACCCGGATGGATCGGCGCCTTATTTTTAAACTTCGGTGGGATCTCGATCATCGCCTTGCCGATCATCACAGCCACCGGGTTCAAGTCGGACCCGTAGGCAGACAGCCCTAACCGCTGCGCCTCAAGCGGAATTGACCCTCCTCCAGAGAACGGATCATAGACCGGCGGCATCACACCAGCGCAACTGCGCCGGATCTCCGCGCGCGCGCGCTCCAACACTTCCTCGTTGGTAGAATTCTCCCAGATCACCAACTCCTCAATGATCTCGAAAAGACGCTGGCGCTCGATCTCGACCGCGCAGTCGTGGAGCGTCAGCGGATTCGAGTCAGCCGGCAGACTCGCGCCCTCTGTTGCGCGCACCTTTCTCGCTGCGAGCTTTTCCTTCAGAACCTTCTCGGCCCTGGCCTTCGTGTCCTTATCAGCAAGCAATTGGTCGACATACTCGGATGGATCGTCCACGAGCTGCGAGAACAGAACGGCCCGGCAAGCCGCTAAAGGGCGCCGTGCCCACCAGAGGTGCAGCGTTGAGGGGTGACCGTGCCGGATTGACTTCTCCCGTGCCGAGGCGACGTTTATTGCCTCCAGCGGGATGGCAACTTCGATCAGCTTCTTCTTGTAGGGCTTGGTCATGCTGGTGCCTCAGCCCGTTCGAGCAGGCTTTTTAGGTGAAATTGGATAGCAGTGTGCTCGAAGGCTGGCTCATGTTGGGCCAGGGCACCGCGCACGTATCGCGGCTCCCGTGCGAAACCGCTCTCAACCTGGACAATCGCGAGGATGTATTTCTCAGGCTCGTGCAGTGAGGTGATCACTTCCTGTCGGGTGATCATGACTGTGTCTGCGCCGTCGACCCGTCCTTTCACCTCGATGAACCTCAGGTGCTGGGTTTTAGAGTCATAGGACACGATGTCGTAGCCGATCTTCTGAGAAGACACGTCGGATGGGACGTTCCCCAGCAACTTCTCAGTTGCCATGACCGCATCCATAGCAGCGATTTCTATCGCCTTGCGGGCGTCGGGATCATCCGAGAATCCACCCACTGATCCGGCCGGTAAAGCAGGTTGCGTCTTCGCATCAAGTAGGCCTTTGGGGATGACGACCATCCCGCCGCGTACGCGGGGCGGTTGGGAGGTGATGAAGCGCTCTTTCTCCAGCTGCTCCAGCCGTCGCTTTAGCCGCTCTGCCAAATCTTCCGCGCGACGCTGGGCGTTTTGCCAGTTTAGGCGCGTTTTCTTTCCGGCCTTTTCTTCTTCCTTGAGCTCAAAAGCTCGGGCATCCCAGTAATTGATCTCCTTCTTAAGACGCGCGCGCACTTCTTGCTCGACCTTATCTATCTCGGGGAGCCGCCGCGCCTTTACCTCGGCAACGTGCGACTGAGCTAGATCCACTGTGGCAAAGCGAATGGCAGTCTTCTCAAGTTCAGTCGTCAACCAGCTCTCGCTTAATTCACTCTGAACGAGGGAAATCTCTTCAGTTTTGGCTGGCCGTAGATTTAAATGCGGCGCAATGCCAGCGTTGATCGCCTTGCTCGACTTGTCGACGCTCGCGAACTGAAGTTTTTGGGAGATTGTGTGCGGACGCCCAGCGCTGGTGTTCCGCCCGTCCTGAACGCTGTGCTCCAAGAGAAAGATTGCCGAAATCTCCTGGCCATCATCCGTATCATCGACTAAGACCGCACCCTGCTTCAGCAGCTGATCATAGTCTTCGCGGATAATGCTGATCACGGCTTCCAGAAGGGGATGACCAGGACAAATGAATTGCGCGACAGGCTGCTCGTTGATCTTCGACTTCTCGAAACAGATGCGCTCGTACTTCTTTTGGATCGGAGCGCCCATGCCGATCTGACGGTCACGGTCCCGAATGCGCACGGGGACGTGCGAGATCTCCCAGCGACCTTCCTCACGGCGCTTCAGCCGACCGCCGAGGTGCTGGAAGGCTTCAACAAAGAAGCTCTGCACATGGTGCGGCTGAAGGCGCTGCGCTTCTGCCCGCTCCATCTCAAGGCGAAGCTCGTGCACCTTCGCTTCGGGCATCGTGTCATTGGTCAATGCCCGGCGCTTCAGCAGCTCTAGCAGGTGGTCTTGATCTACGGCACCATCGACGCGTCGAAATAATCGAGCGCGAACTTCTTCCCGCTCGCCGTATTGGATGGCCTCGATGAGCAGGTCTTTGAGAGCATTCCCCTCGAATAGCTCGCCGAGAACGTCGTAGACGCGACCGCCGAGAGCTTCACGCGCCGCCTCCAGCTTTTCAAGCAGGCGCGCGTAGACCTCGCCTTCGCGCGTATCGGCCGCAACCAAGTTCCAAAGATGGCACGTGACGGTCTGGCCAATACGATGGATGCGCCCGAAGCGCTGTTCGATCTTGTTGGGGTTCCAGGGCAGGTCATAGTTGACCATGAGGTGGCCGCGCTGAAGATTGACGCCTTCACCGGCCGCATCGTTGGCGATCAACACTAGCAGGTCTCGATCCTGCATGAACCGCTCGATGACCTTGCGGCGTTCCTCACGCGTGACGCCACCGTGGATGACGTCGACGGCCTCAGGTCTGCCGAGCCGGGCACGGACCTTGTCGAGCAGATAGAAGAGCGTGTCCTTGGGCTCTGTGAAGATGATGAGTTTGCGCCGGTTGCCGGCTGCATCGACCATCAGTTCATCATCGAGGATGCGATTGAGCTGGCTCCATTTCGCGTCCTCGCCCGATCGGACGACATTGAGCGCCATCTGCTCAAGATTGCGAAGGGTTTCGACCTCAATTGCCAGTTGCTCGACGGTCTCGGCCGTGGTGGCCCCCGTCGCGATCAGTTCTTCGAGTTCGTCGACCTCGTCCTGGCCAAGCTCCTCAATATTGCCGAGCACGTCCTCGGATACGGCAGGATCTCCGAACGTCGCGCGGCGTCCCTTACTGGCAAGGCGGGCCTCGGCTAGCTCGTTTTCAAGGCGCTCGCGCCGCCGCTTTAAAGACTGGTAGATCGCTGCCGGGGATGAGGCGAGGCGTCTTTGAAGAATTTGCAGCGCGAAGCCTACGTTGTTGCGCTTCTTCCCATCGGTCTCAGTAAATCTTTGGACGCGATTCATCTCGTTCCGGACATAGTCCGTCACAGCGGTATAGAGCGCGGCCTCTATGAGGGAGAGCTGATACTTAACCGTATAGGCTCGGCGTTCTGGAAAGAGCGGGCGGCCGTCGAACCTAAGCAGTTCCTCTTTGGTCAGGCGACGCATCATGTCTGCGGTGTCAGCATAGTGGACGCCGTCGCGGAATCTACCCTCAAAGCGGTCCCCATCAAGCAGGGCCATAAAGAGTTGAAAGTCTTCTTCCTTACCGTTGTGAGGGGTGGCCGACATTAAAAGGAGATGGCGGCAAATTTGGCCGAGGCGCTGCCCGGTCTGGTAGCGCTTTGTGTATTTGACCTCGCCGCCGAAATAAGTGGCGGACATCCTGTGGGCCTCATCACAGATGATGAGATCCCATTCCTGGGAGTTCAATAGCTTGTCCTGCAGCTCCTCGTTGCGGGAGAGTACGTCGAGGCGAACGATCAAGCGATTGCGATCGTTGAACGGGTTCCCCGACCGGGAGCTTTCGATCATGTCGCGCGAGAGAAGGTCGAACTCGAGATTAAACTTCTGTCCCAACTCGTCCTGCCACTGCTCGACAAGGCTGCCTGGTGCTACGACAAGGCAACGGTCGAGATCGCTGCGAGCGATGAGTTCCTTGATAAGCAGGCCAGCCATGATTGTCTTGCCTGCACCAGGGTCATCAGCGAGCAGGAAGCGGAGTGGCTGCCTCGGTAACATCTCTCCGTAAACAGCAGAGATCTGATGCGGGAGTGGATCCACTAGGCTGGTATGAATCGCCAGATAGGGATCGAAGTAATGGGCGAGCTTTATTCTGTTTGCTTCCGTAACGAGCCTGAGCAGTCCAGCATCAGCTTCGAATGACCATGGACGGCCGACCGTATCGATCTTGAGACGATGTTCATCATCTCGATACAGTGTTGTCTCTGAAACGGTTCCCTCTTGCGTGCGGTAAACAACGTTGATGGCCTGGTCCCCGATCCACTCGACGGACACAACTTCGACTGCGGAACCAGGAAAGATGCCGGTGACCCTGGAGCCAACGCGTATTTCTTGAAGCTTCGTCATTAGCTCTTCGAAGCTCCTTTGCGAAGTCGGTGATTGACGGGAGGGTCGTTCGCGACTTCATGAATGCGGATGTAGTCACGCATTAGGTCGCGCAAAACTTGTGCGGCTGGGCGATCTTGCGCGTGGCAAGTCGTCAAGAATTTCTCTCGAAGCTCTCGTTCAACCCTGATCCTGAAGCCTGCATCTTTGCTCATCGCCAAAGTGTGCCCATTGGATACACATCTTCACCAGCATATTTAGCAAAATTAGGGATTTCTGCTGTGGATAAGTAAGGTCATCATCACTCCACAAAGCGCTGCGCTCGATCGATCTGCATCCTACCTCGCAAGAGAAAGAGCGAAGTTGGAACTGAGGGCCCAAAGGCCCGGCAATCAAGAGAGAGAATGACAGCCATAGCCCTGGGCTCACCCCCAACCCAGGAGCTCCTTCATGACCTTGCATCTCCCGCACCAGACCACACTGGGCCTAGACCCAGCGCCATCATCAATTCCGGCTAACCTCACGCACTCCTCCAAGGGATCAAAGCTCGTCGATACGGCCGGGATTTTGCTTCCCGTTCTCGAGCAAGGTCTGCCCATCACCGCACCTGTTCTGCGCGCGGCCATGACGAGCGTCTTCGGTGCGTCTGACAATGAAGGCGGTTGGGTCTGGAAGGATGCCTATGAGGCTTGTGAGGCCGCCCTCATCCTGTTCCTCCGCAAGTATCTCCCCCAAATGAGGGCAGGCGCCTCCAATCCCGGCCAAGTTTTATCGATGCTACAGGCGCTGCAAGCGCTCTTGCCAACCCAGACCCGCCGCTCGGATGAGAGCGCCGCCTATCAACAATTCTCAACGCCTTTAGATCTGGCCTATCTGGCGGCCTTTTCAGCTGATCTCAAAAATGAAGATAATGTACTGGAGCCCTCTGCCGGGACAGGCATGTTGGCCGTCCATGCGCAGGCCGCGGGGGCCACGCTCTCCCTCAATGAGCTCGCTGTAACGCGCAGCGATATGCTGAGTGCCCTGTTCCCGGGCGTATCTTTGACGCGCTTTAACGGTGAACAGATCGACGATTTCCTGCCGCGCTCCCTCGTCCCCAGCATCATTCTCATGAATCCGCCCTTCTCAGCGCGCGCCCACGTGGCCGGCAGCGTGCGGGGAACCGATATGCTGCATGTGACATCCGCGCTTTCGCGCCTCGCTACAGGGGGACGCCTCGTGGCCATTACCGGCCTCCAGTGCACACCCTCTCATCCTGACTACGAGGCCGCCTTCGCCAAGCTCGCAGCGACGAGCCGTATTGTCTTCTCGGCGGCCCTCAGCGATCGCTTCTTCCGGGTGCATGGCACATCGATCGCCACGAGGCTAACCGTCATTGACAAGGTTGCAGATCCGGCCCAGCCGCAAGCAATCTCACATGAGGATGTGCGCGACACCGCGCATCTCTTGCAACTCCTTGAAGCCCATCTGCCTAAACGCGCGACTTTGCTGCCAGCGGTTGATGCGAAGCCAGCGGCCCTGTCGGTGTTTACAGCGCGCCCTAAGGCTAAGCCTCCAAGACCGTCCTCCCAAGCACATGAAGGGGATTTGTCAGCGTCGACCTCGCCCATTATCGAACTGGGCTATGAGGTCCTGGAGAGCAGCCACCGCCTTGGAGCCTCCTCCGAGAGCCTTTATGAGCGCTACAGCCTCGACACGATCCGCATTCAAGGAGCCGGCCCTCACCGCTCCCATCTTGTGCAATCCGCCGCCATGGCCTCCGTGTGCCTCCCCGCCCCAACATATCGCCCGCATCTGCCCGAGCGCTTGATCACTGAGCACATTCTCTCAGACGCCCAGCTCGAGAGTGTTATCTATGCTGGCGAAGCCCATAGTCAGTATCTGGCCGGGCGCTGGCTCTTAAATGAGTCCTACGATGTCTTGAACCCCGCCACCGAGGATGATGCCAACGCCGTGCAGTTCCGGCGCGGCTGGATGCTGGGAGACGGCACCGGTGTCGGAAAGGGCCGTCAGGTCGCGGCCATCATTCTCGATAACTGGCTCAAAGGCCGGAAACGGGCGCTGTGGCTCTCCAAGAATGATGAACTTTTGGAAGATGCCCAGCGCGACTGGGGGGATTTGGGCCAAGAGCGCCTGCAGATCGTCCTGCAAGGGAAGTATGCCCTCGGAACCCCCATCGCACTCGATGAAGGGATATTATTCACGACTTACGCAACGCTCCGTTCCGCCGGTGTGAATGGCAAGCAATCACGCCTCGACCAGCTCATTGCCTGGCTTGGCCGCGACTTTGATGGGGTCATCATCTTTGATGAATCTCATGCCATGGGGAATGCCGCGCCGGGTCACTCGGCGCGCGGGAAAGTCGCCGCGTCGCTACAAGGGCTCGCGGGCCTTCGCCTGCAAAATGCTCTGCCCCATGCCCGGGTGGTCTACACCTCAGCCACGGGCGCCACGGAAGTCGAAAACCTCGCCTACACTGCCCGGCTCGGGCTCTGGGGCTCGGCCGATTTTCCGTTCAAGACACGCCCGGAATTTATCAACGCCATGCATGCCGGCGGCATTGCGGCCATGGAGGTTCTGGCACGCGACGCCAAAGCCCTTGGACTCTATACAGCACGCAATCTCTCTTATGAGGGCGTGGAGATCGAGTTTCTGGAACATAGCCTCACGCCCGCCCAGGTTAATATTTACAATGAGTTCGCCGATGCTTTTCAAGTCATACATCAGAATCTGAATGCCGCGCTGGAAGCGGCCAATATCACCAGCGCCGAAACCGGAACGCTCAACCGTCAGGCCAAGTCAGCCGCGCGCAGCGCCTTTGAAAGCAACAAACAGCGCTTCTTCAATCACCTGATCACGGCGATGAAGATGCCCTCGCTCATCACATCCATCGAGGCTGATCTCGCGCGTGGCGATGCGCCGGTTATCCAGCTGGTCACGACCAGCGAAGCGCTGATGGAGCGCAGACTCGCACTGATCCCGCCGTCCGAATGGAGCGATCTCAATGTCGATATAACTCCGCGCGAATATGTGATCGAGTATCTGCGCTCCGGCTTTCCCACACAGCTCTTTGAAACCTTTACGGATGAAAGCGGTAAAACTCAGTCCCGGCCCGCTCTCATCGGTGGCAACCCCGTGATCTGCCGCGAAGCCCAGCGCCTGCGTGATGAGATGATTGAAAATCTCTGCGCCCTGCCCCCGGTACAATCCGCCCTTGATCAACTGGTTCAGCATTTCGGGACGGATGTCGTGGCAGAAATCACCGGCCGCAGCCGCCGGATCGTGCGCCGTATTGGGCCTGGCGGACCCAGCGTGTTGGCCGTCGAGAACCGCTCCTCCAAAGCCAATCTTGCTGAAACCGAAGCCTTCATGGATGACCGCAAGCGAATTCTCGTCTTCTCAGAAGCCGGCGGCACTGGCCGCTCCTATCATGCCTCCCTCACAGCCAAAAACCAGCGTAGGCGCATTCACTACATCCTGGAGCCTGGCTGGAAGGCCGATGCAGCCATTCAAGGCCTGGGACGCACCAACCGCACCAACCAAGCCTCGGCCCCGCTCTGCCGTCCGGTGACGACCGATATCCGGGGTGAGAAGCGCTTCCTCTCCACCATCGCCCGCAGGCTTGATACGCTGGGCGCCATCACCAAAGGGCAGCGCCAGACAGGCGGCCAAGGCCTCTTCCGGCCCGAGGATAATCTGGAGAGCCCCTATGCCCGCAGTGCACTCACCCATTTCTATCACAAGCTGGCGCAGGGTCAGATCGCGGCCTGCTCACTGGATGCATTCGAACAGGCCACTGGGCTCTCGCTTCTGGATGCCGATGGCAGCCTCCGTGAGCAGCTGCCTCCTATTCATACGTTTTTGAACCGCCTGCTGGCCCTTCGCATTGAACTGCAGAACGACCTCTTCGGCTCCTTCGATGCCATCATGGCCGGGATCATCGAAGACGCGATTGCAGCCGGCACGTTTGAGCGCGGATTAGAAACTATCACCGCAGAAAGTCTTGAGATCATCTCCCGCCGCACAATTGAATCCCATGCCAGCGGCGCCGAAACCCTGCTCTTTGAAGTCGAGCGCAAGGACCGCACCGACCCCCTCACCCTGGAGCGTGCCGTTGAATTCGGACATTCGGAGGGAGCAGCGTTTATCGAGAACCCGAACTCCGGCCGCGCAGGCATACTGCTTAAGACCACCACGCGCACCAATGAAGACGGATCCACCACCCAGCGCTACCGAATCCTCCATCCGCTCGAGACCGAATATCTGACCGATACCGAGCTCAAACTCTCGGCCTGGAAATATTGCGATCAAGCGGTCTTTGAGGCTCTGTGGTCTGCGGAGCTTGCGAAAGTCCCACAATACAAAACGTCGCGTTTCTATATTGTAACGGGCCTACTCCTCCCCATTTGGAAGCGGTTGCCGCAAGAGTTCTGCCGCATCTATCGCTTCACCACAAACAACGGTGAGCGCGTGATCGGACGGCCGATCGAAGGCAGTGATCTGGGCCAGCTGGGACTGGAACCGATTTTCGCAAGCACCGAAGATGCCTATCAGCATCTCCTGCGCGGCGGTGAGATCAATCTGCTTGGTGGACTTTGCCTCAAGCGCGTCATGGCCATGCATGCGAGGCGCATCGAACTGACAGGCTTTGAACGCAGCGCCCTCCCGGGGCTCAAAGCCATGGGCCTTATGACCGAGACGATCGCCTATACGCTGCGGGTCTTCGTGCCGCTGGGTGAATCAGCGCCGGTGCTCCTCGCCAAGCTCTTCAAGGACTACCCGCCGCAAACCGAGAGCGAGAGCGGATCCTCCTCACAGTGACAGGAGGAGATCATGAACCGCATAGCGTTTATCCGCGAGCAACTGGCCAGTCAGGCACTGGCCGTTTGCCAGACCTATCTCCCCCATGGCCGCCGTAATGGTCAGTATTGGGTTGTGGGGGATATCGACGGCAATCCCGGCCGCAGCCTCTACA
>Ga0180009_10001754_pt1 | contig 26097 bp, 20 predicted proteins | sample OS_PC_MetaG_FD_123537 | JGI IMG/M metagenome (GOLD analysis project Ga0180009, IMG submission 123537) | Groundwater microbial communities from the Aspo Hard Rock Laboratory (HRL) deep subsurface site, Sweden - OS_PC_MetaG | ecosystem: Environmental > Aquatic > Deep subsurface > Groundwater... | reverse complement strand
TCAGTTTGACTAAAAAATCAGGATAATAATTGGAGATGTTTCCATCAGCATTGACATAATCCAGCTTGAAATGTACCGCCATATAATTCTTGGCGTAGGAGACCACATCATCACAATCTTCCAGGAAGCGGGCGAACAACAACTCTAAATGGCTATCACCAATGATCCGGTTAAAGACACTTTTTTTCGGGATTAGATATCCCTGATCCTTGGCCACAAAGGGGCGGGTTTGTCTAAGCTTTATTGAATCCCGAATTTCCGCGCCTGCCTGTGCGTGGCCGCACGCAGACAGGTCGCCTTTTTCTTTTACGGTAAGGGCATTAATTGCTTTTTTCAACGTCTCGACCAGGGTTTTTGTTGCCGCCAATTCAGACAAGTTGCGCAGGGTGTTGGGAATTTCCAGTTCCACTGGGTGATCGAAAAGTTCATTTTTGACAAAATCCTTTACCTTTCCATAAAGCACATTGTAGCCGCTGACCAACCTTAAATCTTTCATGATTGTCTGGGTAAAATATCCGATTACACTGCTATAGTCAGCAACACCAACGGAATCAAGGATGGTCGTATGTGTTACTTGGCCCGTGGTGATATCCTTGAATACAATCTCACGCTGTTCCTCTTCTGAAAACTGGCGATAGATCACACGTTGATGTCCTAAGGAGTGAATATCAAGGTCGCCCAGATTTTTATATTCCCGATAAACACGGGGAGTCAGCACCGGGATTTCAATGTCCAACGAATCAATATCTTTCTTGACATTTTCTTTGTCAACTTCAACAACCAATGGGGTTTTAGGTTGAGTTCCCTCCCCCATCGGCTTTCGCTCCAACACCACGCCTTCTGCCTGGATCGATTCAACGAATTCCATGAACGCATTTGTCCCAACCACACTGACATATTCTTCAATGAAACCAGGATACATCTTGCGCAGACCGCGTCCCAATGTCTGTTCCGGCAGAATATTGCTTTGAGCGGCATAAGGGCGTAATCCCACAATAGTGGTGACATTGCGTACATCCCAGCCCTCTTTAAGCACCATTACGGAAATGATGGCCTTGTAAGGGCTGTCCAGACTATCAATATCATTGGCTTGTTTGCGCAGCTTATCCAATTCCTCTTTGTCCTTGCCTGTGCTTGATTCAGATATTTCACCATTCTTTTTTGTATGAATGACCAGTACCGCATCTTTCAGATCCTGATAATTACTTTCAAGATATTCGGCAACATCATCGCAATTCCGGGTATCGTCGGTCATGACAAACAAGATGGCTTTCTTACCCATCTTTTCATGTTCGGCATACGCCTTGCGCCACTCAATCACTCCGAGGTGAATATAGTCAGCGTATTTCTCGGTATATTTGGCACTCTGCCGTTCATCCAATTTGGCACGACTCGGTTGATCAGGAAGGACAGGATGCTTGACCACATTCTGAGAGATGGCTTCAACCAATGGATAATCGGCCACCGTTTGCACGAATATCGCTCCATTGTTATGCCTGGGGGTTGCAGTGGTATCAACCTGCATGGAAAGGGCGGCCCCCTTTTGTTTCAGGCGGTTATGGATATCCTCAATGGACTTGAACCAGGCCATGCGGGGGTCGTGAATATGATGGGCTTCATCATTGAGAACCATCAGTTCATCAATATCGCGGACAATCATGCCCAAATCCACTTTGGAATCGGTTGTTGCCCCGGTTGGCCTCTTACCCAAAAAATAGTCCATAGTGTTTTCATCTGTGGGTGAGGCGGGAATGTCATCACCAGCATAGACGCGGTGGATATTGGTCAGGAATATGTTCCCTGTGGGGCGTGTGATCCGCACTTCGTCCTGTACATGGAGAGTCATTTGAAAATCATCGCGCCAGTTATGTCCATCCACTCCGTTATCGGGAAGGATCGGGTCGTCTTTAATAAAAATGCGCAAGCCCTGAAAATCCTTGTAGATGCGGTCCAAGACAATGATGTTGGGAGCGATCACCAGGAAATTTCGTGCCAGCTCTGAATCCGCTTCATACAGCTTATGAAAAAAACTCCAGGCCAGGACAAGGCTCAATACTTTTGTTTTTCCGGAGCCGGTCGCCATTTTTACCACAAAGCGCCGCCAGGTTTCATCGAACATACTTGCCGACACCAAGCCGGAGCTGTCAAAACGCATCATGTCGAATTTGTCTTTGACCTCCACCACATCGTATAAAAAAATGATTGTCTCCAAGGCTTCACGCTGGGCAAAATAATACTGGAACTCAGCCAAGCCCTCACCCCCGACCCCTCTCCCGGAGGGCGAGGGGAGATAAGCCTGGGGCAGCAGGTGCGGGGTGTTGAACCAGTAGTTGAGCAGGCTCTTGCTAGTGTTTGCCGCCCCTGCATAGCCGCTGTCCCGCCACTCTTTTACCTTCTTACGCAATTGTGATACCAGCGGCGGCATCAACTTGTCCATACTGGTCTCGCGCAGGGCTTCATCGGCGGGAAACCAGCGGATTGCCGGGTCAATAACAACATAGGGAGATTTTGGAAAATCTTGATGAAGCGCCATTATTTGTCCCCCGCTTCAAGACGCTTGATTCCAGTGTCATTCGTCAGCAGTCTCATCTGCTGGATTGCGATCTGGTTCAATTTGCGGAGTCGCTCCGCCTGTAGTGTCTTTTCCCGGATAAAAAGGGCATTCAGGTTTTCCAGATTGGAGAGGCAAACGAGCTGCGACACATTCGCGTAGTCTCGAATATTGCCCTTATCGCCCGGATGGCTGTCGCGCCATTCCTTTGCGGTTATGCCGAATAAGGCCATGTTCAGAATATCCGCCTCCGAGGCGTAGATCAGGTTTGTCTGGCGCAAAGTGAGTTCCGGCGGGATCAGGTTCTCTTTAATGGCGCCGGTATGAATCCGGTAGTTGATTTTGGTCAGATTCCGCCGAATATCCCAGCCGAGTTGCTTGTGCTCTTCGTCCTTTAAGCGCTGGAACTCCTTGATTAGGTATAATTTGAATTCAACGGATATCCAGGACGCGAACTCGAAGGCAATGTCTTTATGGGCATAGGTTCCGCCGTATCTGCCAGCCTTGGATATCAACCCAATGGCGTTTGTCTTTTCAATCCATTGCTTGGGAGTTAATGTAAAGCTATTAAGACCCGCTTGTTTTTTAAACCCGTCGAATTCGACGGCTTTAAAATCAGTATTGTTCAAATGCTCCCAAACCCCCAAGAATTCAATCGTATTCCTGTTTCTAAGCCAGTTTCTGATCAAGTCATCGGTTCTATCCGGGTTTTTATATCTGGCGATATCGGTTATGCAGATATAATCCTCATCATCTTTCTTGTAGAGGGCTATCTCTTTTTCCAACACGTTAATCTTTTTCACCGTCTTTTCCCTCCCACGTTGACTTCAATGATCATCATCGTGTCATTGCCGAAAATATCCACTACTTTTACGCCCAGTTTCCGCCTTCCCGGCTCGCATTCGCAAAAGCTGCTGGTAAGTTCCAGTGAACGATCTTTTTTGGTGCGAAAAGATTGCCATTCATTTTCGAATATATATTCCCCGGTCCAGACTTCCTCGAATCTCCCCTCGCCCTCTGGGAGAGGGGCCGGGGGTGAGGGTTCGGGCGAATTTACCGGCACCCGCACGATTTCTTTTTTGCTTTCAAAATTGAAATCCACAGACCAGTAATCGATCCAGTCGGTCCAGTTTTTGGTAAGAACTTCGCGGCTGACAATGCCGTCTTTGTCTTTGCTCACTTTGACGATTTGACCTTTTTCAACCACAATTTTGCTTGCCTTATCCTTGAGAGTCGCTTCGGCACTGGCAACTGAATCTTGGGAATAAAATACCGAAAAGTCGGTCAATTCAACCGCGACGCTATTCTTTTTGATGTGCGGTTTGATTTCAATTGCAGCCACGTCATGGAAAACTACCTGGTTCTTTTCAACCGCCCGTTTATCAAACACATCAGCCGGAATGTACTTGGGGGCAATATCAATGCCCTTGGCTTTGGCTTCATCGAGCGCGAAGGGGAACAATCCCATCTCGAACTCAAAGCCAAGAATATCAACCCGCGTAATATGGTTCTGACGGCATTCGATAATGACCTCTTCCACAAACAGGCGGGTCACCGGCATATTGACCGGGCCAATCACAACAAGGCGTCCTGCTTTTTTCCCCGAAAAAGTATGAAAGCCTGCAGTTCTTTCAGCCCGGTAAGCGCGCAAGATCAAGTCAATAAAGGCATTTTCCTTTTCATCAAGTTGTTTCTGCTGTTCAACTTCACGTAGGTTGGGATTGACTCCAATATAATGCTGGCGTTCATATTTTCCCATATTAAGGATCTCAAATGCGCGGTAATTTTTCCCTTCAGCCTTCAGCTGCCGTTGCACGCCGATCAGTCGCTTGCGAGTAGTGTGAATGGCGAACTTCCCCAAATCGCTGACGATCCACTTCCGCCCCAATTTCTCAGCCACCGCCGCCATCGTCCCGGAACCACAAAAAAAATCGGCTACCAAGTCGTTTTCGTTAGATGAGGCTTTAATAATGCGTTCAAGCAGGGCTTCAGGTTTTTGGGTGGGGTAGCCTGCACGCTCCTTTGCTTGGGAATTTACGTCAGGAATATCATTCCAAATAGTTTGCAATGGTATGCCCTGTTTTGTGTCTAAATAATCTTTAAAACGGGGCTTACCCTCCCCATCTTTTGGGAATACTATAATTTTATTACGTATTGCTTCGTCAATTCTTTCTTGTGTCCATCTCCAGTGTGATCCCGGAGGCGGTGAAATAACTTTATCCCCAAATTTTCTCGATGGGCCTGAACCTTTTCCATACATTGCCTGCAAAGTATACATACGCCCATCTTCATCCCTATAGGGGTATCGTGATTCAACATATCCTTCTTTGTATTCGTGATACTGATTGTTAAAGATGTAATTATTGCTTTTTGCGTAAAAAAGTATCGTGTCATGTATAACCGCTATTTTGTTAGATGGCGTTTTACTATTGGCTCTTCTCCATGAAATTTCATTGATAAAATTGTTGTTTCCAAAAATTTCGTCCATCACCAACCTAATGTGGCTATTTACCCGCCAATCACAATGCACATAAATACTCCCATCCTCGGCCAGCAGATCCCGCATCAGTACCAGCCGTTCGTAGATCATGGCGATGAAGGAATCTGCACCCTTGCCCCAGGTGTCGCGGTAGGCGATCTCTTCGAGGATGTTGGGCTTCTTGGTGAAGGTGTCGTTACCGATCTCGATGTCCATGGAAAAATCGGCACCGACATCGAACGGCGGGTCGATGTAAATCAGCTTGAGACCGCCCTGCTTTTCAATCTCTTCGCGCAGCGGGCCGTTTTTCAAACTGGATAAAATTAGTTTATTATCACCCCAGATGAGCTTGTTGGTCCAGCCTTTAAGCTGTCTGCCGCGATTATCGAGGCTGAAACCCATGGCCTCGAACATTTTATATTGCTTTTCCTTTTTCCCTTCCGAACGCGGCTCATCTATTTGTTCAATCACCTGGAAAGGGAGGACAATATTGCAAACCTCACTGGTTTTGCCATTCCAGACCAGCTCGACTTCGCGCTTCTCCTCGAACAACAGGAAGCGAAACTTGTCCGGCAATGGCTTGCCCGCCTCAATATAACGGATGATTTCCCGTTGTTCCTGATCAGTCAGTTTTGGCATGAATCTCCTCGCCTATCTTAAAAATTACGTTTCAATAAAAGCATTTTAGATAAAACTCATTCAAATATCAAATATCAAACTTGGAAGACCTGCCTGCATTTTAAAATTGTCGAATTCGACCCCTTTAAAATTAGGATTATTCATCTGTTCTCCTGTTTTTCTCTAATTATGGCAAAATCGCCATAATTAAACCTTCAGTTTGATAGGTTAAAATCAAGTTCATCACTTTATCCCTGAGACTTCAGAATTATTTGCAATACCCTGTTTGAGAAAATCGCCGACAGTACCATGAGCATGATTGTCTCTTATGGCTGAATAGTTCATTCAATTACCTCTCTTGCTCCCTTCCGTATTTATTCTTTACTGAAATTTTGGCACTCTGCCTTTCTCATAATTCAAAGTATACGAAATATGGTGTATATTTGCAATTGAGTTGCTCATCTGTTATTTTGTAACCAGAAACAGGAGGAGCAGTGAGCAATATTTTCAGCGTCCATTCCCTGGCGCGAAACTTTCTATACGACGGCAAGCAATACGAAGAAGTGAAGATCACCTGGTTCGCCCTGGAACGCAAAAACCCGCTGGCCCCTTATGAAACCGCCATTCAGGATTACGGCCAATATGACGAAAAGGAACGCGTTTTCCCCGAGGAATACGTCAATGAGCAATTCAGCCGCCAAGAGGCCGACTCCTTGAAGAGATACCTGGGACACCGTCCGGATACAACGACCCGGATAGAAGAAATCGAACTCCCGGTTTCACCCAATGTTAGCGGCTGCCGCCGGCTGGCGCGCGGAGGCGGCAGCGATTTTTTTATTTTGCACGGGGAAACAGGCTATTCCCTGCCCTTCAAAGTGGAAGGCTACTTCAGCGTGCGCTTTGCAGAACTGAAGGTCAACGGCGATGACCGGGCCACAGTGATCAACAAAAGACCATAGCCCCTTTCGGAGCCAATTCGATTTGATTCAAGACCATTAAAACGGGAGGCCTCATGCTCAAGATCGATCTTAGCGGCAAGAACGCCCTGGTCACCGGAGCCAGCCAAGGCATCGGCCAGGCCATTGCCAGGCAATTGGCCCAAGCTGGCGCCCGGGTGGCGGCCCATCATTTCAGCCACGCCGTCGATACCCGGGACTACCCCGGCCAAGTCCAGCCTTTTGCGGCCGATCTGGCATCCCCCGCGCAGTCCCGTCAATTGTTTCATTCGGTGTTGGATGCCTTCGGCAGCCTGGACATCCTGGTCAACAATGCCGGTTTAACCATCGATTCGCCGCTTGACCTGGATGACGATCGCTGGCTGGCTAACTGGCGCAAGATCATGGCCGTTAACCTTGACGCCTGCGGCATTCTCTGCCGGGAAGCGATACGCCACTTCCAGGACCGGGGCGGCGGCCGCATCATCAACATTGCATCGCGCGCCGCTTTCCGCGGCGACATTGCCGCCTATCTGGCCTACGCCGCTTCCAAGGGGGGCATGGTCTCCCTGACCCGCTCCCTGGCCCGGGCTTTCGGCAAGGACAACATCCAGGCCTTCATCATCGCCCCCGGCTTCACCCGCACCAAAATGGCCCAGCAGTTCATCGACATCCACGGCGAGGAACTGGTGCTCAAGGATATTGCGCTGAAAAGGCTGACCGAACCGCAAGACATCGCCCCCATGGTCACCTTCCTGGCCAGCGGCCTGGCTGATCACGCTACCGGCTGCACCATCGACATCAATGCCGCCAGCTACGTGCACTGATAGCACAAGACTCGGTGTAAGGTGGACGGTGGACGGTACACGGTAAGAAATAAAAATCCTAAGATCCAAGCAACAAACAAGCACCAAATTCCAATGACACAATGACCAAAACAAAGAGCAGACTCTTTTCAAGGCTTTAGTTTGGGACATTGGAATTTGGAACTTGAATTTATTTGGAATTTGGGATTTGTGATTTGTTTAATCTCTTCACCGTTCACCGTCAACCATATACCGTACACTATCTCGCATATTTCTAGTCACTTTTCACAAAAGTTCGTTTTGTGGTTTATGGAATTGACAAAAAACGGTTTTGATATTATATAAGTTCTGAGAATGGAAAAATTCGTCGAAGTGAATATAATCGGCCTGATCATGGATCAGATATCCAAATCCCCGGTCATGGTGCTTAAAGCCCTGAACGAAAAAAAGATCATCCCCATCTGGATCGGCTTGAACGAAGCCAATGCCATCGCCCTGGAACTGGAGAACGTCTCTTCGCCCCGTCCCATGACCCATGACCTGATGAAAAGCATCATGTGCAACCTGGAAGCCGTGCTGGCCAAGGTGATCATCACCAACATCGTCCAAAATACCTATTACGCCGAACTGGTCATCGAAAAAAACGGCGAACAGAGGATCATCGATTGCCGCCCGTCGGATGCGGTGGCCCTGGCCTTGAAAAACAGGGCCAAAATTTACGTTTCCAAACAGGTGCTGGAAACATCGGTCCTGGCTGACGTTTTCAGCAATTTCCTCAGCGGCGAGGACAAGATCGACAATTGGTTCAATTCCCTTTCGGCCGACGACTTCGGCGAAATCGAACAATAAGAATTATTTGTCTTTGGCCTGGTTCCAAAGCGTTTCCATTTCTGCCAATGAAGCATTGCCGATATCCTTGCCCTGTTTTTTCAATTCCACTTCGATATGGCGAAAGCGGCTGGTAAATTTTTTATTGGTACGCGCCAGAGCGAATTCGGGATTGATCTTCAGCAGCCGGGCCACGTTGGCCACGGCAAAAAGCAGGTCACCGATCTCATTTTCGGCTTCATGAAGCCTGTTTTCATTGATTTCCACCCGCAATTCCTCTATTTCCTCGGCAACTTTGGCAAATGCCTTGCCGGCATCGTTCCAATCGAAGCCGACGCCCGAGGCCTGGGAAGCGATGCGGTTGGCCAGAAGCAATGAGGGCATGGCGGGCGGATAGTCGGAAATGACGCTTTGTTTGTTTTTTTCAGCGATCTTGATTTTTTCCCAGTTAACTTTGACATCATCGGCCCCGTTGACTTTTACCGATCCGAAGATATGCGGATGGCGGCGGACCAGTTTCTCCGAGATGGTCGCGATCACTTCGCGAATGGAGAATTTTTTATCTTCCTCGGCCAGCCGGGCAAGAAAGACGATCTGCAGCAGCAGGTCGCCTAACTCTTCCCTGATCGCTTCGGCATCGCCGCTGTCAATGGCTTCGATCAATTCGTGGGCTTCTTCCAGAACGTATTCCTTTAATGATGCGGGGGTCTGCTTCAGGTCCCAGGGACAGCCGCGGCGCGGGTGGCGAAGCTTCTTCATGATCCTGACCAGCCGGCTGAATTCTTTCATATCATTTTTCTCCGGGAGCGACGATGCCAATTACATCATAGCGGCAATCCGCAGCAAGCGCAAGCGCTGGCAACAGGGCGGCAAATATTTTTTTCTGCCGGCCGCGTATTGACGTTTGAAGAACCGCCATGCTTATGGTATAGTTATCAGGATGGGAAAAGGTAAGACGTATCCGGAAAAAAGGGACATCCGCGCCATCGTCATTCTTCTGGCCACCCAGGGCATGATCCGTTTGGGAGAAATCCCCGACCCCTTGAACGGACAAGCCATTCTCGATGCGGTCGGGGCAGAATTCTTCATCGATCTTCTTATAGAACTGCAACTCAAAACCAGCGGCAACCTGCTCCCTGATGAGGCCGCTTTTTTAAGCGATGTTTTAGAAAACATGCAAAAAATTTTCTTAAAAAAGACACGAGTGAAAAATGGCTAATAAAATAATTATGCCCCTGATCATCCTGGCCCTAATGGCTTCACTATCCCCGGCGGCGACCAACCCCTGGGGCGATCTGAAAAAAATCTATTTCTACGACTCCATCGGCAACCTGGCCGAAGTAAAGAAAAACCTGGACAAAATTAACGCCCAGACTCTGCCCCATTCCGATAAAATCGAGCTGATGAACAAATTGGAGGAATTGGGCGACCGCTATTATCAAAAAGGTGATTACCAGCTGGCCGAAACATTTTTTAAAAAGATTCTGAACATTTCCCCCCAGGACGCCTGGCCCATGTACAATAAGTTGGAAAAGATCTCCCGGCGCCGGGGAAATTTCCTGTGGAACTTGAATTATATCGGGCGGCAATTCGGACTATTGACGCGTGGGTTCAACAGCTCATTCATCCTGTTAAACAGCTTCTTTAACATCCTGCTTTTTTCAGGTCTGCTCCTTTTTTACCTGGTCACAACCGTCATGTTCATCAAGTACTTTAAACTTGCCGCCCATGACTTCATCATGGGGAGCAATTCCCGTTTCAAGATTCACAAGCTCCTCCTATTGCTACTGCTTCTGCTTTGGCCCCTGGCCCTGACGGGCGGTTGGGGATTCTATCCATTTCTTTTCTGCGGATTTCTCTGGGATTATTTCAACCACGACGACCAGGTCAATATCAAGCGCATCGTGGTTATTCTCCTGGTTTTGGTCTTCTTGCACAGCATCGGCCAATACCTGGAAAAAAGTTTGCAAACTCCCGGATTTCAAACCGTACAAAAGATTTATGCCGAACAGCTTTTTCCGGAAAGCACTTACAATCACTTTGACAATGAGATGAAGATCATGCAGGCCTACGCCTATTACAACCGCAATCATATGAATGAGGCCTTGGACATCCTACAGGCTACGGGCAACAATTACAATTCCATGCTTAAATTCAACCTGCTCGGTAATATTTACTATGAAAAAGGAAACGTGCCCCAAAGCATTCAATATTACCGCCAATCACTGAGCCTGGACAACCAGAACCAGAGTACTTTGAAAAATTTCACCATGGCCCTGCTGAAAAACAATGATCCGGAATTATTCCTTTTTTACAGCAAAAGCTACCCGCAGATCCAAAGCCTCAAGGACAAGGTCACGGCCTTGCAGAAAACCAAATTCCCGGAAAAAATATTATGGAATAGACTGCTGAAATTTTCCTGGCAAAATTTTCATGTCTGGAATTTTTTGGAAATCGTTGCCATCGAATTTATTAAATTTCCGGTACTGCTGGCCATCCTGATCATGGCGGTTTATATCACTCTGTTGAAAAGATTTTCCCTTGCCCTGGGGCAAAGCACATTTTGCAGCAAATGCGCCAGGATCATCAAAAAATTGTCGATTGAACAGGCCCACGCCTTGTGCGAAGGCTGCTACCAGCTGTTTTTGATCAAGGACCCCATTTTTCTGGATGCAAAAATCCTCATGGAGAAGGATATCAACCGGCAGTTCCGTCTGAAGAAATCCCTAATCCTTCTGGTTTCCCTTATCATCCCCGGATTTTCCCTGAACTTCGAAGACAAAAGCAGAGCATTCACTTTCTTGTTCCTGCTGTTTTTCAATGTTTTCGGTTTTTTCCTTTTCACCGCCCTGGCTTTCAAAAGCATTTTCGGCACCATTCCCATGTTCCTGAATATCATCGGCATCGTAGCCATTGTTTTGTACCTGGCCATCAATGCCTATGCACTGAAGGGGAACCACAATGGCTTTTAAAGGAACCCTGAGAGAGTTTAAAGTCCCGGATATCCTGCAGTTGATCTCCCTGCAAAAAAAAACCGGCATCCTGACCTTCAATAGCCAGGAAGGCTTTATCACCCTGATATTCGAGGACGGCTTCATCATCGGCATCGACGCCTTTCCCAAGAAACTAGAGATGCGCGTGGGCAACGTCTTCGTGAAGCAAGAGATCATCAGCGAAGAGATGCTGCAAAGGGCTTTGTCCATTCAGAAAAGGACCAATCAGAAGGTCGGCGAGATCCTGATCGGCATGGGTCTGATCGATGAGAAGATGATTCCCGAAGTGCTCAAGATCCAGGCCATACAGATCGTGCTGTCGCTGTTCAACTGGAAAAAAGGCGAATACAATTTCAAAGTGCTGGATTATGTCGACAAGGAGCTGCGCCTGCTCAGCCCCATCGCCGTGGACAACCTGATCATGGAAGGGGTGCAGATGCTCGATGAATGGCCGCTGATCAAAAAAGTTATCCCTTCCGAGGGCATTATTTTCGAGCCGGTTTTTCTGGGCAACAAAAAAATATCAATGATCTCCGAATATGATGACGATCTGCAATCCAAGGACAGCAACACCCTTTATCTGACCGAGACCGAAGTCAACCTGCTCAAGTACATCAACGGCAAAAACACGGTCCAAGACATAGTCGAAATGGGCCTTTTCACCGAGTACAAGATCTACAAAAATCTTTTCAACCTCGCCAACAAGGAGCTGATGAAAAAAAAGGAGAAAACCGAAATCCAGGAGATCCAGGAAAAGAAGGTTTTCGAAGATCTGGAACATGAAAATGCCCGAAAGCTCAGCCGCCTGAATCAATTGCTCTTGATCCTGCTGGCCCTCTTGCTGCTGTTTACCTTTTTCACGCCGCTGCGGCCTTTTCACAAAAAAAACATGCTGCTGAAGACGCAGCTTTACCGCCTCAATCTTTCATCGACTCTGCCCGCACGCTGAACAATGAAATTCCGCAGCCGCCTGGAAAAACTCCCCGGGCCCAGCGCTGTGACCATCGGCAATTTCGATGGATTTCATGCTGGCCACAAAACGATCATCGAAACCTTGCATAAAACCGCCCGGCACGAAAAACTGCTTGCCGTTGTCCTCACCTTTCATCCCCATCCCCGCCTTTATTTTAACCACCCCATCCAGCTGATCAGCACCGACCGCCAGCGTCGCGAAACCCTGAGCCGCCAGCAGCCGGACTATCTTTTTTTCATCGATTTCGGCATCGTGGTAGCTCTCCCGGCCCGTGAGTTTGTCAAGGACTGCCTTTTGAACACCCTGCGCATGAAGGTGCTGGTCGTCGGCGAAGATTTCCGCTTTGGCCGCAGCCGCGAAGGCGACCTGGCCCACCTGCACCGGGAAGCGGCAACAGGGCATTTCAAGATCATCCAATCCGCGACCGTGAAAATCGACGGCTGCCGGGTGGCCAGTTCCCTGATACGCAAAAAACTGGCTGCGGGAGCCGTCCGCGAGGCCAACATTATGCTGGAAAGGCCTTATTACATCGACGGTATCGTGGAAAGAGGGGCGGGAAGGGGGGGAAAACTGGGTTTCCCGACCATCAACGTCGCGACCAAGAATCAGATCCTTCCCAGCGGCGTTTTCCATACCCGGGTCGAGATCGGCAAGCGCCAGTTCGCCTCGGTCACCAATATCGGTTTCGCTCCAACGTTCCATATTGTTGCGGCGGTTCCCCAGAGGATCGAAACCCATATTCCCGGTTTCCAGCGTACGGTCTACGGCAAAAGGATTCGCCTCTTTTTTATAGATAAGATCCGCGAGGAAAAAGAATTCACTTCGGTCCAGGACCTGGTTGAACAGATCCGCCAGGACATCGCCTTTCTGGGCATTTGACAAGAGAACGCTTTTTTGCTAAAGTTTGATCACACCTCACACTGTACCATTCAGGAGCTACCATCATGAATCACCAAAACGCGGATGCCGAAACAAAGCCCGTTTCCGAAGCCGATGACACGGGGAATTTGCAGCCAGCGGCCCAGGACAAGGATGAAAATATCCTGATCCGGCGTTTTAAAATCTCCATGAGCAAGGAGGATATCGCCCGCGAGATCGATGCCCTGGCCGTGCAATACAGCCAGAAAGTAAAAATGCCCGGTTTCCGCCAGGGAAAAGTCCCGGTGGATGTGGTTAAAAAAGTGTACAAACAAGCCCTGAAAGAAGAGGTCATTCAACAGGCCGTCAGCAAACTGGCTTTTGCCCAGATCGAAAAAGACAAGATCGCCGTAGCCAGCGAACCGTACGTGGAAAAAATGGACAATCCGGAAGGCGAGGATTTTCAAGCCGACATCGCGGTCGAGACTCTCCCGGAAATCAAGCTTCCCGACCTGGAAACCCTGCAAGTCAGAATAGCGGCCCCCGATTTGAAAGGGGAAACTTTCGACGAAACCAAGCAGATCGAAAAGGTCCTGGAAGCCAACAAAAGATCACTGCCGGTTAAGGACCGCGCCATCACCGAAAACGACATGGTACTGCTGCTGGTACAATCCGCAGACACGGCAGGCAAGAGAAAATGGCCGCGCCAAGAAATTTATTTCATGATGAACAAGGAAAAGGAAGCGGAAATCGTCGGACTGCACGATGAGCTGCTGGGGAAAAAAAGCGAAGAAAAATTCACCATCCAGAGATCCTACCCGGCCGCTGCACCGAAAAAGGCCTGGGCAGGCAAGGATATCGAACACCAGGTGGAGATCAAAGCCATCTATGAATTAAAAAAACCGGAACTGGATGAAAATTTCCTCAAATCCCTGGGCATGAAAAACGCCGAAGATTTCAAAATCAAGCTGAAAGAGGAATACGAACACCGCCAGGAGCATCAAAAGGACGAAAAAGTCATGGATGGCATTTACGAAAAACTTCTGGAAACAAGCCAATTTCCGGTCCCAAGCTCGCTGCTGGAACAGGAAGTGGCACGCCAACTGTCACAGAACCGCCGCCCCCTGAATTTTAAAGATGACGGAGAGAAAGCCAAGTTTAAAGAGATGATGTTCGCTCAGGCCGAAAAAGCGGTCCGTCTGTCCTTGATTTTGGAACAGGTTCATCGCCAGCATCATATCGCGGTAACCGACCAGGATCTGGAAAAGGAATACGCCCACCTTTCCCAACACCATTCACTTCCGGAAAAGGAGATCAGGAAATATTACAGCGAAGAAAAAAAGGCGGCGGAACTTCGCGACCACCTGCTCAACGTCAAGATTAACGCGTTCATCAGGGATAAAATAAAAATTAAAGAGGTATAGCATGCCACTCATTCCCATGGTCATCGAACAATCAGGAAATGTCGAAAGGGCTTACGATATTTATTCCCGGCTGCTGAAGGACTCGGTCATTTTCCTCGGTTCGGCCATCGACGACAACGTAGCCAACGTCACCATCGCCCAATTGCTGTTTCTGGAAGCCGAGGACGCGGAGAAAGATGTGTCCATCTACATTAATTCCCCGGGTGGCGTGATCAGTTCCGGCATGGCCATATATGACACCATGCGTTTCATCAAGAACGATGTTGTAACCATCTGCATCGGCCAGGCGGCATCCATGGCCGCCATTCTGCTCGCGGCCGGCACCAAGGGCAAACGTTTCGCCCTTCCCAACTCCAAAATCATCATCCATCAGCCCCTGGGCGGTTTTGAAGGCCAGGCCACCGATATTTTGATCCAGGCCGAGGAGATCCGTAAAGTCAAGGAAAAAACCATCGAGATCCTGTCGCTGCACACCGGCCAGAAAAACGAAAAGATCGCCCAAGACATAGAAAGGGACTGCATCATGTCCCCGGATGAAGCCCTAAAATACGGAATCATCGACTCGGTGATCAGTGACCGCAAAAAGGAGAAAAAGGGATCCAAATGAAGGAAGAGAAAGAAGCCCGTTGCAGCTTTTGCGGTATCCCCCAATCGCGGTCCATGAAACTGATCGCCGGCCCCGGGGTATACATCTGCGACGAATGCACCAAAACCGCATACAACCTGATCTTCAGCGGCGGGGAAACGCCGAAGCCCCCGATCAGCGGAAAAAAAATAAAGTTGTTGACCCCGGTCGAGATCAAAGGCAAGCTTGACGAATACATTATTTCCCAGGACTCGGCGAAAAAGAAGCTGGCTGTGGCCGTTTACAACCATTACAAGCGGATCAGCCACAACCAGAACCTGACCAAAGTCGATATCCGCAAGAGCAATGTCCTGCTTATTGGACCGACCGGCACCGGCAAAACCCTGCTGGCTGAAACCCTGGCCAAGATCCTTGATGTACCGTTCGCCATGGCCGACGCCACCACTCTCACCGAAGCCGGATATGTAGGCGAAGATGTTGAAAATATCCTGCTGAAACTCTATCAGGCTGCCGGCGAGAACAAAGAACTGGCGGAAAAGGGCATCATCTATATCGACGAACTGGACAAGATCTCGCGCAAAAGTGAAAACCCTTCCATCACCCGTGACGTCTCCGGTGAAGGTGTGCAACAAGCGCTGCTAAAAATCGTCGAGGGCACCGTGGCCAATGTCCCGCCTTTGGGTGGACGCAAGCACCCGTATCAGGAATTTTTAAAGATCGATACCATGAATATATTGTTCATAGCCGGCGGCGCCTTCGTAGGCTTGGAAAAGATCATTACCCGGCGACTGAAAAAAAACCTGATCGGTTTCAGCAACAACAAGGAAAAGAACCGCCATTTCCGCTCCGACATCTGCGAACAGGTTCAAACCGACGACTTGATCCGCTACGGCCTGATCCCCGAGCTGGTCGGCCGTTTCTCGGTGACGGGTGTTCTCAATGAGCTGGACAAAGAGCAACTGTACCGCATCCTGCTGGAACCAAAGGACGCCATCACCAAGCAGTTCCAGGCCCTCTTCAAGATGGACGGAGTGGACCTGGAATTCTCCAAAGAAGCTTTGGAAAAGATCACCGAGCAAGCCAGCGCCCGCGGCGTCGGCGCCAGGGGACTGCGCGCCATTTTTGAAGAGATAATGCTTGATCTCATGTTCGAAATCCCATCCAAAAAAGACCAGCTCAGCAAAGTGCTGATCGATGGTGATTTCATCAAAGATAAAAAATGGATCGCCTGAATTTCAAGGAACTGATTCTACCGCTGATCCCTCTGCGGGAACTGGTGGCCTTCCCCACCGTCATCGTGCCGATCCTGGTGGGCCGCGACAAATCGGTCAACGCCCTGAAAGCGTCGTTGAACACCTACGGCGGTTATATATTCCTGGCCGCTCAGAAAAACCAGGTCACCGAAGCGCCACTGCCCGAAGAAATGTACGAAATCGGAACCGTTGCCAAGATCGAAAAATCGGCCGAACAAAACAACGGCAGTTACCGTATCGTCGTTCAGGGCTTGAAAAGAGGACAGGTCCTCAGTTATGCCGCCAACAGCGATTTTCACCTTGTCCGGCTGGACATTTTGGAGGAGCACACCGATAGCGGCAAAGACCTGCTGGAACTTTCGCGCAACCTGATCGCCCTGTTCGAAGAATATATCAATTTGAAACGGGTCCGCCTGCCAGGCATCATGACCCGGCTCAGACCCAGCCAATTAGCCGATGCCTCGGACATCATTATCTCCATCATCAACATCCCCCTGAAGATCAAGCAATCGCTGCTGGAGGAGCTGAATACCTATGCCCGCGGCGTCCGGGTTTACAACATATTGAAAAAGGAGGTCCTGCAGCTCAGAAGTCAGCGGGACATCGAACCCAAGCTGAAGCGCGAGGAAGGCCAGGAAACCGATTACGAAGAATATAAAAAAAAGATCGCGGCGGCCCAGTTGCCCGAGTATGTCAAGATCAGGGCCGACGAGGAGCTGGAACGCCTGGCTGCCATGCCGCCGTTTTCAGCCGAAGGCACGGTTTCCCGATATTATCTGGACTGGCTGCTGGCCATCCCCTGGAAAAAATTCAAAAAGGAAAACAGGGATATTCGGCTGGCGGCTCAGATTCTCAACGAGGACCATTACGGACTGCTCAAGGTCAAGGACCGGATACTGGACTATCTGGCCGTACGGCTGCTGGTTAAGAAATCGCAAGGAGAGATCCTCTGCTTTGTCGGACCACCGGGGGTGGGCAAGAGTTCCCTTTCCAAATCCATCGCCCGGGCCCTGGACCGCAAATTCGTTCGCGTTTCGTTGGGCGGGGTCAAGGATGAAGCGGAAATCCGCGGCCACCGCCGCACCTATATCGGTTCCTATCCCGGCCAGATCGTAAAGGGCCTGAGAAAAGCCGCCAGCATGAACCCGGTTTTTTTGCTCGACGAGATCGACAAACTAAATTCGGATTTCCGCGGCGACCCGGCTTCCGCACTGCTCGAAGCTCTCGATCCCGAACAGAATGCTGAATTTACCGACCATTACCTGGACCTGGAGCTGGACCTGTCCCAGGTCTTTTTTATCACCACGGCCAACTTTGCCGACAACATTCCTCCGGCCCTGCTTGACCGCATGGAAGTAATCGAGCTGCCAGGCTATACCGAAAGGGAGAAACTGCAGATCGCCAAGAATTTTCTGCTGAAAAAGCAGGCGATAAAAAACGGTTTTTCCCCGGACGAAATCCAGATCAGCGATGACGTCCTGCTGAGCATCATTAACGAATATACGCGCGAAGCCGGCGTGCGCAATCTGGAAAGGGAAATTGCGATAATCATGAGAAAAACCGCCCGCAGCATCATCGAAACAGGCAAAAAGCGCAAGGAAAAGGAAAACAAGATCATCGATCAGGCTTTGTTGCGGAAATACCTGGGCATCGCCAAATACAACAACCAGAAGATATTCCACAGCAACGAGATCGGCGTGGCCATAGGGCTGGCCTGGACCGCGGCCGGTGGTGATATCCTGGTGGTGGAATCCCGCATGCTGAAAGGCAAGGGGGAATTGATCCTGACCGGCCGCTTGGGTGAAGTGATGAAGGAGTCGTCGTCAGCCGCTTTCAGCTACACCAAACTGAAACTTTTCGAGCTGGAGATGGACACCGAAGAACTGAAAAATTACGATATTCACCTACATATCCCCGAAGGCGCTGTGCCCAAAGAGGGACCATCAGCGGGCGTTACCCTGGCCGTATCACTGCTCTCCCTACTGACCGGTATTCCGGTCAGGTCCGATTACGCCATGACCGGTGAGATCACCCTGCGCGGCAAGATCCTGCCGGTCGGCGGCATCAAGGAAAAGATCATCGCCGCCCACCGCTATGGCATCAAGCACATCCTGATCCCGGCGGAAAATGAAAAAGATTTCCAGGAAGATATTCCCGAAGAATTGAAAAATGATATACAGGTCCACACGGTCAACACCATGGATGAACTTCTGGATATCGTCCTGGAAGATCCCATCAAAATAAAAAACATCAAGAGCAAGATTATCAGGCCGTTACAAGAAGCAAATTTACAGTAAACACTGGTTTACCCAAATGAACATAAAAAAATCAGAACTTACCGGGACTTTCTTCAATCAAAGCCAATTGCCCAGGGACAACCGCCCGAAGATACTGTTCTTCGGTCGCTCCAATGTGGGAAAATCATCGCTGATCAACTCCCTGCTTGAGCATAAACTGGCCAAGACAAGTTCCACGCCCGGGAAAACCCTGAGTATCAATTACTACCTGATAGACGCCAAACTGCTTTTCGCCGATATGCCCGGTTACGGGTTCGCCAAAGTATCGAAAAGCGAAAGCGCCCGGGTGCGCCAGCTGATCACCGATTTTTTAAACCAGGTGGAAAACGTCCGCTTGGCCGCCCTGCTCATCGACTCCCGACGGGGCTTCCTGCCGCCCGACATAGACACCCTGGCGCAAATCGTTGAAAAAAATTTTCGCATCTTGACAATCCTGACCAAAAGTGATAAACTATCGTTTTCTGAACAAAAAAAACTCAATACGCAACTCATAAAACAATTCGGCTTGCAGGTTATTTTTTTCACAATCAAATCGCAAGCGGGAAAGAATGAAATTTGGAAATATATAAAAGAGGCCATGAAGGAGTAAATATGTATTCATTGAAAGATCTGCAAAACCTGAAAGCGCTGGAATTGAAAAAGCTGGTCAAGGAACTGGAAATAGACGAAAAAGACATCAATGATAAAAATTCTCTGTTTTTCAAGATCCTGGACGTCCAGGCCCGCGCCAACGGCAAACTGTTCGCTGAAGGGGTCATTGAAGTGCACAGCGAGGGCTACGGTTTTCTGCGCTTCCAGGAATACGCCTACTTGACCAGCCCCGAAGATATCTATGTTTCTCCTTCCCAGGTGAACAAGTTCGACCTGCGTACCGGCGACACGGTTTCCGGCTCGGTTCGCCCGCCCAAGACCGGAGAAAAATATTTCGCCCTGCTGAGTGTGGAAGCGGTCAACAATGAGGATCCGGAATCGGTGACGGAAAAGCGCCGCAACATCAGGTTCGAAAAATTGACTCCTTTGTATCCCGACGAAAAGATTAACCTGGAAACCGGTCTCGAGAACATGTCCGGCCGGGTGATGAACCTGCTCACCCCACTGGGCAAGGGGCAGCGCGGATTGATCGTGGCCGCTCCCCGCACCGGCAAGACCATGATCCTGCAGAGCATCGCCAAATCCATCGAGGTCAACCATCCAGAGATCAACCTGATCGTCCTGCTGATCGATGAAAGGCCCGAGGAAGTCACCGATATGAGCCGCAACGTCAAGGGCGAAGTCATCGCCTCGACTTTTGATGAAATACCCCTACGCCACACCAAGGTGGCCGACATCGTGCTGGAAAAAGCCAAGCGCATGGTGGAAATGGGCAAAGACGTAGTGATTCTCCTGGATTCGATCACCCGCCTGGCCCGGGCCCACAATGCCATCACCCCGGCTTCGGGCAAGGTGTTATCGGGCGGCATCGACGCCAACGCGCTGAACAAGCCGAAAAAGTTCTTCGGCGCCGCCAGGAACATCGAAGGCGGCGGCAGCCTGACCATCCTGGCCACGGCCATAGTCGACTCCGGCAGCCGCATGGACGAGGTCATTTTCGAGGAATTCAAAGGCACAGGCAATATGGAAATCAATCTCGACCGCCGGCTGGTGGACAAGCGCGTCTTCCCGGCCATCGATCTTTTCCGTTCCGGGACCCGCAAGGAAGAACTGCTGATTGAACGCGAGGAATTGAGCAAGATCTGGGTCCTGCGCAAAGTGCTTTCGCAGATGTCGGAAGTGGAAGCCATGGAATTGCTGGTGGAAAAGTTGTCCAAGACCAAATCCAACGCCGAATTCATCAACATGATGTCGAAAGGAATGTAATCCCACAAGACAGTGTAGGGGCGGACCTGACGGCCGCCTTTCTTAAATTCCAAATCCCAAGCATCAAGCACCAAACAAGCACCGATTTTCAATGACCAAATGACCCAAACAAAGATGAACAGCAATCGCAGGGAAAAATCAACTCATCCCCCAGCCCCTTCTCTTCCCGAAGAGAAGGGGAGCAAATGAGGGGATTCCCCCCTCTTTTCGCAAGAGAGGGGGGCAGGGGGTGAGTTTTAGGATATCGGCGGGTTTACAATGGCTTTCGTTTGGGACATTGGAACTTGGTGCTTGTGATTTGGAATTTTTTTATGTAAGGACGGTTCCCCCTAGCGGGGACACGCGCGAACCGCCCCTACCCTGTCTTTTTGCCTTTTTACTTTGTCTTTTTATTCCACTATGCCCGGATTTCCAGCACCTCGTCAATCCCGTTCTTGATCTCCTTGAGCACGGATTCCCACGAGTAATAGCGGCGCACGTATTCCAGCCCTTTGGCCCCCATGCGCATCCTTAATCCCGGCCGACGGTATAGTTGGCGGAACCCTTCCAAAAATTCCTCCTCATTGTCATAGGCCAGGCCGCCAGTGGAGGCGGTGACATGCTCCAGCAGGGCCGGACAGCGGCGATTGACCAGCACCGGCGTTTGTACGGAAAATGATTCCAGGGTGGTGATGGAGAGACTTTCCAGCGGCGAAGGCTGCAAAGAGCACACGGCGCCTTTGAATGCGGCCAACTTGTCGCTTTCAGAAACATAGCCCAGATATTTCAATCCCTGGCTGGCAGGGATGTCCATTAGCTTTTTCCCGATCAGGACAAGGTCCACATATGCCTCATTTTTTAATGCCGCATAATACTTAAAAATTTCTTCCAGGCCCTTGCCCTTTTCGATGCGTCCGGCATAGAGCAGGTAGGGAGCGATCAGCTGGTAACGGCGGCGAAATGGCTTGTCATCGACATCGGTATGTATATCCAGTCCGGTACGCACCAAGCGCATCCGTCCCGGCGGGGCGAACAGCCGGTTCACCAGGTCCATTTCGGCCTGGGTCAAAAAAAACAAAGCCTGGGGACGGCGAAAGACTTCGCCCATGGCCCGCAGGTAGATCGGTGACTCGTCATGGGCAGTGGGAAAGAGGATAACCGGTTTGCTGACCGCGTTGATCCCCTCTACAGTCGGATAATAAAGGTAGGTGAAAAAGAAAAAAAGATCAACATCCTTTTGCGCCACAGCCAATTCCTGGATCAAGTCGGGACAGAATGGGCCCTGTTCCGCAAACCACTTTTTTTCATCGCGGCCCGCCGCGACGGTCGGAAAAAAATCATCGGAAAAACGGTTGAATTTTTCGATATCGCGCTCGCGTGTCACCGGGAAACGTTTGATCTGTACCCCTTTCAGGATCGATTCACCGGCAGGATACTCATTGCGCCAAGTCAGGTAATCCTTGGCACAGGTGGTGAATACGGTGACGCGGAAGCCTTGGCGGAGCAGTCTCTCGGCGACGTTGCGGGCCAGGGTTTCGGCCCCGCCGATCACGTCGCTGCCGTAGCGCTGTACCACAATGCCGATATTTATCATATTTTCTCCAAGCGGGCCGCGGAATCCCTGGTTTCAGCGTCCCATCATTGCATTACAATTGCCTCAACATGGTCAGCAGGGTTTCCGGATCGGCTTGGCGGCGGTAGCTTTCGATCCTGGCTCCGGCCCTGGCTTGCAGTTGCCGCCGCAATGGCTTATTTTCCAGTGTTTGCTCCACTAGACCGGCCACCAGGGCCGAATTTTTGTCATTAAACAAAATCCCGGCCCCATCCAGGGTTTCGGCCACGGCTCCGGCTTCGAAAGCCACAACCGGGAGACGGAAGTAACAACTTTCCAGCAGCGGCAGACAAAAACCTTCATGCTCGCTCATGGAAAGAAAAACGTCAGCCAGCCGGTAAACGGCAAGAAATTCGTCTGCGGGCAGATGGCCGGTGAAAAAAACATCCTCGGCTGTCAAATAAAAACGCGCCGCCAAATCCTGGACGGCCAAGTAATATTTGGGCAGGGTTTTGGTGTTGCCTACCACGATCAAGCGAACGGCCGGTGAAATATATTTTTTGTAGAAGAAAACCACCTTGATCAGGTCTTCAATTTTTTTATTGGGCATGATACGGCCGGTGAAAACGATGTTTTTCCTCTCGTTTTTCAACAGGTGTAAATAAGAGCGACTGTATTCCCCACCGTAATCGTCCAAATTGACCAGCAGTGGGAAGACCTGCACATTGGCAAAACCCAGTTCACGAAGTTCATTGGCGTTGTACGTGGAATCGCCCAGGGACAAATCGAAACAGTCATGCAAGCACTGCAGGTGTTCACGGCCGGCGCTGGTGAAGCGCGTCAAAAACTCTGAAAAATCGAAAAAAAAGTTCGCCGGAGTGATGTTGTGGTAAATCATCACCTTCTTCCCCTTCAATCCCAGAAAAAAATCAGTTAGCTGCGAAGCGACGGCGAAATGCATGATTTTGACGGACTTGGCATCGAGACAGTAGTCATTAAACAATACGGTCTGGTCGTGGAGACTCTCATCGCAGGTTATGGCCACCAGCCGGCTTTCGATGCCGCGCCCATGTAAAAAACGGTGCAAAGCCAGGGCAGAATTGCCAATCGCGTCGCCGTAATGCAAAGCCGGCAGGAACTGTTCGACTGTCATGGCTATTTTGTAACAGAAAAAGCCCCTGCGGTCAACTCTCAGCCTGGCTGCCGCCTGGAAACAAAAGGGGCTTGCCGGGCGGTCAAAAAATGTTCTGTTGCAATAAAAATTTTTTTTTAGTAAAACTATGTTTCTAGCAGGAGGCCTCATCGCAACCTTCGTCATCGCTGTGATCGTTCTGCTGTTCATTCTGCTGATCAGGATCCGGACCCATCCGGCCTTTCTTTTCGCAGCCACGTTGTTTCTGTTCTTCCTGACCGGGATGATCTCAGCCGGGCAATTGCTCTCGCAATTCATCAATCCGGCCTTGGTGACCTTGGTACTGGTTTTGCAAGCTGCGGCGGTGATCGAAAAAACCCCGCTCACCACCTGGATGAGCCGGATGGTTTTTCACTCCCATTCACTGAACAAATCACTGGCCAGGCTGTGTTTGGGCGTTTTCCCCCTCTCGGCCCTGATGAACAATACGGCGGTGGCGGCTTCCTTCCTGGGCCCGCTGAAAAGCAACCGCCATTTTCCTCCCTCCAAACTGCTGCTGCCGCTTTCCTACGCCGCGATCCTCGGCGGCACCATCACCTTGGTCGGGACTTCGACCAACCTGATCGTCAACGGCCTGGCCCTGGAAACGGGGATGAAGGGACTGGGTATTTTCCAGTTCGCCTACGTGGGCGTCCCCCTCTGCCTGGGTGGCTTTGTGTATATCGTCTTTTTTTCCAGGTGGCTGCTGCCGGCCAACGGGACGGCAACGAAGATCAGCCGTGACAATTATTTCCTGGAAGCGCAGGTGCTGGAAAATTCGGCGCACATCGGCAAAAGCGTCGCCGCAAACAGGTTCCGCAACCTGCAAAGCCTTTTCCTGGCCGAACTCATCCGCGACAACCGGCTGCTCTCACCGGTCAACCCGGAAGAGATCATCCAGGCCGGGGACATCCTGGTTTTTGTCGGTGACGTGCACAAGGTGAAGGACATTCAAAATTTCGACCGCCTGGCCATTTTCAAGGAAGAAAACATCGCCATGCTCAGGAAAAACCTACGGGAAGTGGTTTTGTCCCCTTCCTCATCGCTGCTGGGCAAAAAGGTAAAAACTGCGGATTTCCGAGCCAAATTCGACGCCGCGGTAGTGGCGGTGCGGCGGGGCAGTAAAAAGCTCTCGGGAAAGATCGGCTCGATACGGCTGGAGGCCGGCGACACGCTGCTCCTGGCTGTCGGCCCCGATTTCGGCAAAAGGGAAAACCTGCGCAACAATTTTTTTCTGATCAATAGGATCCATCTGCAAAAACTTCTTTCCGCAAAAAACAGCGCTCTGGCGGTGGGGCTGTTTGCCGCCGCTATCGCGGCCAGCGCCCTGAACCTGCTGCCGTTGCTCAAATCCTTGGCGATTTTGATGTTTCTCTATATCCTGATAGGTTTCTTTCGCTTCGAGGATGTCCGTGCCAATTTGAATTTTGATATCATCGTCCTGGTGGGTTCGGCCCTGGGCATTTCCAAGGTCATGCTCGACAGCGGCGCCTCCGCGCTCATCGCCAAGGGCATTCTCTTCTTCTTCAAGGACTATGGCGCATTCGCCAACCTGGCCGGAATTTATTTCCTGACCATGCTGCTCACCCAGTTGGTGACCAATAACGCCGCGGCAGCGCTGGTCTTTCCCCTGGCTTATTCCACGGCGCTCTCCCTGCAGGTCGACCCCCTGCCGTTCGTCATGGCCGTCGCCTACGGGGCCAGCGCCTCTTTTCTCACCCCGCACAGCTACCAGACCAACCTGATGGTATACGGACCCGGGAATTACAAATTCAGTGATTATATGAAAGCTGGCCTGCCGTTGGCGGTGATTTACAGCGTGATCACGCTGGTCCTGCTGCCGGTGTTTTTTAAATTCTGACCGCTGCAGGGCAGCTTTTATGGATTTCAACCGCCGGAATTGAAATTGGCATGATGCCAAACTGAAAGTGTGAATAAACAGCGGCCGCAATAGACATATGGCCGCGGATGAAAAAAGGAAATAAAATACCGGGTCGGCGTCACGCCGACCCGGTATGATCAGACGAGCAGAAGGATGGAATTAAAAACCGCTCAACCCACCCAGGCCGGCCATGCTGCCGAAAGCCATTCGGCTCACGACAAAACCGATGATAAAGAATACCACAATGGCGGCGATGATGGTCACCACAAAATATCCCATCATTTTATCCTTGGGGACATCCTTGATCTTCTGCATGCCTATATACATCAGGTACAGCGAGTAAATGCTGGCCAGGCTGACCAGGATGGCCAGGGCCGGGATGATGTTCAAAATGCCCGCCACCCAGGAGGCGGTATAGGAAAAGACCACGATCTTGACCGCGTCAGTAATGTTCTTGGTGCAGCCGAACGTGGGCGCCAGGGTGTCGATGATGAAAGCCAGCAGAAAAATCCCGCCCAGCGAGAGTATGTATGTCAGGATCGCCCAGATCAGGGCGGTGCTGAAGGGCATACGGAAAGTGCCGAAACCGAAGGAAACACCTATCACGACATAGCCGATGAAACCGGCAACAGCCGGGATGGCGGCCAGGATCATGGCATACTTGGTGAACATATCGGCAATAGTCAGGTTCTCACCCTTAATCACGTCCCATTCCTTGGCCGGTGTAATCAGAATGTTTTTCGCTCTTTCAATTAAATTCATCTTTTCCTCCTGTGGATATTATGAAAATATAGATACTCCAAAAGAAAGCAAAAGTCAATTAAAAACCATTTTGATCAGAGCCAGCAGGCGGGCGAAAAGGTTCTCGTGCCAGAAAATGGTCCAGCCGCCGTTGAATAAAAAATTGATCAAAGCGCGGAATAACGGGTTAGCCCGCCTTTCTCACAAAGATTTACTGCCATTGCGGATACGGGTATGTCTACGGTTTCAAACTCCGTTGGATATTTCACTTGTACCTACAGTATGTCTCCTATCTCATAGGTCATCTTCCTTGT